>JAEEGL014513019.1_pt1 | contig 48724 bp, 41 predicted proteins | sample 9134231 | NCBI WGS metagenome assembly JAEEGL01 (sample SAMN16246548, study PRJNA631951) | gut metagenome | biome: gut microbiome; feature: rumen; material: fiber-attached | host: Bos | place: Iran: Karaj | collected 2018-10 | reverse complement strand
TGTGTACTCTACATCATAAGTCAGAACGATATTTCCGAAAGCCTTGTAGTTCTTCTTCTGGCTGTCGAAGTTCTTACCCATACGGGCAAGGAAGTTCTCGATGTTGCTCCATGAGCATGTGAATGAGCCGGCACCGGGGTTCATTGATGCCTGACCCTGACCGTTCTGGTTCCACATTTCGTAGTCATATCCGCCGATGTTACCTCTTGTCTGCTGATCGGCAGCTGCTGCTGCGAAGGGGATGCTTGAAGCGATCATCATAGCCGATACTGTACCGCCGATGATCTTCTTAAAATTCTTCAGCTTCACTTAAATCACTCCTTTGATAAAAATAGATTATAATGCATGGATGATATTAAAGTAATCCCTTTAAACGAGCTCGTTCTATATTTCTAATAATATTATATTATTACAGCACAGTAAAAAGCAAGTCATTTCTTGCCCTCACTATACAAATTGACCAGATATTGCGGATTTATACTTAGAGTATTTGGCTTAAAACAGGCAAAAGCAACGCATTACCTTACAAAAAGCGCAATTTTTAATAATTTTCGTGCAATCGCAAAAAATGATTATTGCATGGTAATTTCATGCCGGAATCATGCTTTTGCATAAAAAATATCCCCGCACTTCTTCAGCACGGGGATCTGTTTTTTTAATTTCAAAGCTTTCTCAGGCCTTCCCTTTCTTTTCAGCCGAGACCGCAAACTGTTCATCAGCTGCAGAAAGGATAATTGAACCGCCGTTTTTCAGCTTTCCGAAGAGTATTTCGTCCACAAAAAGCGGCTTTATCTCATTTCTGATGACTCTGTCAACCTCTCTTGCGCCGAATTCCTGACTTACGCCCTTTTTCTTCACAAGAGCCTTTGCGCTGTCATCCGCTTCAAAAGCTATATTCTTCGCTTTCAGCTGCACCGCAAGCTCGCCCAGCTTCTTTTCGACGACCATTTCCGCCATATTATCGTCCATGCTGTTGAAAACGACTATTTTGTTGAGCCTGTTCCTGAATTCTGGCTGGAAGGTCTGCTTTACCGCCTCTGTTATGACGCTGCTGTTCATGTTCTCGCTGTGGAAGCCGATAGTGCTCTTTCCGATACGGTTTGCGCCGGCATTCGAGGTCATGATTATGATAACGTTCCTGAAATCAGCTTTTCTGCCCTGATTGTCCGTAAGCGTTGCGTAGTCCATTACCTGAAGTAGTACATTGTAGATATCGGCATGAGCCTTTTCTATCTCATCAAGAAGCAGTACCGCCGACGGCGTTTTTCTTACAGCCTCCGTGAGAAGTCCGCCGTCCTCGTAACCAACATATCCCGCAGGCGAGCCTATGAGCTTTGCAACTGCATGCTTCTCACCGTATTCGCTCATATCGAAGCGTATGAGCTTTACACCCAGCTCCTCCGCAAGGCTTTTTGCTATCTCTGTCTTTCCAACGCCTGTAGGTCCGACGAAAAGCAGGCTTGCAAGAGGCTTGTTTTCTTCAAGAAGTCCCGCCTTAGAGAACTTGACAGCGTTGACCACCTGTGAGACCGCCTCGTCCTGACCGTAAATGCGGCTTTTCAGATTGTTTTCAAGACCGGCCAGTCCCGAAACGTCATCTGCCGCAACTGTTTCCACCGGCACGCGGCAGATAGTTGTGAGTACCTGATTTATAACGTCCCTGTTGACAAGCTGAACCTTTCTTTCCGTCGGGTGGAGCTTGATATAGGCACCGGCCTCGTCAATGAGGTCGATAGCCTTGTCGGGGAGAAAGCGCTCGTTGATGTACTTTGCGCTCATATGCACAGCGTACTGCATAATCCCCTTTGCGTATCTTACGCCATGATATTTTTCATATTTCTGCTTGAGTCCCTCAAGTATTTTCACTGTTTCCTCTTCCGAAGGCTCTTTTATCTCAACATTCTGAAACCGTCTTACAAGGCTCTTGTTCTTCTCAAAGTACTTTTTGTACTCCTCAAAGGTAGTAGCTCCGATAAAGCGTATGCGTCCGTCGGCAAGATAGGGCTTGAGCATATTTGAAGCGTCAAAGGAGCCCTCTCCCACAGCGCCTGCACCGGACAGATTGTGTATCTCGTCGATGTAGATTATAGGCCTGTCCTCCTTGCCTATCTCGGTCAGCACCTTCTTGAAGCGCTTTTCAAAGTCGCCTCTGTACTGAGTTCCCGCAAGCATGCCTCCAAGGTCGAGGGAGAATACCTTTGCTCCCAGAAGGGGCTCGGGCACCATTCCTTCACGTATAAGCTGAACAAGTCCGTAGGTGACAGCAGTCTTGCCCACGCCGGATTCTCCGATATGCAGAGGATTGTTCTTATCCTTGCGGCAGAGTATCTGTATAGTCCTGTCAAGCTCGGCTTCACGGCCTATAAGCGGGTTGGCGTCCCTGAGAGTATCGTTCAGGCACGGAGCATAAAGTTTCCAGCCGCTCTGTCCTTCCTCAGCTTCTCCGAACCTGCCCTCTGTAGCGCCGTAAACAGCCTCGTTCTCTTCTATCTCTGCCATTTCCTGAAGAAGATCGGCCTCAGCTATGCCCTGCTTTTCCATGAAGTATATCGCATAGCAGTTGTCAAGGTTCCACAGACCGTGGATTATGTGCCTTAGATGCACCTTCTGACTTCCGCTGCTGTATGCGCTTTTGGCGGCATAATTCATAAGCATGTTGACGCCGTCGGAGAGCTCGGGCTTTTCCACTTCCGCCTTGTCCATATATTCCTCGGCGTATTCCTTGAGGTAGTCCTCCAGCATACCTGCGTTGCCGCCGCATTCCTCAAACGCCTCCGTGAACGTTCTGTCCCTGAGCATCATCAGAAGCACAAGCTCGGGCGTAACGTATTCATAGTTTCTCTTCTTCGCATATTCCATTGCCTGATACAGTATATCAAGCGCTTCCTTAGACAGCTCCATGTCAAGCCTCCTCCACCGTCATTCTGAACGGAAAGCCTTGTTCCTTTGCTCTTTCAAGAGCTATCCTGACCTTTGTGACCGCTATATCGTAAGGGTACTTGCCAACTACAGCCTGTCCGTTTTTGTGGACCTGCATCATAAGTACCTGCGCTGTGAGCTCATCCTTGTGGAACACATCTACAAGCACTGCAACGACAAATTCCATAGTAGTGAAATCATCATTAAGCATTATAACGCGGTATTGCCTGGGCTCCTTGAGCCTGCTGTCGGTCCGCTCCTTAGCCGCACCCTTTACTGACATATCGTCACCTCCGTATTTTTCGGCATATTTTATTACATTATATCACATAACGCCGCAAAAGTCAAAGAAATGAATGCTTTTTGTCTGCATTGCCGGTACTTTTTGTATCAACCCACAATAACTTATCAACAAAAAAGCAACCGGCTGCCCGACCGCTCTGCATTACTATTTATATAACCTGCATGTACGTATGCTTTTTAAGTTTTTTTTCAGAAAGCAGGATTATTATTGTTTTATCATAAAAATTATGAACTTTTCAAGTTCAACCTTTACAATTTTATTGCTTTATTATTGTACTATTTAGCGATTGATTTTTCCATTATAATAAAGTATAATTAATAAAAAGAGTATAAAGAGGCAATATATTCTGAATTTGGACTTTAACGACATAATATCCGCTGTTTTGAAATATACACGGTGTAGGAGTTTTATGTATATTACGACATAACAGACAGCGATAAATCAGGCGGACGGCTTTTAAGGAGGGGCATATTATCCGCAGTTACCGTAAAAGCATAGTAAATTCGACCTTGACCAAGGAGAAATGGGATTTTTTATTTTATTAGCATATTCTCAAATATCAATACTCAATTTATTATTTTTATCAGATCATCAATGAAAACCTTATCCCCCAATGCCATGATCACCACAAATCCATATCAATGACCGGTCATGCGCTGCAAATAAGGAGCCATCATATCATTTCCCACCCCAAACACTGTTCGTTACAGGCAGTGCTCAACACCAGAAGGAGTTTATTATGAAATTTAAAGTAATGGGTATAACCGCAGGCAGAAAAAACAGCAACAGCGAAATACTGCTTAAAGAATCACTTCTCGCATGTCAGGAGCAGGGGGCAGAGATAACCCTGGTAAACCTCCGTGATTACAATATCATCGACTGCACAGGCTGCACCTCATGCACAATGGGCATGTCATGCGGTCAGAACACAGGCTGCGTTCTGGCTGACAAGGACGACAAGGACAGGATAATGCAGACTATGCTGGATCAGGACGCAGTTATCTTCTCTGCGCCGACATACGCATTGATGCCGTCATCACTGTTCCTCAAGTTCATGCACCGCAATCTCGCTTACGAGACCGCATTTCTCCAGAAGATAGGTGCGATACCTCATCACGACCGCGTAGGCGCTCTTATTGCAGTAGGCGGCTCATACCGTTCATGGCAGTCTCTCAGCCTTGAATGTATGCAGATAACCACCGTTACAAACAGTTTCAAGATAGTAGATATGTATATGGCTACAGGAGTTCCCGCCCCTGCACAGGTCCTGCTCTTTGAGGAAAAGCTGGCACGTGCAAGAGAGATAGGCGAAAACGTAATGAAAGCGCTGAATACTCCGCCCGCAGAGCGTAAATGGCTGGGCGATCCGGATACGGGCTGGTGCCCCAATTGTCACAGCAACAGCCTTTGTCTCGGCGATGTACAGTGGGGCGGACTGAGATATCCTATCGAGTGTACCGTATGCGGCGCAGGAGGAGACCTTGAAAAGACCCCTGACGGCAAGTGGAAGTTCGTTATCGCTCCAAACGGACTGGAGCGTGACCGTACAACCGAGGAGGGACGAGGAGTCCACTGCGACGAGATAGCCGAAGTACAGGGCGGATTCTTCATGGATCCCGCCAAGCGTCAGGCAGTTGCGGAAAAGCTCCCCAAGTACACAAAGATAAAGTTCAAGGGACTTTAATACAATATAATATATGCCAAAAGCGCTCGCCTCTGTGTAATGCAGGGGTGAGCGCTTTTCTGTCAAACAATGCGGTTCTTTTCGCTGAGCTGTTCAAAAGTTATACCGTATTTGCTGGCTATCTCGTGAGCATAGCTCTTTCCGTCAGGCTTTTTATAGCCGATCTTGTAGGAGCGCTTTCCGTTATCGTTTTCCATTACCACACTGACAGCTCTGTAGCCCGAAGCTGCCGCATCGCTTATCCTGTCAGCATTTTCCGCAAGCTCATGCATATGGGTATTGAAACAGGTACGCGCACCGATACAGCACAGGTATTTCAGCACGTCCTCGGCGATATACAGCGACTCGGTATGACTGGTAGTGGCAAATGACTCGTTGAAAAGCAACAGGCTTTCCCGCCCTGCGGTCCTGCATATCTGATTGAACCGCTCAGCCTCCTCGCCGAGACGTCCGAGAGATACTGTCTTCTCCTCCTCAACAGGAAAATGGGTGTATATTCCGTCGCACATGCGTATTTTTGCAGAAGAAGCAGGCACGAAGACTCCGCTCTGATACAGCAGAAACACAAGACCTATCCCCTGGGTGAGTACGGTCTTTCCGCCTCGGTTCGGTCCCGTGAGTATATGCACCGTCCTGTCCTTTGTGAACTCCATATCGTTGCAGACGATCTCCTCATCAACAGTACCTTTCAGACGACAAATGGCAAGCTTCACGTTGTAGAAGTCACTGAGCACTGTATCTTCCTCAGAAGCCTCACCGCAGCAACAGGGCATCCCCTGCTCACTGAGCCTTTTTTCAAGACCTATGAAACGCAGATAGAACAGCATCTCGTCCGCAAGCTCTCCGAGAGCCTTTCCGCTGACGTCAACGTACCTGTCGAGCACCCTTTTCAGCTTCGAGGTACAGGACGGGAGCATTCTTTCGATTATGGTATTGAGATTGTTCATGAGTATACTGTCCGTAGGACGGTTCGTAGGCGACGGCGTACCACGGTATTTCTTGTCCATCCAGTCAACTCCGTCGTTGTGCATTTCCATTTCAAATGGCAGCAGGTCCTTGTCATTGAGCTGATCCTTCATGTGGAACTTCACGAAGCGTCTGATCGCGCTCTGGCGGTCAAAATAGAACTTATTGAGGGAAAGTATCCCTGATTCCTTCGGGTAGAACTCATGATCAAGATTCACGCCGATGGTTATGCTTTTTATATTGTTTATATCGTCACCGACTGCAGCCAGATCCTTTTCAAGCTCCTCAAAGCCGCTGTTGTCACAAATGTCGCTGATGTACTCTGCAAAACGCTTCATGCCGTCGGAAGCGAACTCATGCCCCTTTATGACCTCCCTGATTTTCAGCACCGCGCTTACATATCCGTCAAGGTCTCTCAGCCGTGTCAGGAGCTCCATTATCGTGGAGCTTCCCCCTATCTTTGCAGGGCGCTCGGCGGCATAAAAGCGCATGGCGTCAAATATACTATAAAGCTCCCCGCACAGCTCCACATTGTCACGCAGTTCGGAATATATGGCTCTGCGGTATCTTATTGTCCTTTCGCTCACAGGCATTTCAAGAAGTATCCTTTTGATTACAGCCTCCTCTGAGGAACTGCCGGAAATATTCTCAGCTATAAAATCCACTGCAAGATCATTTGCCGTATTGATGCTTAGTTTGAAGTTTGCGTCACTTTCGTCGGGAGCAAGCAGACTAAAGCTCTTTATGCCGGAAAAACTTTTTTTCTTCATAGCTGTTCTCCTTATCAGGTTGAATAATACAAATTATAACATAAATCGCTTCAAAAATCAACAAATACCGTAATTTTCCCTTGACATCAGTTCGGATATGATGTATAATACAAACTAATATTTTTTGTGAGGTGATACCATGATCAAAATGATACTTACCGACCTTGATCATACACTGCTGAGATCAGACGGAACTGTTTCCGAAAACACGCTCGATACACTGGATAAATGCCGTAAAAAAGGGATCAGACTTGCAATTGCGACTGCAAGATACTGGATAGGCGCAGAAAAGTATATAGATATGCTCCGTCCGGACTATGAGATAACCACAGACGGAACCCTCGTGCATTCGGATAAAAAATGCATTTACAGCTGTGAATTTACCGCAGGCGAGACAAACAGCATAGTTTCCGAGCTCCTGAGAGCTGTTGCATCAGCTGAAATAACAGTTGCAAGCGGCAAAACGGTCTACTGGAACAGCAGACATATATCAGAATCCGAAAAGCTCCATAAAGCCGTTTACTGCGACTACAGCAAACCGCTGAACTGCTGTTCCAACAAGATCGTAGCCGAGCTGCCCGACGAAAACACAGCCCGGAGTATAGCCGCCCTGACTGATTGCAGGCTGCAATGCTACCGCGGTGAGAAATGGTACGCCTTTCTGCCGAAGGAAGCGGGTAAAACATCTGCAATAAGGGCACTGTCGGAAGAATGCGGTATCAGTACCGATGATATGGCAGCTTTCGGTGATGACAAAAACGATACGGAAATGCTTGAGCTCTGCGGAACAGGAGTTGCAGTAGCAAATGCTGTGCAGGAGACCCTCTGCGCAGCTGACTTCACCACGCTCTCCAACGATGAGGACGGAGTCGCCGAATGGCTGAAAATCAACTGTTTATAAGCTGCGATCAGGCATAAAACAGTCAGAATGCAAAGTACGGCGCTGATACAGAAATACTATGGCGTTTCTATTGACATTTCAGATATATCATGCTATAATGTGTAACAATATAAACCTGAATATGCGGAGCTGAAGAACTGTGACAACAGAATACAGAAAAGCAGGAGCAGAAGATGCAGAAATGCTGATAAATATCTACAATGCTTCATTCTACAGTGATTACATGAGATACGGCTCGTGTCCCGGATACGGCAAAACGACAGAAATGATGGAAGCATCAATAAGAGATCATCCCAAATATATTATACTATGCGATAACAGACCTGTTGGATGTGTTTCCTGTAAAATGCAGGAAATGAGAGTATACGAGATCACTTGCCTGTGCATCGTTCCGGAGTATCAGGGCAAAGGATTAGGTACACAGGCAGTTCAGTTTATAAAGGATCTTTATGAGGACTGGGAGAAGATCACTTTGGTAACGCCTGTGGATAAAAAAGAAAATGTTAAGTTCTACACTGAAAAATGTGGATTTCATATAGTATCCATTGAAACAGACGGTAATGTTGAACTTGCCCGATTCGTTACAGAAAGATAGATACAGCATAAATAAAAACAATGCCCCCGAGCGCATTTGAAAGCGCTCGGGGGCAAAACTTTTGTATGGGGATTTTTCTGACTCTCCGGAGATTTTATTATGACTTTTCTCCTGCCGATACCTCGTCCACATAAAAATCTGTGAGACTGTCGGTACACTCCACGTAAAGCTGGAGATTCTCGGCTCCGTCGGGGATAACATATGCATTGTTCTCAAGTGTTATCCACTCGCCGCTCTTTGCAGGCGCAAGAGCTATCTGGTCATACTTTTCGCCGTCCATATTGTACTGCAGGGTCATCTTCATGGTAACTTCCGCACCGCTCTTCTGCATTACCTTGGCTCTGAATCTGTAAGCCTCTCCCGCTTTGTAGGTATCGCTGCTGAGCATTATAGCCGCACCGTTCCAGTTATCCGTTCTTCCGCTTACAAAGAGGCACTGCTTGCCCTCAAAGGCATTTTCCTTGTCCACAGTTACCAGCGGACCGCCTCTTGTTATCCAGCCCTCGACGCCCTTTTCAAAGCCTATATCAAAGAAGCCTGCTTCCACGGGAGCACCACCCGAATCAGCAGCCGAAAGCTTTTCGATAGCTTTCTCGTCAACTTTTACCTTTATATCGTCAGCCTCTGCATAGGCACCGTTTTCCTTGAGCTCGTTCTTATAGACAGCAGCCTTGCCCTTTGACTGATATCCCTCGATATTGAGAGCTACCTCGTACATCTTGCCAAGCTCGAGACCGCACTTTTTCCATGCGTCAAAATGCTTGGAAACAGATATTGTTCCCTCTATCTTTGTACCGTTGGGAGCGGGCTTTTCCTGTCTTACGCTCCAGTACTGGTCAAAAGTCTGTATATCGTCGATAGAAGGCTGTTCGTATCTTGTGGTCTTATAGATATCGTAGACAGCGCCGTCCACCTCAACTGTACCCAGCGCCAGAGGAGCTCCGGGCGGTCTCCATGTGCCCCATGATTCTACTATATAGTACTCAACGAGAGGCTCTCTTGTCCAGCCGTAAACACACAAATACGAATTGCCCTCGGGCTGGTAATCCACGCCGTAATCTATGGAGATATTAGCCATTTCCTCATATGTAAGAGTGCAGTCATACTTCTTGCCGCGGCGGAAAAGAGCATTGTTGATATTGTCCCATTCGCATGAGAAGCAGCCGCCTTTAGGCTCAACGTTGAAGGTAGTATCCCCGTTATCCTTCCAAAGTTCGTAATCGTAGCCGTCCAGCGTTCCTGTTTCGTTCTCGGTAAAGACCAACGTTTCAGCCTTTTCGGGCTTCTTTGCACCTTCCGATGAGCTGTCGTCCTTCTTTCCGGAGCCTGAACAGCCGACGGATACTGCCATAATGCATGCAGCCGTAAATACAGAGAGCGTTTTCAGTAGATCCTTGATCATTCAGTACATGACCTCACTTTCATAGTAATTCGGACAATAGTATCCTATTTTGATTGTACCATATACAAAATATTTTACAAGTCATTTTTTGCGGTTGGTTAATCGAAAATTGCGCTCGCCCTCAGCAGTCAGCTATGAAATATAAAAAACAGCCGCAAATCAGCTTTGCGGCTGTTACACAGGTATTATTCTGCAGGCGGATAATACTTTTCAAGCATTTCCACAAGCATTTCAGGTATGAACTGATAATGCCCGGAATCGGGGTATATCTTGCTTTCAGCAGTTTTCACCCCGTAGTTCTCAAGTCTTTCCATAAGATGCTCTATGCCCTGCAGGGTGGAGTCGTTTTCGCCGTAATATGCGTCATAGACAGGATCCTCGTCAGCGCCGCCGCATACAAAGATATGCTTATCAAAGCTCTTGTTCCTGTCAAAGTAGCCGTACTCCCGCTTAAACTCATCGCCGTCGGTATACGGCAGAAATCCGGGCGACCAGAAAGCGGGACTTCCTATTATGTAATTGCCGAAGGGCTGATTTTCATACTTGTCTGAATTGAACGCCGCATAATGAGCAAACGTACCGCCAAGGGAATGGCCGAAAAATGTGGAATCCTCGTAGTTTATGCTGTATTCCTCGCCGAGATACGGCATAAGATCGTCAGTAATGAATGTGAGGAAATCCTCACAGCGGTCGCAGAAGAATTTTATGCGGTTCGTATCGTCCATGCCGTTAAGGCTGTAGTCATAGCCTATGCTGACAAGGAGCACATCGTCAGCCCTGCCCTCCTCCATAGTCTTTCTGAGGTCGGCGCAGTCGTTGAAGCGCCATACTCCGTCAGTGAGAACATATGCAGGACAGGTCCTGTCCTCGCTGAAATCAGGCGGAAGTGTCACATGAACAACAAAATTTGTATCAAGCTCCTCGTCATAGATATCATACTCGCGGACATAGGGCTCTATCTCCCTGACCTTGTCGTGGTCTATCTCCCATACGAAGGAGTCAGCAGAAGGATTTATCCTGTTCTCTATCCACTTGTCCGTGGTACCGTAGGGAACGGTCTTATACGATCTGTCTATGACAGCTCCCCACACCTTCAGTATCTGTTCGTAATCATGCTCTTTTTCGGCAGTAGGGATATCGATGCCTGTATTGTAAAACTCGACAACTTCACGAAGAAATGGCTTCAATTCCTCAAAATCCGCAAATGTGCGCCTATGATCTTCTGAAAAGAACTCATTCTGCATATCATTTGCTTCCTCTTCGGTGAGCTTGTTGTTATCCCTGTCGTAATACTCATTGTTTCCGTTCCCGTCCGTGCGCATCAGCACAGGGCAAAGCTCATGCACGGTTATCCCGCCGCCGTCATAATCCTTTTCCAGCATATCCAGAGTTTCAACTACTACTTCTCCGTCCACGAATGCGTATTTTATATCTCCCTCAGCATCCCGCGTATATTCGACTGCTTCCTTTATTTCATCGTCAGTCATGGGGAACTCGCTGTTATGTTCGTTGTAGTGCTCATAATAATCTGCATAATCCTCCGCGTCCCACATTTCAAGGTATATCCCCTCCGAGGGAACTACACCGTCATCTTTCTGCTCATGGTCGAACACTGTGAGCGGACCTTCCGATAATCTGCTCCTTTCGGTATCGCTCATGTGATTTACGAGCTTTGCAGAGTTCACTTTCTTATTTGCTGATCCATGACTGCCGCTGTCGCTGCTGAATGAACTGCACGAAGCCGTACTGAGTATAAATGCCGATGCAATAACTGCTGCTGTTGATCTTTTCATATTGATTCCTCCGTTTCTTTCAGAACATCAAGTTCTGATATAAGTGTTTCCGGAAGCGCCAAAAAGACGAGGTCCTCATCATATTCAGAGATATGCACAATTCAGTAAAAACTATTTGTTGACATAAAACAAAAAATCCTCCGCGGATCGCTGCATGACCGTTCACGGAGGAAATATATGTTCAATTATTGTTCATCTGTTCCATAACGACCGTTTCAGCCTCGTCCATAGGCAGCGGACGTCCCCATATGAAGCCCTGAATGAAGTCACAGCCTATTTCCCTGAGCGAGTCCAGCTGCTCCTGATCCTCAACGCCCTCTGCAATAACGTCCAGTCCCATAATATGACCTATGGATATTATAGCCGCAACGTACTGCTTTGAAGAATCGCTGCTGTTCATCTTGTCCACGAAGGACTTGTCGATCTTGAGCAGATCAGCAGGGAACTTGTTAAGGTAGCTGAGAGAAGAGTAGCCCGTGCCGAAGTCATCTATAGCTATCTTTATGCCCATTTTCGATATCTCGTCAATGCACTGCAGAGCCTTTTCCGCAGAGTCTATCATTATTGACTCAGTTATCTCTATTTCAAGCTGATCCGCAGGCACACCGCTTGCGTTTAAGGTCTCTCTTACCTCATCGAGGAAATCATTCTTCATCAAATGCTTAACGGAGGTATTTATGCTTAAGGTTATATCAGCTCCTGTCCTTCTTATAAGCTGTCCGAAGAACTCCGAGGATTTCCTGAAAACGGCACCGTCCACCTTGTCTATCAGTCCCACCTTTTCAGCAACGGGAATAAATTCTCCGGGACTGAGAGGCTTTCCGTCCTCGTCCTTCATACGTGCAAGAGCCTCAAAGCCGCGAAGCTTATGCTCTGTATCGTACTGCGGCTGCAAATGGAAGAATATGGTATCATTTTCAAGGGCGGTCCTGAGCTTTCTCTCGATCTCAAGGGTGCGCTCCACCTTGAGAAGATCGGCAGAAAAACGCATTATATGGTTGCTGCTGCCGATGCGCTTTACCTCTGTCATAGCCGCGTCCGCATAGGAGAAAAGGCTGTCGGAATTCTTAGCGTCCTCCGGGAACTTCGCATAGCCGAAGCTTGCCGATATGTACATATCGCAGCCTTCTATCGTAAGACGTCTCACAAGAGCGTTCTCATACTGCTTTATGGTATTGAGTATGTCCTCATCTGAGTGATAATTGCGTATTATCAGTGAGAACTCGTCGCCGCCGATACGTGTGATGAAGTCGAGAGTACCCGAAATACCGGTGTCGGCAATACTCTTCCAGCGGGAGGCAATCTCCACAAGAACGCTGTTTCCTGTGTCGAAGCCCATAGTATCGTTTATGCTCTTGAAGTTGTTCAGGTTTATGGATACTATCGTGAATTCCTCATTACGCTTGATAAGACTGCGCACAAGCTCCGAACAGGCAAATCTGTTGGGGAGTCCCGTCAGCATATCATTTACTGCCTGATCGCGTATCCTGTCCTGGTATCTGCGTGACCTCTCGGTGTTAAGATAGAGTGCAACGATAGCTATTATGGTCAGAAGATTGGTGAACAGACCCGGTATCATTGCAAGGCTCCTTTTTAGCACGATACTCATTATTATCATCGGTATCTGAAGTATCAGAGCCGTAAGAGCCGTAACAAAGCCAAGCTTTCGGTAGAAGACCACCATAAATATGACAAATATATTTGCAAGGGCGGAAACTGCACCCGTTATGGAATTAACAGACAGTCTTCCCTTTCCGATGTTGATATAACTCCTTGAACCGGAGCATTTTATCACCACCACCGTTATGGCAAGGTACATCACCAAGAGTACCACATATCCCAATACAGGTGATTTACCGGCGTCGGATATACTGTCCAGTGTCTTGGACAGTAATTTCCGTCCCTTCCCCGAAGGCTTATTGTTTTCCATACTATTCTCCTTTTATATGGCTCCCGCGAGCCTTTCTTTATCTGTCATTCCCGTATTTTTTCCTGAATACAGCTTTATCATCATACATTGACCTGTCGGCACGCTTGAACACCAGCTCAGCCGAAGTATCATAGGAAGCATTTTCAGCCATTCCCACTGCCGCCGAATATCTGAACCATTCTTCCTTGTCTTTCAGATTGTATCTCATATCATAGTTCTGCCTGAGCTTCTCGACGAGGGCAATGCGGTCATCATAGTCCTTTCCCTGCAATACCGCAACAAACTCGTCTCCGCCTATCCTGTATACCGGCGAATGCTTGAACACCTCGCATACCATGCGGCAGCAGCCTCTGATGTACTGGTCTCCCGCCTTGTGTCCGTGCTTGTCATTTATAGGCTTAAGCTTGTTCATATCCACCATTACAAGAGCAAAGTGCACATCGCCATTGGACATGGCCATATTCAGTTCGTTGATCTTTCTTGTGTAAGCCGACTTGCTACCCACGCCAGTGAGTACATCTCTCTGGGTTTCCTTGCTGAGCCTGCCTATCTGAAGCTCCTTGTCCATGATGTCGCGCTCGGCCCTGAGCTTATCCTCCTGCAGGGCTGAAAGATCATTGAGATGATCCATAATTCTTGTCTGCATAGTATGAATGCCCCGGTATAGTGCGCCTATCTCGTCCCTGCTCTTTATATCGAGTTCTATGACGCCTGCCTCTTTATAGCTCTTGTTCTCTGCAGGCCTGAACTTTTCCATTTCAGATGTGATATTCCTGATAGGGTCTGCGACAATTCGCTTTATAAACAACACAGCAGCCGCCTGAACCACCACTATGATAACCAGCGTGCCAAGAACAAGGTATATAAGGAAACGTTGTCTATCCTTCATTACATTTTCCATGTCAAAATCGCAGCCAACAACGCATACGCATCTGCCTTCGGAGTCATAAACGGGACTGAACATCGAACACAGCCAGCCCCAGTCACCATTGGTTATCGTAGGCTCACTGAGGTTTGTGATATCCTTTCCCAGCAGCTCCTCCTCGCGTTCCTCGTAGTAGCCTGTCTGATATACGGGTTCGTCAGAAGAATCCACAAGGAACATATCCTTAACGGCATTCTCATCACCGTGAGCCGTAACGTAAATATACTTGATATCGGAAATATTCTTAATATAAAGGTCTATAGCGTCCTGTATCTCCCTGTAGCTTTCCCACAGCCCATTTTCGGTAAGATACTCAATGATGATATCCTCGTTCTCTTCCTGCACTGCTTTTTCGCGGAGCTCCTGATACTCCTCGGATTCAGCCGTTTCACGGAGCCTTGCAAGGTAATCGCCGTCCACCATTGTTGAGAAGTTGCGGGCATTGTCAGTAGCACAGCGCTTGTAGTACCGGTCTATCTGATTTACGCTCGTACAGAATGCCAGCGCAGATGTTGCAGCAGCCATTGACAGGATTATTATAAAAACAAAAATGTATATCTTTGTCTTGATCGAAAAAAAGCTTTTCTTATCTTCCATAGTAAAGTATCACCCCGATCCAAAAGCAGAAATAAGTATAAGATCATATATTTCCAACGGGCAAACAATCGCAGTTATATACCATAATAATACAGTAAATGCCTGTAAACAGCAATAGATAAAGTATTAAAACCTCATAGCTCCAAGCCTGTCTGCAAGGACATCGGAATATAATGTTCATGCAATGAACATTATATCATATAAAATCAGAAATATCAACATTCACGCAGAAAAAAATAACCCAAAAACAAAAAAGAGCGCGATAATACTATCACGCTCTCCATATTATCATAAAATATGGCTGTTTTTCAGTCCAGCAGCGATTCAATGAGCATTGCAAAGGCCTCGGGATCCTCGAACTCGCTGAGGTCAGCGTCGTCCTCGTCGTCTGCAGGCTCATACTCCTTGACATAGAACACAAGGTCTCTGTCGGGAGCGCCGTCAGTCACCGTAAACTGGATCATAGCAGTATCAGCCATAAATTCCTTAAGGCTCAGATCCTTTGTAAGCTGTTTTCCGTTTTTGGTATAAAACGGTATGCCGCTGTAATTCTTTTCCTTCAGCTCGTCGCTGTCAAGCACTGCGAAATAATCGCCGTCCTCAAGAGCAAACTTCTCGCCTGCGCCCACGCTGTCCAGAAGCTTTTCGGACCTGAGACTGTCCTCGGGGTCCACCTTCCAAACCTCAAAGCTTGCCGCATCGTTGAACACCGATTTGTCCTCCCATCTGAGTATATCCGCAGATACCAGATTCTTTTCAGTATCCGGAGTAAAGCAGCAGGTCAATGACATCTCATAACCGTATACATATCCGCAGTGGAAGAATTCCTCAAAGCTTCCCGAATATCCCTCGGGAGCCTTATCCACCTGTATTTTGTATGCAGGGAAGCCTGTATGGTGCAGACCGTCTATGGTAATGATACCGCGGCTGTCAGACACGCAGGTCTTTAACTTTCTCGCATAGGTATCGGGAGCTTCAATCACAGATATCTCGGCGCCCTCAACAGGCTCTCCCGTCGTTTCGTCGATACATCTGATATTGATATAATTGCTCATGTCCTTTACAGGACCCATGTCGAATCTCAGCTCACCGTCAGCTTTTCCGTCCTTTACCGTAAAGTCTATTCCCTCCGACTTATCCGTGAAGACAACATCGGGGTACAGTTCATTTATTTCCTTTGCAAAATCGCTATCGGGGAAAACGAGCTGAACGGGATAGTCAAGTAATGTTATATCCGCATGGTATTCGCCGTCGGGAAGAACTATATCCTCGGTATGCATGGTGGGATAGTATGGATTGCCCTCCCTGTCTGTCAGATTTATGAGACCGTAGTACGGGAAAGACCTGCCCATTGACCAGTCATAGAGACTTATCCTGACGTTCCGCTCATCGTCATTTGCAGCCACCCTCAGAGTTATCTCCTTATCGGTGCTGCCGTCAAAATCAAAGAACATCTGCTGATCCCATTCGCGGAGCTCCGTACCGTACCCGTCAGGCAGCTCGCTGAGACCGATCATATAGGTATACATGCTGTCCAGAGGAAGACCGCTGATAAGCTTATCCTCCGCAGAGTCATAGTTCCATTCCGCAACATCGTAGCAATAGCAGTCATAAAGCCCCAAAACGCTTATCTTTGCGCCTTCAAGCGGTTCACCGCTCATCATATCAACGACATTTACCCTGAGACTACCGCCCGAGCGGGGCTTCTGTCCCATAAGCTGCTTTTTCAGCACGGCAAGGTCAAAGATATCTATAACACCGTCCTCGCAGAGATCGGCGTTGCGCCAGTTGCCAAGTATTCTGCTTTCTCCCGTGAGAAAGCGCTGAAGCTGAACGGCGTCGGAAATACTTACCGACTTGTCAAAATTTACATCTCCAAGCTGTGTGGTTATGCCGATATCTCCGCTGAGCTCCTCCGTAGTATCGTCCTCTGACGCAAATGCGGCAGTGGTATTCAGTGCAAGAAGTGAAGCAGCGGTCATAGCTGCTGTTATGATAGCAGCTATATATCTTGAACTCTTCATGTCAAAAACCTCCTTACATTAACAAAAGCCAATTTCTGATTGCTTTTGTTGTGTTTATTATACCATATTTTCGCATTTTTGTCAATGTTTTATATGTAAATTCTACTAATTCTATACTATTTTCATCAAATTCCAATATGTATATAATTAAGGCAGATACATTATCAGTTCCTACGCGGCTTCACTGCCGTTCCTACTTCTTTGAAAGCTCCCTTGCAAGCTTTTTCATAGTCTCCGCAAGTTCCCTGTTTTCTTCAAGGAAGTCCCATATTCCGTCCTCTGAGAGCACTCCTCTCCTGAGCTCCGCGGGGAGCTCTGAGGCTTCGTCAGCCTGAAAATCCTTTTTCCAGTCTTCGCTGCCGTAGTATCCGCGCAGCGCTTCAAGGTCTTCCTTTGCCTTCATGAAGCTTTCCGCAGCCTTGCTGAGCCTGCTTTGAGCTGCTCTTGCCCTGTCGAAGCTTTTTTCCATTTTCCTGATACGCTTCACAGCGCTGTCAAGTTCCCTGCTGTCCTTATAAACTGCCATTTCCTTACCTCCGTATATTATGTATTACGAACCTGTGCCGTCGTATTTCATGGCACCCCGCATCCATATCTTATAGCTGAGCCAGAAGAAAAGCACTCCGAGCAGAGGTGAGAGCCATGAAAGCAGCGGTATCTCATCGGGTCTGAGTATAACAAGGCTCGGATAATATGCTATGAACGCTATAGGCAGTATAAACGTGAATATGAATCTGAAAAACGAGCCGAATATGGTTATCGGGTACTTTGCGTAGTCCTTGAATCGGGTCGCAAGGTCAAGGATATAAAACGAATTCATTATCCAGAAACATGTCGCTGCCGCCGCATTCTGCATCGCTATCATGAACAGTGACGCAGTAACAAGGAATAATATCACCTTAAGAAGCAGGAGCGGTGTGAAACCGATACCTATCTTCGCCCATGAATAGGCAAGGGTTCCGATACCGAATGCAAGCTGCCCGAGCCCCTTTATGTCAAACACCTCCGACTGATAGTAGAAGAATATATTTATGGGGCGGAAACAGTACTTGATAAAATCCCCCGTATATACCGCCTGTCTCAGGCTCCAGTTGTTGTCGAAAAGACACTGGACGGGAGTTATGGCTATAAGGGAGAAGCCGTAAAGGAACAGCATTTCATAGTATCCCCAGCCGTTTATGGACTGGAAATTGCGGAACAGTATCCAGAAGCTTACAAAGCCCGCGATATTCGTGAATATCATTCCTATTGTGGAAATGATAAAGTCGGCACGGTAGCTCATCTTGCTCTTCAGGTCCTGAGCAAGTATCTTGAAATATATCCTGAGATAGAATCCCAAACTCTTTCTTTTCATATCATCAGCCTCCGTTCACTGTTATCTGCCGAAGCGATACTTTCCAGAACAGCTTGCTGAGTACCATCATGCCGATACACCATAAAAACTGGGTACCGAGAGTTACTGCAAGCTCCCCCGGCCGGGGCGAACCGTTGAGAAGTATGGAAAGAGGGGCATTGTATATCGACTGGAACGGCAGATAATGAGTTATTGTCCTCAGGGGCTCGGGAAAGAAAGCAAGCGGTATGGTTGCACCCGAAAGGAGCAGCACTATCACCTGCTTCATGATATTTATGCCCCAGATGGATTCGGTATAGATACATATGGTGCCTACGATGAAGTCTATACTGTAGTTGAGAGCTATCGCCATTATTACTGATATAACGAAAAACAGCAGATTTATCCCAATCGGTATGGCTCCGTGCGTTACAAATGCAACAACTATGAATGTAGGCAGGAATGTCAGGAAAAAGTTTGTTACGAACCTGCCCGAAAACGACCAGAACAAATAGCTGCGGTACTGCATCGGCTTAAGCAGTTCGAGGACTATCTTTCCCGACTGTATGGAGCGTCCCATATCCCATACAGTGTACATTTCCATAAAATTGAAAAGCGCCGTGGCAAGTACAAGGTATATAAGTGTATCGAAAAATGTCATTCCGTTTACGGTATCGCTGCCAGATGAGGCATATATGGCTTTCCACAGATAGTATACCACTATAAGGTAAAGCAGGTTTCCCAAAGCCATAACGAACGTGCCCAGTCTGAACTGCAATGCCTCCATTATTCCCGCTTTTGTGAGGGTAAGGTATTTTTTCAGCTTCATGCAACACCCTCCTCGTATATCTTCTTTATTACCTCCTCAGTTGATATCTCCTCAAGCTGCATATCCTTTATCTTATGAGCCTTCTGCAGCTGTCCGAGAACATCTATCACCTTGGATTTTTCCTCGTCAACAAGCACCGATATCCACTCGTCGTCTGCTGTAACCGAGAAGTCAGGCAGTTCCTTTTTTACGCTCTCTGCCTGAGCTTTCAGCTCTCCGTCGGTACGTATTTTCAGTGTCCTGTATGAGCCGAAAAAGCCCTTTAAGTGCTCAATATCGTTGTCATAGAGCATTTTTCCCTTGTCGATTATGACTATCCGCCTGCACAATGCGTCAACATCGCCCATATCGTGGGTCGTGAGTATTACCGTGGTATTCTTCTCCTTGTTGAGAGCATGTATGAGGGTGCGTATCTTTGACTTCATGGAAACATCAAGTCCTATAGTCGGCTCGTCAAGGAATACTATCTTCGGGTCGTGCAGGAATGCCGCCAGAATATCGCTGAGAGTACGCTGTCCAAGAGACATCTGACGGACGGGCTTGTGCAGGAGCGGCTCTATATCTACCAGCGACTTGTAAAGCTCAATCATGCCGTTGTACTTCTCGTCGCTTATCTGATATATGTCCTTGAGTATCTTGAACGACTCGACCAGAGGCAGCGCCCACCACAGCTGAGAACGCTGGCCGAATACAACGCCTATGCCCTGCGCATTCCTTGAGCGGTTCGCATAGGGTATCGTGCCGTTTATCAGTATCTCTCCAGAGGTCGGCTCAAGTACGCCTGTCATCATCTTTATTGTGGTCGATTTGCCTGCTCCGTTTGGTCCGAGATAGCCCACTATCTCTCCCTGCTGTACGGTCATGCTGATATTGTCCACTGCACGGACTGTCCTGTAGTTCCTTGAAAACAGGTCCTTTATGCTGCCTTTAAGTCCCTCGCGGCGGTTCAGTACCCTGAATTCCTTTGTAACGTTTTTGATCTCAATTATTGCCGACATCTTCTCTGTCCTCTCTTTCCTTTTTAATGTGCGTCGCAGCATCCTGCTTATGTCTTAATAATTTTTATATGTGAGAATATAAAAATCAGTATAGCACCTTTATATATTCCTTGTCAATTACAAAGCGATTACAATTTGCAAATAGCTCAAAAGAAATTCCTGTAAAGAATAGGCCTTCTGCTATAGGTCTGAAATGAGGTCAGATCCAATGCAAAACCGTTGAATACTGTAAATGATACACCTGAAATTCCTTTTTGATTTTGTCGCAAACAAAAAATGAGGAGCATATGCTCCTCATTTTTAATACAGTATTTACCTGTTCATCTCTTTCTCTACAGCGTAGAATTCTTCCTTTATCTCGATCTCCGGCGCCTTTGTAAGCAGGGATACGATTATGATGGCTGCAAACGCGCAGAGAAAAGCGGGAAGAAGCTCATATATACCGAATACTCCGCCTATCGGAGCTATCTTGAACTTCCAGAGGAATACCATAACCGCGCCTGTGACAAGTCCTGCCATTGCACCGTACTTGTTTGAGCGTTTCCAGAAGAGAGCTGCCAGCATTACGGGTCCGAACGTTGCACCGAATCCCGCCCACGCGAATGATACTACTCTGAATACCGAGCTGTCCTTATCCCAAGCAAGGACTATGCTGATCGCTGCAATTACAAGAAGCACTGCTCTGGCGCATATCATTGAAAGCTTGTCGCTCATTTTTACATTGAATACTCCCTTGAATATATTCTCTGACATGGAGGACGAAGCCGCAAGAAGCTGCGAATCTGAGGTAGACATAGTACAGGCAAGGATACCTGCGAAAACAAGTCCTGCGATAACGGCAAGTCCCATATGGTGCTCGCTCATGTACTGCGCTATCCTGATAACTATCTTTTCGGAATCGCTTCCCTCAAGCACTTCAAGCTTTCCGCTACTGGATAGGGTATTTCCGATAAAGCCGATCAATATTGCTACAGCCATGGAAATAACCACCCATACGGAGGCTATCCTTCTTGATGTCCTGATCTTGTTCTTGTCCTCTATAGCCATGAAGCGGAGGAGTATATGAGGCATACCGAAGTAGCCAAGTCCCCATGCAAGGATAGATGCGATAGTGAGTACGGTATACTTGTCCGCGCAGCCGGTTTCGGTATTGTGGATATGACTGAGCGAAAAGTAGCCTGCCATTGAATCGGCATTGTCTATGACATTTGTCAGTCCGCCTGCCGAATCAATTCCGAATATGACGATACTGATAAGAGCTATGGTCATAATTATGCTCTGTATAAGGTCAGTGGTGCTTGCTGCAAGGAATCCGCCCGTGCAGGTATAGGAAATGATGATTATAGCGCTTATTATCATAGCAGCATGATAATCCCAGCCGAAAATGGAGCTGAAAAGCTTTCCGCAGGCCGAAAATCCCGAAGCTGTATAGGGTACAAAGAATATGAGGATTATCAGCGCGGATATGGCCGTGATTACTCTGCTCTTGTCCCTGTAGCGCTGGGTGAAGAAATCGGGAATGGTGATAGCGCCGCAGCGCTGACTGTAGACTCTCAGGCGCTTAGCCACAAAAAGCCAGTTGAGATAGGTGCCGATAGCGAGACCGATAGCGGTCCAGCCTGCTTCTGCGCCGCCTGTGAGATAGGCAACTCCCGGAAGACCCATGAGCAGCCAGCTGCTCATATCGGAAGCCTCTGCACTCATTGCCGTTACAAGCGGTCCAAGCCTTCGTCCGCCGAGGTAGAAGTCTCCGACGTTGTCGTTTTTCTTTGAAAAGATAAAGCCTACTGTGACCATGACTATAAGGTAGGCGATTATCGTTCCGATAATTATGTAGTCTGTAGTGTTCATGTCTTACTCCTTTGTCTGAATATTTTTATCATGGCTTTTTTACTGTTTTGAGTATGTATTCATCACGGATAACGAGCCTGCCGCCGTGCCTGACAACAGCTTCTCTGACGCCCTTGAAGAAAGGCGTTCTGTAGGGCTCCTCAAGGATTATATGGTCGCTGTGGGTACCGATATACTGTATGTACTCATCAGCCGTGAGCTCTCTTATGCCCTGCCAAACAATGGTCTCAAGGCCGGTATAGCCGTAGTTCAGCGCATTGTCGTAACCGAAGCCTCCCGTACTCTCTGCACCTGCGGGCTTGAAATATTCATCGTACACCCTCTGGATATCCTCATACATTTTCGGCTGAGCTGATCTCTGATCCATGCGAAGGAACATCATTGCCAGCATACCGCCGCTGCGCAGCAGCTCAAAGGTCCTGCTGAAAGCCTTATCCTCGGGAAGCCACTGTATTGCTGCCGCGGAATAGATCAAATCGTAGCTTTCCTCACCAAAATCATGGGTGAGAAAATCATCGTTGATAAGCTTGTAATTTCCGAAGTCCCTGTACTTGTCACGCAGGAAATCCGAGAGATTCTTTCCAAGCTCTATGGCGGTATAATCGCAGCCTGTACCGAGTATCGGGTCTGTAGCCTGTCCTGTTCCCGGTCCAAGCTCAAGCACCTTTGTATCTCTGCCTATGCCCGCCCTGACGATAAGATGATCGAAAAGCCCGCTGCTGTAGTGTGGTCTCCACTTTTCAAACTGCTTGGGTATGGTGTCGAATGACAATCTTGCTTCCATAGCTCCTCCCCTGTGAAAAATACTCTGTTTCAATGCCTGATAAATTATAGTGAATGCTTTGCATTCATTATAGCATATAAAACCCGAAACAGCAAGCAAAATCGGATAATTACGCTTGACTGAGAAGGTACTTTCTCATTTTCACCATGTCAAAAACGTCAATTGCTCCGTCTTCGCAGAGGTCGCCGTTTGAGGGAGCCTTAAGCGTTCCGTTTCCGAGGAGGAACTGCTGAACTGCCACAAGGTCTGCAACGCTCAGCTTACCGTCGCCGTTCACGTCACCCTTAATACTGTTCTGAGAAGTTCCGCCGCCTGTTATCTCAGCCTCCGAAAGAGCGCATCTGTATATTTTAAGATTGTCTACGCTTCCCTTGAAGCAGGTGTCGTCGGCATAGTATGACTTGCCGATAAGGCAGCTCGTACCTGAACCCATGTCGGCTAACTGTCCGTGAGTTTCGGTGGTTTCCGCTGCTTTTCTGCCGTCAATGTAAACAGCGGTAGTTGCTCCGTTTGCAACGAGAGTGTAATTATGCCACTGTGAGCCGTCGATGTCGTATTTTATCTCAGTCTCATCCCGCCAGGAATCAGTCGTTGCCGCAAATCGGAACAGGTCCTCTGCAACACGGAAGAAGACATATTTTTCATCGTTCTTTCCTGCGGCAAATGTAAAGAAATTGCCTGTAGATTCAGACTTTACATCCATACTTACGGTATAGTCACGGCAGCCGTCAAGCATTCCCGCAGGGAACTCAGCATATGCGCCGTCGCTTCCGTCAAGACAGAGCACGCTGCCCTTCTGCGGATCCTGTTTTACCGAAGCGCCGCTGCCGAGTATGAGGTCTCCCGTACCTGAGTCAAAGCTGATCTCCTTATACGGCTCTGCCTTTTCGGCTGCTCCGACGGGAGTACCGAACACCCTTATCTCATAAACCTGAGGGTTGTACCAGTTGTTGTCGGGATTGTTCTGAAGTGTCGCATTCCTGACGTTGAGCCTTACGTACCTTGCACGGCCTTTAAGCATATCGCTGTTGAAACCGTAGGTCTTGGTGACTGATTCACTATTCTTGTTTGTGTGGTCGAGGAGCTGAGTCCAGTTGATGCCGTCGGTGCTGCCCTCCACTGTATAGGTGTAATAGCCCTCAGAACCCTTGCAGATGTACCATGAAGTCTGTATATTGGCAAGATCGCAGATCTGTTCCAGGTCTATCTGTATATAGAACGGCCACTTTTTATAGTCGCCTATAGCGGTGAATGAGGTCTGGTAGGAACCGTCAACAGCCTTTGATGGTGAATTGTCCCACTTTGCCGCAAGTGACGAGGAGGCAGGCTTGTTCTGAGAAACGAGCTCGCCCTGCTGAACAGGGAATAATTCGCCGCTTGAAGTATTGTACTTGAAATAGGGGCAGTAGTCATAGAAAGCGAAGCCCTTATCGAAATACAAAGGACAGAGCGTAGTTCCGCTTGAATCCGACGAGCGGAGCCAGCGGTAGGCATGCATGAGATAGTTCTTGTCCTGCATATTCACTATCCAGCCCGACTGTGACGAGAAAGTGGAGGTATTTCCTATACTGCGCAGACCGCTCCACTCCCCTGCAATGTCGGTGGTAACGCTGTAGGCTCCGCTGCTGGGGTACCAGCCTGCCGCCTGTGACGTGAACAGGAAATAATAGCCGTCCTTTTTAATAAGATTGGGGAACTCCCTGTACTGATCCTCAAAGAGAGTTTTCACCACCCTGGTAACGTCGCTGTAGTCGCTGTTCATCTGAAAAATATACATTGTGGCGTTTGCCCCCTGCCCCTCCTTGTTTGCAGCGGCAATAAGATAGCCCGTACCGTCGTCGTCGAAGAATATGGCCATATCCCTGACCTGTATGCCAAGAGGATTGTATACGTGATGAACAGTGAACTGTCCTCCGGGAGTACCTGTTATTACGAGAGCCTTACCGTCGCTGTAGCCGCTGGGCTTTTCCCAGTGAGCCCACACTACGACCTTATTCTTAGCGGGGATATAATCGATATGCACCGATTCTATCTTGCAGCTTGCAAGCGCCGAATTCTGTGAGCTGTCGGCTGCATTTCGCTCGCTGCCGAAATGCTTTCCGTCGCTTGATGTGGTCTCAGCCAGGTATATATCATCTTTTCCCGCATGCTTTTTCAGTGAGTAGCTGTAATAGGTGTTGCCGACCTTGTAGCCGCTGGTCTCGTATACAAGGCTGCTTCCCTTCTGATTGTCGTAGGTGCTCAGACCTGACGGCAGAACGCAGGGTGTCAGCTCCCTGACCTCAGAATAGCTGTCATAGCTCTTGCCGCGGACCTTTAGCTGATAATAGTAGGTCTGGCCTATGGACATGTCATTGTCCTGCCATGAAGTGCCGCCGCCCTCATACACGGGAACGAAGCCGCTTTTTTTGTCTGTGGAGCGGTAGAGCACATAGCTCTGCGCTGAAATGGTGGTAGCCCACTGAAGCTCTGCGTGGTCGGCTTTTCCGCTGTCGCCAACTGTGTACAGATTGCCTGCGAGACCGATATCCTCGGATATGACCTCGGATGCGTTCATTCCTGTCGCAAAGCTGCACTCTGCCGGCACAGCAGGTACTGACAGCAGTACAGCAACAGCTGTTACAGCTGTCAATAGCTTTGAACTGAATTTCATGTTATTCCTCCTTACATTTTATAGTAACGTCAAAAGCTGCTTTAATTATATCACAATGTGCAGTAAATAGCAATATAAACGTGATACGTAATATTTATCCCGCAATATCCGTAACAGATATACGCAGTTCCACCCTCGTGCATCATGCACAAAACAGCTTGTTGTATAAATATTGTTTTCGGCATTTTCGACTATTGACAAAACTGCATATCTGTTATATACTGTTTATAGAACACATAAACAGTTGTGACATTCAAGGAGGTGATATTTTGAAAATATATCAAAACTCAAACGAACCGATCTATAAGCAGATAGCGGCACAGCTCAGAGAGCAGATACTGTCCGGAAAGCTTAAAAGCGGTGACCCTCTGCCTTCTATAAGGGTGCTTGCTCAGAATCTGAAAATAAGCGTCATAACAACTATGAAAGCCTATGACGAGCTTTCGGAGGAAGGGCTGATAACCGCTGCTAAGGGAAAAGGCTACTTTGTCAATGCGCAGGACGAGAAAATGATAGTTGAGCAGCATATGCGCCAGCTTGAACAGGATCTGACAAATGCGATACATTCGGCAAGGATAGCGGGACTTGATATTGATGAAGTCTGTGAAACGCTCAGGACATTGTGGGATTTAGAAATTTAATGGAAAGGTGATCTTTATGGATAACGTTTTAAAAATCAATGGTATAGTAAAAAAATACAAGGACTTTACACTCGGCGAGATAGACGCAGATATACCGAGGGGATTTGCAACTGCACTTATCGGGGCAAACGGTGCTGGCAAGACCACTCTCATAGATGTGCTTTGCGGCGTCACGGGGAACGATGGCGGAAAGACAGTCTATTTCGACAAGTATGACGACATCGACAGCAATACTGTCAGAAACAGGATAGGCTACTGTTCGTCGGCAAATTATTTCCCTCAGGACTGGACCGTGAAGAATATAGCAGATGTGATGGAAATAGCTTTCGACAATTTCAGCAGACAGCGCTTCGCCGAACTCTGCAAAAGATTCAAGCTTGACGGCCCGAACGACAAAAAGCCGAAAAAACTCATAAAAATGTCGGACGGAAACCGCATGAGGACATACCTTGCAGCTGTGCTTGCAAGAGATACTGATCTCCTTGTCCTTGACGAGCCTGCTTCATCGCTGGACCCTCTTGCCCGCGATATGCTCTGCGATATTTTCAGAGAATACATAGCGGACGGCAGCGGTGATAAGAGCGTACTCTTCTCAACGCATAACATCGCCGATATGGAGTATGCAACTGACTATGCAATATTCATGGCGAACGGAAAGATAATCGAAAAGGGCTTCGTCGAAGACCTTAAAGAGAAATACATACTCGTACACGGCGAAGCCGACAAGGGCGGGCAGGCAAAGTCGCTTATGATATCCTATACGGGCAACAGCTCCAATTTCGAGGGTATCGCTCTTGCGGAAAACACCATTCAGCTCTCACAGCTCGATACTGCTGTGGAAAAGCCAAATCTCCAGCAGCTCAGCGTGGGCATACTCAGAAAGGCGGAGAAAGATGGAGAATAATAAGACACCGCTGTCCTATCCTGAGGCTTACAAGGTATATATGGGAAGATCATTTCCGAATATGGTGGCTCAGCTGTCGCTTTTCGCTGTGGGTATGTTTCTGTGCTTCAAGCTCGTACTGACATTTTTAGACGTCATCGAGGGCGACGATATCAATAATGACACGGATCAGCTTGTAAACGACTTCATTTCCACCATATTCTGCGGAATAATCGTAGCTTTGCGCATGTCTTCCACATTCACAAAGTCAATTCCGGGCGGAAAATTCTTCAGGACAGTAAAGGGAGGATTCGACACATTCAAGAAAGCTCACTATACAATGGCGGCAGAGGGCATAACAGTAATAATCATATTCAGTATTGTCATAGGCATATTTGACGCCGTCGGATTCGCACCGCTCAGATTCGGTACGGCAAGCTGTGTTTCCATATGCATTTTTGTTACCTTGGCTCGTGCAGTTTCGTCAATATTTGCGGCAATGAAAAATACGATAATGCGTTTGCTCGTATCGATGATCGTAAATTATATTATATCTGCAATGGGTATCGTATCCCTCATACTCACGGACGGAAAACTATGTGCTTTTCATATAGCTGCGGCAGCGGCTGCTGTAGTGCTTACGGTTGTCTCTGAAATAGCTGTAGTGACAAGCTACAGAAAAAAACACTGGGATAATTAAGGAGAAGGCTATGGATGATCTTATTAAAGCTATAAAAATATATTTAAAGGCATCTTTCAATATCATACTGTTCACATTCGGCATAGGCTTTTCTGCTGCTATCGTCATCGGAAGCATATACGATCCCGCAGAGCGCGGAGACAATGACTACGGCAGCATGATAGGCTGCTGCGGAATGATGCACGGTTTTATGATGTTCATGTTCTTTAATGGGAACCTCAGAATAACACATACAAAGTTCTTTGCATCTGTCCCGCAGGCAAAAAAGCTGTTCACCGACGCTCCGATAGCAGTGATGGCGATATTCTGCATTTTCATAGACATATTGCTTGTACTGTCGGCGCTCTTAAGGAACAGACCCGATATGGCCTCTGACCTGCTCATTGCAAACTCAATAAATACGGTCATAGCCTGTATATTCAATGCTGTATACGGAAAAAGCAAGGGCCTGATACCAAATATACTGACCGGAGTAGCATTTATCCTGCTTCTGAATCAGATAACTCTGCTGAAAAAAGCCACTTTTATCAACAACGGTTTCGGACTTTCTCTTAAAACATCGGCAGCTGTTGCAGCAGCGGTTTATATAGCCGGTCTAACGGCTGCACACTTTATAATGCAGCTGTGGTGGAAAAAGTCGGGCAGGAACTTCAACAACAACTTTAACATGACATTGCAGAATGCGCAGGCGGAAAGTGCCTGAGCGCGGACAAAAAAAATGAAGGGCTGCGTATCCTTGAAGTTACGCAGTCCTTTTGCGTTATTATTCTATTGCCTTGAATGCGCCGTCAAGAGCTGCGATAAGATCGTCGATATGCTCTGTTCCTATTGACAGACGGATAGTTGTGCGCTTTATTCCCTGCTCTGCAAGCTCCTCCTCTGTTAGCTGTGAATGCGTTGTTGAAGCGGGGTGTATTACAAGCGACTTAACGTCGGCTACATTTGCAAGAAGCGAGAAGATATCAAGATTGTCGATGAACTTCTTTGCGTCGTCCTCTGTTCCCTTTATATCAAAGGTAAAGATGCTGCCGCCGCCGTTGGGGAAGTACTTCTTATATACCTCATGGCTGGGCTCGCTGCTTACAAGTGGGTGATGAACTGCCTCTACCTGAGGATGTGCCGATAAGTACTCAACTATCTTCTTTGCGTTTTCTGTGTGCCGCTCTACGCGGAGGGAAAGGGTCTCAAGTCCCTGCAAGAAGATGAACGCATGGAAAGGTGAAAGTGTAGCGCCTGTATCACGGAGAAGTATTGCGCGTATGTATGTAACAAATGCTGCTGCACCTGCGGCTGCTGTGAAGCTTACCCCGTGGTAGCTCGGATTGGGCTCTGATATCCATGGATAACGTCCCGACTTTGCCCAGTCGAAGTTGCCGCTGTCTACGATAACTCCTCCGATAGCTGTACCGTGTCCGCCGATGAACTTTGTTGCGGAATGAACCACGATATCTGCGCCGTACTCGACAGGACGCACAAGGAACGGAGTTGCAAAGGTGTTGTCAACTACAAGCGGTATACCGTGTGCATGAGCTATCTGTGCTATCTTTTCGATATCGATAGCGTTGGAATTGGGATTGCCGAGAGTTTCGATGTAAAGAGCCTTGGTATTCTCGTCTATTGCAGCTTCAAAGCTCTCAGGCGAATCCGGGTCTGCAAACTTTGAGGTTATGCCGTAAAGCGGAAGGGTATGTGCAAGAAGATTATATGTGCCGCCGTAAATCGTCTTTGAAGCAACAATATTCTCACCTGCCTTTGCAAGCGCCTGAATGGTGTATGTAATGGCGGCTGCTCCCGAAGCTGTGGCAAGTGCCGCAACGCCGCCCTCAAGAGCTGCTATACGCTTTTCAAAAACGTCCTGTGTGGAGTTGGTAAGTCTTCCGTATATGTTGCCTGCGTCCTTAAGTCCGAAACGGTCGGCAGCATGCTGTGAATCATGGAAAACGTAAGATGTGGTTGCGTATATCGGTACTGCTCTTGCGTCAGTAGCGGGGTCTGCCTGCTCCTGTCCAACGTGGAGCTGTAAAGTTTCAAAATGTAATTCATTGTTAGCCATTTTTTTTCCTCCTGAAAAAACATTCAAATTTATATAAACATTACTCTTTTGTGATAAACCTTAATAACATCGCCCGCCGCACATTCGGTCGATCCCTCTGACGATGGAACGGAGACGGTCAAGTGTATTCAGTTGTTTCATTGTACCTCTCCTTTCGTTCGGTATGCCTATATTATACATCGGTTTTATATATTTGTCCAATCCATAAATGTCATAACGGGTTATAGATTTTTTCTATAACCAAATTTGCTTTTTATCCGAAAATACAAAAAAGCCGTGCTGCCTAAAGCACGGCTTTCCTGTTTTTTCTGATTTGTCCCTTACAATTCAGTTTTTGAAATTATATCAACCTGTGCGGCACATTGTGCAGAAACGCCGCACAGATCAATAACGAAAAGAATTACGACATTGACCAGCTGTCAAAGCTTAAATCGCCGTTGGCAATGAAGTAAATGTCAGATGCTCCGCTTGGGATATCTGCAAGCACGGTGTCGATTGTTTCCATAGAACCGCCTGCGGGTACCTCAATGTAGCTGATTGCGTCGCCTGTTCTCGAACCTGCAACTACCTTGATGATAGCGCCGTTCTTTGAAGAAGCCTTGGCTGTAAGTGTGCCGCTTGAGACCTTGGAGAAGTCTACCTTGCTGACCTTAGCCCACTCGCCCTTCTTGAACTCGACTGTTGTGTCGCCTACTCCGGATACGCTTATGCCCTTTGACTCGTTGGACATTGTGGCAGCGCGTACTGTCTGTGTGGGATCAAGATTCTCGATCTGCTTAACGCCTGTCATATCACCCTTACATGTGATCGTTCCGTTTGATGCATTGTATGTAGCCTCATTTATCTGCGTTGAACGGTAGTTTCTGTCCTTGCCGCCGTTCATACGCATCTCCTGCTGACGTGAGTGGTATGCTACGTAGTACTTATCCTTGAAGAAAATTATGGAGTGGTGATTGTTACCGCCGTTGTCTATCCTCTGTGTAGCTGTATTCTGGAAGACTACGCCCTTGAGATTGTTTGAAGACCAGGGGCCGAGAGGATTCTTTGATGTCATGTAAAGGATATCAGCGTTGCCGAAGCTTACGCCGTTTACATTTGTACCGTTCGGAACGTTCCAGTTAGCACAGTATGAGTAATACCATGTATCGCCGATCTTGATAAGGCTTGAATCCTCGAAGAGATAAGGTGTATCCATTGTCTGAGGAGTTCCGCTGATAGAGATCATGTCGTCGCCGAGCTTTACGCAGCGTCCTGTCTTAGGATTGTTGTAGCCTGTACCGTCGTTGTCGTTCTTACCGCCGCCGAAGAAGAGGTAAGCCTCGTCTGTAGCCTCATCGTAGTATACGCCGGGATCAAAGAGCCATGCTACGTTTCCGCAGTTAGGTGTGTTGCGGCTGATGAGCTCCTTGCCGATAGGATCGGTCCAAGGACCTGTCGGGCTGTCGGCTGTGAGTACGCCGATGCCTGAACCGTTGTTTGCAAAGTAGAGGAAGAACTTCGGCTTGCCGTTTATCATCTTCCAAGCTGCATCGGGAGCCCATGAACGTGCTGCCCACTTGGCTGCGCCGTTGGGAAGTGCGCCCTTATCGTAAGCAACAGGGATAGCACCGTGATCGGTCCAGTTTACCATATCGGCTGTAGATACGCAGTTGATAGTACGTACCTCGTACTCATTATCTCTTATGCTGCCGTTTGAATATTCAAATGCGTCGTTTGTTGTATAGATATAGAGTCTTCCGTCATATACCATCCAGCCAGGATCTGCGCCGAAACGCTGTGTGGTAAGAGGATTGTTCTCGTTATCCTTCTTCCATGAATCAGCCAGGCTGACATTGCCGAACCTGCCTGCAAGCTCCGAGAGATCAACCTCAGGCTTGTTAACCGGGAATTCGGTTATCTGCTTAAGTATGAACTGCTGGAGAAGCACCAGATCAGCTGTCTCAAACTTCTTGTTCTGATCAACATCGGCTGCCTTCTGAGTCTTTGAATCTTCAAAGCCGCCTGCGATAAGTCCCCTTCTTGCGGTTATCATATCGAGGGAATCTATCTTCTCGTCGAAATTAATGTCTCCGATAGTCATCTTTCTCGGACCTGCCGCACCCTGTACAGCGGTGCCTGAAACAGCTCCCACAGCCTCGTCGATGAAAAAATCGATCTCGCTGCCATCAGTCTCTACATAAAGCTGAAGGTCTGTAGCTCCTGCGGGTATCTCATACTCCGGATTGCTGAGGCATACCCAGTCGCCTGCCGAGGTCGCTGCTGTAGCAACGTTGCTGTATACATTCTGACTTCCGTCGTTGTACTGGAGCGTGAGCTTGAAGGTCTCTTCAGCGTTGCCTGTCTTATACATTGCATTTACGCTGAAAGCATAGCTGTTTCCCGGAACGAAGGTAGCGGTGCTGAGCTCCTTTACAGCGCCGTTCCATGAATCAGTTCTGCCTGTAATGCTGAGACTTCCTGTTCCCTCGAACTTCTCCGAAGAGGTAGTCTCAACTGATGCGGAGCCTCTGCCTGTCCAGCCGCCGTCGCTGCTGTCGAAGCTGTCTGTGAAGTATCGTCCGTTTTCGTCAGCCTCTGCGTTTACAGCAGGGAATGAGGGAATTCCCGCCGCGATCATCAATGCAGAGACCGTACCGCCGATTGCTCTTTTCAGTGTTTTGAATCTCATCATTAATCAACTCCTTGTTTTATTTTTTTGCCTTATGTTTGTTTTTCCATTACTCTTTTCACCTGTCTGCTTCCGACACTCCTCCTTTTAGTTAAATTGGGATACTTATCCCTGTCATAACTTGTTGTATTATATCTATACTATACACCTTTTGTACAGATTTGTAAAGATTAAACGTAAAAAAAGAGCAATAAATGTTCAACCTTAGGCAATAATGAGCAAGAAACGACAAACAGCATATCAAGTCCGTAATATTATGCCAGCCAGTAAAACAGACCAGCGGCACCTGATTGATAAAAATTTGTTTTATTCTGCTGCCGTATCATTTTTTGCGCAAAATGTGACAAATATAACAATAAATGCACATTAATCAAGCAAATTTTTTTACATCAAATAATTGTAAACATTCTATAAACAGCTTGAAATAGCCAATTAAAGTGTGATATAATGTTTAAGTTGTAATCCATAATATTTAATTTTATTATTACTCAGAGTATAATTCGATGAGGGTTGGAGAAAAGTAATGAAAAACACATCAAAAAAACGTACTGCCGCAGGCGTGCTATGCCTCGGACTGCTCCTGCAGACCGCAGCATATCTCCCTGCAAACGCCGATGAAAACACACAAGTCACTGTAAACGAGGTCTGCTCAAAGAACACTGTATATCCGTCATCTGACGGAAACTTCTACGACTGGATCGAGCTTTACAACAGCGGAAAGTCTGAAGCCGATATCTCAGGCTGGAGCATTTCCGACAAGGAGGGCGGCGAGAAGAAGTATACCTTTCCCGACGGAACACGGATCCCGGCTGAGGGACGGCTAATAGTGTTCTGCGACAAGGACGCCGCTGCAGCAGACAGCAGGATTGCTCCTTTCGGTCTGTCAGCCGCAGGTGAAACGCTCGTGCTTACAGACAGGAGCGGAAATACCGCTCACACCGTCACATTCGGCAACATTGCCGCGGATACCTCATACGGTCAGTATCCCGACGGAAGCGGACAGTTCTACAATCTCAGGAGCACTCCCGACAAGGCCAACGCCGCTCCCGAGGGACGTGCAGCTGTACATCAGCCGAGATTTTCAAAGGAGAGCGGTTACTACGACAGCAGCTTTACGCTTACGCTCACTGCCGACGAGGGCTGTGATATCTACTATACCACAGACGGCAGCGATCCAGTATACGGCTCGCAGAAGTACACCGAGCCAATTACTGTCAAGGATATGACCGATACGGAGAACCGTCTCAGCAATCGCACGGATATAGTTCCCGACGGCGCTGAAGCTCCCCGCGGAAACGTGGATAAGTCAGCCGTTATCAGAGCTGTTGCTGTGGACAAGAACGGTGTTGCCAGCGAATACGTCACAAAGACATACTTTATAGGAAAGACGAACTCGGGCTATTACAAGCAGATGAAGGTCGTATCACTCATCACCGACCCCGACAATCTTTTTGACCATAATAAAGGTATATACTGTCTCGGAAGGATATACGAGGGAAACAGACAGGGCAGCAGCGACAAATGGCCGTGGGAGATATCTGCCAACTATACCCAGCACGGCAGGGAATGGGAGCGTCCCGCTGTATTCATAATGTTTGACAAGGGTCAGAAGGTCCTTGAACAGAACGTTGGAATACGTATCAAGGGCGCGTTCTCAAGAGCACTTGCGCAGAAGAGCTTCAATGTCTATACCCGCGAGGAATATGGCTTGTCAGATTTTGATTACGACTTCTTCTCCGGGAAGGCTGTAAAAGCCAAGAACGGCAAGGCTATCAAAAAATTCAACGGAGTTGTGCTCCGCAACGGCGGAAATGACAATACCGGCGCTTTCTTCCGCGACAGCATCAATCAGGCACTGGTTGCCGACAGAGCCTTTGCTCATCAGGCTTCATCAGAATGTATAGTATTCATCGACGGCGAGTTCTGGGGCATTTATCAGATGATGGAGAAGATCAACAAGTCATTTCTCAATGACCACTACGGCGTGAAGAAGAGCGATATCGCCATTATCGAGAACGGAGCTCTCGAAGAAGGCTCGGATAACGACCTCAGAGACTGGAGGAGCGTCCTTGACGGAGCTGCAAACGGCAGCATATCCTATGACGAATTTTGCAGCAAGGTAGATATACAGGGTTTCATGGACTATTTTGCAGCTCAGATCTACTGGTGCAATGCAGACTGGCCGCAGAACAACTTCAGCGCATGGCGTTCAAAGACAATTGACGAGTCCAATCCCTACGCTGACGGCAAATGGAGATTCATACTCTTCGATACTGAATCAGGTCAGGGGCTCTACGGAACCGAGGACAAGAGCTTCACAGCCGACTGCTACAGACGTATCCGTGAGAGCGGCAGCCAGCTTGCAAGAGCCTTCAACGGACTTCTCAACAATGAGCAGTTCAGGCTCAAATTCGCAAGGACCATGATGGACCTTGCAAATTACAACTTCAAAGCTGACAGGACAAGAAACATCATAGAGGGCTACAGAAACAACTTCAAGCAGCAGGTAGCAGATACCTATGCACGTTTCCACTCGGGCAGCCTTTCGGGCTCAAATGCAGAAAGGCGCTTTGAGGGCGACATGAACACAGTTGCCGAGTTCTACGCTCAACGCTATCAGTATGCTGAACGCACGACGCGCTCTGCCATGAGACTCTCGTCCGAACCGCGCAGACTCACTGTTGTAAACTCTGCCGATAACGGCAGCATAAAGCTCAACACTCTTTCACTCGGAAAGATAAGCAGCTGGAGCGGAAATTACCACTCCGATTATGATATCTACATCAAGGCTCTCCCTGAAGAGGGACGCACCTTCTCACACTGGAAGGTAAGCGGCGCCAAAATCACAAGCGGCGATGTAAACTCACAGTCCATAAAGATAAAGCTTGAATCTGATGCAACTGTAGAAGCTGTTTACTCTGACGGAAGCACTCAGCCTGCGGCAACAACGACCACTACTGTAAAGACTACGACAAAGCCCGCCGCTACGACTACGACCACAACTACTACCGTTACAACTGCTGGAAACAACAACAAGACCATTACCATAAACGGACTCAAGTCTCTAAGCAAGGTAGTTCAGGCAGAGACCTACGATTTCAAGTCCGGTATCGATACCGAGGAGTGCTCGGAGGGCGGTCTCGACGTCGCTTACATAGAAAACGGCGAGTATATCGGCTTCAAGGAAGTGGATCTCACAAACGTGAACAAGATAGACTTCCGTATAGGCTCAAACGGTGCAAAGGCCGTACTTGAGGTCCGCATTGACGATCCCGCAGGAAAGCTCATCGGTAAAATGGATATCAGGAGCACAAACGGCTGGCAGACATGGAATACCCAGACCTGCTCCGTTGAAAAGACCGACGGCAAGCACAATGTTTACTTTGTATTCACAGGCGGCGAGGGCTACCTCTACAACGTAAACTGGTGGCGCACCGACAATCAGGTCGAAAAGTATGCCATTGGCGATCTTAACGGAGACGGTAAGGTGGATATATACGACCTCTGCAAGATGAAGGCTGCTATCCTCAGCGGTGAAGCAGACAACTTCGGAGCAGCCGACGTAAACGGTGACGACGCTATAAACAGCGCTGATCTCGTTCTCCTTAAAAAGTTCATAATGGGCGAGACAAAGTCATTCTGATATTTCTGCCCATATCCTTACAGCAAAAACGACCGTCAGAGACGGTCGTTTTTTATTTATTCCGTAATAAGCTCTCTTACTTCCACACTTTTTACTCTCCTTGATGAGATAAATGCAAATACAAAGAAGCATATGCATACTGATGCCGCAGGTACGAAAAGCATTGCAAATGAAAACTCAGTTCCCACATTGGTTATGCCCGCTATTTCAAGAATAAATCCGATAAGTTTTTTCGCCCACAGTCTGCCCGCAATACTTCCGAGCACAGCTCCTATGGCAGAGTGAGCATGAACCTCAGTGCAAACTGTATCCTCAGATCACGGGAAGTAAAGCCCATTGCCCTGAATATGCCGATATCCGTCCTTTCACGGATAAAGGCTCTCCTGCAGGCCATAGCCACCACAACTGCCGAAAATACCATTATTATAACATACATGGCATAAACAAGACTGTGCATGATCGCAGCGATAAGGTCGCGGTATTTTTTATCGGATTCGCTTATGACATATTTCTCTGCTGCGATCTTTTCGCCGAAGCGCTCGTTCAGCATTTCCGTCATATCCTCAAGTCCGCTGCTGCCAAGTTTCAGCTGACAGTAACTTACGTACCTGAAATCGAGCTTTTCCATGCCCTCTCTCGTGACCATAGCCGTCAGTCCGAAGTCTCCAACATACTGATAAAGGCCCGTGACCACAAATTCTTCCTTTCGGCCGTTGTAAGCCACCCTAACAGTATCCCACGGCTTCTTTCCAAGCAGCTCCGAAAGGCTGTCCGTCAGCATTATCTCATTGTCGTACTTGGGGTGTCTGCCGCTGAGAATATTGAAATAGTCCTCCTCTTTCAGGTAAGTGTAAACGGAATACAGATCGTCGTCTATGGTCATGCGGTTCATAGAGGTCGCATGTATCACGGCACCTTCGTCCGCTTCCTTTACCGCCTTTTCCATTTCACCACAGAGCGCGTATGTAAATCCTCCCCTGCTTGTAATGACTATCTCTCCCTTTGCCACGCCGTATATCTTATCAGGGTCAAAGCTCTTGACCATAAGAATAATGCAGGTCAGGAAAAACACCATAAGTCCTACTATAAGGGTGGTGCCTATATAGCTCCTGCGGCGGGAATTCAGCTGCCTGACAGCTATGGTCAGGGACAGGTGCTTCTTTTTACAGGTATATTCAGTCTGCTGTCGAAATGCACATCAGACTTCTCCCCCGAAATAGCCATTACAGGTGATATACGTCCTATTTTCCGCGTAACAGCCGCAATAAACAGCAAACACACCAGAATTACCAGCAAACAGAGCCCGAAGCACTTGACTATAGCCACATTTGTTTTTGTCATTACGCAGGTAACGTTCATCCACAGCTTTATCAGTATCATACAGGCAGGCACCGATACCGCGATCCCGAGCACAGCTCCGATAAAGAGGGCAAGCATGTACTGCACCGCATAAACGAGCCTTATCTTCCCTACCGTGAAGCCCTGCGCTTTCAGTACTCCGAGGTCGGTATAATCCATTTCTATGGACGAGCTTATACTGTTGCACATTGTTATGAGTATTATTGTAAAAAGCATAAGAGTAAACGCAAAAACGCACCTTGTTCCCACCTTTGAGACTATTTCAAAGGTGTTCATCAGGTTTTCCCTGTCAACTGCCCACATTGAGGAATTGACAAGGTCAGTTCCCTGTGCGAGAGCGTGCTTTAGCTGAACTGCGCTTATACCGTCGGCTCCGTTTATGAAAAGCCTTTTCACAGACACAAGATACCGCGGTTCGTCAGTTAAACTGTCTGTCTTTTCGCTGCGTATCCTGTCGTAATCCTCCTGTGAGATAACGTAGCTGACATCGCTCAGAGTATTGGAGCCGAGGACGCCGTCCTCGTAAAAGCCCTTTACGGTGAAGCACTCCTTGCCGATGTATTCACTTCTACGTCTCCGAAGCGTATCAGCTTCGCACCATGGTCTCCGTATACACGGCGTATCAGAGTGTTTATGCGTGAAAGCAGCTCTCTCATGGAGTAGGGCTTCGGCAGGAAGTCATCACCGCCTGTGTCAAAGCCTGTTATCCTGTCGTCCTCGGCAGTACGGGCGCTTGCAAATATTATTGGCACATCAGAGGCAGCCCGAAGCTGTCTGCATATATCAAATCCCGTAGAATCAGGAAGATTCACGTCAAGCAGCACAGGATGATAACTTTGCCACGAAGGCATATCATATGCCTGTTCCGCAGTTTCCGCCCGCTGTGCAGCATAGCCGCAGCCCTCGAGCATTTCATCGATGATAAAAGAAAGATACAGGTCATCATCGACTATAAGTATCCTTTTTTGATCCACTTTCATAGTCCTTTCCCTGTATTTTCAGCTTTTTCAAAAACAATTATACCCCATGGGAACTGCCTTGTCAACCGAGAAAAAGCGGCTCGATCCTTTTCAAGTTTTATATGCTTACTATTTTACAATTACTGAATTGACATGCTTCGGATATGATGATATTATATAATTGAAAGTATGTCTTTAACAAAAAAATTCTGAAATTCATGTGCGTAAATTTCCAGTTTCATACGTCTAATAAGTAAAAGCAAATTTGCCTTAATAATTTAAGGAGGGAATCAAATGGGAAACGATGCAGAGCGCTACCGCCGTTTCCTTGATGGTGATGATAATGGATTAGTAGAAATAATTGATGAATATCATGAGGGAATGTCGCTGTACCTCAACAGTATAGTGAACGATATGGAGCTTGCGGAGGATATCATGCAGGATACATTTGTCAAGCTCGCCATAAAGAAGCCTTCCTTTAAGGGAAAATGCTCTTTCAAGACATGGCTGTTCACTATTGCGAGGAACTGCGCCTTCGACCATCTGAGGAAGAAACAAAAAATATCAGATTTGTCTCTTGATGATCATCTTCAGATATCCGATGTCACAGATACAGAAAAGGAATTCCTGAGGGAGGAGCAGAAGGTGGAGCTTTACAGCGCCATGAAACGCCTTAATCCCGATTACTATCAGGTGCTCTACCTCATGTACTTCGAGGATCTTGACACATCGGATATTGCAAAGATAATGCACAAAGCCAAACGACAGGTCAGCGATCTTATTTTCAGAGCGAGAAAGTCGTTGAAAACTGAACTGGAAAGGAAGGGCTTTATTTATGAGAGATACTAAAGATATAGCCGATGCCGTATTCAGGATAAGAGACGAGCATCTTGAGCAGATGAAGAAAAAGCGTATCCGCATGGAAAAAGCCTGTGCCGCCGTTTCAGCCGTTGCTGCCGCAGGTGTCATAACATTTGGAGCACTGCACTATACATCAGCAAATAAAAAGCCTGTACAGAACACTGATGTGATCCCGTCTTCTGCAGGGACAACGGAGCTCCCGTCCGGAACAGTTACAACCTTATATGATGCTTCCGGACCTGTAAGCACATATACCACTGCTGTTACGGCATCATCAAGCAGGAAGAGCGGTGAGCCAGTCACTTCAAAGACTTCTGTCTCACGGATATCATCAGACAATAAGAATGCAGCTTCAAAAGCTGCCCAGACTACAGCTGCGGCTGCGGTACAGACACCGACAACGACCGATATAAGTGAAATTGATTGCGAGGAGGTAATCAGAATGAAAGTAATAAGCATAAAAAAATATCTTGCAGCTCTTTCAGCAGGAGCTATATCAATAGGCGCAGTTAATATGCCCGCAAATGCCGAGAACATGTATACTCCGAGAGAGATCGATCCTCTTGCAGACGCAGTTCTGTTCATCGAGGATAACCCCGACCTTATGGACTTTGACGGCAACGGAAAGCTTGACGGCTTCGACGCATATGCCCTCTGCACATATCTGAACGAGCCCGGATCGCTTCCCGAGGGCTGTGCCGAAAGATGCAGGGCAAACGCGGATTTCAATAAGGACGGAGTTATTGATACTCTTGATACCGATCTTTTCAGAGAGATCTGTTATATGCGGTATATATCTGACAATTTCATAACTTATTCAAACAATATGGAGTATCTTCTCCCTGCGGATACGGATTATCATAAGCACGTTTACAGAACGGTATCTCCCGACGCTCCTGCCGGAATGAGAGAGGCACTGCTGAACGAGTTCGTTGACGAAAGCTATACATACGGCTCCAATCAGAATAAAAACGCCTTTATTGACTACTGCTTCTTCAATAACAGGAACTCTGCATTTCCTACCCAATATACATTTGATAAGTATAATGATGCATACTACAAGAGATTTGTTCAGGAAATTGACCGTGTCGGCTACAGCTTCGATGTAAATGAAGACGGTGCAGTCGATCTGAAAGATCTCTACGATATTTTCATCTATGACGTTGCTTCTGCCGATGATGGCAGTCAGATTGCCAAGAACTATTATTTCGGACAGTTCAACAATGTAGAAGAAAAAATAAACGGAATGATATGCATTCACGATGATTATGAGCATCCCCTCCGTTCACGTCTTCCTATGCCTGAGGAGTTCAAGGATAAGCTCTGGGCAAAGTGCGAACCGATGTACAACTACGTCAACTCTTTCATAGAGTATAATAAGGACGGGTATAATCTTTCAAACCTGACAGTCTTTGATATGATAGGAAGATATATCCTTGAAAAAACAGAGTTTGACCGTATTAATACAAGTAATGTTTATTATGTGGACTATCACGGCGACCTTATGCTTTGCGAACATTCTGTAAGTGAAGAATTCCTTGGCGCTATCCATAGTATTCTTGATCAAGAGTTTGACAAGACAGATACTGGGACTGTAAACGATCCCTTAAATGAGAATCCGAAGTACCATACTCTTATCGCAGACTATCAGTACATGCACGACAACGATTACCTAAGAGCTGTAAACGCAAAGGCAAAGGAAGAGTTTGAAAGCGGTCTTACAAGCGGGCTCTACGACATAAACAAGGACGGCAAGACAGATTACCTTGATACATATACCTTCGAGCTGTTCATAAGCGATCTTGCTTACGGCAGAACTGCCGAAGAAAGTATACTTCCAGCAGATCAGTGGAACTTCATAGACCAGAAAGTAGACCTTGACAAGGACGATATCGCAGGTACCTTCATTGATTTCTCGATCTTCCAGTTTACTATAGGCTATGCGCACTCAGTACCAAGCTACAAGCTGGATATCTACTACCTCCAGCTCATCGAGCAGAAGGGACTCATAGACATCAGCGATATCAAGCCCTATATCGAAAAGCTCTGCAAGGACAAGGAAGCAGGCGACGTTGACCTCGACGGACAGATAACAGCTATTGACGCAAGCGAGGTCCTCAAATACTACTCGCAGCTGTCAGTTGACGCAGAGATAAACACTGTAACAGAGGCTAAAATGGAATACATGGCAGACTTCAATACAGACGGCTTCGTAGACAGCGTTGACGCTTCTGCGATACTCAGACAGTATGCCCTGAATTCAGTTGAAGGCTAAGTTTTTACCCCTCAGAAGCCATGCAGGGAACGCTTCCCTGCATGGCTTTTTATGTTTAACGATATAACGATAAAAGCTCCCGTACAGGAGCTTTTTAACTGTTTATCCATTGACTTTGAACGCAAAATGTGGTAATATAAGGACAAAGTTTGATACGCCGTAATAATATTAATAAATATGAAAAAAAGCTGCATACTTATATTGAATGCCGATGTCAGTCCCTTGTCGGCAGAATGCAGCATGAAGGATCAACTATCATAAAAACAGCTTATATTTCGGAAAGGGGTATTAAAGTATGATTAAAAAAAGAGTAATTGCAGTATTGACTGCATTCGCAATGTCATTCGGAGCAATACAGACATTAAACCTTTCACCTGCCGTCCCGGCAGCTGCAGAGGAACAGAAGACGATGAACGCTACTTCAACTGAAGATGCAAAGCCCGCATACACCCTCGGAGATGTGGATAATAACGGTATCATCGATGCCGTTGACGCTTCAAAGGTACTCTCCTATTATGCCAAGATATCAACCAAAAATGACGGCGGCTTTACAGAAGCACAGAAGCTCGCGGCGAATTACAACCATGACGGACAGATAGACGCAGTTGACGCCTCAAAGATCCTTGCTTACTATGCATATATGTCAACTCATTCGGACACCGGCAACTCAGGTGACACTGGTAACTCGGGTGACACCGGCAACTCAGGCGACACCGGTAATTCAGGCGACACCGGTAATTCAGGCGACACCGGCAACTCGGGTGACACCGGCAACTCGGGCGACACCGGCAACTCGGACGACACCGGCAACTCAGGCGACACCGGTAACTCGGGCGATACCGGTAACTCAGGCGATACCGGCAATTCAGGCGATACCGGCAATTCAGGCGACACCGGTAACTCGGGCGATACCGGTAACTCAGGCGATACCGGCAACTCGGGCGACACCGGCAACTCGGGCGACACCGGCAACTCGGACGACACCGGCAACTCAGGCGACACCGGTAACTCGGGCGATACCGGTAACTCAGGCGATACCGGCAATTCAGGCGATAACGGCAACTCGGGCGATACCGGCGATATCACCGGCGCATTGGGCTATCTTACGCCGCAGGATTTCGGCGCAGACGGCGATTTGGACATATCCGGTGAGACTGTCGAATATCTCAGCCCCCTTGACTACGGCGCAGTCGGCGACGGAGTCAACGATGATACCCTTGCTTTCCGAAAGCTCTTCAAAGCCGCATATGACGCAGGTCCATCCTCCAAAACATGGAAGCACACAAGAGGGATCTATATCCCAAGTGGCAAATACCTTATCTCGGATACCATTGTCGATGACCAGCTGGGCGTCAACGCGGCAATGTTTGAAGTAAGAGGCGACGGCAGAGAAAGCACTACCATTAAGTTTACAGGAGATGTTCTGTTCGACAATCAGATGGTTTTCGGATTCACTACCTTTACAGGCATAGAATTTGAGGGAAACAACAAGAATACCATTATGAATATCAAGGATAACGGCTTCGGAGTACAGAGACTCCAGTTCAATTCCTGTTCGTTCCAGCACTGTCATAAAATACTGAATTCTCTCAGCTCTGACGTTATGCTTTCGGAGATAACCTTTGCTTTCTGTAAGATATCGAACTGCGGAACAGCTGAAGTTCCGTGTCAGCTGTTCGTTCTTAACTGCTCCCAGTCCGTGAACTGGAGGTTCATTTATACGGATATCGAGTCATTCAGAGGCGACGCATTCTACTACAGCAGGGGCGCGAATGTATGCCTGATAGGCGGCTCTATAATCCCTCTCTCGGGAAATGTATTCTTCTTTGATTTTCCCTCCTCCGATCAGGCAAACTCCTCGGGCGAATCAAACTCTCCTCAGGCTCTTTGCATTGCTTCGCGTTTTGAGATAAGAGGCACGAGCACGCTCATAAAAACAACTGCCCTTAAGCGCAACAGTGCGAAAGCCTCGTTCAAGTCCTGCAATCTGGGCTCAGCATCCAATACCTCACCTAATTTCCTTGTAATAAACGGCGGCCTGAACCTTTTGTTCGAGAACTGCTATGAGGTAAGACACATAATCGTAAGTGGTGATTTCAGTGCAAACGGTTATATCACGCCCCAAATCAAGTTTGTGGACTGCTCCGACGTCAACGTGGATTATCTCGTTGAAAACGCAAAGGTAAAAAATGCCCTCAGCGGGCTTGGTATGAACAATCTGCATATCATAGTCGATGATAAGTTTGATTTCTACCTCAGGGACAATAAGGCCGCCGACCCCAACGACACGAGAGAAAACTACTTCCATACAGTATCAGATCTTCACGAATGCAGACAGCCCTTAAAGCTTGACGAGTCAGATCTTGTACACGTCGCCAACGGTGCCTCTGTATCTGCAAAGCCATACGGATTTGTCAAGTATGTGGAGATTACAGTTCCTAGCAACGAGATCTACGGTGACAAATATCCTGTAACGCTCACCCTATATGACAGGGAAAAGCAGCTCGGCGAGCCAATAACCATTACCTGTGGTTCATCTCATATCTATAAGGTGGAGGTCAACGATTACGTGGAGGAGCTTCGTGCAGTATTTACCCATTCGCTCACCACTGAGCCGAGAATAAGCATGAATATCGAGATAGTTAAGCTTTAAAAGCACAATATCAACCATAAATCACACTATAAGCCCATAAGGAGACAACTATGCGGATTTCGCAAAACTGCGCAGAATGCCTGTATGAACGTCAGAAAAAAAAGACCGATAATGCCGAATTCCTTGCAGAGATAAGGTCGCTTCTCGACAACCGGAAAGAGAACGATACAAGTCCTTATATGCTGTTCAGCTCAAAAAGGCTGATATCCGCAAGCTACGTAAAATAGCTGTATTCTACGATAAATAGCTTTTTACCGCTCCTGCCCCTATTTTCTTGTATTTTGCTCTATTTTAAAAAATGTAGCTCTATTACAGTATTGGTTACAGTACATTGTGGTTTATTCTTTTTTGGCAGCTTACATATTATAATATAAAAAGCCCTGCTTGTGCAGGGCTTTCAATTTTCATATATTTGGATTTGTCAACCTTGCGTCCTCTAAATCCATAAAGTAATGGTATCCGATGTTCTTGCTGTTGTAGTCGTTGCAAGCTTCCTGAGCTTGTCTCTGAGTTCCGTGAACATATCCGATCACAGGATCATCGTTCATCGGACACTCAGGGTTGATCTGCTTAAATATTACAAACGTATACTCTCTCATAATGTTTTCCTCCTTATCTCATTGGCAACCTTTACGGTGCGACTTAACCACTCTTTTGCTGTTGACTTATGGTAGAAGGTCTTTGTATCAACTCGCTTACCAGTCGGCTTATATATTATGTAGTAAGCAACCTGATTTTCATACCCAGCTAATCTATTGCCTGTGAAGTAGCTCTTTATCTCGAAATCCTTAATTTTAATCTTTCCCATGCTTTTCATTCCTTTCGATGCCGGGATTAGCCGCCCGGCTCGGCTGACTGTTTATGCTCTGTATGTGCAGTACTCATGCCAATTTATATCTTTGTCGAAGTATCCAACCTCAACAGCCACATCATCACCGTACTTGTTATACATTTCGTTTGCGTAAGAGCTGACACCCTGAGCTGTGTGCTTAACTACTGATTTGTAAGTTTTTTTGCTTGTGCTTGCTGTGCAGATGAACATATCCACGCCCTGCTTCTTAAGCTCTGCAAAATCTCTGATCATATCCTCGCTTGCTGTGTTTCTTCTTGACTTTTTCATATTTACCTCCTGCCTTTCGGCTGTCGTTGTTTTATCTTCTATACCTATTATACACCGTTTTGCGGTGTAATTCAATAGGCAAAGTAGACGAATATTACACCGTAAAATTATGTAATATTTACATTGAAATACGGTGTAATATCGTATATAATAATAATGGAGGTGAAAAATATGCCAATAAAATATAAAATTGATGTGCTGTCAGCACTCAAAGCAGCTGGCTATAATACAAATAGGCTAAGAAAAGAAAAGCTGCTCAGAGAAGGGACAATTCAGAATATCCGTGAGGGCAAAATTGTTAATGCTGCAAACCTTGCCAAGCTCTGCGAAATGCTGAACTGTCAGCCCGGTGATATAATCGAATATAAGAGGGAAACGCCATGAAAGAGAATAATAAGTCAATAATAATTGATATTCCCAAATATAACGGGGCTGCAATATATGCTTTAGTTGACCAGAATAATAAAAGATATGTAGGTTCTACAAATCATTTAAACAGAAGAATTAAAACACATAGATGCTTTATGAATATGGTGCTTACAAAAGGCGAAAACGGATTCGTTAATCCTAAACTTACAACTGCAATTAAAAATGGATCTATTTTTATGTGTGAAGTATTAGCATATATTAAAACGGAATTATCTAAAAACGAAGCAGAAGAAATTGAAAGAGTATTTATTCAACATTTTGGAGGAATAGAGAACACTTATAACGTATTTCCTATAAAAAACAAAGTTTAAAGCCCTTCAAACAGAAAAGCCCCTACGGAATAACCGCAGGGGCTCTTTTTATAATTCACTTAGCTTTCTCATTACACCATTGTACATCTGAGGTTGAACCGCTTGCAAGATCGTAATTAATTCATCTACGACCTCCAAGACTGCAGATGTTTCTTTGCCCTGAATAGCCTGCCCGAATTCTGATTCGGAGTAGTAGTCAACTTTTTCCTCCTCAGGGCTATCAACAGGAGCTGAAGCAAATGAATACGACTGCTTATCTGGAAAGCTGTCACCGTATTCTTCGCGCATTATGATGTAATATGCAGCAAGTTTGAAACAAGTGTTGGCATTTGGGTTTCTTTCACCCTTGCATTCGGCTATTGCCGCTTTCAGATCGTCAAGAGTAATCACAGCGGCTTCACCGTCCTTATCTCATTTCGTTTATGAAACGTTCCAGCTTCTTTCTTGTGTGCTCGTCTGGAGCTTTATGCATGAGCTCCTCAACCTCTTCCATGAAGTCTTCATGAGCTTCTGCACGGCTGTAACCGTCTTCACGGCTATAACGCCCCATATTATCACGGCGTGCATTGGAACCACGGCCACGAGCGCCTGACATACCTCTGTTGGAGCTGCTACCGCCGCTGCGGTTGCTCATACCGTCATATTCATTAGAATAGCCCTCGTCTTCCATGCGTTCATTTGTAAGAAGCGCCATTTTGAACTTTGCGAGGTCTTTTCCGTAGTTTACCTCAGCGCTGGAAAGCTTACCGGCTGTAGCTGCCTTGTTTTCGAGATCTTCAAGCTCACGATCAATGAATTTACACAGTTTATCCATAATATCACCTCTTATCTAAGCCTCTGAACGCCGGCATAATCAAACACCAGCGAAGCGTTGTTTATTGTAATCGGCTGAGTGCTTGCATTTACTACCGCTACACTGTCACAGCCGCATATACTCGGCACGGATACGATCACGCTTGAACCGACGTTTCCGGCTGTCTCTACTGCAGCAGGCGTATAGCTCATAACGCTTGACGGATCGATAACACCATCAATAGCAATTGCAAGCTGTATTTCTTCAACTGTGCCGCCCTCAGGTATTTCGATATTTGCATGAACCTCAACCTCGTAATTAGTGGTATAAATCCGTCTACAGCCGCAACCACAAGAACAATTAGTCTGTGTAGGCGCATTATTCGCTAAGAGGAATACACCGCCCGACTTTTTGAAGATGAAGCCCTCTGCGCAGGGGCAAGGACTGTCAAGAAATACGGCTGGCTGATTAGGCTGTACTGTCTGCGGAGTGATTATGCTGTATTCTGCTGACATAAGCTCACCGCCTTATCAGAAGTTATTGCAGCCGCAACTATTATTGTTAGGGCAAGTAAATATAGGCTGATTGCCATATACTGGCTGAGCAGGAATAGGACAGCTGCGAAGCTCTGAAACAAGCTGATTTGCTGTTGTTGCCTGAGCTGCTCTAAGTTCTGCAGTCTGAGCTACCTGCGAAGCCTGCATAGTTGCCATGTTCACTGCGTTCTGGAGAGATACGTTCTCTCTCTGAGCCTGTGCCAGCTGAGACTTAACTGTATCAAGTTCAAGAGCGCAGAGCTTATCAAGAATAGCCTGTGTACCTCTTGTCTGTGAATCGATAATATCCCTTGTGTTCTGAGCTGCCTCATAACGATCTGCGCAATTCTCAGTAGCTACCGTGTACTTAAGGTCCTGAGTAGCTGATCTGTTATCGCAGCAACACTGAGCAAGCTGTGCGGAAAGATTTGTCAGGCCTGCAGTATTCGCCGTCTGAGCTGCAAATGATCTTTCAAGGTTAGCAAGCTCGTTTGAATTGAGTTGCTGGCTGATAGCAGCCTGAGCGCCGAAAATTGAATTGTTTACACCGTTAAAGCCGTTAGCCATACCGAGCTGCATATCGCCGCAGCAGTTGCAGAGCTGAGTTGACAGTGCTGAGATACCGTCACGAACAGAAGTTACGCTGTCGTGAAGCTGAGCGTCACGGAATCCGTCGTTGATATTCTGGCTGTTGTTAAGCCAAGGATAAAGACCAAAGCCCATATCCATGCCCATCATGCCAGCGCCCATCATAGCTCCTGCACCGCCGAAGCCGCCAAAGCCGCCCCAACCGCCGCCGAGAACTAAGAGCAAGAGGATCCAAGCCCAATCGCCGCCGAAGCCGAAGCCGCCGTTGTTACCACCATAACCGCCATACATAGGCTGTACAGGCATAACCATGCTGTTTTCATCTGTGAGTCCCATAAAAGGCTCCTTTCTCCGGGGAGTTATCCCGGTAAGCGTTCACATCCTTAAATCGTGTGAACGGTAAATTTATATCAAGGCTTGCGCCGTGATACCATAAGCAAGTTACAAGCAAGTTAAAATATACCTAAAACTTGCGATAAATACACTTTATTTCAAAATACTTGCCTTTTTCAGCAAGTTAATTGCAACAAATTGCAACTAAGTTTCAATTTAGTTGCAATAACGCGCATTCGTGTTATAACTCTATTGTTTTAACACGCGCGTGCATTAGCGTGTGTTAAAACGTGCGTTATCTGCGGCCAAACATCCGCTGCATTACCTGTTGAGCCAGTGAAAGCCTGTTGTTCGGTACCTTACCGGACTGCATGACGTGCTGTATAAGCGCCTGCGGATTGTTTTCCATGCCCTGAGGCACTGTAATTCCCATTTCCTTAAGACGGCTTATCGCTGCGCTTCTCGGGTCCTGATTGGTTGTTGGATTGGTAGATTGGTTGTTATTACTACCAAATTTTTTGAAAAGATCACTCGGCATTAGTCTCAATCCTTTCTGCAGGTGCTGTTATTTGAGCAATACGAGTTTCAAACTCCTCACGAGTAATAAAACTTGATGTGTCAACTGTTGCCGCTGTCGGCGTTTGTGAAGCAGGCTGTGAAG
>JAEEGL013617931.1_pt1 | contig 48724 bp, 42 predicted proteins | sample 9134231 | NCBI WGS metagenome assembly JAEEGL01 (sample SAMN16246548, study PRJNA631951) | gut metagenome | biome: gut microbiome; feature: rumen; material: fiber-attached | host: Bos | place: Iran: Karaj | collected 2018-10 | reverse complement strand
CTTTTCTGCATCGTTAAAAACAATTTGAGCTGGAAGACCATCCAAAACAGAATCCCACAGTGCATCATACAGTTCAATTGGACTGTTGAAATTCAATCTTCGATTGTTTCTCTGAAATAGATAACAGAACGAGTTGAGGTATTGAACATTTCTTAGGATGGAAAACGTAGTAGGACTTATTTTACCCACAAGCCCTTGCTCCAGTTTCTCCAGAGCATCCTTCACTTCACTCTCAGACAACAGGCCTAATTCGACGATTTCAGATTTGTCCTTTAAGCCATTTAGGACCGCATCATACTCCAAATCATACTTCCTGCACGAAACAACAGCCCGAACATTTGGCCAATCCTCCAAAGAGGATAACACATTCATCAGTGTATTTAATCGATTTCTATCGTTAGAAAGACTTTGGGACAACGCGTCTATTTGGTCGATTATTAAAACCGTCGTTTGCTGGTTTGATGCAAAGAACGAAATGGTGTCATGAATCTTTTCCAAAGACACGGGATTGTTGGTATCATCAATCGCGTCTGCTTTCAAACAGAGGCACCTAACCTTTACTTTCTCAAGATTATCAATAAGGTCTTTAATAACGACAGACTTGCCAACTCCGGCATCGCCAACAAGAAGGCACAAGCTCTTCTTTCCCGATGGAAGATCGGTGAAAGCCCATTTAAGCATAAGGTCTAGCTCTTGCCTTCTTATATGTGAGTTCTTCAAGCCATTTAGCTCAGTAGGTATACTATTGAAAGCAATTCTTTGGGTAGATGCAAAAGATTCAGCTAATTGCTTCTCGTCTTTGATAGACCTCATTCGTTCTTCATATAGCTTATTCCACGCAGCTACTGTGTCGATAACATTATCTTTTGTACACGACTCTTCTTGCTTAAAGTGGTACCTGACTGTTGACTGTATATGGTCCGCGTGATTAACGAAATCTTTAATGGCTTGATTATCAATATATCTCCAATAAAAAACGCCATTGTCTTGATCACAGGCGATAAAGATTACAACTTCGCCTTTCAGTTGACTGGCATAGGCATAAATTGATTTCGGAATATCATAAAAAGCGCCACCGCTATTTGCAGGATGGGTTAAATGCTTGACCTGGACAGTAATGCGTCCAATTATGGCTCCGTTATCGTCTAATAGTTCCAGCGATCCGTCTATATTCGGTATGGTTCCGCCTTCTTGAAGCAGTCTACAATCTACCTTTTTACCAAGTAGAAGAGTCTTGATAAAAAGGATAGATCCTGAATCTAAAATAGTTGATTCAGTAGCGCTTTTCTGAGGAACAAAATCTTCCATATTTTGAACAAGTGCCATTAATTATCGTTTATATTCAGCATTAATAACCTTGAATCGCTCTTTTCGTTTCCTCATTTCTTCCGCCCATTCTTCACGGCGAATTCGGCGATCCTCTCTATCCTGTAAGTATCGTGTTAAGTTAGCCTGTAACTGGGATTCAACCGATGAAAGCGTATCGAGGAAAGAATCGTTCTTCAATTCACACTCCCAAACTATAATCACGTTCCAGCCTTTTGCCTCTAATTTTCGCCAGACTTCTTGATCGCGTTCCTGGTTTCGGGCAATCTTCGCTGTCCAGAAGTCAGTGTTGGTTTCGGGTATGTGGCTTGAGGGACAACCTTTGTGGCCATGCCAGAAGCAACCGTGGACGAAGACAACAGATTGGTATTTGGGGAGAACGATGTCTGGTTTTCCGGGCAGTTTCTTCTCATTCACCCTATAGCGGAATCCATGGCTCCAGAGGGCGTGTCGCAGCTTCAGCTCCGGCTTTGTTGAAGCGGAGTGAATCCTGGACATTCGGATAGAACGTTCTTCCTTTGTCATGATGTCGGCCATGTCGGAGAATGCTTGACTTTACAAAGATACGCAAAACAGCGAAAAAACCTCAATCCATGGCGATAGAATGGCATATTTCCGTGATTTTTGTCGGGGTGGAAATATGGCCCTGGTCGCATTGAAATGAACTTTTTTTTAAAAAAATTACCCGGATTGATTTGTATCTCGCAATATATTGTTAAATTTGTCAAACAAATGGATGTTTGACCGCATTAAGTTCTATAATATGGCCCAAAAGCAAGAATTCCTGAAAGGAAAGAAAGCAATTACATTCTTGGATCTTTTCGCCGGTGCCGGTGGCATCAGTGAAGGTTTCCTCCAATCTTATACTCCTGACAAATACTATGACTTCGTTCTGGCAAGCGACATCAATGCCAACTGCGAATTGACCCATCGCGTTAGGTACAATCACCAGTTAGGACTTGATACCGACTTCTTGCTGGAGGACATTATGTCCGATTCCTTCATTGCCGACATTAAGAAAAAGGTGGGAAAGAAGACAATCGATGTAGTGACTGGAGGCCCCAGTTGTCAATCTTTCAGCCTGTCAGGCCGTAGGCGTAAGTATGATAAACGCGACAACCTCTTTGAGCATTACCTGAAGGTTATCGAGGAGTTCAAGCCCAAGTATTTCGTAATGGAGAATGTAAAGGGCATCCTCACCAAGGATAAGGGCCGCTTCAAGGATGAAATCATGTCTTTGATCCGTTCCATCATGGACACCAAGCAGATTCCTGCTTTGATGGGATATCTTGAGAAGATGCTTGGCAGGACAGCCACGCCTTTCGAGAAATCTTGCCTGTTGGCCAAGGTGCGCATTGAGATCGAGAATGATTCCAAGACAGACGCTCTTGTGGAAGAATTCTTTGCCCACGTAGAGGAGCAGTTCAAGGTCCTCACGCGCAATATTGATTATCGTATAAGCAAGTCTGACGCGAATATTTCTACCATACGCCACGGCCTCAGCCTGTTGAAACATTTCCGTGAGCGCCAAAAGATCCAAAGCGCCATCATTCAGGAGAAAACTTCCTCTAACATCGATAACGATGCATTTGTCCATGGAATGAATGACTTTATTGGTTCAATGGAAGATGATGCTATCATTGAGAAGATTTTCCTTGCCCTGGACAACGTCAAGGAGTTCAAAAAGCAAGAGGATGACGTGAAGTTGTTCAAGGCCATGATAGAGTTATATGCCATGACGCTTGACGAAAGCTTTGCGGTCTTGTCTGGATATGCAGAGAAGGATGGCTCAATAGAGGAGTTCAAAAAGATTCTTGACAAGGCACGCCTGTATCGCGTGGATCGTCCTATCGTAGTTCTTTCTTCGAATTATGGCGTACCTCAAAACAGAGAACGCGTCCTCTTCATTGGATGCCGCAATGACCAAAAGCTCATCACTGATATTCCAGCGACTGTATCCAAGGACGAGAAAGTAACAGTATTCGAGGCTATCTCCGACCTTGATTTCATTGGAAATGGTGAGACGCGTACTGAGTATGGCAAGGTGAAGAAGATTAAGGAGCTTGACGGCCTTGTCCGGCCCCGTGCCTTAACAGGAGCCCTTGAGTCAGATGAAGAGAAGCATACCTTCTACGAGTGGTCCCGCATAGGTCGTTTGGGGCACCGGTTCACATTTGATTGCAAACCGTTCTATGTTCGGTCCCTAGAGGATCTTGAAAACAACTTGGCTAAGGTAGAGCACGAACTCTTCAACCACCAGACAAGCTTTCAGAGCGATGAAGTCAAGCGCCGTTTGGAAATTATTGCAAAGCATGGTGACTATGACGAAGCATGCAAGGAAGAATTGAAGAAGGCGAATCTTGAGTCACAGAAACGAAACTACACAGTTCTTGACCCTAAGGGCCAAAGCCCTACGGTAGTTACGATGCCGGATGACTTTATCCACTACTCCCAGTACAGGGCTATGACCGTCCGCGAGATGGCCCGCCTGCAGTCCTTTGATGACACCTTCGTATTTCAGGGGAAGCGCCAGACAGGAGGAGACAAGCGTAAGTCCGAGATTCCCCAGTACACCCTCGTCGGAAACGCAGTTCCTCCGCTAATGGCAAGGGCAATCGGTAACACAATTCTTGAAGCCATAAAGTAATATGATACACATGCGTCCGTTTACTCCGTTCGAGAAAACGAACATGGAGTACCTTGTCAATCACAATGTCAAATTCACGCAGGTGCAGATTACGGCCACGGGGCTTAAGAAATCCATTCTTGACGCCACTACGCCTATGCGCACCTACTTCAAGGAGAACAATGTTCACGACTATGAACTTCAAGCTCAAGGCCCCGAGAACAAGGTTACCAAGAAGACTCTCATCCTCACTGGCGGGAAGGTTATTGAGACTACCACATCGATGTATCGTCCCATTACTAAGGAAGGTGATCCCCGTCTATGGATATATGGCTTGAAAGACACGACGGAAGCAGACGATATTCATGCTATTATCGCCCAGAATCCTGATGAGTTGTATGTAATCAACCTCACGAAGATCAATATCCCTCGTTTTTGTGAGACAGACGTGGAGAATCCAATTCGGGATCTGGTAAAAGGATTGTCCGACTATGCGGACATCGTTTCCGAGGAGTTGCTGTATCGTTTACTGGAATTCAAGGGTTTGTGGCTGGACACCGACTTACGGGCCGATACCGCCATTGGGCGGCAGGTTGAAGCCTTGCTTGGTATCCAGATGAATGCAAGTCGTGAACCAGACTATAAAGGAATCGAGCTGAAAAGCTTCCGCAGCCAACGACCCAGCATCAGGAAGAATCTCTTCTGTAAGGTCCCGGACTGGGACATCAGTTTCCTCAAAAGCGGCGCTGAGATTGTCGATAAATATGGCTATATGAGCGGAGGTGTTAAATCGTACAGGAATACCCTTAAGTGTGCGGCACCCAACACCCAGAACTTGCGCCTCAACATGAATTATCCCGATAACCTTCTGGAAATTGAAGAAGACCGTAGGATTGATGCTGAGGTGTTCAAGAAGGTGGCCGACGTAGCGGTTTGGCGCCTGCAGACACTTCACCAGTGCTTGCTTACCAAGCACCACGAGACTTTCTGGATTGAGGTGGATACTCGCCGCGGTGATGCCGGGCAAGAACAGTTCCGATTCAATAAGATCGAGCACACTCGTAATCCCAACGTCGCCCAGTTTGACATCCTATTGGAACAGAGCATGATTACGGTTGACCTGTTATTGGGGCGACCTAAAGTGGATATGGCTACTGGTAATCCGAAGAAGGGTGGAGATGCCGTGAGTTTCAAGATCAAGAAGTCAGCTGCAGGTCTTCTCTTTCCTCAGAGTAGGTTATACTCGTTTATGGGAACGCAGGAATTCCCGTTTGCCCAGAATGAGAACTTGAAGATCTTTTAAGATAGGGAAATCTTACAATTGAAAATAGGAGTAATCTCCGTTTAACTGTTCTAAGGCTGTCTGTAAAGTCAGCCTTATATTTCCATTATTGTACCCATCTGCGTAATTCTGAAAGATTTCCTTGATATTGCGGGCTACGCCATTACGTGTAGGGTATCCCCAGTAATTGCCACCGGAAAGATTCTTTACGCGTCCTACACATAAGCTGTCAACCTTATATAGCCCCAATTGGTTTGTAGGTACTGTTGCGAAAGCATACGTAAACACCCCTAGATGCTGGATGCTGTAATTGTTTATTCCGACAGATATCTGCCTTCCCCGAAATCTCCCTGCTGTATAGATCATGTCCCACAGCATTGGAATCTGCGCATTGTCATTCCAATTTGTCTTGCATTGGATGATTCCCACCTCAAATCTTGTAAAAGTATCCCCGACCAATTCATCAAGGGCTCCTTTGTTAATGTTTCCTCTGTTGGTGTATAAGTCTATGTTCTCATCGGTGAAGCGAGGGTCATCAGGGAACACAATAACTGTGATATCGGATTCAGATGAACATGCATAATTCTGGTAATTAACTGTAATGGCATCTTTTACCGGAGAAGGCAAGGAAGAAGTTTTCTTGATTGCCACTACACGGGATTGTGCTGTGCACAAATTTATATACCAAGTAATAAGGGATTCCCAAGCAGTTCCTCCGGTAGTTAGGGCTCCTTGGTTTCTTCCCCCACGGTTAGTTAATTGAAATATTTCGGACAAGTGGTCGCCAATGCGAAGTACAGATTGCGCTGTAGGCTGGGGGCCTATAATTGCTTTTGCTCTGTTAAGCCAAATAGGCCAACAATTCTGAATAGCTGCTGTTGCAAACAAATCAGAAACGACATTCTTGCGAATATCTTCTATTATGTTCATAGTATGGGGCTTTTGCTAGTTGCAAATATAAGAAAAAAACCAGCAAATATGAAAAGCTTACTCAGGCCGGCGTCCCTAACCCTCGATTAAGCCGTCACAGCAAAAGGACAGTATCAGGTCATCCAAATTACCAACTACCTCGTCAAATATTTTGTACATCAACTCCGGCTCCACCATCTCCGAATTATAAACGATTACACGTTTTCCTTTACCTGCCATCCAGCCGGCCTCGGTGTGGGCACTTCGGCCGCAAGGCAACACCAGCGCGCATGTATCCGCGTGTTCCAGGGCGCACAGATCCGCCTCAAACTGACGTTCTGCTAGTGGATGGTGCAATCCTTCGGCGTACTGCTCGAAGGTCCAATTCGGGGCGTTTTCGTCCACGTCAGTCCAATGGAACCCGGAACCTCCGTGCGTAGGATTCCGGAAATCATAGACATCGTGACCTTCGGCTTTGAGGCGTTTTACCACCTCGGGATAGTACTTATTCCTCCAGCTGGAGGCGACATAGATGCTGGCCATAAAGAATATGATTGTTTTATGCGAAGATACGACATCTCCGTGAAATCATCATTCTCGTAATTCCATCAGCCGAATGAATTCAAGCACTTTTGCCGATTGGTAAATTTGCCAATTTGAAAAACGTTTCCTATATTTGTCAAAAGTTTAATTTTCCGTGGGGTGCACCACATTAAAAACGCTTGGAAAATTATGGACAAGAATCTCAAAAAGTTTATGGCGACCGAGACAAGGTCTCGGGCCCAGATCCTCGACCGTTACTTTGTCGAGGTGCAGACGCCGGATGGCGAGCTCTTCAAAATCATGTCCGACATTGCCAAGTACGACAGCGACGAGTACAAGGCCTATGTCCTCCACCTGATTGAATTCATCTTCGATCGGAACTTCTCCGACGACAAGGAACAGATGGCAAACCGCATCAGCCGCGATTTCCTTCTCAATGCCGTGCCGTCGATGGGCATGGACTCCGGCAACCGGCAGGCCGAGCGCGTCCGCATCGGCAAGCGCATCAAGGAACTCCGTGAGGCCAAGAAGATGGAGGCGCGTGACCTGGCACTCCTCACCGGCATTGATGCCGCCAACCTCTCCCGCATCGAGCAGGGCAAATACTCCACCGGCGTGGACATCCTCTCCCGCATCTGCGTCATCCTGGACGCCCATCTGGATCTGATTCCCAACAACGAGAAATAGACTTGCCATGGCTGAGGTGAAGTATCACTATGCCCTTGATGAGCAGAATAGACTCGTATGCATTGACGAGGTAACGGAGGAAGACAAGCGTACTCATTCCTATCACTGCCTGAGCTGCGGTGCCGGTATGATTCCAAGAATGGGCAAAGTGCGCTCCTGGCATTTTGCACATCGTGGCGATGACGACCATTGTGGAACAGAGACATACCTCCACAAATTGGCGAAACGCTTGATCATAGAGAAGTTTGACCGAGAAGGCACTTTCGAGGTAGGTTACTACAGGGATGTCAATTGCTCCGATCAAGGTATCTGTCCTTTTGTCAAACCAGAAGAATGCCATGCATGGAAGTTGGACACCTTTGACCTGAAGCAATTCTATGACACCTGCGTTGAGGAGCAGTCTGTAGATGGCTACATTGCCGACTTGCTGCTCACCAGTTCAGAAAAGCCGGACCGCGAACCGGTTCTTATTGAGATTCAGGTATCGCATAAAAGCAGTCCACAGAAAATTGAATCTGGTCTCCGCATCCTTGAGATAAGAATCAAGACGGAAGAAGACATCAAATCATTGCTGTCCTCCCCTATTGTGGAGAATCCAGATGCTCACTTTGGCTATGTCCGAGATGTGGAAACTATTGGATTCGCCAAGTTCCACAACTTCAAGAAGAAAGCCTCCACACCCGAACCCTTGGAGAAGCGAAGTATACAACGATTCTATCTATTCCGCAGCGGAAAGGCATTCGTGACCAATATGGACGAATTCAGATCCTGCAGAGAGGTTCATAAGAAGAATAACGACAAAGCCATCTTCGAGGCAAGCATCGATTGTTTCTATCTGGACTCCCCTTCTCCTTATGAGTTCGGATATATGGCGGCAATACAAAACGGCATCCAAGTTCGCACGTGCCAATTCTGTAAATACCACCGCAGCGGATATGAAGTAGGCTTGGGCCTTGATCCAATCTTCTGCTGCCTCTACAAGAAGTATGGAACACCAGAGAACCCAGAGCCTCAGCACGCACGCCAGTGCGAATACTACCGTGAAGACAAGGAACAGATGGACGAAGTCCGGCGACTAATGCCACCAATTGTGGTTGCTTCAGGCAAATAAAACAAAGCGGTCAAGCCCGGCATGACGGAGGGTGAAAGCGTTTACGACTTCTTCGCCCGATCTTCTAAAATAATCGGAATTATTTGCAGAATAAAAGATTCTTATTATCTTTGTACGAAAGGAGACAAATCCGAAATTTGCGTAGTTCAGTCTATTTGCGTCGGTGAGTCATCCTTTTTTCTTTTATACATGGTGCTCGCTGCCAGTTCCCGCCGGCCAAATCTGATTTCCTCGACATAATACGTGACGCCCTGCCCAATATTGCGGGAATAGATAATAATGTCTTGATTACGGCGGTTCTGCTTTATGTCCAACGTCTCATAATTGTCGACAATGTCCGGAATGCGCAGCAAGTCTTCATCGGTGATGGGAATCTGGCCACGCAATGCCTCTCGAACGCTCCCATGTCTTTTCAATGAATGGTGGATAGCATTATTGTCCAGCGTGTGATTATAGGAGAGGTCTATCAAAATACCTTTTGCCTGTAAATCAGATACAAGCTTACTAGATACAGGAGAGATGACTCGTTTAATGAGTTTGGCTTTGGTTACGAGGGCTTCAGCAATGAAATCTCCCAACTCGCCTTCGTAATACTTGAAAAGGTCGTTCATACAGCACAATATCAGGTTTCAAATATTCCATTCTTTTATGAATATCCGGAACGAGCTATTGGGGACTGGGCGAAATACCCCTTCAGCTTATTGGACAGAAAAGGCATTCCAGTAGGGGCTGAAATGCCTTTGTGTGTCAAGGTAAATCTCGCACGAGGCGATTCTCAATTAACAATACAAATATACGGAAAATAATTATATCTGCAAACAAATTTCCCCCACCATCAACCTAACCCCCGCCACATTCGGATGCACCCCATCGTAGCAGTAACTGGCATCCGTGAAGAGGTCAACCAGGTCGATGTACTGTAGGCCGCACTCCCCTGCCACCTCGCGGATGACGGGCCGGACGCCTTCCTCCAGCGTCTCTGGCGATAGTCCGCCAAAAGTGCCGCCCATCACCCGGAACATCCGGATGGGCGCGATGAGGATGACGCGCGGCTGCGTGGGCAGGTCGCGGTAGGACGCGATGATGCGCTCGTAGTCACGGCGGAAGGCCGCGGCATCCCAGTCCCAAACCGCAGCATCATTGGAACCCAGCATCAGCAGCACGATGTCAGGATTCCATGCCCGGCTTTCGCCGTAGGCCATCGTCTCGACATAGGGCAGGTCCGCATCGAAACGAACAGACGCGCCGTTGCAGCCGAAGTTCCGCACCGCAAAGTCCGCCCCCAGCCTCTCCTGCAGCAGCGCAGGATAGCTCTGCCGCCGGGGATCCGGCAGCGAATAGCCCCACGTGAGGCTGTCACCGATGCAGGCTACACGTATCATCATAACTGCATCATCTCGGCTGGAAATAGAACTGGCTCTGAACGCGGCCGGTGAGGATGTTGTGGACATTGATCTCCAGCCGTCCGCCGCGCACGACACCTTCGATGACCGTGGGATACTTGCCGGGGTCTTCCTTGCGATTCTCGCCGCTGCCGCTGAAGCCCAGGTCCGGGCTGCCGCCTACGAGCTGGGCCCAGGGCCGGTCGGGAGCAGGCGCGTCATAGCGGTAGCGGTGCTGATGCGCGGTGATAATGAGCTGGCATCCGGCGACTTCGAGCAGTGGTGTCCACATGCGGGCACAGGTCCGCTGCCAGTAGGCGAAGTCCGTGCTGTACTGCGGATCCTTGTCGGCCGGCGCGACGTCGCCCGGATTGTGCTTCGGGTTGGCGTCGAAGAGCGGGATGTGGCAGCAGGCAACCAGGAAAGGCGCCGTGCGGATCTCTTCCTGCTGCAGGGCGTCCCGCAGCCACGCCGTCTGCGCCTCGCGATAGGGGCCGCTCGTGAAGAGCCCGGCGAACTTCGGATTGGTGTCGAGCTTATCCTCGGCCGTATCGAGGCCGATCAGCGCCACGTCACCCTGTCGCACGGCGAAGTTGCGCCCGAGGTCCCAGTCGCGCGGCTGGCGCTCCTCCGGCTGGCGGAACATCCAGACGCGCTCCAGATGGCGGTTGGCCATTCCGCGGTCGTCGTGGTTGCCGGGGCAGAAGAGATACGGCGTCCGGGCGGCATAGTCTTTCCGCTCGATCTCCGGCGTCAGGAAGATGCGCATCTGCGCCTCGACCGTTTCCTCCACGTTGCTGGCGTCGCCGTTCCAAATGACGCAGGCAGGCGCGAGTTCGGCAATCTTGTCGATGACCGGGCCGAAAGACTCCCAGCGGGCGTGGGTATCGTTGATGACGCAGAAGTGGGCCTCGGCCTTCTCCCCTGCCGTCACAAAGCTGTATGTGCGGGGATCTTCCTCGTTTCCAACGATTTTCATCTTGTAGCCGCCCTTGTAGCTGATGCGGTCGGCACCGATGCGGTAGTAATAACGGGTAGCCGGCTTCAGGCCGGTAAGCCGCACGCGGATGACGCGGTCGTCGATGTCCGTCATCCGGTAGCCGCCGCAAAGAACCTTCCGGGCATCCGACAGGTCGGGCTTTTCCCCGACCAGCACATAGCCGTTGGCCAGGGCGCTCACGGCGAATACGACGCCCATCGACGTGGCCGCGAAGTTCTGCAGCATTGGCGCGGAAACGATCAGTTGCCCTTCAGCTTCCTGTTCTGTTTCCGCATTGGAGAGTCTCTCTGCCGCCCTGAGCACATTGCCCGATCTGGCAGCCGTCGCGGCCGCAATAACCGCTGTCGTTTTAATAAAGTCCCTGCGTTTCATAACTAAATAAACCCGTTAAAAAATTCCGCATAACGGCGGTTCCGCGGGAGTTGCCCAAAGATAGCGCTCGGGGTGCGCAAGGACAGGCCGGTATCCGCGTCCTATCAACGCTCGGATCTCCTCTTCCGGGACGATGGCGCCCATCTTCTCGGGATTCTTCAGCGGCAGGCCTCGTAGCCCCAGCGCGTAATTCACGGCCTCCGTGAGGTCATCCAACGTATCGAGCAGCGTGCCGTCAAGATCGAACAGGACAAGTGAATAGCGCATCTTCATCTTGTTTGCAAAGTTAGCAATTTCCGTGACAACTACTGACTAGACGGATCCTCTTCGACCCATCTTCGAATGCACTACGAGGGATTAATGAAATTTTGCTTTTTTACGGGTTGACTTCTGAAAATTGTTTCTATCTTTGCTCTGTAAATGTAGGTCAAGGCATTCTTGACCAAACGATGGGAAAGGAGCACCGGAACCGGTGAGGTGAAGGTGCTCTTTATTTGATTTAGTTGGGCTGGTACCGAGGGGGATCCTTTCTTTCGTTTTCATCCTATCGTTTTTACATTTACTTATGGACGTTAAGATTACGATCTGCTTCTACGTACCGGGTACGTATGGCAGTCCCGTTTTCGTCCGCGCCTACTGGCGCAGGCGAAACGGCCGCAAGGAGTTCGTTCGAGCCCATTGGCGACACCGCCGATGAGTTCAAACAATTGAGTTGATATACTACGAAGCCCGGCTGGGAGCCATCTTCGAAAGAAGGTGGCTCTTTTTCAATGGGTATCATTCAGTGCTCCCAGATAACGTAATCCCGGTCGAGGCGGACCTTGCGGGCTTCGCCGTATTTCCCGTCGACATAGTAGAAGCCGGCGACAGGTTCGCCGATAGCGACGCGGAAAGCCTTCTTGATACGGGACAGGCACACGTTGCGGCCATTCCCGTAGGGGTCCAGCAGATCCTTCACGCTCTTCCTGATACCATTCATGTCATCCCGGCCCGTTATGCCTGAATAGTACTTCAGGATCTCCTCTTCGTGCTCATACAGTTCCTTCAGTGTCGCGCCCTCGGGGTGTCGCAGATAGAAATAGTACAGCGCCTTGGTCAGGTCGTCCATCTTTACTTCTTTATTATCAAAGTCGGTCAGATAGAGCTTGTTGGCGGTGGTTATGGTGAGGAGGCTGAGCTTCACGCGGCAGCGGAGAATACCGTAGAGATCATCGATCGTGATACCGAATTTGCGCACGATGTTTTCCCAGGCTTCAATAATGGCTTTGGTGCGGGCATCGAGCGCCTTTTCGTCCTCGAACAGGGTATCCAGGCATGAAGCTCTGCCCGCCTCCTGCACCTTTTTCCGTCTCGGGGCTTCACAGCATTCGAGCGCCGGCGAAGGCTCGACTACGCTAAACCGGATGTCGGACTCCATTTCCACCTGCATGTCCTGGATCTGCCGACGGATGTCCTCGATATACGGAAGCATGTCAGGCGGTAGTTCTTCCTGCAATTCCGGCGCGAAGAGAATGTTGAAACTCTCGAGATCGATTTGCCTGTCCTCGTTCATGACCTTGTGATTCTAGTTCTGTCACAAAGTTACTGATTATTCCTTTCGCCTCAAAACCATGCAAGCCTTGCAGCAATTTGGCCTCTCGTGTAGGAGGCGGTAGCTTTGCACCAACGTTTAACCATCAAAACACATCGCACCATGAACATCTACAACGTGATCATCCTGGACGAGAGCGGGAGCATGTCGTCCATCTATCGTGAAACCCTCCAGAGCATGAATGAAGTGCTGGGCGGCATCCGGAAGAACCAGGAGGAGTTCCCGGACCAGCGGCACTTCGTGACCTTCGTAACCTTCGAAGGGCATGGCCCCGAAGGCATTAAGGTCCGGCGTGACCGCGTGCCTATCGGCAACATTCAGGACCTGACGGAGAAGGACTACCGCCCGGGCGGTTGCACTCCGCTGTACGACGCGATGGGAAAAACCCTCAACGACCTGGAGGGCCTCATCAATGCGGACGACAAGGTTATGGCCACCATCATCACAGACGGCTACGAGAACGCGTCCACGGAGTACTCGGGCCGGACGGTCAAGACTCTGGTCGAGCGGTTGCGCAAGAAGGGCTGGGTCTTCGCCTATGTCGGCGCCAACCAGGACGCCGTGGAAGTTGCGAAGGACCTGAGCATCGCCAATGCGCTGAACTACGACGCATCCCCAACCGGAATGATGGAACTTCGGTTCAGCGTCAACCGTGCACATCGAAAGATGTCGAAGCTGGCCCACGAAGACGCCGACCTCAGCTGCTGCGCCTGCCTGTTTGAGGACAATATGGATGCATAGCAAAGGTGACGTACCCCTTCAGCGAAAAGCCCCACGTGAGGCTGTCCCCTACGCAGGCTACGCGTGTTGTTGTCATTATTGACACAAGGATGTTCGTATCCTCACAGCCACGCCCCTGACGGCATAGTAGATGAGGGAGTCAAGGACTTTCTTCCCAGCCGCCCTCAGCACTTCGGCATAAGCCTTCAGCTGGGGCGCGTACTTGCCTGCATAGAAATCAGAGGCGGCATCCATGATATTGTCGTAACCGGGATAGTTCTTGTAATCGACGAGGATGCATCCCTCTGCCGTCTCCCAAACGAGGTCCATGGAACCCGACACCACCTGGTCGCCCTTGGGCAGCGTGAAAGGCAACTCCCGATAGATATGCAGGGCCTTCCCATACTCCTTCTCGAGAAAAGCATACAACCTGTCGGCGGAGCGGATGACCTGTGCTGCATCCGGGATGTACTCCTGCAGCTCGAACGCAGCCACCGTCTCAGCCGCCACCTTCAAGTTCCAAGCCTCATCTCCGGGACGGTAGGCAGCGAAGATGTCATGGATGCAAGTGCCGAGGATGTCGAATCCGGATTTCATATCTTTCATCTCTATGCGCTGCCAAGGGCCGGACTCGGGGTATGCCTTCTCGATGCGGCAGGAATCCCCTTCTCCAGCCTCCATAGAGCTCGGGGACAGGTACTTCTCCGCCCTGTCGGTTTTCTTTCCCGCGACGGCAAGGACAGAGAATCCACCCTCTTCAGTGGCAGCAGAAACGGCATCCTGTCCTATCTGGAACAGGGCGGATTTAGGCGCCGACGCGCCCCAAATCCGGCAGGGACCTTCCGGCATCTGGTCGTTGCTCTTGGCGTCGATGCCGACACTGGTGAGCCACTTTATCTCATCCTCCTTGCTTCCGGAGAATGTGACAAGATAGTCACGCGCCCGCGTCGCCCCCACATAGAGGAGACGCCGCATCTGTCCACGCACATACTCTGTCTGGCGGGCGAAGTCCGGATGACGGCTGATAGCCTGTGCCACGTCGGCAGGAAGGTTCGACGACGAGGTCTTCAGAATACGGGGAATATACCGCACGATAAACTCTGAATACGGGTTGCCCTTGCTGGGAACGCCCAACCGCAGGAAGTTGACGCCGAAGAAGTTGTTCCGCATGAAAGACTTCTGCTCCAGTTTATCGGTATCAAGGGAGAACAGCACGACGACGTTCCATTCGAGGCCCTTGGACTTGTGGTACGTCAGGACGTTGACGCCCCCTTCGTGGAGGGAGTCCGGCATGACGACGGAGTCGGCGGACAGTTCTCCGATGAAACCGCCGAGCGTAGCCGCGACACCCTTGCGCAGGCATCTGTCCTCATAGCCCGCGGCAAGTGCCTTGACGGTCTCGAGGGTGTTCTTCCGGGCCTCTCCTTCTCCCCACCGGCCACAGACACGTTCCAGGTCGAGCCCGTCGATGACGGTGTCCACGGTCGCCGCGACACCCATACCCTGCAGTCTGGGTCGGAGGGACTTGAGACGCCCGAAAATGTCCTGCGTCCCCACGGAGGAGCGGTTCTCAAGGATATCCTCCACGGACAGGCCATCGTAGAGATGCGCTATCTCCGCCTCCAGGAGGCTGGAGCTTCCGACGAACCAGTTCAGCACAGAGATTACCAATGCCAATTCCTTTTTCTGTTGCGGCCTTTCCTCCTCGATGCAGACCGGCCACCCGTTAGCGCGGAGGCCGTCTGCGATGGCCCTGCACTCTTCGTTGAGAAAACACAGCACCGCCACGTCGGAGGGGCGAAGCGGACGGACCCTTTTCTCTTTCTTGTCGTAAACCTCCTTGATGGAGCCCTCGCCGGCGAGCATCCGGCTGACGGCCGCGACGACGGTTTCTACTTTCGCCGCACCGGAATACGATTTTCTCCCTGTACCGGTCAAAGGCGGATTCATGTTCCAGTGGATGGCCTTGGGCGCATCCATCGGGAGAACGCTCTCGCCGTGCGGCTTGAGCGCCACTTTCTCACGGCTCATCTGTCCGGCGAACACGGGGACGAAGGCTTCGTTGACCAGGTCCACCAGGTACGGGTCTGAGCGCCACGACGTGCCGAGGATGCTGTATCCGAAACCGGCCTCCCCCACCTTGACACGGTCCTCGATGTCGTCAGTAATGGCCGAAGTAAGCACGGTGTCGCAGCCCCGGAAGTCGTAGATGGCCTGCTTGGGGTCGCCAACCCAGAAACTGCCTTTTGCGACAATCTCGGAAAGGGCGTCGAAGATGCGCACCTGCGTGGGGTTCGAGTCCTGGAACTCGTCCACGAAGACGTAATCGACGGACTCGGCGATGTCCTTGCGGACGCTCCCGTCATTCAGGAGCCGGATGAACAGCCGCTCCATGTCGTTGAAGCTGATGAGCCCTTTCGCCTTCTTGTAGGCGGCGAAGCGCTCGCGCCATCTGACGGCGATACTGAAGACGCGTCGTATCACATCTTCGCGCAGCAGCCGTATCTCCGGGTCGTCGGTCGCCACCGGGAAGATGTCGTTGAAAAGGTCCATACTGGCCGCCAGGCTCGCGTCTAGGCTCTCCAGGCCGAACGTCTCCGCTTTCTCCACAAGGTTCCGGACGTCGTTCCGCCAGAAGTCGTAGTCCACCTTTGACGACTGGCTCTGGTTGAGCGGAACGGCCTCGGCATACCTGCCGAAAGCCCGGATGTCCTCTTCGGTAGCGATGTCGAAGAGCGTGGCCGAAATATAGGCCTCCTGGTCCTCCTCCGGCATCGGGATGGCATCCGCGGAGATACCGAGTCGGTACCAGTACTTCTGGATGAACGACAGCGCGACGGAGTGGACCGTTCCGATTTTGGCGGAGTCCATCGCGGCAGCCTCTTCCCGGAGGCCTTTCCCGATGAGCATCTCACGGGCCTTCTCCTTGAACTCCGTGGCGGCGCGGTCGGTGAACGTCGTCAGGATGACGCGCGAGGGCGTCGTCTTTTTCGAGCCGATCAGCTCCGCAAGCTTCTCGGTCAGCGTGTAGGTCTTGCCGGATCCGGCGCCGGCGTTGATATAGTGGACGTTTTTCATTATTCCAGGTTCCCTTTCAAAATGTGGTTCGTATTTCCGTAGGCCACGGCCTTGATATCGTCTTGCTTGTATTCCGCCTCAAGGGGATACAGGTTGTTTTTCTCCTGGGCCTGATAGTATTCCAAATCTGCCAGGGCCATCTGCTCGCCCTCTTCTATGACGCCTTTCTGTAACTGCTCCATGCGGAAGCCGTAGGAGTTGCAAATTTGCTTGAAGATGTCTTCCAGCCCGTGATTCTTGCCCGTGGAGGAAGCGTTGAAGACCTTCACGTCCTCCTGCGCGTCGATGGCGCACCACGACTCCGTCAGGAAATTGTGGGCCGGGAACAACCAGTATCCGACGACGGAGACGCACGCCCCGTACTTACGGCTGACGGCCTCCGCATAGAGCGCCAGCTGGAACAGCCTGCGGCTTTCCATCTTCTTGTCGTACCAGCTCCCTTCGTTCGTCTTGCAGTCGATGACGACGTAGTCGCCCTGGCGGTCCTTCAGGAGAATGTCAATCTTGCCGTAGAACGGCCCGATGACGGGCAGCTCCGTCTTTACTTCGACCTCCGTCCCGACTATCTGCCATCCATTCCGTTCGATGAGCGCGATAAGGCGGCCCACGCTGCGTCGGATAAGCTCCTTGAACCGTATGAATTCGAGGCCGTTCTCATCCAGCAACAGCACGGCCCCCACGTCGTGGGCGGCGGCGTCCGCCAGCTCAGCGCAACGCTTGGCGTGGCCCTCTCTCATGCGGGCGGGGTCAGCGTCGCCCAGCTTGCCCCGTTCCTCGACATACTTGTGCGCGACGAGGCCCTTGACAATCTGCATGTCGCGCAGCTGGTCCTCACCGTATGGTTCGAGCATGGAGAGGTAGTTGACGACATAGTCGAAAGGACGCTGCACCAGGACGTCGAGACTGCTTGCGCTCTCGTTCTCTCGCCGCAGACTGCCTTCTTTACCGAATTCCTTTTTAAGGCCGGCGTACAGCGAGGGCTTGACCCTGTACTCCGGTCGCCTGGCCGTCTCCGGTGCGGGGACGCCGTCGCGGAGCAGGTCGTTGCGGATGTCCTCCCCCTTCACTATTCCATATTCCAGGCCCGCCGCCAGCTCCACGGTCAGGGGATGCGCATCGCAGGGCTGGCCGTCGACGATGTCGTATGAGACAAGTGTCAGAGACTTGCCAGCGCGGCACAGCGCCGCGACCATCGCCTCATGGGCAAATCGCGAGACCTTCTCCCCGTCAGGAATGCCGAGCAGGCGGCGTTCCTCATCACTGAGGAATGCATATGGGTCCTTTGTGGTGTCTGCGCCGACGCATCCCAGCCACAGGACATCGTCCGGGCTTCCCAGGATGTCACGGACATCGGACACGGCATCCACGGCGCCGGCCTCCGCCATGTCCGTTTTCAGGGCCACGGGCACTAGCAGCGAGGCGCCCCACTTCTCCAGCATCTCCACCCGAATGTCCCCTTCGGCCGACCCGACATATGAGAGCATGGCGTTGCACAGCGAGGACAGGACGGCATAGCCTGCATCCTCGATTGCGACAGCGCAGGTGTCCGCCCATTTCCTGAGCGTCGTCAGGAAGTCCGTCAGGGCCTCTTTCGAGACGGTGCCGTCATCGGTCGAGGTCTCCCACATGCGGAAGCACTTCAGGACGTCATCCATCGTCTTGTCCTTAAAGGCTTTGCCGTCCTTGTCGTAGAAGGGGCCATCCAGCAGTTCGTCCCATCCTTCGAGGCCGGAATTCTTCAAGAGCCGTCTCTCCAGCTCGTGGTTCAGCGCCACATAGTATTCCGTCCCGTCCCTGCGCTCATTCCTGACATGCAGCTTGCCAAGGGGGTTGGGCGTCACGCGGAGGTACGACAGCAGCGTGTTCACGTCCACGGGACGGCGGAAAAGGGCGAGGCCCAGCAGGAACAGCTGCTCGGACTGCGGATAGCCGCTCGCCGACGCCGCCACCTTCGGACGGTCGAGGAGCTCCAGTACGGCGTTCAGCTTTCCGGGGACATCCGTAACGAGGAGCTTGCCCTGGGGTTTCGCCAGCTGGCCGGCCACCCATTGGCAGGCGTCGTACGCATAGCGGAAGTGGACTTGGCGGAACGTGCCGTCACCGGGCAGCGCCGCCTTCCCCGCGCCGGCATTGCCGGCCGCGAGGAGCGTGTCCTGGACAGTACGGAGCGCCGTCCCGGCGGCTGCCATGGCTTCGGGGCATCCATCATATACGACGGCCACGCCCTTGTCCTGCAGGGCGATCAGCGCCTCCGCCACGCAGGGCTCAAGCGCCTCCGGCGGCACTATACAACGGACCGTCAGGCCATCCAGGTCAGGCATGCCGCCCTTGAGCCGCGAGAGCAGCGCGCGCCACCTGTCGGGGATGCCGGGTGATGAGAACCGCTCCTCCACGGCGGCGATGCCGTCGAGCTTCTCCGTGGCCCGGTTGTCCTTGTCCCACATGGCGGAGATGAGGGCGTCGCGCCAGGAGAGGATGACCTTCGCCGTGCCAAGCTCGTCGGTGGCGAAAGAACCGGTGAAGAAGAGCGAGGAATCCTTTGCGAGGGCCTCCCTCATGGCGGCGGCATAGGCCACCAGGCGGTCGACGTCAGCAGGGCGGCCGCCGCTGCAGCCCGACCGGAGCTCAAGCTGCTCGAGAAGAGCCTGCGAGCCGGCGGCCAGCGTGTCAAACATGGGCTCGTCACCCACATAGGGACGGGCGCTGAAATAGGGGTTGTATATAATTTCCATCAGGTGTTGTTTTCTCCTTTAAATATACTCATTTTCCCTGGGATTCTTACTGCTGGAATCCAATTTTCTTCCTCTGGCCCTTCTGGAGTGTTTCCTCGTCGCAGAAGCGCCGCAGCATGGCCAGGTCCGGCCTGTTCCCCGACAGGACATACTCCACGGAGCTCTTGCGGGCGATGTTCTCGATGTTGCCTCCGGAGAATTCGTAGCAGCCGGCCAGGACGTCGGCGTCGGCGTCGGACAGGTCCGGCACCATGGACCGCCAAATCTTGGCACGCGACTCCCTCTCCGGGAGATTGAATTCCACCTTGAAGATGAAGCGGCGCTCGAATGCCGCGTCCAGGTTCGTGGCCAGGTTCGTGGTGGCGATGAGGATGCCGTCGAGGTTCTCCATCTCCTGGAGGATGATGTTCTGGATGGTGTTGTTCATCTGGTCCACGCTATCCTCCACGTTCTCGAAGCGGCGCGCAAAGACGGCGTCGGCCTCGTTGAAGAGGAGGATGGGCGCGAGGCCACCGCCACGGCAAAGCCTGCGGTAAATCTGGAAGACCGCCTTAACGCTCTTCTCGCTCTCGCCGACGTACTTGTTGCGCAGCTTGGCCATGTCCACGCAGAAGACGTCGCGGCCGGTTCGGCGCGCCAGCTCGTAGACGCACGCCGTCTTGCCGGTGCCGGGGCCGCCGTAGAAGATGGCGTTGAAGCCCTTCCGCATGCCCATGTCCGACAGGCGCTCCTGCACGTGCCGGAAGTTCTCGGGTTCCAGGAGGCCCGCCAGGCGCTCAATCTGCGACAGCTCCCGCTCGTTGAAGAAGAGGTCCTTGGGGCGGATGCTCGCGCAGGCGACCACGTCACTGTGATTGAATGCCTTAGGGACGGCTATCTCCACGCCCTCGAAGAAACCCTCACGCACCATGTCGGAGAGCATCAGGCTCTCCGTGTCGGCCAGGCCGTCCTCCGTGGGAAAGCAGACCATGTCGCTACGCTGCAGGTTCGAGCGCCCGTGGCTCAAGGTCTGGCGGATTTCATCCCCACTCTCATACATATCAGTCAAGTTCAGCAGGGTGTTTATCTCCACGGTACTGTCGCCTTTTGCGACGTAACAGTGACACATGTATAGAAACATGCGGCGTTCCGTCGCGCGGAACTGCGTCATCAGCGGAGTGCCCATCACCTTCTGGCAGAAGGCCAGGTGGCCGTTGTTCTGAATCAAGGAGTCCAAATCGCAGAGCAGGTCGTCCGCGTCGATTTCATCGTTTTTAAAGCGCATGATAAACCCCTGCATGCGCTGGAAGAATTCATTCGGCGGCAGGTCGGTCATCTTCACCGGGGTGAATTCCGTCTCCTTCTCGATGGCCTTGACGGCCTCGTGGGTAATCCGGTACCACCTGCGGTTGTTGTTCTTGTATTCCTGTACCACGCCCGCCCGGACCATCTCCCGGATATCGGCGTGATGCTGGATGAATTCGATGTTGGAGCAGCCTAAGTATCGGGCCAGGTCCTCGTCGTCGAGGCAGTGGTTCGTGTAGCTCTTTTCCAGGATGGCCGCCAGGAGTACGGCGGCGTACGGTCCTATGCCGAAGTGGTGCTGGACGGTGTGAATCTCCTTGCGCAGGCGTTTCATGACCTCGTCGCTGAGGCCCTCGGTGTTGACGGTCTTGAAGATGACGTCCAGGCTGGCCGCCTGGCAGCCAGCCTTCCCCGCCTGGGGGGTGTAGTTCTTTTCTGCGATTTTTTCGTGCATTTCGTTTTTGTCTTCCCTTACACATACTACGATCCACTTCTATTCTTACACCCTTGGCGAAAAATTTTTCTCACATACTTATTTATATAAAAAAGCCACCAGATCCTTTCGGGGGTCTGGTGGCTAGATTCTCGAGCAGCTTACGCAGCGATACCGTGGTCCGACAGGAAGTCGGAGCCCAGGACGGCGGCCAGTGCCTTGCGCGCCCTGCAGAGGAGCGTGGAGATGGCGCCCGGCGTGCAGCCGATCAGCTCGGCTATCTTCTTGGGCTTCATTCCGTCAGCAGTCATGCGGATGATGAGCTGGTAGTTCTCGTTCAGCGAGTTGATACCGGCCTCAATCTTCGCCATGGACTGTTCGGTGATGATGTCACGGTCCGCTTCGTATTCGTCTCCGCGGTAGCCTGCGATGATCGCAGACTCGTATTCATCGCCGTCCTTGTTCAGGTCGCTCAGCGGCCTGAAGTGCAGATTGTGCCGGGTTCGGCGTCTTGCGGCGTCTATCTGGCAGTTACCCGCAATACGACTTCCCCAGGTCTTGGGGGACGACCGGAAAGGGTCGTAGCGTGAAGATGCCTTCAGCACCTTCAGCGCGGCATTCTGGAAGACGTCGGCGAGGTCGTCGCCACTCATCTCCCCGCAGTGCGTCCTCCTGAAGACTTCCCCGCTGATCCGGATGGATTCGAGGATGTCCTGGAGTTTGACAATCTGGCCGTTGACGGCGGTGAACACGTCTTTCGTGTTCGTACGGATGGTGTTTTCCATAGTTGTATGTGTTTTTTCGTGTTTGTACTTGTCGGAAGAGGGAAAACGGGGCTATGCCCCTCCCCCACATTGATAAAAGAATGCGCGAGTACTAGACGTCAAAACACACAGTGCCTATTTCAAAGAACTATTCCGGCTGCTCTATCTATACATACCGGCGGATTTCAGAAATCTTACATTCTTTTTCAAGAAATTTTAAGGGGGCCGCTCCTCACCCGCCGGAAATACAAAGCTATGTACAATTTTTCAATTATCCAAAAGAAAATGAGGACATTATGAAAAAATTCTATCAGGAAGGAAATCCTATGTCGAAGTGATGGGAACCCCATCGGCCAGGTCGATGATCCTCCCCTCCCCGTCCAACAGGAAACCGTGTCCGCAGTCAAGGCAGAAGGCGCGGTCCTGAATGCTGACCGGCTCAGGCACCCGGGTGTGCCCGAACACCCGTACGAAGCCCGGGAGGCGGTTGCTCTCAAAGAAGTGCTCCTTCAGGTCCATCAGATTCAGGGTGAGACAGTAACCCTGCCTCACCAGTCGCTCTGCGAAAATATGGACATTGCGCCTTTCGCATTGCGATTTCCAGATCGAATTAGCCCTGCATTATCCTTCTGCGGATTTATTGGTTTCTATCCATACATACGGACTTCCCTGACATTTATTACACGCGTCGAATAAAAAGGGCGACCCTGAAGGCCGCCCTACGCCGCTTGAGGCTTCGAGGAAAAGTCCTCTCGTACAGATTCGAGGAAAGCCCGAAAATCTTCGGGGGTAGTGTAGGTTTCCTCCATTCCGGCCAAGCGGATCCTTCCCTTGGCAGCTTCTTCATAGGTCTTCAGTGTGTTTCTCATGGTTTGTCTTTTTTTGTTATCCCGGAGAATACAACCGGGTGAAAAATGAAATGGTGACAAACGACCTATGTATTCGGCTTTACAAAAATACTAAATTCTTTATTGTTTTTGCCAACTTCGGGGAAAGATTTGCTTTGAGATACTATCACGGATCATCTGCTGGGAGAATGATCTAGCCGTACATCATCCGAAATCCATCTGCGAAGCGGGTTTTGAGGAGATTCGTGGCGTCCATGACCTTGTCGATGTCCCCGACAAAGTCTTCCACGGCCTCCATGGAACACTCCAAGCGGTATTCCGCTGCGGCGTGGTCGTTCAGCCATATCTTTACCCAAAGATGGTACGCCGTGATGTCGATGCGGCATGCCAGACCCTTAGCCTCAAGCCGCTGTTGGAGCGTGACAGAGAGAATCAGTTGCTCCATGCTCCACTTCCTGGCCTCAAGCTCAGCCGCCGACTCTATCTTCGGGACTGCGTCGTCGATGAAACCCAGGAGTTCGCAAAGGGACTTGGGCGAGAGGTCCAGCCGCCGGCTGACTCCGCCGCTGTCCACCGTGAATCCCCCTTCCCTTTCGCTGATGTGGAATGTCATCCGGGGGTAGGATACAGTCAGCAGGCCGGCCCCGGAGATGCAGCCGTATCCCTGCAGGCGCATCCGGTCCGTCACCTCCAGGAGGCTGCCGGAGGTGTAATTCTCAAGGCGGAGATGCTCCCGCACCCGGGGGTTGTCCGCCAGATATCCGAAGATGGCGCTGCGGCGAAGCCGTTCGCCTGACGCGCACTGGAGGGCGAGGCTCCGTACCCAGCCCGTGTCCAGGGTGAGCACGTTGAATGAGGATTGGTCGAGGTTACTCATCGGTTTTTATCGGTGTACATTCATATATACCTAATGTCATCCGAATCCTTACAGCCTGTCTGCGGGCGCCCGTCTATTACATGTATGTATCATCCGGCTTGCCGAAAAATTGACATCATTGCTAATCTTGATGATATTTTACACAATATTGAATCCTTCATCTATGAAATGGAAAACGCACCCGGATAGGATGCGTTCTTTCATCTAGTGTAAACTAGTATATTGTTCCTTTCTTGTTCTCAGTTTTGTAGATTATTACTCTCCCTGCTCCGGCACAGGGATCCCTTCGGCGCGAAGATATCCCTCGATTGCGTAGAGCGGAAGGTTCTCCATCCAGCCCTGGTCAATGTAGTTCAGCATAGAGAGCCTGAGACCTTTAAGGTTAGGATGTTCCTCGATGTAGGTCTTCAAGGACTTGGCCTTGACGTTTTCTTCGGCCTTGGCCTCAATTGGGATAACGCGCTTTTCAGTCTGGACGGCGAAGTCAATTTCCACTTCTGACTCGTTAGTGGAGTAGTAGAAGGATGGAATCTGGATGCGGGCCAATTGCTCGTTCACGTAGCATTCCGTGAAGGCACCTTTGAACTCTTTGAAGATGTTGTCGCCAACCAGCATCTGGGATGCGGGAACGTCTGTCATGGCTCCCAGTAAGCCTACATCCAACGGAAAAACCTTGAAGACATCGAAATCTTCGTAGAAGCTGAGGGGGTATTCAATTTTGGAGACGCGATGAACTTTGTAGATGAGACCGGCATCTTTGAGCCAGGTGATGGCGATTTCAAAGTCCTTTGCCCTGGCGCCTTTACGTATGGCTCCATAGACGAGCTTCTTGTTCTCTTTTGCCAGATGGGAAGGGAGCGAGTCCCAAACCATTTCAATGCGGGGAACCTCTTTTTTGGGGGCATGCTTGGAAAAGTCCTTCCTGTATCCTGCGAGAATGTCTTTGTGGATCTTCCGGACCTCTTTAAGTCCCTTTCCGGCGATGTAGCCAGCCACGGCTTCAGGCATACCACCCACATAATAATACTGCCTGAGGAGGTCGATATACTTTTGGCCCAAGGTGTTCACTGCAGCCCAGTCACAGTCCAGAAGAAGCTGAGTTAGCTTTTCATTGCCGGTGGCTTCCAAGAATTCGTGCAGGGACATCGGAAACATCCGGATAAGTTCCACCATTCCGACAGGGAAAGACTGGTCTTCGTGAATGGAAATGCCAAGTAGCGAGCCGGCAACAGCCACATCATACTCCGGGAAGTCTTCCTTGAAGTATTTGAGGCAGCCCAAGGCAGCAGCGTTTTCCTGGATTTCATCGATGATGATAAGCGTATCCTTAGGGACGATATCCACGCCCGTATGGGCAGACAGCGTGCGGATGATTCTCTTGATATCGTGGTCCGGCTCGAAGATAGATTTGGCCACCGCGTCCTTGTCCAGGTTGACGTAGGAGACGCTTTTGTACTCCTTTGCACCGAACTCTTTGAGGATGTAAGTTTTACCAACCTGACGGGCCCCATCAAGGATAAGGGGCTTATGGTCTCTACGTGACTGCCACTCAAGTAGTTTAGCATATATCTCCCGTTTCATACCACACAAATTCTGACGAATAAACAAGTAAAAACAACAAAAATTCCGACGAATCTCCGCCACAAATATACATAAATTCCGACGAATATAGAAGTCAATTACAACATCACGCTGCAGTTAATCCGTGTTTACCGCAGCGTAGGCTGGCTTTTTAGTCTTCCTCTAACCCGTCCCTCTTAGACGGCAGTCAGCAAGGAGATCGGCTGCGTCCTGGTGTCCTTGCTCTGCCGCCGACGTCAACCACCTGGCGGCTTTCTCCAGATCCTGGGGCAAGCGGTCTCCATTATGGTAGCAGAGGCCGAGCCGATATTGCGCTTCCGCGACGCCTCCGGCTGCGCTTTGCTTCAGCATCCCCAGCGACTTCTGCTCGTCGATGTCACATCCAATGCCGAGGTGATAGAACTGCGACAGGTAATACATCGCCGGCGGATACTCCCCTCCGACAGCCGCCATGCTGATGGCGCTGAAAGCCAAATATTCATTAATAATCCCCCGCTCGAAGCCCGCCAGGGTGTTATACACGAGGTTCTTCATCGATTCATCCATTTGTGCCTTTCCATTCTCATCCATATGCATTGTATTTCGTATATGGGTATGTACGGCAGAATGGAAAATTCCTTACAAAGGAAATACTAGTCAGGAGCCCTGACGACCAGAAAGAAATCCCTGTTCTTGGACATAAACTCAACCTGACGGTTGTCGACAAGAAGAGAAAACCTCTCCTTCTCCGTAGAAACGATGACAACTTGGTCTCCTGCCTTCACCCCATAAGTGCCGTCCATCAGATGGACACCATCGGCGAAGAGGAATGTCTTTCCGTCGATGGTCCTGCCCTCCACCGTAAAGAAAGGAAGCTTCTTCTTGTCTTTCTGGATTGAGAACATGCACTCGCCTTTCTCATACCTACTACGGACCTGGTCGAACCAGACCATGATTTCAGTGAACAGCGTGAAGACGGCATGGTCCAGGGTGGAATCCGTCTCCGATGAATCATGCGAATCCCGATTCAGTATTTTGCGGATCGCCACGAACGAGTATCTATACCAAGCCTCGGCATCCAAGACCGGTTTGGGAAGTTCTTCCTCCAATTTGATCAGAACCTTCCTGGAGCCATCGAAGTACTGCCTGTCGGCAATTAGCGAAGCGACCGCCCCGTCGTCAAGACCCGCCGGAACGACACAATGGCTCTTGAAGAATGCGCAGACGGTCTCATCCAACTTGGACCTCATCTTGTTAAAGTCAAGGCGGAATGGCTTAGTGTGGAGAATACCTGCAGCGTATTCCACAAGACCCCATCCGTATTGCTTATCAAGGCGTTCAGCGGCGGGAAAGAACTTGGGAAACTGCTGACGGTAAACATCCGTATCGGCGTCGAGCCGCTTTCGAATCTGGTCGAGGAAATCCGCACCGGATATGAATCTCTCATTGAAATCCTCTTGGTAAAACTCATCAATCCGGGACAGATCGTATGCGGGCTCGGACGAATAGAAGAATGTGCGAACATTGAATCGTTCCAACGCGAACATCGCCTTTTCCACGTCTCCAACAGGTAAATCTGCACATACGATGACGGCATCGGCCAATGCCGATGATAGTGTATTTTCACCGTGATGGGCATGCAAAACGGTCTTTAGTGACAACATGTCTTCTATGTAGCCCAAGACCTTGAAACCAAGTCCTTTCAACTTTTCTCCATAGGTTGCTTCAAAAGATGACTTGTCGGCCACCACCAATATGTTTATTGCTCCTTGACCTTGGTCTACCAACTTGATATAATCATCTCTTACCTTTCTCAGGTGGTCTTCGACAACCCGCTTCTGCTCTTCTAATGTCAAATAAGGGACCGGCAACTCCAAGATATCCTCTTCAGAAGTGAATAGCAAATGATCGATGGAATCTCTTAATGGTATTTGTAAGTTTTGAAATAACAGAACGAAATAGCGAATATCTGCAACATCCTCTTTGACCCCAAAGAATCCACATTGCCCCAACATAACCTTAACCGACGCGCCATTTGATATATTAACATACCCGCACTTCCTTTTACCGCCATACAATTCATAAAATATTGTTGAACGTGACAGAACATAATTCTTACCAATTATGGAGCCATGATCTTCTTTCTCCAGACATGGCATCAGTCTGTCATCAGTTGTAATGACGTCAATACATCCATCGTAAATAACGCCCCATTTGGCCCGCTTGGTCCTTGCTTTCATTAAGTAATGCTTTAAAGGAACGGAACCTTCCCTATAAAGCCTCTTTCTATACATATAATACGCAGGACTTAGGTTGCGCGGCAAAATATCTCTATACTCCACTTGTACCACCAACCCCTCGTCTAATCGTTTAATTTGATCTACTGTTTTCTGGGACCAAAATGATTTGCCGGAAAACGACAGCTTTCCATCCACAAAGATAATTGGTGATTGTGCTGGAAGATTCTTCCGCAGAATGAAGTATGTGCTTAACTCGGACCATGGCGACAAAACCATTTCCAACATACCTGTATTGATTAACCACTGTGTCGCTGATGGATTGACAAATAGTGATTCTACTTCTAATATAATAATACCACTAGAAGACAGGGGAAGATTGTCGAACGATTTCGTAACAGGAAGATAATCGTAACCAAAATCGCCATCAAAAACAATATATTCCCCATTATTAAGGCCTCTCCGGTCTGGCAGAAAAGAAAGGAACACAATATCATACTCTTCTTCTGTAGGAGTCCGACTAAATACTCTTACATTCTTCCATATGTCTTCCTTCCCAAAAGCCAACTTCAATGTTTGATATGCGCGAAATTCCTTATCGGGGCAAACAAAGTCGTAATTTGAATAATAGACAGTACGCCTTGTTCTTTCATCATCCCTATAATCAAGAATCTTTCGACTCTTTGTCCCTAACAAAGCATCCCAAAACTGCACTTCTCGAACCGATTCTGAAGCAGATGGCCTAAACACCCTTTTTAAAAAATAATCCCGGTATACCTCAGGCGGATACTTCGGATAAATAAATGGCGTCTCTTTTATTGCAGAAGCGTCAATATCTATTTTTATTGTTGACACTAAACTTAAAGCCTCTTCGAGTCTCTTATCGCAAGTATTTATACTCCCCCCTTTGTAGGCCAATAATAAAAGATATGCCTTGTATAATGTTCTGGAATAATGCGGATTACACTCATCGATGGCCTGACATGCCGTTTCAAGGTCTTTAGTGATTGTGCTTCTATGGCTTTCTTTCATATAGCGCTTTATCGAAAATCAAATAACACTCCTTCCTGTTCCAAATCATAAAGTTAACATTTTTAAAGCGTTATGCAAAAATCCTTCTTGATTAAGTAATTATTTGTATCTTTGTTATTGCCGCCCGCGGACTTGTCCTTTTGGGGCAAGCGGCACAGAACCACGATCTTTTATTAGATGTTATCCGCAGTCTCCTGGCCCGGTTTTCCGGAGTGGAACTGCTACATTACTTGAGCTGGTTTTCCAGCAATTATATATGACAAGGTGTTATCCCGCGGGCGGTTTTTATATGATAAAGACCTTCGGAGAATACGCCACGGACGATGCCATCATCCGACTCCTCGCCAAAGAGCGCGGCAAGTTCGCCGTGAAGAACAAGAGGTCTAGCGAGAGCGACCATCCCGTATACCTGGAACTGAAGGAGATGCTGCCTCCCCGCCAGCTCTGGCCCAACCCCGGAAAAATCCGGAGACCGGTCGAGCCTAAGGAGCAAGGGCCCGAGAAATGGACCTTTGAGAAACGCCGGGCGGCCAACCATGCCTACATTTCCATTTGCAAACTCAGGAGAGAGTACCCCGACGCCCCCTGGGCCAAGAAACTCAATGGCTTCTTGAAACATATTCACGATGTCGTAGAAGGACGTGCAGAAGCCCGGCTGGAATCTCCCACCATCGTCCCGATGTTCAAGGAGCAGGATCCGGATACCGGAGACTATATCTTCCGCCCCATCTGTGTTTATCTTGAACTCGAGACCAAGATCCTCCTTGCTTTGGCTTTCCGCTATATTCAGGCGACCTTCGATGACTGCTTCCACCGGAATATGCTCTTCATGCGTTCGGCGCGGCGCAGTATGGTCGGTAAGGAATGGGCTACTCCCAACAATCTTGACGCTATCAGACTGGTTAGTTCCTTCAGAAAAAAGCATGAGAACGAGCTTATCTTCGTCGGTGAATGCGATATCCAGAAGTTTTACGACATCTTCAACCACGATGACATTCTCAGTTGTTTCCGAGAACTCTATCAGTTGAAAGCGCTGCGCAACGGCGTCAGCGACAGTTTCTTCGAACCCATCGACAGGATACTGCGGGCATACCTAGATTCCTTCGACTACCACCGATGCGTGATGAGCCTCAACAACCAGGATAATCCTATCTGGCGGCGCGAGAAGAACAAACGACGCAGCAAAAAAGATCCTGATCCTGTCTGCCGTTTCAAATGGGTTAGCGACGACAAGTTTGTGGAATCGGGGTGCTACACCTCTGAAGAACTCCAAGCGGCCAAAGAGAGCGGTCAACTCGGCATCCCTCAGGGAGGTGCCTTGTCAGGCATCATCGTCAATGTGGTGATGCAGTCAATCGATAAAGAGATCGTTAAGGGAAGGGACCCCGGGCGCCTGTTCATCCGGTACTGCGACGACATTCTCCTGATGCACACCGACAAGGCCAAGTGCGAGGCCTATTTGGACTACTACGACAGAGCGCTTCGCGCCCATAAGCTGGCCCCCCACCCGTTCCATTCCGTACAGGAATTCAAGAACAACAGCCGCACCCTGCAACCCTACTGGAAAGCCAAGTCAAAGAGGGTCTTCAAATGGGGCGACGGCGCCGGAGACGCCGCCGACTGGATTGCCTTCGTGGGTTATGAGATGCGGCGTACCGGTGAGATCCGCTTTCGCAAAGACAAGATCGATAAAGAATTCAAACACATTGCGCGAGCGTACTACCATTCCTACTACAGCAAGGCGGAAGATCCAAAAGAAAGACTTGGGAAATTGCAGGAAGTCTCATCAAAGTTCCTCCAAAGCCAAACCGTGATCACCCTCGACCGCTATACCGTCGCTCAGGCCAGGCACTTGGACAAGTACTTGGTCAGCAAGTTTTACCGGGCCGCCAGGCATCACAAGGTGAATGTTTCTATTCAGGAGGAGCTGGAGCGGTATATCGACGCGCTGGGGAAATAGTATCGGCTATTAACTAATCACTTTTTCTCTTTATCCAAGACGCAGCGATATCACATTGGTGATAGTAATTGAGGATTACTGGCGTTCTATTCCCACCATGTGTTTTTGGTGAGACGCTTCTCACTCCCTCCCAGATCGTTTCTATTGGATGTTAATACGAGTTGGCTGATTGAAGGAAAAACAGTAAATTTGTTCGATCTACAACGCGTAGTCCGATACGGCCTTACAGGCCAGGAGGACACAAACAAGACATTTAAGAAATATGACTATGCAGCAACTATCTTTATTTGGAGATGAACAGCCCCTGAACAAGTGGGATAAATCTGTGAAAGTGGAGGAAAATAGTTATTATTGGAAAGGATTGCCAATAATAACACGTGGGAAAATGGCGGATAGTGAGAATCCTACTGTCGTTGAATTATTTTGTGGATGTGGCGGCACATCTCTCGGCTTTGAAATGGCTGGTTACGATATTTGTTTGGGATGCGATATTCATAGGCATTCTATTAAAACGTTTCAAAGAAACCACAAAGGTGTTTCAACCATACTTGGTGACATAAAAAATGTTTCTACAGATCAAGTCATTAAACTTCTAAATGGGCGAAAGGTTGATGTATTAATTGGCGGCGTTCCGTGTCAAGGATTCTCGCTAAATAATAGAAAACGCCATGTAGATGACGAAAGAAATCAGCTTTATAAGGAATTTGTCCGATTCGTATCCGCGCTAAAGCCAAGGGCTGTTGTCCTAGAAAATGTTTCGGGAATGAAAAGTACGGGCAATTTCGTCTCTGACATACAAAAGGACTTGAGTAGTGCCGCGGGAATGGTCGTTAATAGTATGCTTCTGTATGCCCCCGATTATGGCGTCCCTCAATCACGGACCCGACTTGTCTTTATTGGGGTAAAAGATAAAGTATTCGATTTCTCTTCCATCAAAAAAACAAATGGTCCCGAGGTTGGAAATTCTTACTTTACTGTTAGAGATGCTATTTCTGATCTTCCGAGCCTTTCAGCAAATGGCGAAGCAACGAGGTACTCAAATAAACCTCTTAGTGATTATCAAATTATGATGAGAGGTGATGTTCCTGATTCTGAATTAACTTGTCATAAGGCGCCTAATCATCCTCAAGATGTTATTACATTAATACATAATACCAAACCCGGTGAGCCGATGTATCCCAAGTTTAAGCAACGAATAAGATTATCATGGGACCTTCCAAGTCCAACTCAGGTATCAGGGGGCATTCGGCCGTCGTTTCAATTCAGTCACCCACAGGACGACCGGGGCCTCACTATAAGAGAACGTTGTCGTATTCAAAGTTTTCCGGATAGTTTTTTCGTTGAAGGAGGTATTGTTCAGGGACGAGTTCAAACGGGTAATGCAGTACCACCACTTCTTGCTAAAGCAATAGCACTTGCGATAAAAACGTATTTATAGCTTTATAGCATTGGTGGGATTCAAACAGGTAATGCAGAGGCACCCCTTCAGTATTAACAACCAAATAATACTTTTTTATAATGGCTAATTGGAGAGTATGGCATAGCGCCAAAAGTTTTTGTGAATTTATAGTGGATAACACCCTTCTGTCTGAATATAAGGATCGGATAGAGTTTAAACCTTTAGCAGAAAGTGATGCAGCTAAAGGCGGATCTTTTCACAAAGTTCCAGATCATATCAAAAAGATTTTGTATCTTGATGCTGCTGATATGATTGTTGAATATAACTCTGAACCCATTATCTGTATCGAGGAGACAAAGGAAGCGGGTACTGGGCACAATTCCCTACAAAGATTTGCTCGCATTGCCGCTGCCGCCGAAAATAATGTTCCGGCTTTTTATATAATGCCTGAAGCTGCTATTATTTCAAGATTTGTAAATAGGTCAGGAAAGCATACAACGGATTTAAGATGGGATTCAATAAACCCTATTGTATTTCAGGCTTTCAACTCAGTAATGGAGATTTTTAGAATTCCAACATTATTTTTCTATTTTCCTTCTGATTATAGGAATTACTTCAGCAATCCAGGTGGAAGCCCACACTTGAATGTAAAAGGCATTATCTATGATGATGATTTCATCAATTATCCGGGTTGCCCAAACAGGAAAGATAGTGAAATGCAAAGCCTATTTGAAGTATTGAACATAATCATAAAAAATGCTATCGACGGTAATCCAATCTCATCTTTAATTGAAAAACGAGTAATCCGAGATAGGCAGCATTGGATGCAGAAAGAGTTTTATACCAAGTTAGGGAATCGATCGATCGAAGCATTATCTCCAATAACTGCAACAAAAACAATTTCCACAAGCAAACTTTTGAACTATCTCTCTCGCTTTACCCCAAAAAAGTTAAATGAAATCTCTGAACTCCTGATAAGTAGAGATCGAACCATTATTTATCAATGTGATTCCACATTTCGAGGAGACCCCTATGCCGGAACATTCGCAGCTATTGATTACCTACTTTGTAGACAAGGAAAAACTTTTGAAGAAAGAGAATCAAATCTCGTCCTTTGTTTTGGCAGGGTAAAAGAAGAAGAGGACACTATTACTGTCACATCCTCAAAATGTTCTGTAAACAATTTTATACATACTGTTCACAATAGTGGCACTAAGAATTTATTAACTATTGAACACTTTGAGGACTTAGATTCTAAAGATATCGGCCGGTATTATATGCAGGTTAGATACGGTTCCACCTATTCGAAGGTTAAGCATATCAGAGTGTTTTCATACTTTGCCGATGCTATTATTTTCACGGATGGCGCATTATGGAGAGAGGCATGAAAGAAGAAGATGTTACAAAAAAAATACTGCAGTGGTTAGTCACAACAGGGTGGGATATTATCTGTTTTGATTTCCCCCAAAGTGGAACGGGACGGCCATTACACCCTAACAACAGAACCAGCAAAACCGAAGGAGTTATCATACCTGATATCGTCGCTCTTAAGAATAGTATTGTCCTAGACTTTGAAAATAAGGATAGATTTGTGTTAAGTGACTTTGAAAAGTTACAGGCTTTAAAAATAACCAATAATTATAGTGAAGATTGGGAGAGTTTATTAAATGGAAAAACCTACGAACATATATATTATGGCGCCGGGATTCCCTATACTCGCAATAATTTCAAGAAAGCAGAAAAAGTGGCATATTTGGTAGATTTTATTGTTTATTTAAAAGTTGATGGTGGTTTTCTGGTAACTGACAACATTGGGGGACTGTTTCAATAAAAAAGACGAAAGTTCAATTGAAAGAGGAAGCCAAGATGCATCCCACAGCTTCTAAATTATACAAATATTTAAATAGGCGGCAACGAATCGGCAGGAATCCTTTTCCATCACTATCTTATCCATCAGCAAAATGACCGACAACTAGTCTGGCATGGGATCGCTCATCCATGTCACCCGTCTTAAGTCCTTCTGTTCGACTATCCCTGTTAAATAATCAATGAACAAGAAAACCGAACACTTAATAGTAATATGGGCAAACCTAATTAAGCTCTCTAGCCAAATACAAAAATAACACTAGGCTATCATGGATATTATTGGATATCTTTTTTTCAGAATAATCGGTCCTCTGCCATGGGTGATCTTGTTTATTCCGAGCTGTATTTAAGCGCTCGACTGTCTGGCAAATCATGCCCTCGTGAGGAGTCAAGGTATCACTATCCGGATTGGGCAAAAGATTCTTATCCTGAAGCTCATATCTTATTTTTCCAAGCCCTTTCTGTTTGGTAATGAACGGGGTCGAATAATCCCCATGAAACTTCAGATAATAGAAATTCTTCAAGTACAATTCTAACGCATTCAAAAGATTGTTCCGCAGAAGATCCCTCTCTTTAAAGTTAGTGCTACCTATCAAATAAGAATAAATATCCTTTAAAACTGCTGAAAAGGTTGAATCGGCATGCAAGTCCTCACCCCGAGCCATCACTACATGCATATTCTCAACGTCATCATCTGAAAGAGCTTTGGAACTATAGAAGAAATCAGCAGAAAACTTCTGCAGAAGATTCTTCTTGAGTTCCTCCCATGAATAAGATGGCTCCCTAACTTCTTCACTTCGTGATTCCGAATGATTAAGAAGCCATTTTTGCTGATACACTTCCGTTAGTCCGATGATTCTCTCACTCCCCTCCTTTCGTTTCGTAAATATTTTTTCATCACGCAATATGAGTCTGATTTCACTATCAGGAGCTTTCAAGTATGTAGGGAGTTTTTTCTTAAACAATTCAACTAAATAAAACTGCGTTCTTTCTCCTTCGGTCAAAAGGAACCGAATAATTTCATTCCTAATGCTAGTTCTATATTCTGGTTCCCTGCTTAAAGGCTCCGCAATAACTACATTGATATCTCTCTTGTTTTTAATTAGCGATGTGAGCGCGACAAACACATTCCGGCCGTCCCTTTGTTCAACAAACACATCTTTCCTCTCATGTAAAAATTGCTCAAGACTACGTCTTCCTATCTCAGTCCCATCTTCGGAAAGGAAGGAAATAAGATCTGAATACTTTAATGGCTTTCCCTCATCCAAAAGATGTCTTGCGACCATCCGCTGAACCTTATATGATTTTCCGACCAACTTACGGGAATGGCCTTTTACGGGGGCGTTCTCCGGGACGTACCCACCTCTCAACGGTTTGCAATTAGCTTTGGTTATATATGTCTTCACTGTTTTGAGTGGATAGTCATAATTGAGAGTCTTAAGCTGGCTTTGCACGAATTCTGCCTTAATCGGTTTGTTCCCGTTTCTCTCGTATTCCTCGTTTACTATTCGTCTAATGGCGTCAAACACATGCTCTCTCTTTTCGCCCCATATTTTGAGAGTCCATCTACCCTGTAGCCCGGCTGCCGAAAGAACAGGTTTTCGACGCAGCACGAAAGATGATGGATGGGGTTCTTCGACAAGAAGAGGATATCTCTTGTTCATTTCGACGACTCGTTCGTAAATCTCTTCACGGTACATCGGCTTCCCGTAATCGTACAGGATTGCTACGGCCAATGCGGGAATACCCAATAAATATTGAGGTTTTAATCTATATTTCAGCACGCTTTCTTCATCTTCTTCCCGAATGAAGCGGTTTGATTGTTTTACTATCGCCATGAGCGTATCGAGCATATCATTCTCTATCGAACCTTTAAAATAAGACCTAATTCTGGCCTCGCTCACCGGAATGCTCCCATAGTATTTATCAGCAATATACCCTTTCTCCTTCCATGAAGACTCTCCTTCACTAAAGAAATTAAAGAATGCTGTTGATGTATTTTTGGGAATTTTAATTCCATCATTAGAATATAAAGTCTCTAACTGGAAATCCTTGAATGTCCGGTACACGTACTCAACCGGAGTAAGGCCATAGAAATCCACTACAAAAGAAATGGTTCTATTAGTAGGGCGCTGCCCTCCGAAAATCATCTTCTCCAGTTCTTTGGCGTTCAATGCCCGAATAATCCCTGACAGCCTCTCATGTAATCCAATGAACTCCTCCCTTCCGCTATTATGCAGGCATTCCACAAACGGTTCCCGTACATACTGTCTGAAAAGAGAATCCCAGCTGGAGGGCCGTTTGTTTATATTATGTTCGACGAGCATCTCGGCTTCCGATTTGGATGAGCCTCCTTCCCGGTATTTCAAATCAAGATAGTCGCAAAGAATGCTGAGCTGTCGGCCGAGGACCCGCCCTCCGCTTACGTTTCCCAACTCGTTGATCAACATCCCGAGTTCATGGTCCAAATTAGCTAAAAACCCTTGCACGAACTCAGAGAAGGTCATCGAAGAAGAAATGGTCGGAATGATTTTCTGGGAGTCAATGAATACCTTCATGCTAAATAATGAATTAAATCGAAATGCTTCAACAACTCTACATTATTATAGATGATAAAACCAAAAATTGATATCTTTTTCAACTTTTAAAGATATCAAACTTTTCCGTTTTTGCCAACTTCAATTTTTAATTCTATTTTCTATATCATCTTCAACAACCTCAAATAATTCGAACTAGCTACTATTAGACGTAATAGTGACCCAATTTCTCCGTTCACTCCAAACACATAGCTCATGACAGAAAGATAAAAACAATTGACACAACTAATGACCAGACTTTATAAACAAACGACCGTCAATCCGACTCTTGCATTTCTTCGCAAATAACTATATCTTTATGAATTAAAAAGACATCCTCATATGGACCAGACTTCCCAGAAAACCCTTACCAAATGTTTCAACTCCCTCAAAGAGATTCAGGAAAGCGTCATCGATATGATGAACAAACTCGAGCAGGATTACGACAAGCTCCCGGAAAGCGAACAGGAGGGTGAGACCGGTGAGCGGTTGGGTTTCGAGGTCGACGCTCTGGACAATGTCGACTGCCTTTTGGACGAGTTGATCTCATTCATGGAAGAGAACCTGGGCGACCGACTCGTCCATTGATTACTCCACAACCGGGTTCCAGGGCAAATCTGCCTACGTGTTCCTAGACATGGCTGTACATCCCGGCAGCGATCCTCTCCCCCGCCACCTCCACTACCGCATCCCGCAACCAGTTCAGCGCCCCCGGCCGGAATTCACGGACGGCGGCGAATGAGACCTTCCTGAGAGCGCCGCAGTTGCAGAAGGCGTCCCAGCCGACGCCCTCCAGCGGCTGCCCCACGCATATCTCCTCGACGAAGCGGTTCGAGAATCCGAGTATGCGCTTTACTCCGGCGGGTACCGTATAGCTCTTCTCCCTGCTCCAGCAACAGAGCAGCGCCCCATTGTCAGCGCAGATCAGCGCGTCGTTCTCCACATAGAAGTGCGGCGAGCGGCTCACCACGCCCCCGAACGCCGGCGAAGCGCTCACGAGCCACGGCCCGACATGCTCCACCGTCGAGGGCAGGACGACCCTCCGCAGGTTGGGGCAGTTGCAGAAGCCGTCCTCCCCGATGCCCTTCAGCCCCTCCGGCACACCGCCTCCTCCAGCCCCGTGGCACAGAACGCGGCGTCCTCGATCCACCCGAGCCGCTCCGGCCATATCACCCGCCGCAGGTCTCCGCATCCCATGAACGCGCAAATCTTCACGCATGTCACGGATGAAAGCAGTTTGAGTTCCCCCTCTCCCGTCATCCTTTCTTGTTTATGACCACGCCGTAGCCCAGCCTCGAGACGGCGTCCTTGAGGTCCAGGACGGCCTTGACCGCATTGTCGACCGCATCCTCCCGCTTCCGCAGGTCGCTGTACCGGACGTAGAACCTGAGTATCGGGCCGCCGCCCAGCTCTACCTGCACCTTCGCACGGACGGTCTGCCCTTCGACCCTCACCCTGAGTCCCGCCTCGGCGAACGCCGCGGGAATCAGCTCCCCCGCCGTGATGCCGTTGATGTTGGCCACCATCCGCCGCTGCAGGAACTTCTGCTGGACGGGACGTACGGCCTCTATAAGCTTAGGCCTGATATGGGCTATCAAGGCCTCCAGCTCACGGCCCTCGGCTTTGTTGAGCGCCGCCGCGGGCCGCAGGCCGCGGTCGGCACGGTACAGCATCTCGATTCTCTTCTGCGCCCGCTGGACGCAGTCCTCGACGACAAACTTTCCGGAGTCGCGGACATGGTCCCTGTATTCCGGGACTGCCAGCAAAGCATCCTTGAGGATCTCCTCCTCGGTCATTTCCCTGAGTTTCTTCTTCATATGCCTGTTGTTATTTGAGTTCCATTACACATACGCGTCCCGACTTCTCCATCCAGTGGTGCGCCTGGTCGTAGCTCTTCTGGCTGTTGCACACCCAGACGATGCGACCGCGCATCCGGTCCGGGACCTGCGGCTCGGGGGCGCAACCGTCGGTCAGCATCACCAGCCCGTCGTAGCCGTTCTCGGCGGCGTAGTCTATCGGCTCCTGGAAGGACGTTCCCCCGCGACCGATGACGGCCACGTCGCGCATCAACTTGTGCAGGGACTGCACCACGCGCACCCCCGCGTCAAACTGCACCACGTCGACGGCGGTGAAGCCGTAGCGGAAGGCGCTGTTGATGACGCCGTAGAAATGCGCCAGGTCCGATGACGAGATGGAGCCGCTGACGTCCACTGCCACGAGGAGCCGCGTGTCGAAGCGGCGGATGGACCCCATGTTGTCGAAGCCCGTGCGGCGGTTGGGGCGCATGCGTGTGAGGCGGCGCTTGCAGGAGAGGATGCTCCCGCGGAACCCCGCCAGGATGTTGCGCCAGTTGATGCGCGCCCGTGTCGAAGCCAGCAGCTTCTCGGCAAAGGCGCCCTTGACGGTGCCCCAGTTCCGCACCCCCTCTATGATGCCGTCAATCAGCGCAACCATTATCTCGTCCTCGTCCCACAGCTCAGACAGCGCCGTATTGCGGTCCGCGTTCCCGCGCAGGTCGCGTACGCCCTGGCAGCCGGGCCCCGCGTGCTCCTCTTCGTGCCCCACCATCTCCTGGATGCGGCGGGAGTACCACTCGTACGCCTCCCCGGCGGACAGCCCGAAGTCCTTCGGGCGCTCGATGTTGAAGCTCGGCATGTCGTAGTTGTCCCCCACCGTGATGTTGCTCCCCACGGCCGCCGCCTGCTGGCTGCAGCCCTCGGGACGCCGCTGGTACGGATGCTTGAGGAGGATGCGGATAGCCTCGGTGCGCAGCGCCTGGTCCAGCGCCTCGTCGCCCATCTCGGCGACGAAGGCGGGGTTGTACTCCAGGCGCCGCTTCCCGGTGCGGACGGCGCAGGCCATGTTGCCGTTCTCCACGATGTCGTGCGTGCAAATCACCTGGAAGAGGGCCGGTTCGCTGAGGAACCAGCGCTCGAGGATGTCGCCGATACGCTGCTTCATACGCGGATGCCGTTTACGTAGACGCACATGGACATCGTGAGCAGCTTGCACTCGCAGGCGATGAAGGACACCGCCTTGGGGTACGTGCGCTGCGTGTACAGCGTCGCGAAGTGCGCCGCCGCCTCCTTCTTCTCCTTCGTCATGAAGTCGAAGTACGCCTCCACGTTCTTCTTCGCTTTCTCCTTCACCGCGCCGGAGAGCTTCTCCACCTCCAGGTGACGGTAGATGCCGTCGTTGACGGTGGACAGCTGGTGCAGCTCGTAGCCGCGCAGCGTGTCGACGTGCTTCTCGAAGTTCTGCAGCACCTCGCGGCCCGTGAGAATCTTCTTCGCGGAGACGCTGCCTGCCAGGGCGCTGGCGGCCTTCGGGCCCACGATGCCCGAGAGGACCTTCGTCACCAGCGGCGTCATCTCGGAGGCGCCGCGCAGGATGTCGCTCACGCGCTTCCAGGCACGCCGGTCGGGCGTCTTGTCGAGGCCAGTGTCCGCACCCTCCTTCGCGTCGGGGTTGCGGTCCAGCCACATCGGGTTCTCGCGGATGAAGTCGCGGACGCGGCGGTCCACCCCCTCCTTCTCCGCCCACAGCAGCCACTCCTCCGTCGTCGGGCGGAAGGTCATGACGTTGAAGCGACTCACCAGCGCCGGGTCAAGGTCTGTCAGCTGGTAGCGCTCTCCATCATTGACGGCGCTGATGATGCGGCTGCCCTCCGGGAGCTTCCGCCCCGCCAGCGTGCGGTTCAGCGCCAGGTCCATGATGGTCTGCAGCACCTCCGGGCGGGCGCGGTTCAGCTCGTCCAGGAAGAGGACGATGGGCTTGCCGTCCAGCGGAAACCAGTACGGCGGCATGAAGTCCGTCTTGCCGGTCTTTTCGTTGCGGTTGGGGATGCCGATGAGGTCGCCCGGGTCGGACATCTGGCCAAGAAAGAGGGGTACCACCTTCATCCCCTTGGCGGAGAAGTATTCGGTGAGGATTTCGGACTTGCCGATGCCGTGGTCGCCGACCAGCATGATGTTCTGGTCGGCGGGGGTCATGTCGAGGAGCCCCTTGAGCTCCGTGATGTTGACGGTAATGTTTCCCATGTTGCTATTTTGTGTCTTTCGTTCTTTGTTGATATATACGGCGTGACGGACCTTTCCTTTCGCACCTCCTGTCAAAATCCCACACGGCGGGACGATGCCGCGCTGGATTTCTCTTCGTTGCAGAATCTTTTCAAGGTAGACAGCGATGCCTTGCCCCCTGTTCGTATCCGTGCTCGCTTACGAACTTGTATATCTCATTTAACGCGGCCGCCGTCCTGGATACTGTCAAGGCGCAGGGCCCTTTCCCGCGACTCATCATAGTCGAAGCAGTAGCTGCGGCTTTTTCTAAACTTTTATGGACAATATGTATGGAGTTCCCGGTATTATTCGGGTCTCTCCTCCCCGCAAAACTCGTCGAAGAATTCGGCGTAGCGGCGGTTGTGGAGGTCGGAGCCGAGGAAGGTGTAGGCGCCGGCGGAGAAGAGGTACTGGGCGCGTTGACGGGCGGGGTCGCCGTAGAAGCCTTCGAGGGCGCCGAGGTTGCGCTGGAAGGCGGCGCCGGCGGCGCGCCAGCGCGCGTAATCGGCGGGCGAAGCCCAGAGATAGCGCTCGGGGTGCGCCAGCACCGGCTGAAAGCCGGCCTCCACGAGCTTGCGGATCTCGTCTTCCGGAACGATCGGCCCCATCTTTTCCGGCGACCGGAGCGGGAACTCGATAAGGATGTGGTTCCCCTTCCAGGGCAGCAGGCGCGGCCGCGGCCAGGCCTCGGGAACGAAACGGTACTCCAGCGAAGGGATCAACCGCAAGGGAATCCCCTCCCCGTCCAGCTCCCACTGAAGGTCCGCCACGGCTTGCTCCACCCCCTCTTCCGTATTGTGGTAGAGGCGGTTGCAATGCGGCGTGCAAACCGCTTCCCCGTAGCCGCGCCGCACGAGCCACCGGCAAAGGAACAACGACTCCTCCAGGTCGGCAGCCCCGTCATCGAGGCCCGGCAGGATGTGGCAATGGCATTCGTAGCGTTCGCTGCCCATACAATCACTTCCCGCGCTTGTTGGCGGTCTTCAGGAAATACGCCAGGTCCTTGTTTTTCAGGATGTCGTTGCGGAAACGCTTTTTCCATTCCGCAAAGCTTTCCAGGGTTTCGCCCTTATAAAAATCCTCCGGAATATCCTGCGTGTACGTGCCGCCGCCGTTGTTGCCGGCAGAAATGCCGGGGCAGATGTCGTCGTAGAAGGCATACGGCTTCCCTTTGTCGTCAAAGCGGATCTCCATCCGGGTGTTCGTATAGTGCTCCTCGTCGTGCGCCCAGCCCACCTCGATGTCCGCGTGGATGAATTTGAGCCCGTGCTCGCGGGCGAAGCGTTCGCCGAAGCTGTCGTACCAACCCCGGATGACCACCTTGTTCTTATGGAGCAGCGTCAGCAGCTCCGGCGTGGTTTCGATGGACTTCACCGAGTAATGGATGGCCAGCTCCGTCATCCTTCGGAACGCTTCCAGGAAACCGCCCCCCACTTCCGTGATGCCATCATCCAGGCTGATAAACCAGTAATGATCCTTCCACTTCTTATCGGGATTGGGCGACACTTCCAGGTCCTCCTTGCAGACCTTACCCTTTCCGCAAACGTGCAGCGTACCGCCCCAAACGGTGTCATAGGTAATCTTCTTGTTAAACTCAGAGAAATACATATCTAAAATACTATTATCCAGTGTATCAACTTTTTATCGGCTTCCGCCGCCATGTCCGCCGCCGCTGTGGCCGCCACCGCCGCCACGGGAGGAATGGCCGCCACCGCCATAGCTGCGGCTGCGCGAGTAGGAATAACTGCTGCGGCTACTTTCCTTGTAGAGGCTCTGCACACGGCTCCTCTCCCGATCGGCCGCCGAGAGCAGAGAAGCGGAAGAGCGCGCCACAGAGCGCAGGAGCGCACGGGTGTCGGTGCCTGACAGATGCGTCTGGGTGACATAGTTCTGGTAAATGGCCGGATAGAGTTTCCGGAGGTTCTCCTCCACCTTGTCGGCGATGCCGAAGAGTTGGGCGAAAACCAGATACTCCTGCCACAGGATGGCTTCCGGGGCCTCGCGTTCGTTCGTGATCGTGAAGTCGTTCAGGAAGTTCTTGAATTCCACCACCTGCTGGCGCTCAGCCTTCGAAAGGGTGCTCCACACCCGCCTGCCGGCTTTCCGCGCTTCTTCGGGCCAGAAGCTGACAGTCAGGTAGTTCGCTTTCGACCACATGGCGAATTCATCCGCTTCCAGGATGAGGTTTTCGCCAGCCGCGAGCCGCGCGGCCTTGTAATACTTCTGCTCCAGCTCGTCGTTCGTCTTCAGGCCGTCCGGCGTGGGCTGCGTGAAGCGGAGGTTCATACGCTCCTCTTTCTCAGGGGCTTTCTCGCAGACCACCAAGCCCTTGTGAATCCAGCGCAGGAAGTAAGCTCCCATCATGTTGACGAACAGGTCGTTTGCGCTGGCCAGGCGGTCGCCCTCCACCAGGAGGCTGTACGTAGCGTACAGGTTGCCGTCCAGGGGCAGTTTCCGCGTGAAGCCGGTGATGCGCTTCGCGCCGAAAATCTCTTTCTTATAGCGACGGCCTGTCCATTTGCGCCAGCCCCGGATCAGCAGCAGCGGCAAGATCAGGAGGAAAAACACCGGAATGGTGACGCCCAGGGCGATCTTGAATATCACCTTGCACAATTCCTTCATATAATAGGCAAAATCGTGCTCTTCCCGCTGCCAGTCCTCTTCCGAAAAGCCGTAGTCGCTGCCCCAGAACGCATCGTCGCGCAGCTGCTCGAAGCTCCGGTAGTCCGTGGTGGCGGGGCTGAAGAGGCCCTTGTCGAACCGCATCATGACGGTCAGGTGGCTGTCGTAGCTGAAAGGTTCGGTCGATTCGATATGGACCACGCCGTCTTCGACCGTGCAGTCCGCCTCGCAGCCGAACACCCAGACGCCCATGTTGCCTTCCTCGCCGGCCTGCCACACGAACGTCGAGTCGGCGTAGTTATAGATGGTCAGGCTTACTTTCTGCGGGCAGGCGGACCACTCGTCATTGAGGAACTGCCAGTTGAACATATCGTTCTCGCCGTCGGAGCTGGCCTGGGTCAGGTTGTCGATGATGTACAGGATGTCGTAGACGTGTTCGCCGGGTTCCCCCTGCCCCCAGCAGAGCTCGAGGCTGCCCGGACCCGTTTCGGTGATGCCGCTGCGGAACTTCTTTTCCTCTAGAGTGCGATTCGAGTTCCAGCTACGCCCGTCACTCTCGTATTCCCGGTCGTTCTCGAATACCGAGAAAGACCGGATGTCCCGCTGCCCCAGGTCCTGGAACGGGATGTACCACTCCGTCCCGCCGGTGATGGTGACGTTCCACTGCTGCACAACCACGGCGTTGCCGTTCTTGTGCAGAAACACCTTCGTATCGACGCTGTGGATATCCGTGGCATGGAGGGTGACGGATGTCAGGAGGAGGAGAAGGGAGAGGAGGCGGTTCATGGTACAAAGATAGGAATTATTGGGTGAGAGTGGATGGGATTGTCGCGCGAGCGCGACATCCCTGCCGCCTGCGGCGGGGCGATGCAAATCAGATCGATGGATGCCTGGGCGCCTTGGCGCTCAGGCCTTTTTGTAAAGGGCTTCTGCATCTCGAAAGCAAGCTTTCAGAGTGCAGAAGCCCTTTACAAAAAAAAGCCGACCCTGGGTCGGCTTCCATCGATTGATTTGCGGAGAGATCGGGATTCGAACCCGAGATACGCTTTTGGCGTATACACGCTTTCCAGGCGTGCCTCTTAAGCCACTCGAGCATCTCTCCCTTTTTTTGGGACTGCAAATATAGAATAATTTCGGGAGATTCAACAAAAAATCTTATCTTTGCACCATCAATTCAATCAAAACAATTATAAAATGAAAAAAGTATTGCTTGCATTGGTTCTTGTCGGAGGTCTCCTGACCCTTTCCAGCTGCTCCAAGGAGTGCAACTGCGTCGGCAAGTATAAAGGCGAAATCAAGTACGAACAGACAGTCAGCCTGGATGAAGGCGAGAAGTGCTCCGACTACAACTTCTATATGAATGTTGTCGGTGTCGAGATCGAAGTCAAGTGCACGCCTCTGCTCTTCTAATTCGAACCTTGAAGAACCCCAATCTCCTAAAGTACGTATTCCGGGTACTGCCCGGAATACTTTTTTTGTTTTCGGCCACCGCGAAGCTCATCGGCATCGACGCCTTTGAAATCTATCTGTTCAGCTTCGGGTGGTTCAGCCTCGGCACGTCCTTCGTGCTGGCGCGGCTGGTGATTGCGGCGGAGTATACGCTGGGGTTGCTGCTGCTGGCCAACCTGTGCCCGAAGACGGCCTGGTGGGGCGCAGTGGCGATGCTGGCGGGCTTCTCGGTGTTCCTGGGCTGGCTTGCCCTGAGCGGGAACCGCGAGAACTGCAACTGCTTCGGCGAGCTGGTGAACCTCAACCCCGTGCAATCGCTGGTCAAGAACCTGGTGATGCTCCTGATCCTGCTGCCCGCGTACGGCGTACAGCCGTTCCAGTGCCGCTTCAAGAAGCTGTGGATCACGCTGATGGCGGTCGTTCCGCTGGCAGCGGTGCTCATCGTTTCGCCGCCGGACAACTGGCGCTACAGCGCCTACGACCGTTCGGAGCCTGTCAACCGGCAGGCCTTCCAGGAGGCCCTGGAACAGGGACTCCTCCCCGCCTCCCTGGTGGAAGGCGACCGCGTCGTGTGCTTCTACAGCCTGAAGTGCCGCTTCTGCAAGCTCTCGGCCCGAAAGATCGTGACCCTGCGCGAGCGGGGCGAATTCTCCGAAGCGCCCCTCATCGCCGTCTTTGGCCGCGGCGAGAATACCGACACCACGGAATTTCTCGAAGAGACGGGCATCACGTTCGATGAGATCCACTTCCTCGAGCCCGACGACTTCCTGCTGATCACCAACGGTGCCTTCCCCGTAATCGCCATTTTGCACGACGGCGACATCACCGCAGTCTATAATTACAGAAATCTTCACTGACCGACGCAACATTCCGACACGGCCTGCATCTTATAAGTGTATGAAAACGATCAAACCTAAAAAAACGGGAATCTTTTCGATGCTCCTTGCCCTGCTGGGCGTGAGCGCCACGGGCTGCATCGTGCCCTGCATGTACGGATCTCCCAACGCCGACTGGACCGTCAAAGGTAAAGTCATTGATGAAGCAGGCAAGCCGGTCGCCGGCCTCCAGGTCGTGCTCGGCAACCAGTATGAGAACAGCGAGCAAATCATCTACGACCAGAACTACTGGCCGCTCGACACGCTGCAGACCGGGAGCGACGGCGTCTACACGGTCGACCAGAACGGATTCCCCCTCAACTACCTCCGGGTCGACATCCATGACATCGACGGCGAGGCGGGCGGCGGCGAATTCGCCGATGTGAGCCTGGTCTTGCACGATATCAAGTTCGAAGACGGAAAGGGCTGGTACGAAGGCCACGCCGAGATCAACGTTCCCGACATCGTCGTCTACAAAAAGAAATAGCCGGTGGGACAGCACGTCGGGCCGGGCAAGCGGCTGAAACTCGAACTCTTCGCCAAGCTGCAGGACAAGCGCATCGCGGAGCACCGGCTCCGCCAGCTGTTCTGGGAATGCACGCTGCGCTGCAACGCGGCGTGCCTGCATTGCGGCAGTGACTGCCGCATCAGCTCCACGGTGAAGGATATGCCCGCCGCCGACTTCCTCCGCGTCATCGACTCCCTCACCCCGCACGTCGACCCGCATACCACCTTCATCATCCTCACAGGCGGCGAGCCGCTGATGCGGCGCGACCTTGAGCAGGTGGGGCGCGAGCTCTACCGCCGCGAGTACCCGTGGGGCATCGTCACCAACGGCATCCTGCTGGATCGCAGGCGCTTCGACGCGCTGCTGGGCGGCGGCATCCACACCGCTACCGTCAGCCTCGACGGCTTCGCGGACGACCACACCTGGATGCGCGGCCACCCGAAGGCGTTCGAGAACGCCTCGAATGCCATCCGGATGATGGCGCAGGAACCCGGCTTCATCTTCGACGTGGTGACCTGCGTCAACCAGCGCAACCTCCCCCGCCTCGAGGAATTCAAGGAATATCTTATCTCGCTGGGCGTCAAGGCATGGCGTCTCTTCACCATCTTCCCGGTAGGCCGCGCGCGGCAGTACCCGGAGCTCCAGCTTTCGAACGGACAGTTCCAGGAAGTGATGGATTTCATCGTGCGCACGCGCAAGGAGGGCCGCATCGCGCTGAATTTCGCGTGCGAAGGCTTCCTGGGCGGCTACGAGGGCGAAGTGCGCGACACCTTCTACCACTGTGACGCGGGCGTTTCGGTGGCCTCCGTGCTGGCCGACGGTTCCATCTCCGCCTGCCCGAGCATCCGCTCGAAGTTCTACCAGGGCAACATCTACCGGGACGACTTCTGGGAGGTCTGGAACAACCGCTTTGCGATGTACCGCGACCGCGAATGGGCCCGCCAGGGCATCTGCGCCGACCGCCGCATGTTCCGCTGTTGCCGCGGCAACGGCATGCACCTCCACGACGAGGAGGGCAAGCTCCTCGTCTGCCACTACAACCGTCTGGTCAAGTAGGCCCTTCGTTTTTGTCTTTTTATAATTTCGGTGTATATTTGCAGGATATATCGGAATTATAAACAGGCGTATGATTACAAAACAGCAGATCGAAGCTTTCGGGACCCTCGAAACTCCTTTCTATTTCTATGACCTGGACCTCCTGCGCCAGACGCTGGACCTCTACAAGTCACAGATCGACAAATACGGCTACAACGCGCACTACGCGATGAAAGCCAATGCCAACGACCGCATCCTCTCCATCATCAAGGGCTACGGCCTGGGCGCGGATTGCGTGAGCGGCAACGAGGTGAAGCTCGCCGTCAAGTCGGGCTTCGACCCGCAGAAGATCGTCTACGCGGGCGTGGGCAAGTCCGACAAGGAGATCCGCGCCGCACTGCGTGCCGGCATCTTCAGCTTCAACTGCGAGAGCGTGCCCGAGATACAGATCATCAACGACCTGGCAGCCGGCCTCGGCCGCAAGGCCCGGATCTCGATCCGTGTGAACCCCGACATCGACGCCCACACCCATAAATACATCAGCACCGGCCTGAAGGAGAACAAGTTCGGCATCAGCCCCTGGGCGTTCCAGGATGTCGTCGACACCCTCGCCCGCTGCAAGAACCTCGAGCTGCTCGGCCTGCATTTCCACGTGGGTTCGCAGATCACCGAGCTGCCCGTCTTTGCGCTGCTGTGCCGGCGCATCGAGGAGCTGCAGCAGTGGTTCATCCAGCACGACGTGGCCATCGCCAACCTCAACCTCGGCGGCGGCCTGGGCGTGAACTACCAGGATCCGGTCGGCGACCCCGTCGCACACTTCGCCGAGTATTTCGACGTGATTCACAAGAACCTCGTGGTCCGTCCGGGCCAGCGGGTCCACTTCGAGCCCGGCCGCGCGATCGTGGCCCAGTGCGGCCATCTCATCAGCCGCGTGCTCTATGTCAAGGTGGGCAAGGAGAAGAAGTTCGCCATCCTCGACGCCGGCATGAACGACCTCATCCGGCCCGCGCTGTACCAGGCGCACCACGACATCGAGAACCTCACCTCGAACGGGCGGAAGCTCCGCTACGACGTGGTGGGTCCGGTGTGCGAGTCGAGCGACTGCTGGGGCCAGAAGCGGATGCTGAACACCTGCCGCCGCGGCGACCTCGTGGCGCTCCACTCGGCCGGCGCCTACGGCCAGGTGATGGCGATGCGCTACAACCAACGCGACCTGGCGAAAGCCGTTTATTCCGACGATTTGAAATAGTAAGTAGCAGAAGCAAAGCAAGATATGTTTGAGAATCTAACCGAAAGACTGGAAAACTCGTTCCGGCTCATCAAGGGTCAGGGCAGAATCACGGAGGTCAACATCTCCGAAACGATGAAGGATGTGCGGAAGGCACTCCTCGACGCCGATGTCAGTTACAAGATTGCCAAGTCGTTCTGCGACCAGGTGAAGCAGAAGGCCATCGGCCAGGATGTGCTGAAGGCCGTCCGCCCCGAGCAGATGATGATCAAGATCGTCCACGACGAGCTGGCGGAGCTGATGGGCAGCGAGCACAGCGACATCAACGTGAAGGGCAATCCGGGCATCGTGCTGGTGGCCGGCCTGAACGGTTCCGGTAAGACGACGTTCTGCGGCAAGCTGGCGCTCAACCTCAAGAGCAAGCGCGGGATGAAGGTGCTGGTCGCGGCTTGCGACACGTTCCGTCCCGCCGCCATCGAGCAGCTGAAGACGCTCTGCGGCCAGATCCAGGTGGACTGCTACTCCGAAGACGGAGTGAAAGACCCGATCGCAATCGCCCAGAACGCCATCTCCAAGGCCCGCCGCGAAAGCTACGCCGTCGTGGTGATCGATACCGCCGGCCGCCTTGCGGTCGACCAGGCGCTCATGGACGAGATCTCCGCCCTGCACAGTGCGGTGAAGCCTACAGAGACTCTCTTCGTGGTCGATGCCATGACCGGCCAGGATGCCGTGGAAACCGCCAAGGCCTTCAACG
>JAEEGL014196819.1_pt1 | contig 48732 bp, 42 predicted proteins | sample 9134231 | NCBI WGS metagenome assembly JAEEGL01 (sample SAMN16246548, study PRJNA631951) | gut metagenome | biome: gut microbiome; feature: rumen; material: fiber-attached | host: Bos | place: Iran: Karaj | collected 2018-10 | reverse complement strand
CGGCCAGAGAGGTCGACGGCGATGTCGGCCAGCGATTCGTCCATGGGCACGCGCGCCCATCCAGCGCGGCGAATGCCAAGGCTGCCGCCCAGCGCCTCGCGCAGCGCGCCTCCGAGGCACAGGGCTGCATCTTCAGCCGTATGGTGGGCGTCGACATGGATGTCGCCCGTGCAAACCATGTTCAGGTCGAACTTCGCCCAGAAAGCGATCAGCGTGAGCATGTGGTCGAGCATGCCGAAGCCCGTGGTCACGGAAACGTTTCCGCTGCCGTCCAGGTTCAGCTCCACCTGGATGGATGTTTCTGCCGTCTTGCGGGAAAGCGTTGCACGGCGCATGACTTCGCTCATGGATTGTTCTCCTTCTGCTTCTTGGCTTCTTTTTCGCGGTAGGCCACCTTGCTTACATAAATGCTCACTTCATAAAGGACTATCATGGGCATCGCCATGAGGAACTGGGAAATGACGTCCGGAGGGGTGAGTATGGCCGCGACGATGAATATGACCAATATGGCATAGCTTCTTGTGCGGCGCATGAACGCCGGTGTGAGCAGCCCGAAGCGCGACAGGAAGAAGCTGAACAAGGGCATTTCAAAGACAAGCCCGAAGGCGATAAGCAGCTTGAGCGCAAAGCTCAGGTATTCTTCCACGGAGATCATTGGGACAATGGTATCCGTGGCAAAGCCCATGAAAAATCTGAACGCCAGGGGGAACACCAGGAAGAAGCAGAATGCTGCGCCCCCGACAAAAAACAGCGAGGAGCAGAAGGCCAGCGGCAGCAAGGCCCGCTTTTCCTCGCGGTACAGGCCGGGCGCGATGAAGGCCCATGCCTGGTAGAAGGTGTACGGGCATGTCGCGAACAGTGATGCTATGAAGGCGACCTTGAGATAGGTGAAGAACGCACCTTGCGGCGAGGTGTAGATGAGCTTGCTGCCTTCGGGCAGGCAGGCCTGCAGCGGGGCAGAGAGATAGTCGTAGAGGATCTCTGAAACGCCGTAAAGCGCTATCCAGCCGAGGAAAACGGCGATGAACATGCGCATGACACGGCGGCGCAGTTCTCCGAGATGGCCGAGGATGCCCATGGAAACGTCGTCTTCCGCGCCGTCGTTGTCATCCTCAGGATCTTCATCGTCCGCGGCGGCCTGTGCAGGCAGGGAGGCTTCCATGCTCTCATGGCTGGAAACGAGGGGAAGCGGGCTGCCTTCGCTGTCCGTTTCCTCTTCGGCAAGCTCCGGCAGGGGACCATGCGGTCCCTCCGGCAGGTTGCATGCGTCATCTGCTCCGTCCGGATCTGAAGGAGGGATCTCCTCATCGTGAGCGTCTTCTTTTCCCGGGGACGATTCTGCTTCAGCAGCGCTTTGGGCCGTGCCTGCGGCAGCGGCAGCGGCATAAAACGATGCCATGTCCGGCTGTGCGTCAGCATCGGATGCCTCCATGGAGGCGGATTCCGCATCTCCCTGTGGAGCATCCCCGCAATCGCCCGGAGAGGAGGGGGCCAGCGGTGGTTCTGTCTCTTGCAGAGGCATGGAGGCGGCGTCCTGCGTCTCGATGGCAAGATCTTGGTCTCTTTCCATTCTTAGCCCTTGTCCCCTGTTGCTGGCCCATCCTGTCCGGCGGCACTGTCGGGTTCGTGTCTTTCCGCAGCCTTGGCTTCCTTTTCTGCAGCGGCCCTGCGGGCTTTCTTTTTCTCTGCTTCTTCCTCGAAAGCGATTTCCGTGTTCAGCGTGCGCTGAAATTCCGTGGAAACCCGGCGGAACTCTCCCATGGCCTTGCCGATGGTGCGGGCGATTTTGGGCAGGTTCTTAGGCCCAACGACGAGAAGGGCCACGATGAGGATGACCAGTAATTCCGTGCTGCCTATGCCGAACATGGCAAACTCCTGCTATTCCCACTCGATGGTTCCGGAAGGCTTCGGAGTCAGGTCGTACAGGACGCGGCTGACTCCCGGCACTTCGGCAGTGATGCGCTGCGTGACGTGCTGGAGCAGGGCAAAGGGGACGTCTTCCACGGTGGCCGTCATGGCATCCACGGTGTTCACCGCGCGGATGATGACGGGCCATGCGTAGGTGCGCTTGCCGTCCTTGATGCCGGTGGACTTGAAATCGGGCACGATGGTGAAATACTGCCAGACCTTTCCCTGTAATCCGTTCTTGGCGAATTCTTCGCGCAGGATGGCGTCGGATTCGCGCACTGCCTCGAGCCTGTCGCGGGTGATGGCGCCAAGGCAGCGCACGCCCAGCCCCGGTCCGGGGAAGGGTTGGCGGTATACCATGCCGTCAGGCAGGCCGAGGGCCTTGCCGACGACGCGCACTTCGTCTTTAAACAGGAATTTCAGGGGTTCAACAAGCGCGAACTGCAGATCGTCAGGCAGTCCGCCGACGTTATGGTGCGCCTTCACGCCGTCGCTTTCGATGATGTCGGGATAGATCGTCCCCTGCGCCAGGAATTCTATGCCTTCCAGCTTGCGCGCTTCCTCTTCGAATACCCTGATGAACTCAGCGCCGATGATCTTTCGCTTGGTTTCGGGGTCGGATACGCCGGCAAGCTTGTCGAGGAACCTGTCAACGGCATCGACGTAGACGAGGTTGGCCTGCATCTGGTTGCGGAATACTTCCACGACCTGCTCGGGCTCGCCCTTGCGCAGGAGGCCGTGGTTGACATGGACGCAGACAAGCTGCTTGCCAACGGCCTTGATGAGCAGAGCAGCGACAACGGAAGAGTCCACGCCGCCGGAAAGCGCGAGCAGGACTTTTTTGCCGCCGATCTGTGCGCGGAGCGCGGCGATCTGCTCGTCAATAAAGGCAAGGGCAAGGGCGGGGGTGTTGATGCGGGCCATGGAAGCCGGACGGACATTGTCTGACATAGGAGTTCCCTTGATGTTGCAGTTTATTCCCAAGAAATAATGGATAGTTTCGAAACAGGCGCCGTCGTATTCAGCGGAGGTGGGATCAGTTCTCTACCTTGTAGTTGGGTGCTTCCTTGGTGATGATGACGTCGTGGACGTGGCTTTCGCGCAGGCCTGATGCGGAGATCTCCACCATGTGCGCCTTCTGGAAGAGCTCTTCGAGCGATGCCGCGCCCAGGTAGCCCATGCCGGAGCGCAGGCCGCCGACCATCTGGTAGATGGTATCGGCGACGGGACCGCGGACAGGAACGCGCCCCACGATTCCCTCAGGCACAAGCTTTTTCGTCGGGTTCTGGAAGTAGCGGTCAGCGCTTCCTTCGCGCATGGCATCGATGGATCCCATGCCGCGGTAGGTCTTGTAGGCGCGTCCCTGGTAGAGGATCGTTTCGCCCGGGCTTTCATCGGTGCCGGCCAGCATGCTGCCCATCATGACGGTGTGCGCGCCGCAGGCCAGCGCTTTGACCACGTCGCCGGAAAACTTGAGGCCGCCGTCAGCGATGCAGCACTTGCCGGCTTCGCGCGCGGCGCGGCTGCCTTCCATCACGGCCGTGATCTGGGGCACGCCCACGCCGGCGACCACGCGCGTGGTGCATATCGAGCCAGGTCCTATGCCCACCTTGATTGTGTCCGCTCCCGCCTTGATAAGGGCCTTCGCACCTTCGTAGGTGGCCACGTTGCCGGCAATGAGCTGGCAGTCCGGGAAGGTGGAGCGCAGCATTTCCACGCTGCGGAGGACATTGGCGGAATGACCGTGCGCGGAATCCAGCACAAGCACGTCCGTGCCGGCTGCGAGCAGTTCTGAAGCCCTCTGCTCACAGTCCTTGCTGATGCTTATGGCAGCGCCCACGCGCAGGCGTCCTTTGTCGTCCTTGCTGGCGTTGGGGTATTTCTGCACCTTGTCGATGTCCTTCATGGTGATAAGTCCGCGCAACTGGCGCTTCTCATCCACCACCAGGAGCTTTTCGATGCGGTGCTCGTGCAGATGGCGTTTAGCCTCTTCCAGTGTGGTGCCCATGGGCACGGTGACAAGGTTTTCACGGGTCATCACCTCGCAAACCAGCGTGGATTGCGGATCGGTGACAAAGCGGACGTCGCGGTTGGTGAGAATGCCGACCAGGGAGGTGTTCTTGACGACGGGGAGGCCGGAAACACGGTATTCCGCCATGAGCTGGAGCGCCGTCTGCACGGTGTCGTCGGGTGCGACTGTGATGGGGTCGAGGATCATGCCGCTTTCGGACTTTTTCACCTTCTCCACTTCGAGGCGCTGCTGAGCGATGGTCATGTTCTTGTGGATGATGCCAATGCCGCCGGCCCGCGCCATGGAAATGGCCATGGCGGATTCCGTCACCGTGTCCATGGCAGCGGAAAGCAGGGGGATGCCAAGACGTATGCTCGGGGTGAGCCACGCGGAAACATCGACCATGTCTGGCGTGACTTCTGAATATTCTGGGATAAGAAGAACGTCGTCGTATGTCAGAGCCTTGCCTAGCACGGTTGCCATTGCTTCCCTCCGATATATAAAATGCTGTGAAAAGATAGGAAAGGATATATGCCCACTGCCCCGCTGTCAATCATAAACGCGGTTGCCAGCGTCGCTCCCAATGCCATTAATCTGCGTCGTTACGGGAAAAATCGCGATACCTGTTTTTGTTGCCGGTGGCATTTTTAACGTCAAGCGCCGCATTCACTGCGGCGCTTGAGAAAGGCATGGGGAAAAGGCTAATCCCAGACTCGCTTGTCTTCGATGGGCTTGATCTGCGGGGGCAGGCTGCCTGGGGCGAGAACGCGCAGGTCGGGACGCAGTTTGATACGCTCGCGGAACATGTGCAAGAGTTCCTCCTTGCGCTTGAACTGGCTTGCTTCGATGTAGAGTATCATCTCGTCCACGCCGCCCGGATTGGTGACTTCGATCTGCCAGCGCTTGACCTCCTCGAAGCGTGCCATGACCTGCTCCACCTGATGCGGGTAGACGAACATGCCCTTGATTCGGGCCGTGGTATCCACCCTGCCCACTATGCTTCCCAGGCGCGGGCTTGTGCGCCCGCAGGCGCACGGGGTGCGGTCGATGTACGAAAGGTCTCCGGTGGCCAGGCGGATCAGCGGATACGTCTTATTGAAGGCTGTGACCACGACTTCGCCGACCTCGCCGTCCTTCAGCGGTATGCCGGTGTCAGGATGGCAGATTTCCACGTAGCAGCGGTTGGAGATGTGCAGCCCTTCCTTCTGGAAGCATTCATAGCCGATGCATCCCACGTCCGCCGTGCCGTATCCTTGGCGCATGATGATGTCGTATTTTTTCTCCATCTGGGAGCGCATCTTTTCAGAAAGGCGTTCGCCCGTGACAAAGGCGACTTCCAAGAACAGGTCCTTGCGCAGGTTGAGGCCTTTTTCTTCTGCCCTGTCGGCTATATGCTTGAGGAAGCTTGGAGTGCCGACATAGCCGGAGACGCGGAGCTTCTGCATGATGTCCAGCTGCGTCCCGGCATCTGTGGGGCCTGACGGGATGGCAGCACAGCCAAGGTTGCGCAGGGGTTCTTCAAACATCAGCCCGGCCGGGGCCAGGTGGTAGTTGAACGTCACCTGCACGGCGTCGCCCGGACGGAAACCCACGGAGTAGAAGGCCTCGGTGTATCCCCAGTAATCGTCGGACCTGTCTTCCGGGTCGAAAATCGGTCCGGGGGACAAGAAAACGCGGCGAAGGTCACCAATGTCCTTGGTGAGCAGTCCGCCCAGCCGCGGTCCCATGGTCTGCAGAAAGATCAGCTCTTTCTTCTTAAGAATGGGGATATGCTTGATGTCAGAAAGGGTCTTGAACTTCTCCACGTTGAATTGGGCGCGGTCAAAGCGTTTCTTCACGTCTTCGGAATAACGGTAGGCGTAGGAAAGCAGATCCTTGAGCTGGATCAGGTTGTACTGGCGGCGTTCGCTTTCATCGAGGACTTCACGGCGGCTGTAGATGCCTTCCGTGCGATCTTTACGGGTCATGGGCTACTCCATGCTAAAGAATTTGTTGAGAAGGGATTATATACGCATGTTGCGGGATAATTGCAAGAATTATTTTTTTTATTATATGATTTCAATTAGTTGAATATAATTTTTGGGCGCGCTTGTGTTCGCGCTGCAAGCGGGCTAAGATGCAAAATGCCTGTGCGGCCGCGCAGGCATCCATTCTCAGCCGTCCGAGGAATCCCATGTCATCCGAAGCCTCTTTGCCCAAAGTCGTCTTGCTCGGTCGCCCTAACGTGGGCAAGTCAACCCTGTTCAACAGGCTTATCCGCAGTAACCGGGCCATCACGCACGATATGCCAGGCGTCACGCGCGACCGCATGGAAGGCGTCGTCCGCCCGCGCGGGGAGGGAGCCTTCACCCTGGTGGATACGGGAGGCATCACGCTGGACAGCCACTGCGCCGTGGCGGAAGGCCCCAGAGGCATCCGTGGCTTTGAGGCGGAGATACTGCGGCAGGCTGAGGAAGCGCTCCAGGAGGCTGATCTGCTGTGCATGGTGGTGGACGGCAGGGACGGGCTGCTGCCGTTCGATGAGCATCTCGCAGCGTACTTGCGGCGCAGCAGCAAGCCTGTGCTGCTTGTGGTGAACAAGGTCGACGGGGCGGAAAAGGAAGACCTCCTGAGTGCGGAGTTCCATGGGCTGGGCTTCCCGCTCATCGCATGTTCGGCGGAGCACGGCTTCAACCTGCGGGGGCTGGAAGAGGAAATATGCGGCCTCCTGCCGGAGACGGAAGAGGAAGTCCCTGAGGAAGGAGAAGATGCCGGTTCCCTTGAGGACGACGGAGAAACGCCGGGCGTTCGCCGCCGCCGTGCCGCCGAGAACCTCAGGCTTTGCCTGCTTGGCCGCCCCAATGCAGGCAAGTCCTCCCTGGCCAATGCTTTCCTCGGGAAAGAGAGGATGATCGTCAGCGGAGAAGCCGGAACGACACGCGACAGCGTTGATCTTTCCTTAGAGAGGAAAGGCAGGAGATATACCCTGGTAGATACTGCCGGCGTGCGCCGGAGAGCACGCGTGACCGATGCCGTGGAACGGTTTTCCGTCAATTCCTCCATCAAAAGCACCACCAAGGCGGATGTCACATTCCTGCTGCTGGACGCATCGGAAGGGCTCACGGCGCAGGACAAGCGGCTTGTCGAACTGCTCGACGAGCGCAAGACACCTTCCTTATCGCGCTGAATAAGATCGACCTGGTCCCCGAAAAAATGCGCGCCGAGAGCCTCAGGGATCTGCGCGAGGAACTGGGATTTTGCGGACATATCCCCATCGTGCCCGTTTCCGCGCTCACGGGTGAGGGCATGGGCAGGCTCATACCTCTCGCGGAGCGCATTTACGCAGAATGCGGGACCCGTGTTTCCACCGGGCTGCTTAACAGGGCCATGGAAGAAACGCTGGCCCGGCATCAGGCGCCTGTGGTGCGGCGCGTCCGGCCGAAATTTTACTACCTTACCCAGGCAGAGAGCGAGCCTCCGACATTCGTCTGCTTTGTCAATGATGCCGACCGTGTGGCCGAATCCTACCGCCGCTACCTGGAAAAATCCCTGCGCCAGATGTTCGGCATTAAGCATGCGCCCATGCGCCTGCACTTGCGTTCGTCACATGCGAAGAAAGAAAAGAAGTAGGGCGCAGGAGCGCCTGGACGATGCATACGCCCGCATTGGGTGAGGAAAAGCAGATCCGTAGGATTGGCTATGAAGGCATACCTGTTCTGGATTGCGCTTTTTTTCTTCCTCAGCACTATGTCCTGCCTGGCAGGCATGGAAGCGCATGGAGGATCGGAGATGACGTCCCCTGTTCCCGGGGACTGCGCGCAGTACAAGGGAACGGCGCGGTATGAAACATGCCAGCATGCCCGGGAGTTCGGGCTGACCATGCATGCCGCAGAACTGGTGGAAGGGCTGGCGGAGCATGACCATGCCGTTACGTTTTGCGGAGGCACGCCTGATCCCGATGATATTCGGCATACGGAATCTATCCTTGCCGGCGGCGACGCTTACCGCGCCCTCTATAAGGCGCACAGGGGCATGCTGGAAACGCGCTGCGTCTACGATCCGGACGGCTGGTGCCGGTCCATGGGATTAGAGCGGCGCTGAATCATGAAGCCCCTTTTTCCCTGCGCGATGGCGGAAATGAGCATTGCAGCACTGCCCGGCTGAAAGTACAGTTAGCGGGCGGTAGGCATGGCTGAACCCTGACCTTGCGCGCGGTATGGCTTTCTTGGGGTCCTATGGACCGAAGAGATGGGAACCACGTGTATTTGCAGCATCTTCACCTGCTTGATGTGCGAAGCCGTCGCCAACGGCTTCCGTCTGTGGCTTTGCATTCGAGCCAGCAGTCCTTTTGCGGATCATCGCGCGGAAATGAGGCAGCCGTTGCAAAAAGCAGATTGCGTCCTTCGGAGACGCGAGGAGGGAATGCGTTTATGGATCAGGCAACGTTACTTTGGGGTATCCCTTCTGTCATCGCGTTTTTCCTGTCGATTTCCGCGATATTCACAACCCGTGTGCATCCTGCCCTGCCGGAACGTAAAAGCAAGGCAGGAGGGTTCCTATTCTGGATGATCACGTCCTGGGCATTGTCCGGCATCGCCAATATGCTGCAGCAATGGTTTGAGTCACGCAGTTTCTCCTGGTCTGCGCTGCTTTTCACCCTGTTTTTCTCGGTGAGCGCCGTCATCATGTATGTCAAGGCGAACAAACCGGTAGACTGAGAGGGACGCTGCGGTCCTGCATGCTGAGCGCTGAAGTTTTTTATCATGGACTCAGCCGGTACCGGCAACGTCTTGCAGCATGGTAAAAGGGGTTTATGATCGGTTCTGCTTTTGGGGAGCGTGCTGATTGACTGCTACCGTGGAGCTCCAGCAAAGCAGGGAACCTGCAACGACAAGAGCTACACCGTTCCAGAAGTCTGAAGTAAGTGTTGCATTAAGCCAGTAGGATGCGAAAAGGCAGGAAAGGACCGGCGTAAAGTACGATGCTATGGCGAGGAGGGTGATGTTGCCCTTGGCAACGCCGTAGGTCCATGCTGCATACGGCGTACCTATGGCGACAGCCCCTAACGCTAAGCTTATCCAACCATGCGCCGTGGCATGAGTGATGTCGCCGGATCCCCATGCCCAGAGCATGGAGAAGATGGCGACGTCGATGGCGAAGATGATCAGCGTGGGATTGTGCCCGTTGGCCCAGGCTTGCGTGAAATTGGAATAGGCGGCCCATGCTACTGCGCCACAAAAGGCGAGAACGTAGCTGGAGGGGCTTTCCAGCACATGCTGAAAGATGTCCAGGGGAGAAACTCCACCGGAGCTGCCCAGGACGAGCATTATCCCTGCAAGGCTGACAAGCACGCCCGGCAGCATCCACCACCGGGCTTTTTTCCCGTTGAAAAGAACAGCGAAGAGAACGATAAGGCAAGGCCACAGGTAATTGACCATGCCGACTTCCACCGTCTGGCTTCCCCCTTTGGAAAAGTAAAGGGAAAGGCTGTAACAGACGGTGCTAACATTTGCCAGGGGCATCCCGAAAAGAAGATATTTCCTGGGATAATCTTTCAGGTGGGGCACGGGCATGAAGATGAACAAGAAGATAAATGCCGAAGCATAAAGCATCGTCAGTCCTGCGCCTGCCTGAAATTCAGCTGTTATGCTGCGCACCAATCCTACGGACATGCCCCAGAACAAGGGGGCAGTCATCCCTATGATGGTTGCTTTGCTATACGGAGAGCCGGCATGAAAGGGACAGAAAGCATTATGGTGAGGCACATCATGATCTATGCGCATTATAGCGGCCCTGCCTATTGTTCCATTAGTGGCGCCCCAGTGAGGCCTATGCCTATGCCCTTTTGAGAGATGCCCGTTGCTGCATGAAAATGCCGCCCACAATGAGCATGAGCCCTGGAATGGTGGTCCAGGCTATGGGTTCATGGAGTATGATACGTATCCAGACGAGCCCGAGAAACGGTCCAAGGAGGGGGATGGTAGATATACGAGCAGCTGAACTGGAAAGACTGAGGGCCATGCCCCAGAGGACATATGGCACGCCAAGGTCAAACAGCCCGGTATATGCAGCGGCAAGTACGGGATGCAGGGGAAGAATGAACGCTTCTTCTCGGGCAGCCATGGTGCATGCAGCAAGGGCACAGGTTATGGCAAAGCAGAGCACCAGTTCAGCTTGGCTAGATGCATCGTCCTTCATTTTGATGACCCAGTATACGGCAAAGATCACTGTGCTTGTGGCGATGAAAGCTAGGCCTGTTGGACTGATCTGTCCCAACGTTCCTGATGCCCCTGATGTAATGACGACGACGCCGGAATAGGCTACGACCATCCAGAGCAATTCTCTTTTGCGGATCTGCTGCTTCATCGTTTTTGCAGCAAGCAAAGCGAAGACGAGTGTCCATGTATAGTTGAAGGGCTGGGCGATCTGGGCGGGCAGGCGGTCATACCCTCCAAAAAGGAAGATGAAATACAGATAGAGCGTGACGCCCAGCAGAGCGCCAATGACATATCGGCGTGGCGACAATGCGAGGAAATCCCGTATATGCCCTGTGGCAGCCATGATGACTAGCAGAAAGATGGCCGCTACTGCCATGCTTACATACATGAGTTGTATGGAGCTGAGGGATTCAAGGGCTATCTTGTAGGCCGTGGATACCGTTGACCAGGACAGCATTGTCAGTCCTGCGAAAAGAAAGGCCTTCGATTGATTTTCCATAGCAGTGCCATAGAGCGATTCAAAAAATGAGGGGGAGCTAGCTCCCCCTTGTTTTTGTTAGGTCAAGCGTCCTGAGTCAGCCTCTAGCTTATGAGTTTCTCAATTCATCCATGAAGATGTTGAGTTCATCGAGCAGGCGGAAGGCAACGTCTTTGTGCTCGTGCGCGACGTTGTTCAACTGGAACGGGTCCTTCTTGCGGTCGTACAGTTCGTCGCGTTCAGGCACTTCGGTGGAAGCTGCAGCCGTGCATGTCCACTGCGCAGCGCCGTCGATGGAGGCCATTTTTTGCTGTGCTTCCCAGGCCTTGTTGTAGAAGGCTGTGTCGCGGTCTTCCACTTCGTTGGCCTTGGAAAGCTGGCGCAGGTGAGCGGTCGAGGCTGCAAGATACTGTCCGTAGATGCCAAACCGGGCGTCAGCGACGGACTTCTCGTCGTCCTTGAGCCAATGGATGAACGACCAGTCTTCCGTGATGATCGACCAGGAATAGCGGAAGTATCCGGCGATGGCGTAATCGCGAACTTTTTCCACTTCGCCGCGAATGAGCGGCAGGAGGGTCTTGCCCTGCATCGAGGGATGCACGCCAAGGCCGAGCCAGTCGCAGACTGTTGGGGCCACGTCGCAGGACTGGACGAAGCTTTTCACCCTCTTGCCGCGTGGCAGGCCTGGACCGCGCACGATCATCGGGGCATGGGCCAGCTCTTCATACGGCCAGGGGCGGCACTTGCGCATGATGCCATGGCCATGCTCACCCTTGCCCATGGGAGAACCATGGTCGGAAACCAGCATCACCATGGTGTTGCTTTCCAGGCCAAGCTCATGGATAGCCGTGGTCAGGTAGCCGAACCACTTGTCCACGTTGGTGAGCTTCTCGGCATAGAGCATGCGGATGTGATGCAGTTCCTCGTCGGTGTACATGCCTTCGACATGGGCCTGTATGGGCAGGAACATGTCTTTGCCCTTGTAGTCAGGGTCGTACATGCACTTCTTTTCAGGATCATAGACGGAGGGGGCATCCCAGGGTTCATGCGGGTCAAAGCAGTCAACCCACATGAAGAACGACTTCGTCTTGTCGACCTGTGCCAGGTACTTCGCCGCTTCCTTGAAGATGTGCGCAGCGTGCTGGTCTTCGTCGGATTTCCAGTACTGGCGTTCCTTCAGATGGCATTCGATCTGATTGAGCAGGGGCCGCACGACGTTTTCGCCAAGCACTTCGTCAGCCTTGTCGATGACATGTTGCTCGACGTAGTCTTCAGCATGGAAGAGCGGGTTGAGGTCATCCTGGGCGAAGTACTGATGGTCGGTTTCATGCCCGTGCAGGAAATAAACCCTGTCGAAACCACGCGCATAGCCGAATTTCGGCAGACGCCAGGGACCGGCATCGTATACGAGATAGGTTTCAATGGGCTGTCCCCAGCAGAGGTCGGCGATGGTCGTATCGTCGACATCAAGCTGTGACCATCCCTTGACCGGCAAGGTGTAGCGGCCGGTAAGCATGGCCCGGCGGCAGGGAACAGTAGGAAGTCCTTCGGTGTAGCAATTTTCAAACAGCGTACCTTCGGCCGCGAAGCGGTCGATATTCGGCGTTTTTATCCAGGAGTTGCCATAGCAGCCAAGGTAGTTGAACTGCATGGTGTCGCACATCACGACAATGGCGTTTTTGATTTCTCGCATATCTATCAGATCCTTTATAGGCTGAGTGACAGCTTATTTGCCTGCGAGCGCTTTGAGAAGCTCGCCATTGCGCGCGGATTCTTTCTGGATGAAAGCCATGGTGTCAGCGCTGTTCAGGTAGCCGGGCTTCAGGCCGAGCTTGCCGAGGGCGTCGGCAAATTCAGGAGAGGCGCAGGCCTTGGCCATGGCATCGCTCAGCGTGGCAACGATATCAGCCGGCAGGCTCTTGGGTCCGAACAGGCAGAACCACTGGCTGATGAGCAGATCCTTGCCTTCCTCTTTGGCAGTGGGGCAGTCGGGATAGGCTGGGTCGCGGTCGGCATTGAGGACGACCAGAGGCTTGACGTCAAAGTTCTTGATGGTGCCTGCTGTCGTCGCGTACAGCTGAGCGCGGTTGCCTGCCATGGCCTGGAAGGCGTCGGCATCACCGTTGAAGGGAACATGGTTGCCGGAGGGCATGCCATACTGCTGGAAGAAGGCGAGCTCAGCGAGGAAGGGAACGGAGCCCGCACCAGCGGAAGCCCAGAAGAATTTGGAAGGATCGGCCTTGACGGCGGCAGCCAGTTCTGCAGTCGACTTCCAGGGGGCGTTTTTCGGGGTCACGATGAAGTAGGGGGCGTTGACTGCGCGGCCAATGATGCAGAAGGTGTCGGCATTATAGGGCAGCTTGCGCATATGGGGATGGATGGCAAGCGGCGCGCTGGGGCAGAAACCCAGGGTGTAGCCGTCGCCCTTGGCTTGCATAACGGCGCTCATGCCATTCATGCCGGCAGCGCCGACGACGTTCTGCACGGCGATGTTCTGTCCAAGCAGCTTGGACATTTCGTTGGAGAGAATGCGGCCGATGAGGTCGGCTTCGCCGCCGGCGCCAAAGGGCACGATGACGGTGACCGGACGGTCAGGGTAGCTGGCGGCCTCTGCTTTCTGAGTGAAGCCAGGGGCGATGGCGGCGGCTGCGATGGCAAGACCTGCGATGAGCTGTTTGATCATAGGATGCTCCTTATGAGTTGTTTCCGTCCGAGATGGACAGAAATGGTTACATGACGTCAAGGTCTCCCCGGCATTCTCCCTCGACTTTTTCGCCTCGGAAGAAGGGGAGCACAAGAAGAACCAGTGCTATGGCAAAAAGGATGATGGCCACGGGGTGGTCAAGAGTGTAGTCTAGGAGCGAACCGCCGCCGAGGTAGATGCAGACCTGGCTCATGCGGTATTCCAGCTGGTTGCTGAGCACATAGCCGATGAGCAGCGGCGCGACGGGGAAGCTCGTTATGCGCATGAAAAAGGCAACGACGCCGATGGCTAGAGTCATCCACACGTCAAACATGTTGCCGCGCGGCAGATATACGCCGATGAGCGAGCAGATCACGATGAGGCCGAGCAGAATGGCCATGGGGAAGGCGATGATCTTTCCGAAGCCCCTGATGCAGAACCATGCCGCAGGGATGAGGGAAAGGTTTGCCATGATCAGCAGGATGAAGGTGGCATAGACGATGTCCGGATTGTCAGCCATCAGACGCACGCCAGGGGTAATGCCGTGCAGGGTGAGCGTAGCCAGCATGAGAGCCATGACGGGTTCGCCTGGGATGCCCATGGCAAGGGTGGGGACGAGTGCTCCGCCTGAAACGGCGTTGTTGGACGATTCTGCGGCGATAAGACCGTCAGGTTCTCCTTTGCCGAAATTCTTGCCGTTGGGTGAAATGCGCTTGGCCGAAGAATAGGCGATGAATGTCGCTGCTGTAGCGCCCGTGCCAGGGAGAATGCCCAGTCCGCAGCCCATGAGCGATGAGCGCAGCAGGTTGGTGATGCGCCCTTTTGCCCGCCATTCAGACCATGAGGGGAGCTTCATGCCGGAGCACTGGATGGCAGTCGGAGCTTTTTCCGCGAAGGATTCGTACACGCGGAAGAAAAGTTCGGCCAGAGGAAACACGCCGACGACCACGGGCATGAGGTCGATGCCTGAGATGAGGTTCTGGCTGCCGAAGGTGAAGCGGAGCTCGCCTGTCTGCGGATCGTTGCCTATGGTGGCGAGGAAAAGTCCTGCCACGCCCATAAGAATGCCCTTGACGTGGCTGCCTTCGGACAGGCTAGTGATGCATGCGAGCCCCATGCAGATAAGAGCGCATATTTCCAGCGGCCCGCCGTATTTCACGGAGAGCGCGGCCAGAGATGGCGCGGCAATGACCAGCACGGCGCAGGATATGAGCCCTCCCATGACGGAGGACATGGTTACCCAGCCAAGAGCCTCCCTGGCCTTGCCTGCGCGGGCCATGGGGTAGCCTTCCATCCCTGTGCACGCAGACTGAGGCGTGCCCGGCGTGTTAAGCAGGACGGCAGAGATACTGCCGCCGTAGATGGATGACGCATACACGCCAAGCAGCAGGGCGATGGCCGGTCCGCTGCCCATTTTCAGCGTGAAAGGAATGCATATGGTGATAGCGACGGCTGTGCCCAGCCCCGGCAGCGCTCCGATGACCGTACCAAAGAGGACGCCGAATACGAGCATGGAAAGGCACATGGGATCTGCGATTGTGCCGAAAGCGTGCAGAATATCGGTGAACATAGGCAGCCCCTAAAAGAGATCGAGGAAGAATGGCCTGGGCATCGGGATCCCGAGCAGCTTTTCAAAGCTCACCCAGGTGATGACCGTGCAGAGCAGAGCCACGGGCACGGTCAGCTTGTTCCTGTAGTTCATGACCCAGAAAAATACCAGCAAAAAGAGCAGCGTGCTGACGAATAGCCCGAGATATTCGAAGGTGATGGCGTAGAAAGCGATGCAGACCAGGACTTTGAGCAGCTGGAGTTTTGACTTTTTGAAGTCCTCCCACGTATAACAGTCTTTCTTACCGAAGCTGTAGAAAATGCTCCCGATGATCCAGATATAGATAAGGATCTTCGGGTAGGTCATGATGTGCAGCGCATTGGGGTCGGCAAAAAGCATCTCATGGGGTTCATAGGCTACTTTGAGCAGGAGCAGTCCTATGGCAAGGAATATGCCCCCGAGGAGAATGTTGCCTCTGTTTGCCATGCTTCCTCCGTATGTCAGCTCAGCTTTGCTGCGGACTGCTGAAAATAAGGGACAGAAGATCTCGGCACTGATCTTCAGAAATGACAGTCTGGGGTTTGAGGCTCCAGTATTTGTCAAGGATTTCAAGGACGGGCACGCGGTCCAAAAGGCTTTCCCTGCTGATCAGGGGAGGCTCAGAAATAATTTTGACAACGCCTTTCATGCCCAGGGATTTCAACGCCCGCGTGACATTGCCCTCAATGGCTCGGATGCGATCCATGTCGTTGTCCCATATGGTTATTTCTATGCCCATCGCCTCATCCTTGGCAAAGTGCAGTAAGGCTGCAGGTACACCCAGCGTGCACGAGCGCTCATTCTATGACATTCACCTCTAGTTTTTTTAATGTATTCTGTCAACGGATAATTTTTTTTACATACAAAAATAGACATTATCTATGTGAAATAAAAAGAATAAAAATAAATATGCGTATTTAAATATTTATTACTTTTGTAGACATATCATTAAAAACACTGTAAGTGATATCCGTCATCGCAATCAACGGGAGCCAGGCATGGAGTTTGATGAGCAGACATTGGCGGAGGGAAGTTCCTTCGCCGGCGAGCTTTCAGAGAATTTCAAGAAAGTATCAGCAGGTGATTTGCAGCTTGCCATGCTTGCCGTCTTGGGTGGCGTAGAATTGCGTGTCCCCCGCCTGGAAAGCGTGCGGCGGCAGATATGTCCTCCTAAGATCTCCGCCAACCGCGTGCTTTTTGCCATTGCCGCCCTGTGCGAGCTTGGCCGGCTGCGGGGTGAAAGACAGATACCGCCAACGCGCGTCATCGACATTATGAGCCACATGCAGGCATTTCGCGAGGAACTTCCCGAGAATGCTGTCATCCAATGCCATGGCGAAAGCATGCTGCCTTTGGCCATCTGGTTCTCTTCGCTTGGGGCGAGTGTGCATTTCACAGGAAGTCAGACCCTTGCTGAATGCGCTTCGGCTGTGGCCGGGAATGCAATATACTGCGAACAGCAGGAGGCGGCTTTCGTGCCCGATGCCTACCACTATGCCTTGCTTCACAGAAGCAGCCTCTCGCTTCCTTCGTTTTGCCGGGGTGTCGCCCGTTCTGGCTATCGCGGTGCCGTTGTGCTGACCACATGGTCTTTTCTCAACAGTACGAGCCCGGCAGAGGTCCGTTTTAAAAAGAATTTCATTGATTCCGGAGCACTGCATACTGTCATACAGCTGCCAGCTGGCCTCATGCCCCGGGGCCTGCCGGCCCTGATCCAGCTGGAGCCTCATCCAGGCAAGGCGGAACGGATCCGGCTCATCGATGCCAGGGACTGGTATGTCCTCAGCAACGACATCATAGAGGTGGGCTATCTGCGCCCCATCCTTTATCTCGTCGACCGTGAGAAAAACTGGAAGGTCGGACCGGATTCCCTTGTCCCCCCGATGGAAGACGTCTCCCGGGAGGAACTTGAGCGCAGGCAGTATGACCTGCGCCCCAGGCGTCTGCTGCAGAGCTCATGCTCAGAAAGCTTCCGGCGTCTGGATGAGTGCGCCGTAATCATCAGAGGGCAGATGATGCCGGCCAGGATGCCCGGTCAGTCTCCCCACAGATATAAGGAGGTCGTGCTCACGGACATAGACGGCTTCGGGCTGATCGGTACGGCCAGCCGCCTCTTGGACAATGCCCCCCAGCTCAGCCGCCAGAGAGAGCTTGCCCTGTTGCGGAAAAAGGACATCCTCATCAGCAGCAAAGGCTCGCTCCTTTCCCTGGGGACCGTGGGCATCGTTGCAGAACCTCCGCAGAAATGGCTCCCCAACCAAACGTTCTGCCTTGTACGGGCTACGACTGTCGATCCCATATGGCTGTTTCACTTTATGCGATCCAAGGCGGCGCAGGAATATTTCAAGGCGCATACGTCAGGGACGACCGTCCCCCAGATCAAGGCCCGCGACTTGTACTCACTGGCTGTCCCCATGCCCAGCGAGAAGCAGCTTGATGCCGTGCACAGGCTGCATGACGGCATGCTCAAGCTTGTTAATAAGGTGAGGAAGCTGAAGGAATCGCACGCGCATATGATGGAGCAGTGCGAAAGCGTTTTTTCGGCTTGCTTATGAAGAAAACATTAACATCGCCCGGAGCGGAGCGTTCCCTTCGGCAAAAACAATCCGGCATGGAAGAAGATGTCGGCTAAGAAGAAGGAATTGGACATGAACAAGAAGTTGTATGGCATCCTGGCAGTCATGGTAACCCCGTTCAATGAGCAGGGCGAAATCGTGTATGAAGACGCGGCCAAGCATATTGAATGGCTGCTTGCATCCGGCGTGCATTGTCTGCTCCCCTTGGGCGCTACGGGAGAGTTTTCTGCCCTGACTACGGAAGAGCGCAAGCAGTTCGCTGCATTTGTGGTGAAGCAGGTCGCAGGGCGCGTGCCTGTGTGCGTGGGCTGCGTTTCCCAGAGCGTTGCCCAGACAGTCGAACTGGCGCGTCATGCCGCATCCATCGGCGCAGACGCCGTCATGTGTCTGCCCTGCCCGGGACTGCACCTCAGCCAGGACGAGATCTACGGATATTACAAGTACCTTTCAGAGAACGTGAACATTTCCGTCATGGTCTATAACAATCCTGGCAGCTCAGGCGTTACCATCTCTCCTGAAACCCTGGCCCGCATCGCCGAACTGCCGCATATGGATTACCTGAAAGAATCCACCGGCGACATCAAGCGTCTCACCCGTGCCGTTGATGAAGTCGGCGATAAGCTCGACCCCTTCTGCGGAGCGGAAGACCTTGCCATGGAGAGCTTCATCATGGGGGCCAAGGGCTGGGTGTGCGTGCTTGCCAACATCGCTCCGTCAATGTCCGTGAAGCTTTACGAGTATACCATCGCAGGCCAGCTGGACAAGGCCCGCGAAATTTACCGCAAGGTCCTCCCTGTGCTCCGTCTGTTCGAAGAATCCGGCCAGCTGTGGCAGATTGCCAAGTATGTCCTGCAGAAGCGCGGCATGAACAGCGGCATCTGCCGTATGCCGCGCCAGCCCATTTCTGCGGATGTGCAGGCTGCCGTTGACGCTGTGCTTGCGAGCACTGAGTTGAATTAATAAGGCATCTTGATGCGGCATCCCATGGCTTTCGTCAAAAAAGCCATGGGAACGCCGTTTGATGGGAGGTATTGCCTCCCGGAATTTTTGGCGCAAGGCGGCAGCATGAATAAGCGTGAATTCGCTGACGTGGTGGTCATTGGTGGCGGCGCGATAGGCGCGGCCGTCACCTGCTATTTGGCTCGCAGCGGCATGGACGTTGCCCTTGTGGAGTTGGGAGAAGTGCCCTGGGGGTCCAGTAAGCGCTGTGACGGGCATGCCGTCACATATGACAGCCCTCCCGGATATTTCAGCCGCTTCTGCAAAATGGGGCTGGATCTTTTCCCGAAGATCATCCCTGAGCTTCCGTGCGACATACAGTTTGAACCCGAAGGGATCGGCCTCCTGGTGGATGACGAAAAGGACCTGGATACACTTCACCAGACTTTGGAAGGCAAGCGCAGCGAGGGGATGGATGTCGAATTATGGGATCAGGCTGAACTTCGAAGCCACGAGCCGCATGTCGCGCCCAACATCGTCGCCTGCCTGAATTTCTGGGGAGACGCCAAGCTGAATCCCATGCGCCTGGCCTTTGGCCTGTCGCACCTGGCGGCAAAGCACGGCGCTGCCATCCATACGCGCACCCAGGCAAGGACGGTTATCAAGGACAAGGAAGCTGTGTGCGGCGTCGAGACGGACAAGGGCGTCATCCTCTGCAAACGGGTCGTGCTCTGCGCCGGCGTGTGGACACCCGTCATCGCGCATACCGCAGGCGTTGACGTGCCCATCCGCCCGCGCCAGGGCCATATCCTTGTCACTGAGCGCGTGCGCGGCCTTGTGGGCAAGAATTATGCGGAGTTCGGCTACCTTGCCGCAAAAGGCGGTCAGAAGCGTTTCGGCGTTTCCCGCGATATGGAGCAGTTCGGCGTCGCCATGGTCCTGGAGCCGACGTCTGACGGAACTATCCTTTGCGGCAGCAGCAGGCGTTTCGTAGGTATGGATATGACACCCCATCCAGCAGTGATGCGCGCCCAGGCACAGCGCATCCTGCACTTCTTCCCGAAATTCGCGGAAGTTCGCCTTATCAGGTCATATGCCGGGCTGCGTCCTGCTACGCCTGACGGCAAGCCGATCATTTCCGCCACTGAGGTCGAAGGGCTGTACGTGGCCGCTGGCCATGAAGGCAACGGCATCGGGCTTTCCCTGGTCACAGGCCATGTCGTCGCCCAGATGCTGAAAGGCGAAACGCCGGACTTTGACCTTGAGCATTTCAGGCTTGACCGTTTTAACCAGTAGCGTCGTGCGCCGCGCGGCAGCGGCGCACTGCCATAAACCATAGTGATGGAGAGCAAGATGTTCACCAAATGCCTTATTGAATCCATTGATACGCATACAGCGGGCAACCCGACCAGAAACCTCGTGGCAGGCGTGCCTACCATCCATGGCAATACCATGCAGGAAAAGATGCAGTATGCCAGGGAGAACCTCGACTGGGTGCGCACTGTCACCATGCTGGAGCCTCGTGGCCACAGCAACATGTCCGGCACTATCTGGGTCCCCCCGTGCAATCCGGAAGCGCATATGGGCATTTTGTTCATAGACGCCGGCGGTCACATGCCCATGTGCGGTCACAGCACCATCGGCTGTGTCACCGCCATGCTGGAATCCGGACGCGTGCCGATCACGGGCGAAGTCACGGAAGTGAATATTGATACGCCGGCCGGATTGGTGCGCACGAGAGCTACGGTAGAAAACGGCCGGGTAAAGAGCGTGACTTTCCGCAACGTGCCTTCCTTCCTGTTTTGCTCTGATGTCGTTGATGTCCCGGGAGCCGGACCCGTGCCCTTTGACGTGGCTTACGGCGGCAATACCTATGCCATAGCGGACGCCAAATATTTTGAAGGCCTGGAATTACGTTCCGGTTACCTCAGCAAGATTGAGTACTGGGCCCAGGCCTTTGGCGAAGCCGTTCGCCAGAAAATCAGGTTCCAGCACCCGGAAAAGCCGTTTATTAATGTCATCACGCATGTCATGTTTTGCGGCAAGCCTGACAATCCGGAAGCCAATTACCGCAATACCGTCATCTTTCTCCCCAATTCCGTTGACCGCTCTCCGTGCGGCACGGGCACTTCTGCCCGCGTGGCCTCGCTGTTTGCCAAGGGAGAGCTCGCCCTCAATGAAGAATTCCTCCATGAAAGTGTCATCGGGACGGAATTCCGTGCCCGCATTGTTGAGCCCGCTACCGTCGGCACCTGCAAGGGAGGTGTTCCCGAAGTCAGTGGCCGCGCACACCTTACGGGGCTGCTGAAATTTGTCGTTGACCCAGAAGATGCCCTTGGCAATGGTTTCCGGCTGGACTGATTTTCGCCGTGAAGTCCTTTTCAGGAGTCGCCGCGAGCCAAAAAACGCAGGAGCATGGCATGCGATCTGTCTTTCCGCCTCAAGGAAGGCAAGTAACCATTTATGTTGATGATGTCCCGGTTTCCACCACCGAGGGAATGACTGTTGCTGCGGCTGTCCTGGGCGCTGGAAAGCAGTCGACGCGCGAAACGGCATGCCGCCATGAATCCAGGGGGCCTTTCTGCCATATGGGCGTGTGCTTCGAATGCCTCATGGAAATCGACGGAAAGCCCAACCAGCAATCTTGCCTGGTCACCGTCAGAGAAGGCATGCGGGTCAAAAGGCAGGTTGGTGCGCCTGATCTGAGAGTGGACGTTTCCGAAGAAGCCTCGTTTGCTGATCGTGCATAGGAGATCATGATGACACGGACACAGTGGGATGTGATCATAGTGGGCGCTGGTCCGGCGGGAATGTCCGCTGCCATCGAACTGCGCCAAAGAAAGCTCGACGTGCTTGTCCTCGACCGGCAACAGGAACCAGGCGGGCAGGTATGGCGGCGAGCCGGTTCAGCGCCTCAGGAACTTGTCGGTTTCCTTGGCGGAGAATATGAGGAAGGGCGCAAGATGGTCCGGGCGTTCCGGAATTCAGGCGCCGAGTTCCAGGGCAATGCCCATGTGTGGCACCTGCTTCCCGGCAATGTCTATGTTAGCATTGAGGGGAAAAGCCATAATCTTCGTGCTAAGCAGATACTCATAGCGACGGGGGCAATGGAGCGCCCTGTTCCTGTGCCGGGCTGGACAGAGCCCGGCGTGCTTGGAGCCGGGGCGGCAGACGTCCTTTTGAAGTCGGGCGGCATGACGTTTGATGGGCCTGTCGTCCTGTGCGGGAACGGTCCGCTGATTTTGCAAACGCTCGACCATCTCTTGCGGCTTAAAGTCGCAGTGTCTGGCGTCGTACTGACAGGCTCTCCGGCGAATGCCTGGCGAGCCCTGGCCAGGTGCTATGGCGCTGTCGTCCGCCCGTTGTATTTTATTCGCGGCGCAGGCATGGGATTGCGTGGCATTGCTGCACGGGTTCCCTTGTATCCTGGCAGCAGAGGCCTGAACATTGTGAAGCAGGGAGCTGCATTCAGGGTTTGCTTCCGTTCCCTGGGTAAGGAGCGCGTGCTGGAAGGCATGACGGTCCTGCTGCACGAAGGCATCATATCAGAGCAGCGCATAACGCGCCTTGCGCGGTGCAGTCATGTCTGGGAGCCTCTACAGCGGTACTGGCATGTGGCTGCTGACGCCTGGGGGCGGACCAGCGTCGCCGGCATACGCGTTGCTGGCGACTGCGCTGGCGTCCGTGGCGTGGCAGCTTCTGTGGCTGCCGGGCGCATGGCGGGTCTGGGCATCGCAGCCGATCATGGCGCGGCAACCATGGCAGAGCGTGATGCACTTGCGCGCCCGTTGCGTAGGACACTGGCCCGTTGTTCAGCCATGCAGGCGTTTACGGACAGCTTGTTCGCCCCTGACCCTGCGCAGCTGCAGCCTGCAGACGATGCTATAGTCTGCCGCTGTGAAGAGCTGACGGCTGCAGAGCTGCGGGCCCGAATCAAGGATGGGTGCATGTCGCCCGATTCGCTTAAGGCGCAAAGCCGTTCGGGCATGGGTACGTGCCAGGGGCGCATGTGTTCAGCTGCGGTAGCGGAAATGATCGCCCAGGCGTGGGGCATCCCGCTTGAACATCTGGAACCGTACCATGCGCAGCCTCCCCTGATGCCACTTTCCATTGGGGAGCTTGCCGGCATGGATATGCCGTCGTTTGGCATGTAGGAGCTTCAGGCATGTTTGCAGATGACAGCAGCCTGAGACTTTGCTACCGTAAATAAGCATATAATCATTACCCGGGGAGCCCCCGGAGACAGGAGAACCGACATGAGTGACTTCCTTTCCCGCGAAGAATACGCCTCAATAGCAAAAGCGCTTTCCTTGCAGACAAAGGCCTTCATAGGGGGCAAATTCGTCCCTGCGATTTCCGGCAAAACCATGGCTACAGTCAATCCCGCCACCGGCGAGGAACTTGCGCAGTTCGCCGCGTGCGACAAGGAAGACGTGGATCTGGCTGTCAGCATAGCCCGCAAGACGTTTGAAAGTGGCGTGTGGTCAAGGATGCATCCTACCGAGCGCAAGAAGATTTTCCTGCGTTTTGTCGGCCTGATGGAGAAGCATCTCACGGAACTGGCCGTCTTGGAATCCCTCGACAGCGGAAAGCCCCTCAGCGAATGTTTGGTGACTGATCTCCCTGAATCCATTGAATGCCTGGAATGGCATGCTGAATATGCAGATAAGCAGTATGGCGGCACTTCTCCTTCAGGTTCCGGTTCCCTCGGCATCATTGAGCGCGAGCCGGCAGGGGTCGTGGGCTGCGTGCTTCCCTGGAATTTTCCCATCCAGATGTGCGCATGGAAACTCGGCCCTGCCCTTTCCGAAGGCAACAGCGTCGTTGTCAAGCCTGCCAGCTGGACGACCCTGAGTACATTGCGGCTTGCAGAACTGGCCGCGGAAGCTGGCATCCCAGAAGGCGTCCTGCAGGTCGTCACGGGCGGAGGCGATACCGTTGGCTCGGCAATCGGTCTGCATCCGGATGTTGACGTGGTTTCTTTCACCGGCTCTACAGAAGTCGGCCGCCGCTTCCTCAGCTATTCTTCCCAGAGCAACCTCAAGCGCATCGTGCTGGAGCTTGGAGGCAAGAATCCGTTCGTCCTGCTGGACGACTACACCGATTTCGCAGAAGCGGCGAAGTGGGCGGCTTCAGCAGCCTTCTGGAACATGGGCGAGAACTGCACGGCAAACTCCCGCATCATCGTGCCTGAGCAGCATAAGGACGCCTTCCTTGAGGCCTTCCTTGAAGAGCTGAAGAATAATTGGAAGATCGGTGATCCCCTGGATACGTCCAATAACCTTGGATCCATGGTCAGTGCAAGCCAGTTCAAGAAAGTCATGGGCTACATAGAGAAGGGCAAGAGCGAAGGCTGCCGCATTGTCACTGGCGGAGAGGCGTTAAATATAGGAAGCGGGCTTTTCATTCCTCCCACTGTGTTCGACGGCGTGCTCCCGACGCATACCATCGCGCGCGAAGAGATATTTGGCCCCGTCACCAGCATCATTACGGCCAAGTCCAATGATGAGGCGGTCCGCATTGCCAATGATGTGCCGTATGGCCTGCAGGCCACGCTGTTCGCCAAGGATATCGCCCTTGCCCACAGGTATGCACGCCAGCTGAAGGCTGGCACGGTCTCCGTGAACAAGTTCTGCGAAGGAGACAACACCACGCCATTTGGCGGCTATAAGCTTTCTGGGTTCGGAGGGAAGGATAAGGGCCGTGAATCTCACGAGCAGTACACGGAAATGAAGACAATCTTCATCAACCTGGATTAAGATACAGATCCGGAGCCCCATCATCGCTTGGCGGAGAGGAGATGCTTTCCGGAAAAGCGGTCTGATGGAGAGTAAGGCGTTATGGTTTTACGATCGCCTTGCAATCAAAAGCGGGTTCTTGGGAGCATAGCCGCAAGAACCCGCTTCCTTATAGGAATATATCCGCCGGCACGTCTGCGAATGTTTGCTCTGGCGGAACAGCGGCTATAGTGGTTTCAGGCCATGGCACAGCCCGCATGACATCGGGCAGCAACATTTTTTTAGTGGCCGGGATTATTCCCTAAGGAAAATATTTTCGGCGGACACAGCATGATCATGGATTAATAGGGGATTGCCTTGCCAGCCGCATGAGGATATGCGATTAAAAACCAGCAAATTTTTGCGGCTGGAAAGGTTTGACGCCGTCCATGATCAGGCAGCATGAAGGCCTGTCGCCGTGGCAGGCGTCGTATCCCGGCAAGGGCGTTTTCGCTGTTGCGAGCAGATTTTCAATGATACGCGTTGCCTCAGCCATGTTTTCGCCACAGAAGCAACGCATGTGGTGACACCAGAAAAGGATGGGATATCGTATGCTCGTTATTTCCGAAAAAGACATATTGCAGGCTGTTTCCCTTGAAGAGATTATGGGTGCCGTCGAAAAGGCCTTTTTGCTGTCCGCCCAGAACAGCTATGTCATGCCTGCCAGAACGCATGTCGAATATAACGGCGGGACACTTCTTTTCATGCCTTGCGCCGCGGATGGAGCCCTAGGCACAAAATACCTGACACTGTATCCTTCAAACATTGCGCGCGGGATGCCCACCATTTACGGGCTGATGATCCTGAACGACGCTGATACGGGTAAGCCTCTTTGCGTGATGGATGGCCGTGCGCTTACCGCGCTGCGCACCGGGGCCGTCGGTGGTGTTGGGCTTAGCAATACCACGCCTGAGGATATTGGGGAGCTGGGTCTTGTCGGAGCCGGGGAGCAGGGCTTTTATCAGCTCCTTTATGCTTCGCGGGTGCGGCCGCTCCGGCATATCTATGTTTATGACGTCGATGCGCCCAGGCTGAACGCTTTTGTGTCCCGCGTCCGAAAGACCCTTGGAGCGGAGATCGCTGTGGAAGCGTGCAGTGACCCTGCGGAACTGCTTCGCCGCTCTCAGGCGGTGATCACTACGACGACTTCCAGGAAGCCCGTGCTTCCCAATGATGCCGAACTGTTGCGCGGCAGGCACTTTATCGGCATCGGTTCTTACAAGCCTTTCATGAAGGAATATCCCGACGCTCTTTTCCCCTTGCTGGATGCGCTTTTCATTGATACGGACGTTGCCATTGAGGAAACAGGCGACATCGCGTCGCCGCTTGCAGCGGGCCTCGTAACGCGTGACCAGATCCTGAATTTTGGAAAGGATTATCTTTCGCTGCCGCAGAAGCCTGTCGCCTCGACAGGGACGACGCTGTTTAAATCCGTCGGCATGGCTCTGTTCGATCTTGTCGTGGCCAATATGATTTACCGGAAGGCCATGGAAAAAGGCATAGGGGCAAGCGTTGATATTTAATTGTCAGTTCATCTTTTTTACCAGTCGGAGCAATTATGGGTTTTAAAAGAGTATTCAACGCAGTTGATTTGCAATGCGGCATCCCTGGGCGCGTTGTCACGGGCGGCGTCCCCACGATCCCTGGGAACAGCGTTTTTGAACAGATGGAGTACCTGCGTGACAAGGATGACCAGCTCCGCATGCTGCTCCTGCGCGAGCCCAGGGGCTATCCTCCGATGTGCTGCAATTTGATCGTCCCGGCCAAAGACCCTAAGGCAGCGGCCGGATATATTATCATGGAGCAGTCAGAATATCCGCTGATGTCAGGAAGCAACACGATCTGCGTCGCCACAGCCCTGCTTGAAAATGGCATGATCCCGATGACGGAGCCAGTGACGGAAATAACGCTGGAAGCGCCTGCAGGATTAATTGGAATTACAGCGAAGTGTGAGAATGGCCGCGTCAAGGAAGTTAAATTCAAAAACGTGCCGGCGTTTGCAGAGTGGCTCGATAAGGAAATAGACGTGCCGCATCTGGGTAAGGTCACCGTTGATGTGGCATGGGGCGGCATGTACTACGCCATGGCGGATGTAAGGCAGTTTCCTGGCTTGGAGATCAGGCCAGAGCGCGGCGCTGAGCTGGCTAAGCTGTGCGCCATGATCAGGCAGGCTGCCGAGGAACAGCTTCCCGTCAGTCATCCCCATTATCCCGGCGTGGGCATCACTATTTCGCAGATTTTCGGTCCTGCGGACATGCCGGGAATGGATGGGCGCAATGTTGTCACTATGCCTTCCGGCAAGCTTGACTGGGACAAGCCTGAAACATGGACCGGAGCGATTGACCGCAGTCCGTGCGGTACAGGCACGTGCGCCCGCATGGCCGCCATGTACGCCAAGGGACAGCTTAAGCTGGGCCAGCCTTTCCGCCATGGCGGAATCCTGGGCAATGTCTTTACCGGGGAACTGCTTGAGGAAACGACCATAGGCGGCCATAAGGCCGTGATCCCTACGCTCAGCGGACGGGCATGGATCACCAGCTATCAGACTTTTGTGCTGGAGCATGACGATCCCTGGCCGAACGGCTATACGTGCGGAGATATCTGGGGATAATTCCATCCCTGAGGAATCCCTCTTTTGCTGTGCGACATGAAGTTGCATAATTATGCGGCATAGCATGGAAAAATGGGACCCTGCTGCAACGGCGGCGGGGCCTTTTTTCCAGCAGACAGCAGCGTTCTAGGCGGCCATTGCCGTCATGCATCGTCAGCGCAACAGGAGCATGGCATCTGAAAGCTGTTTTTTCAGCTTTGGGATATCGCTCTTGTTGTCTGGAGGTGCATGGCCGCCCACCATATGACAGATCTTCTGGCATAACCTATTAACATGTTTTTTTTCAGCAGGCTGCCGTATGAAAGCTCCCATAACAACGTCCCTGTTTTCTCTCTTTAAAGCTGGTCCTGGCCCTTCAAGCTCTCATACAATGGGGCCCATGTGTGCCGGATACTTGTTCCGCGAGGAGTGCGCACAGCTTCCTTTTGACCAGCTCTGCCGGGCTGAACGCATCCGGGGGCGGCTTTTTGGGTCGCTGAGCGCCACAGGGGCCGGCCATGGTACAGATGCTGCTTTGCTTGCCGGCTTCCTGGGCTGGCAGCCTGAAAAATGTCCTCCGGGGATGCTGCAAAAGATCTCCTGTGAACCAGAAGTAAACCACCGGGTCGCGTTGCATGGAGCAAATATTTCCGTCCGGCTCGCCGATATCTTTCACGACGCCGTAACTCATGACTATCCATGGAGCAATACCATGGTCCTTGAGTTGCTGGCCGGTGATGGGAGCGTGCTGTTCTCGCGGGAATACTATTCCGTTGGGGGGGGATTTGTTCAGTGGAAGGGATGGAAAGAGCCGGATATGGGAAATCCGGCGCACCCGTACTCCTGCATGAATGAACTGCGTTCCATCGCCAGGAACGAGGGATTGAATATCTACGAAATCATGCTGGACAACGAAACGGCTATCACTGGCATGCCTCGCAAGGAGATAATCCACAGGCTTAACATGCTTCTGGATATGATGGAGGAATCTGTGAAGCGCGGGCTGGATGCGGAAGGAATGCTGCCCGGACCTATGGGTGTGCTGCGGAAGGCGCGCCAGTTATGGAAAACGTCGCAGGCTATGGCATCATCCCCGGAAAAGTTCCTCACGGAATTGAACGCGTACGCCTTCGCTGCAGCCGAGGAGAACGCGGCTGGCGGAGTCGTGGTGACGGCCCCGACATGCGGCTCCGCTGGCGTCCTGCCGGCTTTGCTCTATGCCATGCGGCATGGAATGTTCGTAGGCGACCGCGCCGTTCGGGAAGGCTTTCTTGCAGCGGCGGCAGTAGGCTTTATTGCGCGGCATAATGCCAGCATCGCCGGAGCGGAAGTCGGATGCCAGGGAGAGATAGGGGTCGCCTCTTCCATGGCTGCCGCCATGCTTACGGACGCCCTGGGCCATTCATCCCATATCGTTGAGAATGCAGCAGAGGTCGCTCTTGAGCATCATTTAGGCATGACATGCGACCCCGTTGGCGGTTACGTGCAGATCCCGTGCATCGAGCGTTGCGCTATGGGCGCAGTCAAGGCATTCAATGCCTCGTTGATCAGCCGCGGCGTCAGGTCGGAAGCGCAGAGGGTTTCCCTGGATGCTGCCATCGCTGCCATGGCGGAAACAGGCAGGGAAATGAGCAGCAAATTTAAGGAGACATCGCTTGGTGGGCTAGCCCTCAGCATGGTTGCGTGCTGACGTTTGCCTTAGTATCGATGATCGCTTCAATTCCGTCCAAGGTGCGCGTAGCCTGATACCGGTTTAGCACCGAGGCAGCGTATTTTTCTTGTTAGAGAAAGCGTATCACGATTGGAAGCCCATATGCATCTCTAACATAATATATAAATAATAAAAAGCATTGCGTAGAAAATAGTTAATTGGCCGCTAAAGCCGGCTATAAATTCCTGCTGAGGTGGATATGATGATTTCTCACAAGGCTTCAAGGTCTCTTTGTTGTGGATATGTTGCGTCTGTGTTATGTAATTCAAAATCGTTTTTGAGCTGCGGCACCTAATATAAACGTTGCGAACTTATCAGTAATGCGGAGGCCAAAGCTATGGGCAAAGCAAGAATGCGAGAGGTCGTAAACAACATTGGCGCCCAAAGCATCATTGCTTTATTTCTTATGTTCCTGCTAGCGGTCGCGGCGACCTGCGTCGGCGGCTGGTACCTCTATAGCTCGACAAAAGAGAGCATTGAATTGCAGGGCAAAGTCAATGCTGTGCGTTCGGCAAAAGAGTATGACAGTTACCTTCTTGTGAGGAAAAACACTGTCATGCTCGCCGGGCATGTCGTTGACGAAATGATCAGGGAAGGACAGCCGAACAGTAAAATCCTGGAATACCTCACTGCCGAATCGCTCAGCATAAAGAAATCCATCGATATGGACTACACCGGGCTCTACGGGTGGATCAACGGTGAATATTGCGATGGTGTCGGCTGGATACCAGACGAGAGCTATGTTCCCACAGAGCGTCCGTGGTATAAGGAAACCATTGCCGATGACAGCGATGTGACCTTTGTCAGGCCTTACCTTGACAAGCAGACCGGGACTGTCCTTACGACGATGGCGGAGAAACTTTCCGATGGCGTCAGCGTGATTGCGCTTGATGTCAGCCTGGGACGGATCCAGGAAATCACTGAGGAAATCTCACGCTAGGTGAAGGGCAGCTATGGGATCGTGCTGGACAAGACAGGGCAGGTGATTGCCCATTCCGACAAGTCTGAATTTGGAAAGCTCTACCAGAAGGAAACAGGTACGCTCGGCGCTGCGCTTGCTGATAGCCTTTCTGCTGGGGAAAGCAGACAATTTGACATGGTCTATAATGGCAAGAAATACATGGCGTTCGCCGAAAAAATTGAAGGGGGCTGGCAGGCTATATCGCTCATTAATACCGAAGTCTTCTATAGCCCCTTGAAAGTCATTGGCTTTCTGTTGGTGCTCTTCACCTTGCTTGAGACATTAGTCTTCTTAACGATTATCTATCACCAAGGTGAAAAGAACCTGGCTATAGCATCAGCAAAAGAAGCTCAGAATGCGAGCCGCGCGAAAACCCAGTTCCTTTCTCAGATGAGCCATGAATTGCGCACCCCGATCAATGCGATCATCGGCCTGGACAGCATCGTCCTTCATGATGAAAGCATTTCCCCCAGGACACGCGAAGAACTTGAAAAAATCGGCTTAAGCGCACGCCACCTGCTCGGCCTCATCAACGACATCCTCGATATGAGCCGCATCGAAGCCGGGCGGATGGTCCTCAAGGAAGAAAAGTTCTCCTTCCGGCAGCTGCTGGAGCAAATCAATGTCATTATTGGTGGTCAGTGTGATGATAAAAGATTGCGCTATGTCTGCAACAAGATCGAACCGCTGGATGAATACTTCGTGGGCGACAGCCTGAAGCTCAAGCAGGTGATTATCAACATCCTCGGCAACTCGGTGAAGTTCACCAATCCTCCTGGTGCGATCACCTTTACCATCGAGCAGACCGCCTGCTCAGAGGACAAAGCCTCCCTTCGCTTTACAATGGAAGATACCGGAATCGGCATGGATAAGGAGTATGTCCCACGGCTGTTTGAAGCATTCTCCCAAGAGAATAGCGGCAATACCAGCAAGTACGGAGGTAGCGGCCTCGGCATGGCAATCGCCAAGGACTTCGTTGAGAGGATGGATGGAGAAATCAGCGTCGAGAGCGAAAAGGGGCGGGGTACGAAGTTCTGCGTCACCGTCATGCTGGGCCGTGTCCAGGCAGAAGAATATCCTGTGGCCGCAGAGGTTGTGACGCCTGCAGACAAGCCATCTCTCGAAGGGCGGCATATGCTGATTGCCGAGGATCAGGAGATGAATGCGGAAGTCCTGATCGATCTGCTGGAACTTGAAAATATGACCGCCGAATTAGCGGTTAACGGCCAGCAGGCGGTGGAGATGTTCCTGCAGAGTGACGAAGGGCACTTTGATGCCATCCTGATGGATATGCGGATGCCCGTCATGGATGGCCTGGCTGCAACACGAGAAATCAGAAAGTTACATCGGCCAGACGCCGCTACCATCCCCATCATTGCGCTTACGGCCAATGCCTTTGAAGAAGATGTTAAGCAATGCCTGCAGGCGGGCATGGATGCTCATCTGTCCAAGCCGTTGGATATTGATTTGCTGAAGGAGACCCTTGTCGGACTGCTTGGCCTGCGCGCGTAGGAACCTAGTGGCATAAGAGGCTTTGCCAACTTTAACTGGTTGAAAAACATGATTATTAAAGGGCATTAAGACGTCTTTAAACATGATGCCATAAAAAAGAAGGAAAAGTCCCGTCCCTCAGAGCGCTTTGCGTGACGGCATCCCTGTCCAAGGTATGACCGTAAGCAAAACACCTCAAAACGAGGGAGCGGGACATGCGAAGCGAATCCCACCGGCTGGATATCGCCGGGAATGACGATGCGGAGATCAGGATTACATTTCCACCCGCACGGCGTTTGCAGCCCTGAGGGCTTTTTCCTTGGCCTCTTCGATGGAGTCTCCTAGGGCTAAGGCGACTCCCATGCGGCGATGGCCAGAGATCTCCGGCTTGCCGAAGAGGAACAATTTGGTATCCGGCTCTTCGAGCGCCTTGTCTACTCCATGGAAGATCGGTTGCCGTGACGTCCCCTCAGGCCTGATGACGGCAGACGCCGCAGGCCCGTACTGGCGCAGGTTGGGGATGGGCAATCCCAGGATCGCGCGGACATGCAGGGCGAATTCCGAGAGGTTTTGCGAAATGGCCGTCACAAGCCCTGTGTCGTGCGGGCGCGGGGACACTTCGCTGAAGAACACCTCGTCCCCCTTTATGAAAAGTTCGACACCGAAGATGCCCCAGCCTTTCTGCTTCCCGGCAAGCGCAGAGGTGACGGCGCCGGCGATGCGGCGTGCTTCGGCAAGCACGGAGGGCTTCATGGGATGCGGCTGCCAGGACATGCGGTAGTCACCTTCCTTCTGGATGTGCCCGATGGGCTCGCAGAAGGTGACGCCTCCGGCATGCCGGACGGTCAGCTGCGTAATCTCGTAGTCAAAATCGATGAATCCCTCGACGATGACGCGGCCGCCGCCTGCGCGGCCGCCACTTTGGGCGTATTCCCACGCAGGGAGAATATCCTCTTCCTTTTTGATGACGCTTTGTCCATGACCTGATGAACTCATGACCGGCTTGACGACGCAGGGTAAGCCGATCTCGCTGACCGCAGCACGGAAGCTATCCAGGGTTTCAGCAAAGCGGTAGGGTGACGTTTTGATGCCCAGTTCTTCGGCAGCGAGGCGCCGTATCCCTTCCCGGTTCATTGTCAGGCGCGTTGCAAGGGCCGTGGGCACGACATGGAAGCCCTCCGCCTCGAGCTCCAGCAGCGTATCGGTTGCTATGGCTTCAATCTCCGGTACGATGAGCGCCGGTTTTTCCTTTTCCACAAGCTCGCGCAAAGCCTTGCCGTCGAGCATGGAAATGACGTAGCTTCTATGGGCGACCTGCATGGCCGGGGCGTTAGCATATCGGTCGACCGCTATGACTTCGATACCCAAGCGCATGGCTTCCAGGGCAACTTCCCTTCCAAGCTCTCCCGAGCCTAGGAGCATGAGCCGCGTTCCCGTTGGCGAAAGGGGCGTACCAAAACTGACCATGAGACACTCCTTAAATCTGTTGTTTGCATTGACCTGGGACAGACGGAACCATGGAAAAAAAACGAGTCGATGTCCGTTCCGGCGCTGCTTTTTCAAGAATAGTTAACTGATTGCGTGCGCGATGGCAATATCAACGCATAGCTGTGATGCTCGTTTGCGAGGAGCGAATGTCATGCTCTCAGGGCATATCATCCACTGAAGGTACATCCTGCCGGGACATTTATTGCAGAAACGGCATCTCAATCGCCCTTACTTAGACGTGAGACGAGGAATTTTTTTTTTTTCGAGCCCCCCACTTTCGAAACTCCAATTAATATGTTAGGTTCCCTTATGACTATAAGGAGTGGAATCTTTCGAGAGTTGCTCTTACCTTGTAGGCAGCTTCACTGAAGGGCATATCCTTTGCAACATACTGTGCCGTTTTTTGCTGTGTGCATCTGAGGGCATGACGAAGCAGGCCATGCGCACGCTGTGACGACAGCATGGGAAAGGGAAGGATATATGATCAGATCCAAGCAGATAGCCAAAAAACATTTGGTTTTGATCGTTGATGACCATGAGATCAATCGTGATGCTTTGGGCGTGATACTGGAAGATGATTACGAAGTCATCTATGCCACGAACGGAAAGGAAGCCTTGGCAGAAATCGAGGCACACATCAATGCCCTGTCAATAATCATGCTTGACTTGGTCATGCCGGTCATGGATGGCTTCGAAGTGCTGGAGCATGTCCGTAACGATGATCGGATGAAAATCATTCCCATCATCGTGCTTACGGCTGAAAGAAATGCCGAGCTTAAAGCCCTTCAGATGGGGGCGGCAGATTTTATTACAAAGCCGTTTGTGATGCCGGAGGTGATCCTTGCCCGCGTTGCGAGGATCATAGAGCTCAGCGAAGGAAGGCAGTTGATCTCGGCAGCGGAAAAGGATTACCTGACGGACCTGTACAATCCCAACTTCTTTTTTGAATACGCAAATCGCCTGTATCAATATCATCGTGACATGCGTATGGATGCCGTCGTGGTAAATGTCGATCAGTTCCATATGATCAATGCCGCTAACGGACGGAGCTTCGGTGACGATGTATTGCGTACTATAGGAGAGGAAATCAGGGCCTTTCTTTCGAAAACGGACGGCATTGCGAGCCGGCTTGAAGCGGATAAATTCAACATTTACTGCGCGCACCAGGATGATTATAGCGTTGTCTTGAACAGTTTTCAGGAAAAGCTCAACAGCGTCTTCAATGATGTCAATATCCACCTGAGGATGGGGATCATGCCTTGGGTCGAGGGCGTTGAGCCAACGCTTCTCTTTGACAGGGCCAGTGCCGCCTGCAACTTGGTACGCGGCAAGTATCAGAATCCGATCATGGTCTATAACGAGGAGATGCTTAAGGAAGAGATCCTTAAGCATCGCCTACTGAATGACTTGCAGGCAGCCGTTGAGGAGCGTCAGCTCATGGTGTTTTATCAGCCGAAATATAACATCCAGTGCGATCCACCAAGACTGAGCAGCGCAGAGGCGCTGATCCGCTGGAAACATCCAGAAATGGGCATGATATCACCAGGAAAATTCATCCCCTTGTTCGAAGGGAATGGCCTCATCAGCATTATTGATAATTTCGTTTGGCAGGAGGTGGCCCGTCAAGTTGCCCAATGGAGGGACAAATACGGCATCACGATGCCTGTTTCAGTCAATCTCTCCCGGGCAGAGATTTTTGACCCTTCATTGCAGGATACAATGACAAGGCTTATCCAGGACAATAACCTGGATGCCAAAAGCATCAAGCTGGAAGTCACAGAATCATCCTACACAGTTAATGAGACGAAGATGTTTGAAGTAATCAATCGTCTCCGGGATGTCGGCTTTGAAATTGAAATAGATGATTTCGGTTCGGGCTATTCTACGCTTAATATGCTTTCCGCCATGCCCTTTGATGTCCTTAAGATGGACATGAAATTTGTGCAGAATATAGAAAAAGAGCGAACAGACATGCACCTTGTCAAGCTCGTCCTGGACATCGCAAAGTACATTGATGTCCCTGTCGTGGCAGAGGGTATTGAGACAGAAGGTCAGCTCAAGCTGCTCAAGAACGCCGGCTGCGCTCTTGTGCAGGGCTACTATTTTTCACGTCCCCTGCCCGCGGAGGAGTTTGAGAACCTGATCCAGCGGGAGATCGCAATAACCAGGAGCAATACGATGACATTGCAGGAATTGTATCAGAAAATCGGCGGAGATTATAACCAGGCGATCCGCGTGCTGCGCATGGAGAAGCTGATGGATAAGCACATCCGTAAGCTGCCCAAGAACGGCGTTGTCGATGCCCTTCTTAAAGCCGGTGAGACGATGGATCCCGTGCAGATCTTTGAAGCTGCACATGCGGTAAAGGGTGTTTGCGCCAACCTTGGACTCACTGGCATAGCGGAGACGGCAAGCGATATCGCCGAGGAATACCGGCCAGGCAATGCGCGCGGACTTACTGACGAGCAGGTTACGGAGAAGATCGCCCGCGTCGATCAGCTGTATAGGCATACTGTAGAAGTCATTACGCAGTATGAAGAAGAAAACAAGTAAATACGTAGCGGCGGCATTACGCAGCTTATTTCAGCCATAGCAAGAGAAGGCACGCTCTATTATGGACGATTTACTGGCGCGCAATGGGAGACAGCAGTTTTCTCCCTACCTTTCATCCTTCGGGGCCTGGGCTCTGTCCTTTGGATGCAGTGTTGGCTGGGGCGCGTTTATCATGCCTGGAACAACCTTCCTCCCATTGGCTGGTCCTGCCGGTTTCGCTTTGGGCATGACAATCGGGGCCCTTATCATGCTGGTCATCGGGATGAACTTCTCCTTCATGATGAAGCACCTTCCGGACCCCGGCGGAACATACACCTACTGCAGTAAAGTTCTGTCTTCCGACCATGGTTTCATTAACGCCTGGTTCCTTGTCCTGACCTACACTGCCATCATCTGGGCGAACGCAACAGCAATGCCGCTGATAGGCCGGACTATTCTGCGTGACACATTTCAATTTGGCCCTCTCTATGTAGTGGCGGGATACACCATTTACATGGGAGAGGTTTTTCTTTCTATCCTTTCCCTCGTGATAGCGGCTATCGTCTGCCTGTACCGGTCTCTTGCAGTGCGCGTGCAAATAGCCATGGCATTGGCCATGCTCTGCGGGATCGTTTTTTGTTTCTTCGCCGTCATGACCAGCTCTGTGGGGAGCGCTGCGACATTTCAGCCGGCATTTTCCCCCAGCAATGGGGCCATGAGCGGCATTGTTACCATCATAGCACTATCTCTCTGGGCTTTCGTGGGCTTTGAATCTATTGCCCATTCAGCGCATGAGGCTGCGTTCCCCTTACGGCGAACCTTCCCAATTATTGTCGTTGCGGTCTTGTCTGCGGCAGTCGTCTATATACTGCTTACCTTGCTTGCTGTGATAGCGCAGCCAGGAGGACTGGATTCGTGGGCGGACTACCTCGTTGTCAGTAGCAGGTATCAGGGGGTTCGGTCCGTCCCAACGTTTTACACGATGCTTGCTGCCATGGGTGAAAAAGGCCCCGTCTTGCTGGGCCTCATAGCCATGTGCGGCATCTTTACCGGACTCATTGGTTTAAACATAGCACTCAGCCGCCTGCTCTATGCCATGTCCCATGGCGGTTTGATTCCCCCTCATTTTGGGATGCTGGACTCCCGAGGCGTGCCCCGCAATGCCATTTTTGGCGTGCTTGCAGTTTCAGTCATCATGCCGTTCTTTGGACGTATGGCTATCTCCTGGATTGTGGATGTGACCACCATCGGGGCGGTTTTTATCTATATCTGGACATCATGGATCGCGCTCAAGCTGGCCCGAAGAGAAAAGGCGCGCCCTGTTATCGTGACGGGCTTCCTTGGGGTTGCTGTATCTCTCTGGTTTCTCCTGGACTTCATGGTGCCTAACCTGCTTGGTTTTGACACCATGTCGAAGGAAGCATACCTGCTCCTGGCGATCTGGAGTATCCTAGGCTTTATCTACTTCAGTTTCTTGATGACAAAGGACAAGCACCAGCTAGGGCATTCGACCATTGCATGGAGTATTCTGCTTGCCTTGGTCATATTTACCGCAACGGTATGGATGTATGAATATACAAGGAGTTCACTGGATAGCTTCCTGCATTCATTCGGTCTCTCCGATGCGACCATCGATCACATACTTAAGCTGTCCATGGGACTTGGAAGCACCTTCCAATTGATAGCTATTATGGTTGCCGTAGCATTCTTGATTTATATTCTTTCTAAGACGCAACAGCGGGAAAAGGAAATCGAAAAGAAAAAGATTCTGGCTGAAGAGCACAGCAAGGCCAAGACCAGTTTCTTATCCAACATGAGCCACGAAATACGCACTCCCATGAATGCAATTATCGGGCTCGACAATATAGCCCTGAAGGATCCGACCATTTCCCCGCGCACACGTCAGCACTTGGAAAAGATCGGCGCTAGTGCCCGGCATCTCCTGCATCTGATCAACGATATCTTGGATATGAGCCGCATTGAATCAGGCAGGATGCATTTGAAGAATGAAGAGTTTTCCTTCCGTGAAGTCCTTGAGCAGGTTAACATCATCATTAATGGCCAGTGTGTCGACAAAGGCCTGACGTATGACTGTAATGTCGTTGGCGGCGTCAATGAATATTTCCTGGGCGATGCCATGAAGCTCAAGCAGGTGCTTATCAACATTCTTGGCAACGCTGTTAAGTTTACAGAGGTCCCCGGAAAGGTTTCGCTGACTGTTGAGCAGAAAATTCCGGATGCCGGTCTCCGCATCCTGAGCTTTGCAATACAGGACACAGGCGTCGGCATGGACAAGGAATATATTCCAAAGATCTTTGAAGCGTTCTCCCAGGAAGACATAGCGAATACCAACCGCTATGGCGGCAGTGGACTGGGCATGGCCATCACCAAAAACTTTGTGGAGATGATGGGCGGTCACATCACTGTCGAGAGCGAAAAGGGAGTCGGTTCGCTTTTTACAGTCGTCGTTCCCCTGAAAACCTCTGATCGGGCTGTCATACATCAGCATGAACAGATCGACATCCCTAAGGATTTTCGCGCGATAGCCATAGACGATGACGAGATCGCCTGCGAGCATGCGAAGATCGTGCTGAATACGCTAGGCATAAACGCTGACATCGCTACTGATCCATGGGACGCGTTGGAGCGCATCCAGAGGGAATACGGGAACAATACGCCCTATCAGCTCATAGTGACGGCTTATAAGATGTCAGGGATGAATGGACAGGAACTCATCCGGAAGGTGCGCGAATTTGATAACGGCGAAAGTGCGGTCATCATGGTGACTGGATACGGCAACGATATTCCCGAAGAAGACCTTAAAGCAGACGGCATTGATGCCGTCATGAGCAAACACCTCTTTGCTGATGATCTCATAAAGCAGTTCAAGAGCATATTCAGCTTTAAACTGGCGTCCTCCACCGTCAAAGACAGTGACGAGGTCTCTGAAGAACCGCCGGCGCTGTCCATAGCGGGGCGCAGGGTGCTTATGGCAGAGGATGTGGAGCAAAATGCCGAGATTTTGCAGGACCTGCTGGACATGGAGGATGTCACAGCCGAGCATGCCGTTAATGGTGAGCTTGCAGTGAGAATGTTTTCAGAGAAACCATCAGGATATTATGATGCAATACTCATGGACGTAAGAATGCCGGTCATGGATGGTCTTACAGCTACCCGCAGGATCAGAGCCATGGAGCGGGAAGATGCGAAGCGAATTCCCATAATCGCCATGACTGCCAACGTCTTTGATGAAGATGTTCAGCAATCCCGCGAGGCCGGCATGAATGCCCATATCGCCAAGCCCATTGATCCTGATCTGCTGTTTGCCACCATGTCCCGGCTGATCGCAGAAAATGAAAGATGAGCGCGCCCTATCTTCGAGGGGCTCAGCATTTCACTGAAGTCGTAGGATAAATAGCAGCCAGCGGAATCAGTCAACGAAGGTCACGGGATTGCCCGTGCGGGGCAGGGGATCGCGAACAGGCAGTCCGTCCTTCGTCTTGGGATATCCAAGGATGAGCGCACCATAGGCGCATTCGTTCTCGGCCATGCCGAGGCGCCGCAAAAAAGCGCATACGGCCTCGTTTTCGTTAAGCCAGCGCAGCTGATTTATCCAGCATGATCCAAGGTCGAGCGCATTGGCCATGAGCATCATGTTCTCTATCGCACAGGCACAGTCGGCAATGCCGTTGCTGTATGCGGTACGGTTGGCCGTGACAATCAGCACTGGAGCCCGATAGTGAAAGACGTATGGACCGGCCTTTGATGCACGTATCGCTTTTACAAGTGAACTGTTCATTCCGTCGGTTACGTCCATCTTAGCAAATTCTGCCCTGACCATGTCTGCCAGGTCGTCCAGAATCCGGCGGTTGCGTATGACCAAAAAATGCGTGGTCTGATTATTTGCTCCGCTGGGAGCAAACCTGCCTGCTTCAATGATGCGCTTCAGCGCTTCGTCATCAATAGGAACTTCTTGGTATGCCCGGGTGCTGCGCCTCGAGCGGATGGCTTCATAAACGTCCATGGCAAGCTCCTGTATGTTTTTTCCGTTACAGCATAGCCAAGCATTTATCGCAGTGCAAGTAAGCGTTAGTTCCTCTCCGTACGGTATGACAAATAGCAGATCCATGGGCCGGGCAATGTGAGAAAATGCGCATCTGTTGCACGATGTGGGTTGAAATCTTGGCATCTTGCCCCTATTATGCGCATATACTTTATTTAAGAGGTGAAGCATGAAACGCATCCTTCTCGCTTTCGCAATCCTGGCTTTTGCCGCCACGTCATCTCCAGCTGCTCCGCAACCTGGCTTGCCTTCTTCCAAGCAGCCAGTAATGGTTTCCAAGCCATACCAGCAGCCAGTGCCGTCCCCAGCAGCCCGTCTGCAGCCTGCTCCGGGAGTGAAATCCTACCACCAGCCCGCTCAGGCTCCTGGCTATCATCATCCGGCTCCTGCAGTTCGTCCACATCACCAGCCGCCCCAGCCTCCGATCCATCATCACGCTGTGTTGCACGGTAACGTGATGTCCAAGGTGTATCATGCCCGCGACTGCGATTATTACAACAGCAAGGGGGCGAAGACTTCTTTCGCGTCTGCGAGGGAGGCAGAGCGAGCTGGTTTCCGCGCCTGCAAGATATGCGAAGGCAAGGAAGGCGTTGCCACCGAAAAGAAGCATCGTCAGCAGCAAATGCGCCATAGGCATCTGCATGGCAATCCTGACACCAAGACCTTGCACGGCCCCAGCTGTAAATTTTACAACGCCAAGAGTAGCTCCGAGCGCTTCGAGTCTTTCGATGAGGCAAGGAGACTTGGCTACCATCCGTGCACGCTTTGCGGCGGGAAGTAGTTTTTGACTGAAAATTTTAAGGACGGCGCTTGCGGGATTTCCATGTCCCGTTGCGCCGTCCTTTCTCTATGCCATCTTTTGCCATTCGCTATCCATTGCCAGCTGCTCAGTCGCTGATGTTATTTCACGCAAGTAAGAGCTTCTTAGAAGGCTAATGGAAAAAGCTGCAAACCCGCGGGCTAAGGAGCCTCCTGAATTTTTCAGATACTGCTCCGTTGTCTCAGCGACGCCAGTGCAGTCCTCCTCGCTGATTGCTCGCGATTACAGACGACAAGTTCGTGCGCTTTGCCCGCACGGTATGGGGAATCGATGTTTCCGGCATGGACAGGGAAGAATAGGCCATGGCCGGCATTGACGCGCTTGAGGCGTTTGTCAGGGAACTGGGCCTGCCAACGACTCTTCGCGAGCTCGTAGCTGCCGAAGACATGCTCCCGAAGATCGCCGTTTCCATCGTGCTGCTGCCGACGGGCTATCATGCCATGACCTCCGGAGAAGTCCTCGCCGTGCTGAAGGCCTGCTGGTGAGAGTCCTTTGCAGGAATGCCGTTCCATGGACGCTGAGGGCATCCGCGGGAATGCGCCCGTCTCCCATGGAGGGGCTCGGCAACGGTGCAGAAACGATGTATAGTACGGCTGCCGGACAACGCTGAAAAACTATGGCATATACGGAGGGATCAGCATGTACTTGGGAGAACATATCAAAAAGCTTGGTTTCGGACTGATGCGCCTGCCCAGGAAAGGAGAGGAGATCGACATTGAGCAGGTAAAGTCCATGGTTGACCGCTTTCTCGGGGAGGGCTTCACATACTTTGACACGGCCTGGGCCTATCCGGGCAGCGAGGATGCCATCCGCCGGGCGCTTGTAGAGCGCTACCCGCGTGACCGATTCCAGCTTGCCACCAAGAACGCGGCATGGATAAACTGCAAGACCCGCGGTGATGCCATCGCCCAATTCGAAACATCGCTGAGGCAGACTGGTGCTGGGTACTTCGATTTTTACCTGCTGCATAATCTGGGCGAAACCCGCACGCAGTTCTTTGACGACTTTGACATGTGGTCTTTTGTCCAGGAAAGGAAAAGGGAAGGATTGATCCGCCATGTGGGCTTTTCTTTCCATTCTACGCCAGAGGAGCTGGAAGATATCCTCGTCCGGCATCCGGAGATGGAATTTGTCCAGCTGCAGATCAACTACGGCGACTGGGAAAACCCCGCCGTGCAGTCCCGGCGCTGCTATGAAGTGGCGCGCAACCATGGCAAGCCGGTTGTCATCATGGAGCCTGTCAAGGGAGGCATGCTGGCCAATCCTCCGCAGGCAGTCAAGGACATCCTCAAAGCCGCCGAGCCGGATTCCTCATGCGCGTCCTGGGCGTTGCGCTTTGCAGCTGGCCTGGAAGGGCTGATCACGGTGCTTTCAGGCATGAGCAGCCTGGAGCAGATGGAGGATAACCTGTCGCACATGAGGGGTTTCAATGGGCTGACCGATGCACAGAAGGCCACCATAACGAAGGCTCGCGCGGCCCTGGCCGCGATTCCTGTCGTCCCGTGCACCACATGCAACTACTGCGCCAAGGTCTGCCCGCAGGAGATCGGCATTTCTGGCACGTTCACAGCCATGAACTACCTTACTTTGTATGGCGACAAGGGTGCGGCGAAGCATCAGGAAAACTGGCTCGTTGGCATGCACGGCAGGAGGCCTGCGTCGGAATGCATCAAATGCGGGGCATGCGAAGCCGTCTGCCCTCAGCATATATCCATTCGTGATGAGCTGGAGAAAGCCGCAGCCTCCCTGGCATAATCCGGTCGGGCTTTTGGTCGCTGACAGCATGTTGTGACAGTGGCAGAAGGCGCAGGCGCTTGAGGCTGCGCCAATCCTGGATGCTCATGCATCCTCTGCCTTTTGTGGGACGGTTGCTGCCAGATATTCCCGCACAGGAACCTTTCTGAAAAGTCTGCCCCGATATGCAGAGAGGACTCTGCGCCGACGGCAGGCTTTTCTCTTTCCGGCGTTTCATTGGATCCTGCGCTTGCCCATGATTACGGCGTATTCCATAACTCCACGGAAAGACCGGCAGATCATGCAAGAGGGGAGAGCGCATCCAGGATGAAGCTGCAGCCTCGGATTATGCTTCTTTTTTCAGGGTGTCTTTCATGAAGAATGTTGTCCCCAGAGCGATAACGCTTCCGGCAAGAAGCAGCAGGAAGGCGCTGGCATAGGCCTCCAGGGATGTTGTCCCCCCTCGCATCATGCCTGCAATGACTGAGCCGAAAACGCCCTGGATGACAGCTGCAAACACCGGTGCGCTGCAGTTGATGAAGCCCGTAGCCGAGGCCAGCGCCGAGGATGGCACGCTTTCCTTGACCATTGTGAAGGAAATCGGTCCCATGCAGTTGGTGAAAATAGTGAACAGCGCGCCAAGAACGGTGAGCCCGGTAAAGGATACGGCATGTTCCTTATGCAGGCAGATGAACAGCAGGATAGCGCACTGCATCAGGGCAGAGATCATGAGGAAGGGCTTTCTGGCTTTGACAATGTTGTCTGACAGCCATGGAAAGATGAGCATGAAGGGTAGCGGCACCAGCGACATGATGGACATGCTCAGACCGGCGGCATCCTTGTCAAGCCCGTTGGCCTGCATCAGGTAGCTGCCCCACCATGTGGTGAGCAGCACGAACATGTTGCCGACCATGAACATGAACCAGATGAAGATGAGCCAAAAATTGCGCATCCTGACGATTTGTCCAAGGCCGCTTTTGAGCGCCAGGATATTGTCACGTGCCGAAGGCGCACTTCCTGCATTCATGCGGCGGTCATAGTCCGGCACGAGCAGCCAGATGCAGACTCCGAGGAAGACCGTGAACAAGCCTACGGCGAAGAGCGCAGCCCTCCATCCCACAAGGTGCGTGGCCGCCACCAGGGGACTTGCCGCCATGAGCGTGCCGATGACGCCGCAGCCCGTAAGTATGGAGCAGTACATGGCGTAGCGGTTGGCGGGAACGCTGGCGGCAAGGATCTTGTAGGATGGCACGTTGCTGGCCAGGGTGAGCCCGAGCATGAAGCGGCATGCCACGGCCGGCATAAGGCTGCCGCAGAGGGTGAAGAGCATGCAGAAAAGCCCGGCAAGCACCTGGTAGGCGGCAAGCGTCCTGCGCCCGCCGACGATGTCCGCCAGAAGTCCGGAAGGAATCTGCGTGAAGGCGTAGCCAAGCATGGTGGCTGAACTGATCAGGCTGAAGGAAGCCGGATCGAGCGCAAATGATTCTATCAGGTCTGGAGCCAGCACAGAGGGGTTGACCCTCTGGAAGAAGCTCAGCGCGTAGCCGGTGCTGAGCAGGGCAAGGACGGCCAAGGGGCTATTGAGTTTTCTGATGGCGGACAAGGGGCGTTTCCTCATGCAATGCTGCGGGCATTTCGGCGTTGACCGTGCCGTGGCGGGCGCGCGGAGGCCAAGCTCCGCGCTGGCGCATGGTTACCTGTTCAAGGCATATACGGATCAGCGCGGCGGGCCTTGGAAAATGGACAGCGCCTGCCGAGGCACTGGTTGTTCTCCCCTGAATGGCAGCATAGGATATCGCCAAGTTCCATGTGCACGCCGAGATGTTCCGCGGTGAAGGCAACCGCTTCACGAAGCGAGAGGTATGAATCCCTCTTGCAGCATCGTGGGCCGCCGATTTTACCTATGGCAGCAAGGGCACGGGATGTCATCGTGTTTGCAAGTCCCCATGCGTTATCAGCCAGCGGCGTAGAACCCGTGACGATGGCTACGAACATGCCGGCGCTGATGCCAGCGCCGCAGGCCCCCCAGAATCCGCAGGCACCGCCGGGGACCTGCCTGCCTCTGCTGAGGATTTCCAGCAGACAGCTCTGCAGGTCGATTTTTCCTCCGGAATTTGCAAAGGCCGTCAGCAGTGACGCTCCCACGAGGATATGATGCTCAGGCCCGTGCATGTGGCAGAAAGGAAGGCGCATCAACCCTTCGAGGATATCGGCCGGATTTTTGGAGCCGCTGCCAAGGCAGTAGCCAAGCATTGAGTCCACGCCATCCATATGGCAGGCATTGCATACATAGTGACCGTTCACGCATCGCGTCTTGCTCTTTTCCTTCCTGTGACAGATCGCGCATTCCATCGTTTCATCGCGGTCGAGGTATGCCAGCGGAGCCTTGCAGAGAAGGCATTCTTCGTTTTTCCCCTTTGATAGCCTGAGATCAATCATGTCTTTGCTCCGGTTGTGAGAGAAGAGGATGTGATTCTCGGAATATGCCGGCCATGGGTCCCCCTTGCATTAATGGGCTAGGACCATAGCGTTAATGTTGTATTTTTTGACGGTCGCCACAGCGTTTTCAACATCCGGCCGGAGATCTTCCCTGATCTGGTATTCACGGCCCAAGGCGGCGTATTTTGATTTGCCTAAGTTGTGCTGCGGCATGATTTCCAGGTCATGCAGATTGTTTTCCGCCATGAATGCGGCCAGGGCCTCAATGTTTTCCAGCGTGTCATTATACCGGGGAATGAGGGGGATGCGTATGGTAACTGGCATGCCGGTCTTGGAAAGTCGTTTAACATTTTCAAGGATCAGTGCATTGTCCTGGCCTGTTCCTGTCCTGTGATACAGGGAAAACATGTGCTTGAGGTCAACATACATCATGTCGAGGTGCTGCATGGCGCGTTCAAGATGCTCCCACGGGGCAAAAGCCGTGGTCTCCATGCAGGTATGAAAGCCGTGATCCTCGTGCAATGTCTTGAGTAGGCTTGCTAAGAATTGAGGCTGGGCGAGAGGTTCGCCGCCGCTTACGGTAACGCCGCCGCCGCTTTGCGTCATGATGCGCCAGTCTTCATCCACGTTCCGGCAGATTTCTTCCACCGTTGCGTAAAAGCCTGATTTCGTCGTTGCCTCATGGGGGCATATGTCTGCGCACTGACCGCATGCCGTGCATGCGCTGCTGCGATGCAATCTGCCCATGCCATCAAACCAAAGGGCATGGGCAGGGCAATTTTCGGCGCATAGGCCGCAATGCCTGCAAAGCTGCCCGTAGTATAAAATCTCCGGCCTGGCCGACTGGGATTCAGGATTGCTGCACCATTTGCAATGCAGGGGGCATCCCTTGAAAAAAACTGTAGTGCGGACCCCCGGCCCATCCTGCAGACTGAAATGCTGAATATCAAACAGCATGCCTTGCGAATGCATTGCCACACCAGTCTGGTTCACCCGCGGGAAACCACTACGCCTTTTTCTGGATCGACAGTAATGCTGATGGCGTCGGCTTCGCAGAGCAGGTTCTTATCCATCACGACCGTCAGTCCATCAACGTCAAGACGTGCATCACCTTCTTCGCTGAAGTCTTCATCGATAGTGACGCCGAAAATCAGCCTGGCGCCGCAGCAGCCGCCGCCGCAAGGAATCTGTCCAACGCGGAGGAAGGCGCCTTCGTCGTAGTCTGCCAGCATTTCTCTGAAGATAGCTTGTGCTTCGGGAGATATTGTCATTTTCAGGTTCCTTTGTCTGGCTTTTCCATGACACTGGGAATTGAGATGGCTGCTCTGGGATGCCGTCGGTCTCTGGAGGCTATGCGCCTTTTCCTGGTCCTGCGTGCGGGATCCCGGGGCTGCAATGTGAAGCATGCTTTTGTCCATCACCACAGCCAGTCCGCCAGGTTCGAGACGTTTTCGCCATCAACAGAGGGAAACCTTCTCCAAGGGTGCCCTGCGATGGTTTTAGCGCCTTTGCCTACGCCTGAAGTGTCCTGAACTGCGCGCATAAAACCGTCGCCATCATCTTCCAGCTTTTTCTGACCCCGTGCTGCTTGATCAGCGGATCACAGGGTCAATTCAGTCCTGGCGATTATTTCGTCCTGGACGCCGGAATGGAGCCGCGTGAAGTAGGCGCTGAATCCAGCCACTCGGACGGTAAGGCTCTTATAATCTTCAGGCGTGGATTTGGCTTTCTTGAGCGTTTCGGAACTGACGACGTTGAACTGGATATGGCAGCCGCCCATATCCATATACTGCTTGATGAGCGCAAGAAGCTTGCGGGCTCCGGCAGCACCTTGAAGGGCGCTGGGCTGGAATTTCATGTTGAAGTGATTGGAACCGTATTTGACGGTGTCGAGCGCCTGAGCTGCTGATGTGATCAGGGCGATCGGTCCGTTTTTGTCCGTGCCGGGAGCGGCAGATACGCTTGCGTCGGTGAGGGGTTTTCCTTTGGGGCGTCCATTGGGCAGGGCACCCGTGAGCATGCCGAAGTAGTTATGGATGGAAAGAGAGTAGGCTTCAGGGTTGCTCATGTGCTTGCCAAAGAAGCTTGATCCGTTGGCATGGAAGTCTGTCCAGGCGTCGTCATACACGCGGCGGACAAGCGCATTCATCTCAGGGATGTTGTTGCCATGCTTCGGAGCCTTGACGCACATGTCGCGGATGTCGTCATACCCTTCGAAGTTGTGGTTGATGGCATCCACAAGCTGGGCCATGGTGATTTTTTTGTCTTCGAAAACGAGGGATCGGACGGCGCCAAGGCAGTTGGCGGCATCGACGCCAGCGGTGCTGATGGTGTAGTAGAGGTAGTAGTCCACCCCGCCCTGGTATTCAGGTTTTCCTCTTTCCAGGCAGCCGTGGTACATGGTCGAGCGCCATGGGCCGGGAACGGTGTCGCCAAGGCATTTGTTGGATATGGAGCCGTAATGCCGGATTTTGCGGAACATGTCATTAACCTGCGCATCATAGGCCTTGTACATGTCTTCAAAGGTTTCGAATGTCGCAGGATCCCCTGTATGAGGCCCGATTTGCTTGCGTGTCATGGGGTCGTAACCGTCGTGCATGGCAAGCTCGAAGCACTTCGCGAGGTTATAGGTGGAGTTTTCACGGATGAACGCTGTTTTCCCGGCGACCCCCGTGCCCACGCAGCTCATGTTGATGCAGTTGCGGGCGTCCTGAATGGTGATGCCGTTGGCAGCGTGGCGGGTAAGAAGGCGCTCAATGATCACATGGGTGTTCATCCACTGGGGCTGGCCGAGACCTGTGCGCTCGAGGTCCATGGCCTTCATCAGGAAGTCTTCCTTCAGCTTGTCATGATAGAGCAGCGTTATCGTGGGCTGGATATTCTTGAGGTCGATTTGGGCATCTAGGAGCAGATAGTCAAGCTCGGATGTCGCGTCATTACCGTTCGCGTCAAGTCCGCCCACGTTTATGGTGTGCCCCGTGTGCCCAGAGACCAGCTCGAAGAAGGAGATGCCCTGGTAGTAGCCGTATTCGAGGATCTTCACGTACAGGCATTTGATCCAGGCAAGTGCATCTTCACTGGAAAGACCGTTTTCCTTCATGTCACGAAGGTAGAAATCATTCAGGTACTGGCCGATGCGGCCCGGGGAGGAGCCGCAGGCGGCCTGTTCTATCTGGATGCAAACATGGAGGAACCACCAGCTCTGCAGGGCCTCGCGGAAATTCCTTGGCGGGTTGGCAGGCACATGGCGGCAGACAAGGGAAATGTCGCGGAGTTCGGCTGAACGATCGGCATCATCGGTTTCGGCAGCCATTTTTTCAGCAAGATCAGCATAGCGGTGTGCCAAGGCTATGACTGCCCTCATGGAAATGAGCGACGCGCGGTAGAAGTCGATTTTAGCTGTGTTTTCCGTGTTTATTTCAACCGACTTCAGCCGATCTTCCGTTTCGGCAATAATGGAGTTCAGGCCGCGGTGAACAAACGTATCGTAGTCGACATTGCCAGCGCCAAGGGCATACATCGTTCCTTCGGTGAACAGACCAGCCTTGATGTCTGGGCGGGGGTCGTAGCCGGTAAGCTCTTTGGAGAGCGTGCGGGCCCTGTATGTGGCGCTGCGGGTTTTAAAGTACTGGCCGGCTTCCTTCATCAGCTTTTTGTCTTCATCCGAAATGTTGACTTTGCCGAGGTGGCTCATCATGGCCTGGTTCATTTCCTTCATGATCCAGTCAGAATCCCATTCGGGATAGACGTACACGCCGGCAGGCTTTGAAGTAACGGTTCCCACTATGGGGTTGTCGTCGATGTACAGGGTCTTGCTGAGCAGGACTTTTTCCAGAAGGCGCGCCCTGAGGAGGATGACGGGCTCGGATCCGTATTCCTGATACGTATCCAGGAGGAAGCGGAGGCGCTCTGTGTCGATCTGCTGGGGGGCGTTGACAAGAAAATCCTTCATCTTTTTGACCGCGGCTAAGCAGCGTTCGCGCTGGACATCGCGGGAAAGGTTCTGCTTTGTCGATGTGCTTTCGCTCATAGTAGGCTCCCTATCTGAAGGGCTCTTTTTTTATGGTGGTTGTCAAAAAAACGTTGAAACGTAATATTTATAATATGCTAATTTAATATATTTTTTATTTTTTCGTTTAAGTTGTCAGTCTTCCATGAGAAGATTGTTGCTCACCCTTGGAAAAATTCTTTTTTTGAAAAAACACCGAGATGGCATACCGTGATGGGATATTCGTTGCCTCCATATACAATTAAAACATCATGAGGCACAAGGCGGATTAGTCAGCATGGCAGCAAAAGGAGACTATTTTTCGAAAATATGATGAATGCTAGACGTGCTTCGCGGCACAGTTTGGCGTAAGCAAGAGTAATCTGAACCAATAAAAATGTGGCTTCTGCAACGCCATGATTCAGGGCAGCGCGCCGGAAATATCCAGGGACCGGGAAGGAACGTGAAGGAACGTCCACGACCTTGCCAATTGTCGGTTTGACGAATATATAGCATAGCAAGGCAAGCGTCGATTGTCTCTCCATGCCATGCTGCACACGTAGCACTTTCACGGCGGAGGCACGGGCATTCACCGAACATCTGCAGAGGAAGATGGCCGGTTTGCAAGGAGACCCTTATGAGAAAGCATGTGTTTTTGTTTCTTTTCTGCATACTGGCGGTACTGCATGTAGCACCGGCATGGGCGACGGATGCGCGTCATGCCGCCTTTCTGGATGCGACTCGGATTTTCGTTGATG
>JAEEGL011910982.1_pt1 | contig 48739 bp, 58 predicted proteins | sample 9134231 | NCBI WGS metagenome assembly JAEEGL01 (sample SAMN16246548, study PRJNA631951) | gut metagenome | biome: gut microbiome; feature: rumen; material: fiber-attached | host: Bos | place: Iran: Karaj | collected 2018-10 | reverse complement strand
TCTTCGGTACGCAGGGCGTGGAGTTCCTTGTAAACCTTACTGTCTTTGTTGATGATTTTGTAGTACATTTTGATTGTCTTTTTCTTTGTTTTTCTCCATCTCGCAGACTTCTCGACAATGCTCGTCGAGTGCGGCAATGGTACAGGCTTTGAAATTCTTGTACGTCTTAGTGTAGAACTCGTCCTTGAATTTCTGTCGTATAGGAATGTCAATGCTTTTGTCCTCGTGAAATACGGGATTACCAACAACATACCAGTAATTGTTTCTTGCCACACGGAGTTTGATGCGGTCAATCATCTCGTATTGTTCATCTGTGTACTTGAACAAAGGGTTGTCCGCAAACTCCAGATTGTCAAGGAACAGGAAGCCTGTATTGCTAAACTTGCAAATCTCGTGGGTTTCCACACTTTCAACCAAATCGTAACCCTCCTCGTTTTTGCCTCGATACCAGCCGAGCCACCACTGCTTTGCGTCCATAATGGCGAATGGCACCACAAGCGCACCTTCTGGCACACTCTGCATTACTGCCATTCTCCAATAGCCATCCTTGGAACTCGAAAAATCAATCTCTTTTCTGGTGTAGGTAAACAGCAGTCGGCTCATCAAGTGACTCATCGCCCTGCGGTAAGTGTCTTGCTTTTTGATGTTATTATTTTTTTTCATTCCTCACCTCCTTTCGCTTCTGGATTTTCTTTCACGTCAATCACATCATCCTCCTCGAAGCTGTAGGAGTTGGGCTTGTTGACCTCGTTGAGGGCTGCGCTGACGGCTTCATCCTCATTGTCTGCATCGACACGGACGCAGACGCGCTTCATCAATTCAACAACGTATTTCATCGGTTTCCTCCTTTCAAGATAATTGTTTGATGGTTTTCATTGCAGCTTTCACTTCCTCAATATGCTCATCGGCATATTTGTCAAACTCGCCATCGCCGCCGAAGATTTCGTCGAGCCTCTTCGAGACCATCCCGAAAGGGTTGAGCCACGAATCGTTTTTCACAATCTCTTCCGGTTCATAGAGTGCTATGAGGTGGTTGCTCCTTCCGAAGTGCGTTATCATCGCAACGTATGCGGTACGCTTGTCTTCGGCTTCAAGTGAGTACTTGGAGCTCATCGCCCCATATACAAATGTCGTTTTGTTTAGTTCACGCGCAAGGTCTTGAATACTGAGGGCGATGCCGTCGAGAATGCCGTACATCAGCTCGGGTTCAATTCTGTCGTCTGGGTGTATGTAGGCAATCACTTTCTTTCCTGCTCCCTTCATCCATCCAGCCTCAAGGTGTGCGCTGCGGCCACACGGCAGACAGAGGACGCAGATGTCGGCGGCTTTCATAGCGTCGAAGTCTCGGTTGAAGCCGAACTGAGCGTATTCGCTTTTGAGGTTCTCACGGTACTGCTCCATCGTCCAACCCTGCCAGTTCTCGTCCATATTGCTCCACTTGAAGCCTGCCTCGCCGTCTGGGTTCTTGAAGTCATAGACCTCGTGGCCCATCTGTCGGAGTTCGTTGACTAACGCCTGTTGGCGTTCATTGCGCCAGCTGCTGGCGACATATATTTTCTTTTTGTTCATCTTGTTTTCCTTTCTGTTATTATTCGTTTTCTTGTCTTTCAAACTCTTTCCGTAATTGTTCGATTCGTTCCTTGCCAAGTCCTTCGGTGTCGCCCATAGAATGCAGCAGTTCTTCAAACTCCTCAATGGTGTTATGGTATGGAAGGAACCTTTTCTTCACCAGGTCAAATGGACTGAGGTGTTTTTTTATGACATCGCGGGCTTCTTCACGAGCCTCTTCAGCGCACCTCTCGATATACTCTTCCTCGGTCATATTGGCAGCTATCACCGTGTCTACGACGGTAGAAAACCGACACAATAACCCGTTGGGTTGTCTGCATACAAATCTCCCCATTATTCAGCCCTCCTTCTCGAATGTTCCTTGTTGTATTTATCACACTCGTTCCATAAATCTCGCGGAATGATAATAGAGTCTTTGATAAAAATCATTCTTTGTCGAGCCTCTTTTTCAATATAGTAAGTTACAGCCGCTTTGTTCGTCGGGTTTGACTTCAGACCGTAGACGAACAGGGCGGAGCTGATGAGTTCCTTAACTTTGACGCTCTTGTTGTCGCCGTTTTGTGTGCCTTTGAATAAAAGAAACTCTTTTAGCACATCATCGAGTTTCATATCACGATAATCCTTAATTGTCGGTTCTGTAAAGAAAAAAGCTTTATTAATCATCTTAAACCTCCTTTATGGAAAACTACAAACATTGTCTCTGTTTTGGTTCTGGTGCCCATTATAGGGCGGTCTGGGAAGATGTCCTGAATACGGTTGACGGTTATCTGATGCTCATTCCACTTGAACACGAGAGTACCGTGGGGCGCGAGGACACGCCAGCACTCTTTGAAACCTTGTGCGAGGTATTCTTTCCATTCCTCACGGGGCAACTTGCCGTATTTCTTTTGCATCCAGCTGTTGTCGCCGACACGCCGCAGGTGTGGCGGGTCGAAGATGACCAGCGAGAAGGTGCCATCGGCGAATGGCAGGTTGCGGAAATCGACCACTTGGTCGGGTCTGACGATAAGAGAACGTCCATCACACAATATGTCCTCGAACTCACGGCAGTCGCAGAAGAGGACGCGAGGGTCGTTCTTATCAAAGTAAAACATCTTTCCGCCACAGGCGGGATCTAATATTTCTTTTTCCATCATTTGAGTAATTTGAATGTGTAGACGAACACCCAGTTGTTTCTGCTCCAGTCTCCTTTGTGGCCGATGCCTGGACGCTCGATGAGGGCTGCGAATGCCTCTCGCGGAGTCGCATAAGTTTTATAAACGCCACCGACAAAGCTGTTTTCAAAGGTGTACCTGACAACGTCTTCCATCTGGCTGTTTATCATATCGTCCCTGCGTATTATTCCCTCTTTTAAGCAGTCCTCGTCGCTGATGTCCTGCAACCGCTCCACCCTAACGTCGGTGATGCAGATATAGTGGGACATTAGGTCTGCCTTGACAAACATCTTGTTGTCCCAACCCTTGGTTCCAGCCACCATAGCACATCGGAAGGCATCATACCTACTGTTGCCATAGTCGCCATTCATCATTTCTTTGTGGATAGACTTGTACGACTGCGCCACCGCCAGCACCTCGCCGACCTTGTATTTAGGAACAGGGTTGTCGTGAATATCACCGGCAGCCCACCGCACATCGGCCTGTCGTCGCGTCATCGTCTTGCGTCCTTGCAATACGGCTTCTGTCAGGCCATAATAGTCATTAAACATTATCCTTCGCATTACGCAACCTCCTCCAGTTTTTCGGCCAGTGCCTCGCAGAGGACACGGCTTTGGTTTACCTCGACGGCATTGCCGATGAACTTTTTCTGCTCGCCCTGGGTGCCGACGAGGGTGTAGTCGGCAGGGAAGCCCATAATGGCCTTGAGTTCGGACACCTTGAGCATACGCATCTTTATGTCAACGATGTTGTACATAGCCATAAACTCCTTGATTTTGCGAGTCGCAGGGCTGTCGGTTTCGTAGACCTCGATGCCTACACCCGCTTCCGTCTGGATGATGTATGGCGGCACTTTGTCCATTCGTGCCACGAGGGTGAAACTGGGCTTCTCGATAGAGCTGCCCTCGGACTTGTAGGAAGGGTTGTAGAGAAACGCCGTGACGAGCTTCTGCTTGGGCGATGGCATAACGGTCGGGTTCACGCTGTCAAGACTGCTGCCGTTGCCGCTGTTGCCGTACTCGTTGGCGATGAACGTCACCTTTGCGAATCGGTCGTGGGTCGGTATTGTCGGGGATGGCTTGTCTATCGACACCGCGTCGCCGTTGCCATAATAGGAGATGAGGGCGTGATGGTCGATGCAGGTGAGCGTCCCTGCAGGCTTGTCAATGCTGGAGTTCTTGCTGTATGGGTCGCCGCTGAACTGCTTCGACAGAAAGTGCGCCTTCGCAACGCCGAGACGGTTCTGCACTGCCACCGTCGGGCAGGGTTCGTCGACTGACGGAGCCGTGTACTTGCCCGATTTGTTCATACTGTTGTACTTGACTATGAAGGCATCCTTGCCGCCAGCTACAAACTTTATCAGTCCGGCGTAGATGCGGTTCAGTGTGGCTTCCACAAGCGGCTTCTTTCTCCCGAAGATACTCTCGCCCTCGTCATCCAAGTCCAGAACCTCACGCACGGCCTTGTAGCGATGCAGACCCTCGCCGAATAGGTTGTCGTCTGTTGCGCCATCCTTTGAGTATGTCGGGATGGGAAAGGCGTGCGGCAGTCCGTGCTTGGCGAACTGCCCGAAGAAACGCCTGCGAGAGGTGTAAGCGCCGTAATCTGCGGCGTTGAGGATATGCCACACATAGGAGTAGCCATAGGACTGGACGCGGTTGCACCAGCGCATATAGTCCGTGCCGTTGAGCTTCTCGATAGGCTTGCCGTTCTCGTCAACCTCGCCCCAGGCCATAAACTCCTCGACGTTCTCGATTTGGATGTAGTCTGGGTCGATAGCCTCGATGTATCGGAAAAGGTGGTTGGCGAGCGTGCGGCTGTCAGCGTCTCTCGGCTGTCCGCCCTTGGCTTTGGAGAAATTAGTGCATTCCAAGGAGGCCCACAGCACCACCTTTGCGTCGGGATGCTGCTGGCGGGACTTCTGCACGATCTCGGCGAGCGGTTCCATCGCCAATGTGCGGATGTCCTCGGTGAAGTGGTGCGTGTCGGGGTGGTTGGCAGCGTGCGACTTGATGGCGTTGGGGTCGTGGTTCACGCAGGCAATGACGTGGGCGCATTTCTGGCCGTGAAGGGTGGCTTGCTCCACGCCCGTGGACGTGCCGCCAGCACCACAGAAGAGGTCGACATAAAGGAGTTTGATATTGTCTTTCATCTTGTTTATAGGGGGTTAAGTTATTTTAATCTCGGTAGTCCAATCTCTCGCTTGAGCCTCTCGACGTTCTTTTCCGAAGCGAGCGACTTCATCCGCTGCATAGGGGTGCATTGGCGGTTCATTATGAAGGTGCGCAGGTGCATCACGCGGTCGCTCTCGGTGCAGAGGAAGAGACCGCCGTCGAAGTGGATGTACTTCGTGCCGTCTGTGGCATCGCTTTGCACGTCGTTAATCATAAGCCCGTCGAGGATTTTGCGCTGGGCTTCCTCAAGGGTGCCGTCGAAGTGGTGCCGCTCGATGTAGCGGTTGACGGCGTGGGAGTGCAGGACGTAGAAGAGCGTCTCGTCTGCCACACGTCCGGCGAAAGAGTCGCCCTCGGTGCCCTCAAGCACCAGGAACGTGCGGAAGAAAAGCCCCGTCCTCGCCGCCGCAAAGGAATAGAGGACTGGTATCTTTTCGGGGGCTGGGGTGTTGACTCTGTGGTAGACGATGTGGCGACCAGACTTGAACGCCTTGCGAACACGGTCGCTGCAGATGCTCCTGTGTCCGTAATCCCTTGCCACCTTCAAAGCCTCTTCAAGGTCGTTGTATGATGCAAATTCATTCATTTCGATTGTTCTTTTTGGTTTTTCTGTCTGTAGTCTGTGCAGGTTCTTTCGTGGTCTCGGAACAGTTTCGAGACCCTGCCGTAGCTGTCTATGTGGTGTCCGCAAACGCAGCAGCAGAGGAAGAAAGAGTGGTCGGACATTCGGAACGAGATGCCGTCGGTGTCCGGGATTTCATTGTCGCAGTCGCGGCAGCGCACCACCTTTGGCTTGCTTTCCTTGTCTGTCTGCTTTGTCGTGCTGGCCTTTGACTTTGTCCTTGCCGCGCTCATAGCCCGTCCTCCTTTTCTTGCTGTAGTCTTTTGATGGTGTTGATGGCGATGCCCAGGGCCATACTGCGACGGGTGCCCAGGTATATGCAGCGGAGTTCCTCAAGCTGCTGGAGCATTTCCTCTCTGCTCATCTGCTCATCGGCGGTGCGCAGGCGATACGGCTCATAGGCACCGCACTGGCTTATAATCTGCTCGGCTGTCATTTCTCGTTGCATTTAGCGGTCTGTGCATCCTGCCGACATTCCTGCCTGTTGATGATGTCCACAACAGCCTTCTCCCTTTCCGACAGCCCGATGACGACGGAAGAAGAATCCACCCCACCCAGTTCCTTGATTTCACGCGCCCGGCGTTCTGCATCCAGCTTTACGGCTGTAGCCCTGTCGGAGAGCAGGAACCCTGCGCCGAACAATCCGTTCTTGCCCGGCATATTGTCAAGCCGTCGGACGTAGGCGCAGGATGAACTCGGAACCTCGAAGTCCACGCCACGGGCGGCAATCTTGCCCATCGTGGCGCAGGTGATTAGGTTGTCGTGGTACTCGAACTTCGTCAGCTGCTTCGTGTCATTGACCTGCACGTCAACGAGTCGGCGGTACAGGCTTCCGCTCACCATAATGCGTTTGTCCGGCACGAGGTTGGTGGTGAACGAGGTGCGCACGACCGCGCCGTTCTGGTAGGTCACTTCCGCCATACAGATGACGTAGCACACCTCGGCGTTCATCACCGTCTGCGTCAATGCAGGGGCGAAGAGGAAGAAGTCGATGTGGTTGGCGAGGTAGAAGCGGACGATTTTCGCGTAGATCGAGAACGGAGGGTTGTCGACGACGATGCAGCCCTTCGGGTAGTCGAACCGCTCGAAGTCGCCGCCAGGCCAGAACGGGCGGACGATTTCCCTGCCCGTGAGGTCTGTCAGCTCGCCGACGAACTTCAGAACCTCGTCGTAGACGGCCTGCGGTGTATAGCAGTCGTCGGTGGTCTTCTTCGGGACGAACTTGTCCACGAAGCCGTCGTAGTCGGTCAGTTTGGTCTGTATGGCGTTAGGCATTGCTGGTGTCGTTTTCGTTGTCTTGGAAAAGTTTTAATTGATTGGGGTCTTCGATGGGCGGGTTGTCGTCGGTGCGTATCATCGCGTAGATGTTGGCGAGGTGTCCCAACGCCCAGCCGAATTCCTTGTGCATAAGGCGCACCTCCTCGGCGACTGCCTTTCTGATGTCCGTTTCATTCCTCTGCTGCTTCATTGGCTTTGCTGGTCTTTAGTCGGTTGTCAGAAGGGAAGGTCTTTGTCTTCGCCGCCAGGCATCTGCGGGCCACCTGTAGGACGGGTCTGTGCCGGGTACTGGACTGTCTGCGCCACTGGAGCCTGGTATGGCTGCTGTGCAGCACCCTGGGCGAGTGGCACGACGCTTATGCAGCGGAGCTCGGTGTACCAACGCTCATTGAACTCACGACTTTCGGGCGCATACTTTACCTGTACGGAGGTGTTGGGGGCTATCGTCTGTGCCGCCGCAACTTTATCCTCGCCAAAGAGGGAGAAAGCCACCTTGTGTGGGTACTCGTCGCCGTACTCGATTACGAAGCCGCCGCGCACCCAATGTCCGCGAGAGCTGTCACCCTCTACCTTCGGGAGGGATTTAATGAATGTTCCGTTGATGATTTGTGACATAGTCGGTTGTTTTTTTTGTTACACTTGATTTTACGTTGTCGGTCAGTATGGCACGTCTTGGTCGTTGCCGCTGTCGAAGAGTCCGTCATCGACATTCGGCCCTTGTTGGTCGAAAGCGATGTTCTGCATCATAGCCGCGGCGGAGAGTTGCTGGGGGCGTGCGTCCCATCCGTAGTTGATGTTTTCCCACTCCGAGTCCTTGAGGCGGTTGGATTCCTGCTCGAAATATAGGCGGATGATGGTGTCGACCGCCGAGCCTTTGTCCCTGCACTTGCATATCTCGATGCAGTTCGTGCATCCCGATGCCGTGATACTTCCCACAATGTCGGCACCGAGGAAGGCGGGGGCGTTCACGAAAAAGTCCTTGTTGACGCGGTGCTGTATGAACACGTTCTGCGCAAGGTCTGTGATATGCCCAGAACCGCTCACGCTGTTCATTCGGAGGAAACCGCCTGTCTTGTTCGGGTGGGCGACGATGTGGATGTGGATGTCCAGTTCTTTGGCGAGTGCCGTGAGCAAGACCATCAGCTTTGTCTGCTGCTCAAACCTTTCACCCGACACACCCGTCAAGTCGAGCGTCATAAGGTTGTCGAAGATGGCCTGGTCTATGTCCATCGTCTCTTTTAGTCTGCGGAGTTCGTCGGCGATCTGCAGGAAGTTGGAGCCGTACTCGTTGTTGAATAGTCTAAAGTGCTTGTCTATCCACGGGTCGATATGGTCGCAGATGTTTCGAGGGGTGAAGTAGAACCCGGCCACGCTTGAAGCCTTGTTGTACTGCTTCCCTGCCGCCTGCAGGTAAAGCCATTGTTTGACATCGGAGCTGTCGAGCTCACCAGTCCACAAGGCTGAATTGTAGCCTTTGTCAGCCGCGTTGAGGATGAGCATATTGAGCAGGCTCGACTTGCCGCAACCTCTGTAGCCGCTCCACACGGTGACGTGCTTACGCTTGAACCCGATTATTTTGCGGTCAATCTGCTCTATGCCGGAAGGAATGTATTGTTTGATGTCGAAAATCGGAAGGGTGACATCGCCCATCTTGAGCCAAACATCGCCTTTCTCGGCTGTAGGCTGCAGGGGTTCTGGGTGCCGTGCCGCCTCAAGCTGCCGAAGCTGCGCCTTGTCGAGCCTTCGGATTTGCCTGTAGGCGAAATCGGAGCGTTCCTTCTGGTCGTAGGCGTTTGGCTCGTACTTGAGACGCACCTCCTTCCATCCGAAGCCACTGCAAGAGTCGTGCAGACACTTGTAGGCGATGGCACCGTTGTCATAGCGGAAGAGAACCGCGTCCTTGCCGGAATGCTCGGGATTGAAGATGCAGTGCTCAAGGTAGAAGCGGGTGCCGTCGGAGGTCTTGGTCTTTCCGATGATGTTGATGCCGTGTTCCGCACACCAGCTCTCAAGGTCAAAATCCTCACGTCTCTGATAACCGTAGTTTCGTGCCGGAAGGCTCTCATTCTTTGTGTCCTCTTCCGCAGGGGCGAACTGTTTGGCGATGTCCGCCAGTTTCGCCATCGGCGTGGGAACTATGCTGTCTGGAACCTTGACAATCCTGCACATCCTCTGCGGCTGTGTCTGTATGTTCGCACCCTTGCGATTGAAACAGCCGGGCAGTCGCGAGATACGGGCGGCATTATACACCACGCTGTCGATTTTCACGGCAGGTGTCGTGAATGCAATGCCGAGTGCGGAGATAAACGTCTTTACAATCTTATCGGCAATTTCGCTCTGCGGTATGTCGCACGGGATATAGAGGTGGTAGCCATTGCCGCTGTCGACCACTACGGGATGCGACACGCCGTGAGAAACAAGCCATTTGTAGGCATTCCCCGCCAGTTTCCTCGCCTCTTCTTTCTGCGCGTCGGTGGAGTTTGTGTCCTTGGGTCTGTCGCAGTCGAAGTCGACAAGCACCCATCTTCTGTGGGTTATCTCCTTGTCCTGCGTAGTCGTACCGCCTTGGCGAACCATCTCGCATTGCGGTCTTCCGTAAAGGCTTGGGTTGAGGTCGTTGATGGTAAAATATATGTTGTAGTCCTGGTATGTGTCAACGTCGCGGATGATGTTGTTGATGTCGCGATAGTAGCCAGACGCAACCTTCTTTCCCTGCATATAGCGAAGCTCAACAAGGTCGCCGTCGCGCTTGAATATATGCCACCAAGTCTGTAACTGGGTTATCTGTTCCTGTGTCAACATCTGGTTTTTCTATTAAAGTTTGAGAATCTGCATCGCCTTTTCAAGGTCGGTCAAGGGACGGAAGCCATTCTCGTTTGTTGGTGTTTCCTGCTGAGTTGGGGCGACTGGCTGCTGCACTGTCTGCCGTTTCATCGCGATGCGCTTCTCTGCCCACATCGTGAAGTGTTGGCGGTAGTCCCTGCGAGAGGTGTAGACGCTGCCGTTGAGCTTCTGTTTGTCGTGGTACTCGTCAAGCAGGGCGACCACCTCGTCAGCGGAGAGCCTCCACATACGCTGCGCACGGATGGCGTTCTCGGTCTGCCCTGCCAATTCGGTGCGGTACTCGTTGTAGAAGGTGTCGGTAAGGTCGCCCTGCCCATCGGTCTGGACGGAAGGTACCATTGGGGTGACATCACTCTCGCGCGCACGCGCACACGCGTCGTCGACGTAGTTATTTATTTCTTTTGATTCTTTTGATTCTTCATTAGTGGTCGCTCGTTGGTCGGTGCTTGGTCGCTCGTTGGTCGGTGCTTGGTCGCTCGTTGGTCGTTCCGTTGGTCGCTCTATGTCTTCGCGAACTTGGTATTTGTCATAATTACAGATTGTTATAATTGTATATTCCTTGGTCGTTTCGCAGGTCAATTCTCCCGTTTTTTCCAAATGTTGAATAGCGGTTCGCAGCTCTCTTTCCGTGAGCTTGCTTTCAGCCGACATTTTCTGCCTGGAGGTCAGAAAACTGCCCCTCTTTATGGGGATGCCCCTCCATTGTTTGTCGCTTGGGTTGGCCCTCAGCAGGCAGTAGATGAAAAACACCCTCGTGTTGAGGTCGTCCCACCACTCCCATTCGAGCAGGCTTCTGTGGAGCTTCACCCATCCGTTTGTTATGCTGCTTGAACTCATTTTCTGCCCTCTGTTATGGCGTTCAACAATTCGCTGCGCCTGGCCACGAGCTTCCCGTTGCCGAGCTGCCCGACGGCATCCCCGAGGCATCCCTCGCGGCGCAGCCTGTAAAGTGTGGAGCGGTCCACCCCGATGGTCTTGGCTATATTCTCACCGCCAACGAGTAGGTCGTCATCCTGCCCGCCCTTTTCGACGTCTTCCAGGCGGCGAAAGACAGCGTCAACGGCTCTGTCTGCAGCCTCCTCTGCCGCTTTTGCGACAAGGGCGTAGAGTTCGCCCACCGTTATCGTGACGAGCATTCTGTCGTCCCTCTCCTTGGGTATCATTGCTGCTCCTTTCTCGGAGTTATCACCCCTTTGCTCTGTAGCACATTGATGACTGTCCCGTAGCCGCACTCCGCCTTGTCTGCGATGTAGTTGTAAAGGTCGGTGGCACGCTCGAAGTTGTCCTTCTGTTTGCCGTACAGGTCGAGTATTTTCGCGTCGCGTTTCTCGCGTTTCCGCTGCGCTGGGGATTTCACTTTCTTTTTCGTCATAATCTGTTTACTTGCTGATGGTTTGAAGTATTGCTGTCTTCAGCTTCATATTGCTGCTGTTCCAGTTGAAGTTCTTTATCATCCACGTGCGGTAGCCGAGCGGTATGTCGGCCACCTTGGTGCCTTTGTACTTGCCGAACTCGATTGTCACCTTGTTGGGGTCTGTCAGTCCTGCCTCCATATTCGCCACATCGTCGCGGTGTATGCTGCCGATGTCGTGGATGGGTATGCCGGACAGAAGCCTTCCGTCGGTGCCGTACATCCGCCAGATGCGGCCTTGCTCGAAGTAGATGTCCTCGACCCTGCCGAACCGCTCCACATTGCCCCCAAGGTCGGCGATGAGCGCATCCCGCTTCCCTGGGTCTATTCGGGTGGCGCGCCCGACAATCTGGTAGTAGAGGGCGATACTCGCAGTGGAGATACCGAGCACGATGCAGTCGATGCCCGTATAGTCGAAGCCCGTCGACAGGACGCGCACATTGAAGAGGACGCGCGTCTTTCCTGCCCGGAAGTCGGCGATGACCTGCGCCCTTTCCGCCTTGTTCTGCTCGCCATAGATCACTGCGGAGTTGGGATATCTTTCCGCGAGGCTTATAGCGTCCTGCACAGACGGCACGAAGGCGAGGATGTGCTGCCGCTCGGGGTGGCGGTCAATGGTGTCCGTAACGCCCTGCAACCCGCCGTTGGCGTTGAAAGCCCGCTGCACGCTGTCTTCCGTGTACTCGCTTTTGCTGCTGTTGAACTGCAGAAGGCTGTCGTCGAACCCTGCCGCCTCGTAGGTAAGCGGCGACCAGTAGCCCATCTGCACCATTTCCTGCACCTGCCCGACGTGTATAATCTCTTTGAAGAAGTTGCCCTTCTTGCTCCTTGACGTGAGCATTACGAGCTTGCTGTATGACTGCCCGTACTGGTCTGTGTTCTGCTGTAGCTTGACCGGGGTGGCGGTGATGCCCAGCACGTGGGTGATGCCGCTTTCCTTGAGGAAGCGTCCGAGCATACTGTCTGCCTCACGGGGGTAGAGGTGCGCCTCGTCGATGAGCATCTTGGTGAATCCGAGCCGCTTGAACTCTGCGCCGAGATTCTTGATGCTGCCGATGGTGGCATAGGTGATGTGGCAGACCTCTTTCTTCCCGAAACTTGCCGAGTAGATGCCTGCATTGGCCATAAATCCGCACAGATTGAGGTACTTGGTGTAGTTCTGCTCCAGCAGCTCCTTGGACGGCTGGACGATGAGCAGGTGGTCTTCGCTGTGCTTGGCGACGAAAGCCGTGAGTATCGACTTGCCCCAGGCTGTCGGCAGAACGATGAGCGACGGCTTCGGCTTGTTCTGGCGAAAGAACTCTATCGCCTTGCGCACGGGCTCTTCTTGGTTGGGTCGTAGGGTAATCATTAAATTCTGTGTTTTTGTTTCATCTTGCGGTGCGCCGTGGCTCGCCCACGGTCGCGGGGTCTCTCTCCCCTCTCGCACCAGCCTCCCAGGGCCTTGACAGGCGTGTAGAAAAATGCTTTCTCGTATGGTAGGGATGGTAGTCCAGAGTCTCGGCGGTTCACTTGAGCAGGAAGCGGCGAGAGCCCGGCACGGTCTTGGCGTACTTCTGCCACAGTTCGGGGTTGGCGGCTTTGAATGCCTTCTCGTCGAACTTGACGGAGTCCTTGGCGGCTTTCCACGTCGCGAGGGTGGCGTTGTCGTAGCTGATGGCCTCGGCATCGCCGAAGCACATCTTCAACTTGTCTTCAAGCTCGGTCTTCTCGTCATCAAGTGTGGACAATTCGCCCTTGACCTCTTTGAGGCGGTGGTAAGCGTCGAGTATGTCGTCGTTGACCTCGACGACCTTGCCCTCTATATGCCGCTTGAACTTGGTGGCCATATCGCGCACGTTCACGGGGTCGGGTTCAATCATCTGCTTCACGTTGACCGTCCAGAACTTCTCGACGGCCTCGACGAGCATATCGTAGAATGAGGGAACGAACTCGATGTCCATATACCCGAACTCGAAGCCGTAACCGAGCCACGCGATAGATCCGTGGGAGTAACCCGCGACACCGAGGTTCATCTGTACCTGGCAGAACCAGGTCTTCGGCAGGTCTTCGGGGTCTACGACCATATTGGTCGTCTTGCACTCAAGGATTCCCTTGTTGTCGTCGTTGCGGACGGCTTCGGGAAGCCAGAACGTGCGGTCGGGCGACACGCGCAGGTAGTCACGCTCTTCGTCGACGAAGAGGAAGTCGACAGCCGACGCCTTGATAATTTCGCGGCCTGTCTCGTGCGCCCACCACTGCGCGACTGCGTCCTCGCAGTAGTGACCGCGACGCATCGCTGCGTTCTCTTCTTTCGGGGGGTCTATGCCCACCTTGCGCCGCCACAGCTCAAGGGGGGTCTCGTAAGGGTTGAGGCCAACGACGGTGGCCACCTCGCTGGCACCTATGCCAGCCTTGCGCGCTTCGAGCCAGTCGGCTCGGTTCTCGAAATTAATTCTCTTTCTTCCCATCGCGCTTCTTGATAATATTACTTATGGCTGAAACAAATAATGCCTTCTTGAATAAGCTGTTGACTTTTTCATCCTGTCCCATAGACTGGACGATGGAGTCAACAAGGCATTCACCGTTTCCAATCACGGCGGCTTCTAATTTGTGGGGCGTGTCCTTGTCACCCTCGTCCGGCTTCTCGGCGGTGAGGACGATGATGCTTCGATTGTCTTTCCTGCCCTTGCACCAGTCCACAAGAGGCTGGACCATCCGTCTGAATTCTATCGTGGTTTCTGCGGTCTGTTCGAGGTCAATGCCCATCATCTGACAATAGATGTCGATGAACTGCTTGCCCGCATACTCAGCAAGCTCTTCTGTGCGGAAGGCAAGCCGCGACCCGAGGGACGTGCTCGAGTACGAGGAGGCGAAGTTCGCATGCGCGTAGGCGACCCCGCCGACCGCATACGCATTGCTGATCGACCGACCAACGACACGGCAGTTCTTTTTGTCCTCGTCGGACATTTCTGCCATTTCTTTGTTGGTGTAGAGGACGAAGTAAGGAGCCCATCTGCGCTCACCATCCTCAAACTTGGGTTGCCATCCCTCGTTGAGTGCTGCCACGATGATGCGCAGCTTGAGGTAGGCCACGATGTCGCTTGCCGACGGCATTTCCTCGACCTTTTGCGAGGTGCGGGTCAGTTCGTCGTAGTGGAATACGAGGGGGTTGCTGTCGCCCAGCTCACGCCTGGCATCCTCGAAGGTCTTGATTCGCTCTGTTACAGGGCGGTTGTCTGCATTGTTTTTGTTCTGTTCCATTTTTATAGGGGTTTTAATGTTTTGTTTTTCAAAAAAGACCTGCGCCATCGTTGGGTGACGGCGCAGGAAGCAATAATGAAGAAAAGTTTATTTCTTGACGATTTCGCCAGTCTCTTTGTCCACCTGCTCTGCGGGTTCTGGGGCGGGTGCTACGGGCTGCTCTGCTGTCTCTGCGGGCTTCTCGGCTGCTTTCTTGCCGCCCTTGCCGCCGCCCTTGCCTGTGGCTGCCGCCATAGCCTCTGCCGCCTTGCGCTGGGCTTCCTCTACGGCTTTGGCGGCTGCGTCTGCCTGTGCCTCGCTGCGGGTCTGAGCACCCTCGCCGAAGGTGTCCTTCACGGTCGTGCTGCCCTCTTTGATGGCGACAGCCAGACCGCGCAGGTAGTCGGCCTGCTCCTCGGTGATTTTCTCGGCACTCTGTGCGCCGATGTGGGCGAGTACCTGCTGGCGGCTCACTCCCACGCTCTCGAACCACTTGAGGGCGTTGGCGACACGCTGCTCAAGGCTCAACGCCTTGCCCTTTGCCACCTCGCGAATCTCTTTGACGATGCGGTGGGTCACAGCCGACGGCACCACCTTGAGGAGGGCGTTGCGGAATGCGATGGACGCTGCAGCGTTGCCAGTGACGGTCTGCATATCCTCGTTGAACGTGCGCCCGTCCTTGCCCGTGATTCTGCGCTTGGTCTCGACACTGGCGGCGAAGTTGGTCTCAAGGTCGTGGGCGATGCCCTGCGCCGTGATGAACTTGCCGTCGTTGCCGATGATGCGAGACTGCACACGGAGGTTGCCCCACGCACAGCCGATGATCTCGGCGAGCCGGACACTCGGGCCCTCGATGAATGTGTCGCCGCGCTTGAGGGCGTAGAAGCAGTTCTCGGCGGTCTCGTTGTCGATGGTCGCCATCTGCTTGATGCGCCGGAGCGACTGCTCGATGTCTCGCGGATAGGCTTTCGCCGTGGCGACCTGGATGTCCACCTCGCTCTTGTTGATGGCGGACAGCATTTCTGCCTGGTTGATTACTGTTACTTCCATATTGAAAAGGATTTTAAGTTATACTTGGGAGCGGCGGACGGGGTCGAACCGCCACGTACAGCCCAGGGCTGCTGCCGCTCTATGGTGCCGGGTACGGGAGTGTGCGGTAGTTGCTCACTCGACCGCACCCGTGTTGCTGTCATTCTCATTCACTGGCGGCGTTCTCACGGACGAGAATGGGTTGCCCGTGTGCCGCCCTACTCACCCCTTACCAATTCACTTTCGGGGGCTTTCGTGTTGTTTGTCTGTGCCTATTTGTCAATGTTATTCTGTCTCTGATATGTCAAAGGTCTCTCTCGCTTGCGCTCTCACCGCTTGCGCTTGTGCCTTGGGCAGGACTCGAACCTGCGACCCACGGATTAAAAATCCGATGCTCTGACCGACTGAGCTACCAAAGCGTTCTGTGGGGAGTGCTACACCATCGTGTAGTCCGCGTCCGGGTCGATGGCACTGACCGCCTCGCTCACCTGCCACCGCAGGTCGTCTCGGTCGGCCACCACGCAGCGTCCGCAGTCGTCGTCCCAGTCCTCTTCGCACAGGCACTCGACCTCTATCTCGGTCTCGAAGCCGTAGTAGGAGTCCACAAGGTCTATGTCCTCGTCCGTCTTGACGTAGCCAGCCCAGCGGCCTATGTTCACGATGGGAGTAATTACGCTGATGGCGACACGCTCTTTGATGGTGTCGGGTTCTTCGGGTGCGTAGGTGGGCAGCACCATTCTGTTCTCGCCGTTATAACCGTACATATCTATCTTGCTTTAATGGTTGCCAATTTGGTGTGTTGCGGGCAGCTGCAGCCGAGGTCTGTCGCCACGCGCCACAGATGGCAGAACAGCCCGTGGATTGAGCAGTTGTCGCAGGACGCGCAGGTCGGCTCTTTCGCAGCACTGGGGGGGGTATTTCTTTTCTTCATCTTGCAGGGGATTGAGGGTTATCTGTACTCGCGTCTTACGATGTGACCTTTCTGCAACATAGCGGCGGCGTATGCCTCGCCCTGGTTGATGTCTACGAACCATCCGCTCTGAATCGAGCCGCCTTGCTCGCATAATGCCGTTACTCTAATTTGCTTTTTCATTTCTAAATGATTTTATTTATATTTATGTACTATTTTTGTCAATTTCAAATTTTGTTGTATCTTTGCAGTCAGAAATGAATTGTTTTTTGACTTTTGACGATGCAAAGATAAGACAAATTTCTCAATCTACAAGAAAAAAAATTAAATATTTTTCTTATAAAGATATAAAGTGTTGAAAATAAATAGAATAAGAATGAAAATATTTTTTCAAATATGGACTTAAATGGCAAAAAAACACAAGAAATTAGTAGCCGCATTGACCAAATTAGGCAATATTTTTGCAATGGCATCAATGTAGATTTTGCCGCAAAAATTGGCAAAGACCCAACCTACACAAGCCAGTTATGCACGGGAACAAAGTCAATCGGTAATAAAATCATTGAAAAAATATTAGAAACATTTCCCGAAGTGTCTAAGTCTTGGCTTTATTTTGGCGAGGGTTCTATGCTAATCTCCGACGGCGCACAGTCTCAGATGCCCGCCCCTGACGCGGAGGAACTGGCGATGCTGCGCAAGAACAACGCCGCCCACCTCAAGCACATCGAACTCCTTGAGGAGAAGGTGTCGAGCCTTGAGGAACAGCTCCGCCAGGAAAGGGAAAAAGTTTCCTCTTCTTCGGCCAGGATGAGCGAGGAACGTATATTGCAATAAAGGCATACCAATAATCTTAATATCAACAACAAAAAACATCATCACAATGGAAAACAGCAACACCAACAGCAAGCCCGAACTTCTTGACCGCCTCCCGCAGATCTGGATGAAGTTCACCTATGCAATCATCATTGTCGCAGCCGTGGCACTCGTGGTCTCCGTCGGCTATTCGCTCTACGACGAGGAGTGGTCGTGGTTCCTCTACACCCTTGCCGCCTGCGTCTTTGTTATGTTCCCCTGCGCCATAATCCACCTGCTGGTCAAGATTGAGCGGAACACAAGGAAATGAACAGGACGAAAAAAGCCCCGCAGCGTGCGGAGCTCAACGAAAGGATAAGGCAGGTGCGGCAGGCTCTCTTCTCGGACAGCAGCCGCGACTTCGCCAGGCGCATCGGCGAGGCGGAGCAGAACCTCTTCAACGTCTGCGAGCCGGACGCGCAGCGAAACGCATCCCTCGCCCTCGTCACGAAGATTGCCGACACCGTCCCCGAAGTCAACCTCCGCTGGCTGCTCACCGGGCGCGGAGATATGCTCTCGCCCACATCCAAGGGCGCGGGGGCGCGCTCCGACCTTATGAGGGTCATAGTCTCGCAGCAGGACACCATCCGCCGCCTCACCGAGCTGCTGGGGAAAGGGGACGCGCAATGACCAGGACCGTCAGCATCCTCGACATCGACCGCTTCGTCCCGTTCCTCTCCGAGGACGAACAGAGGGATATCGTCGAGGCTATGGCCGCAGGCTCGTGGACGGTGGAGATGGACAGCGACCGCTACGACGAGCTGTGGGCCCTGGCCCCGATGCACAACGCCGAAATCATCACCCGCACCGAGGAAGCGATGAAAAAAGCGGTACACCGATGAAGTATTCCGTCCGATACAACCTCAAAGAGAAGTCGAGCGGAAGCGAGGCAGACCCGAGGCAGCGCATCCGCGTCCGCGTGTCGTGGGCGAGCCGCCGCGTGGAGATGCTGACGGGGTGCCAGGTGATGCCGGACTACTGGGATGCCGACGGGCAGCGTGTCCGCTCCGCATACCGCCACGGCAGCGACACGGGGGCGACCATCAACAAGGAACTCGCCGGGGTACTCAAGCCAACTGTTCAACAAGCAGTTGGCTTTTTTAGTCCCCGAAAAGTCCCCGATTTTGACCATACGCGGAGACAAGCAAAGGTCGCCAGCGATCTTGCACTGACGACCTCGGAACTCCTTCAACAGCTTGGTTGATGAGATTGTTTTTTTTGCGCTGCGCCTACTTGATGGGATTGAAAGCCGGACTTTTGTCGCTCACGCTGCCAGTCTTGGCATCCACATAGAGTTGCTCGTCGACATTGCCGAAGATGTACTGAGGGTTGCAATCGTATAGACCTACTTCCTTGCGGAGCGTGCAGTTCCGTGAGTGAGGTTTCGGGTAGTTGGATTGCATCATCCGTTCATACGCCTGGCGGTAGGTAATTGTAATGTTTTCGCCGGACATATCCTCATCTTCAAGCCAGGGGCCCTCGACCTCCTTTACAGTAAATGCGTCGGGAGAGTGTCCGAAGATGACAACGATGGGGTTATAGCCGCCGTCCTCATACTCATAGACAATCTGGAACACGTTGGTAACGCTGTCCACTGTGCCAGTGCAGCCTTCCTCGTCGAGATACTCGTTGAGGACGAGCTGGGTCTCGTAGTACCTATAGATGCAGCCGTAATTGTCGCACATATAGGCGCGGTCGCTTTTGACGGTCTGCTCGACCATCGTCTCCATCTTCTGCTTTTCCTTGTTGCACGAGGTGCAGGACGTGGCTCCCAGCAGAAGGACGGAAGCCATCAGAAACATAATGATTTTTTTCATTGTGTGTTGAATTTTGATTGTTATACATTTGCGGTATCTCAACCGCGTGAATTATATCCATCGTATTATCGTGTCTGTCGCCCGAACCCTTCGGAAGAGGAACCAGGCGTATGCGACTGCGGAACCGCCTCCAGCCCTCATTCCGGCAAAGTCGCCGTTCTTCGCGCAAAGCAGTCTCTCGCTGAATTGGTACACGCCGTGCAGCCACCCGTGACGATACAGACGCTCCCACCTCCCTTTCCCCTCCAGTGCCGTGGTCTTCATCAGAAAGAAGGCGGGCGCACCTTCGGGCAGCAGCTCCAGCGCGTGTTCGACGAACTCGGTAGCATACTTGTATGGCGGATTGGTCAAGATGCAACAGTCCTCACCCTGCAGGTATTCGGGCAGTCTCTCTTGCTTGAGGAAGTCGATACCCACATAGCCGTAGCCTCGGTCGTAAAGGTCTGTCGCCAGCACATTGAGTCCACCATCGCGCATCCGCTCCGCCAGGTGTCCGGCACCACAAGCGCACTCCCATACGAATGGTGGAATAATGAGAGCGGAGCGCAGTTTGTCAATAGCCACAGGGTCGGTGGCATAGTAGTCCTCGCTCTGCCGTTCTTTGTCGGTGTGGTTGCTCGCACCGATGACCTTGTAGACGGAGTTGCCGTCGCCTGTCCAGTCCTTGCCCATTGTTTTAATGCTTGATGAACTTACTCCAGAACTTGCGTGTACGCCACAGAACAAAGCCGATAAGACCGACGGAAAGCCACCAAAATCCCTGTATCTGGAATTTTTGCCATCCAGTCAGCGGCTTCTCCACCTCGACCGGGTACGGCTGAGGGATGCGGAGCGTGTCAATCTTGGCGTGGCTTTCAAAGTGATTCGTGTCGGATACGAGCGCACCGCCGCTGACGGGGATGTCTATCTCCCTCGCTTTGTTCTCAAGGCTGTGGTGCAGCCTGCCCAGGCTGTCGACAAATGCGTCGGAGGTCGCGAAATCCGTCTCAAGGTGAGAACTGTCCTCGCCCACGCTGGTCTGCTTCTCAACGGGTATGAAGACGGGCACCGTGTCGAAGATAGGGATGTATCTCCACCGTATCTCCGTACTGGTGCTGTCTGCCTGATAGTGGCTTGAGCCGCCCATCTCCTTGCCGCTTTTGCATCCGGCAAGTGTGGCAAAAAACGACACTGCCAGAAAAAACACCCCTATTTTTGCCACACTTTTCATACCTCCTCGAATTTGATGATTCGTCTTCTGTTGTCTTTCAAATAACCGTAGTTGATATTGTTGAGACGGCGGAGCCAGCCCTTGAGGAACTTCTTCTGCGTGGGGTCTTTCTTGACGATGCTGTTGAAATGCTGCTCTCGGCGGTTCTTGAGCAGGTTGAAGAATGCGTGCGGGTCTTTGGAGTTCAACGCCGCAAGTGTCTTGGGGCCTACTATACCGTCAGCCACCACACCAAGGAGCTGCTGCGGGTAGACGATGCCCCACTTGCCGCTGCCCCACACCCAATCAACAAGGATGTTGGCCAGCGACTGACTCTTTATCTGGTCGGCCTTCCATCTGTCCCAATAGTGAGGACGGAGGATTACATTCACAGCATCCTTGTCGGAAATCAGTTTCAGGTCGTCCACGTCGATGTCGCCGTCACCGTCTTTGTCGTAGCCTTGTTTCTTCCAGGTGGCTATCGTTACCCCTTTGTTTGTAGCTCCGCCCCTGTCGTCTGGGTCGTTCACAAAGCCCCCCTCGAAAGAGAGAATGAACGGAGCCAATATGTCTATCTTTGCCATAACAAATATTAATGTTTGTGTACGTGCGCATTATGCGCGTGCGCGCGTGCAGGTTGTCTATTTGGTCAAAAACGTCCCCCGAAAGAGAGGAACAGGATGAGATGCACCGCCATAGCGAGCAGCCCGCCGATGAGACCTGCGAGGCAGTCGAGCCAATCCCAAGGGGACCAATCCCAGGACTTGAACGGGACGTGGTCGCCGTTGTAGTGATGCACGTCTTTGAACTCCATACCGCCGATGCAGCCGATGCCCATCAGCAGGGTGCCGAAGAGAGAGACGACGAAGATGCCGACGAGGTGTCTCCAGCGGTTCGATTCCTGGAGCCAATTAGGGAGGTGATTGATGATTTTTTCCATTTTTATTTTATTTTTTGCCCGAAAACTAAAATAGTCGGGGTCGTTATTTTACTTTTCGCACATAATCTGAAACAAGACAATTCTTGAAAATTCTTGAAAAACTTTGCAGTTTCTTTCCAATTTGGAAAGAACTCTAAAGTATTTGAATGTCTCATTACGCCGCATCGGAGTCTGTAGGTGCTTTTGCGTCCCTGGTGCTGTTGCTCTGTTCGATAGCGGTGCGCAGCACGTCCTTGAAATTGTCGTTGTTCAGCAGCTTGGAGAGCAGGTCGGCAGCGTCGGAGAGTTCCTTCTTCGTCTTTTTGTCGGCCTTTTCTCGGATGCTCACAAACTCGACAACGAGCAGGAACACGCCGACGAGACAGGTGATGACGGGAACGCCGTGGATAGAGTCAAGGCCGAAGAGGTCAACGAGCCGGGAGAGGTGCATCAGCAAGTCCACGCCCGCAGCGATGAGCATACCGCCTTCGTAGGCGATGAACTTCGAGAGGGTGCGCTTGAGACCCCACGACGAGCGGATTTCGCCACGGAGTTTTGCTTTGTAAAGGCCGCTGGCAAGGTCGAGCATCATAGCGAACAGCACCACCACGCAGGCGACCACAACGATGGTTAGCATATCCGCAGCTCCGTTGAAAACATTCATTTTTCTTTTGTTGTTATTGGGTTGAACATTGGGTTAATTATTGACTTGTGTCGGTAAATTTGTCGGAATTGTTATTGAAATATCCTGATAGGAGCACTCCTCGTGAGACGGTCTGATGCTGTCGCCAGGTGTGACGGAACATTGACCTACACCTATGCCGTTTATCGACACGCCATTGACCTTGCCGTTCTGGTCAACAAGGGCGTTGCGGAGAGTATTGAACTTGGTCTGTACATCGCGGAATTGTGTCTGAACGCTCTGCAGGGCTGTACGGTACTCGTTTATTTTTGTGACGAGCGTGCCGTGTGCGTATTTGTTGAGAGTGTCAAAATTCTTCATCGGGACGACTTGCTTGCGCCGCAGGTCGAGCAGGTTGCCCTGCGCGTCGAGCATCTCGTCCAGCTCAAGAACTTCCGCCACGCCTCTGTGCCACGGAAATATCGGGTTGTCGGGTCTGCGGTAGCGGGGTCTGACCCTAACTTCCTCGACCGTCTGCGCGAGCTGCTTGGCCCAGTTGTATTTGAGGACAATCGCGTTGGTGAGCGTCAGCTCGATGGCACGCGGATTGTTGACGGGCTGCTTTATTCCAGTGACACGCAACACGAGACCGCTGGCACCGAAGAGCTGCACGTCTGTGACCTTGATGTGCTGGCCGAGGGCAAAATATTCGCCGTGCTTGATTTGCTTGTAGCCGTAGGACTCCGTATTGTAACGCTCGACATAGTCGTCCCACACCTTTTTTGCCCACAGCTTATAGACGGTTCCGCTGAAGGTGAATGTCTCTTTGCCGTGGTCGTAGAGGTAGCGGGACATCTCGCGCAATGCCCTGAACTCCGCTCCGTATGCTATGCCGCTGATGTACTCTTCCGGCAAAGAGCAATGGAAGGCGATGTAGTGGTCGCCCACCCTTGGCCGGAATGTGTCATTTGGCATCGTGATTCCGTCCTGGTCCGACGGACAGAGTTCGAGCTTCTTTCCGCTAACGGGGTTGTTGTCATCGTCGTAGTATGTGCCTGTGGTGCAAATCACCGTGCCGCTCTCCGTCGTGTTGAGCTCGAACTCGCGCCCGGCAAGCATCCCGTCCTGGAATATCACCGTCATAGTCTCGCCGTCTATGGAGCATTGCGAGTAGTCCGGGCATTGAGCCAGCGCGTCCACGATGTCATAGAGCTTGTAGGTCTCTGTCGATGTCGTTCCGTCGCCGTTGTCAACCTCCCGTGTCCTTGTGATTGTCTTGACCAGGCTCACGCCGCCCACACGCATCGGGTAGACCTCGGAAGCATCGTAGAAAGACTCCACCTTCGTGCCTCTCGGGGTGTAGTACGGGTCGTAGTATGTGTGCCGGACACGCTCGACGCTGCGCCCGTCTGCAGAGGTGAGGAAGCAAGGGGTTCCAATGAGTAACTGCATCGTGCCGAGAGGGTTTCCGTCGCCATCATACAGCACTTCGTAGACGGGAAGATTGGTGTCAGCGTCCCGGTAGTCCTTCTGCTGGATGTATCGGTTTCCGTCGCTGTCGGTCCTGATGGTGGGGTTTAGGCTGAAATAGTATTTTCCGCCGCTCACGAAGCACGCAACGTTCTTGGGAAGCAGCAGGGTGTTGCTCTTGATGTAGTTGGGGCTTTCCTCGCTGTAAGTGGTCGTGCCGTCCACGGTGGTGGCCTTCATTCCGTAGTGCGTTGGTATGTTCTGCTCGCCGCCCTGGATGTACAGGCGGTCGACGGGAGGGAGGTCGCTCTCGACCCTTCTGACGATACCCTTCTCGAAGCCGTTGCCCTTCCCGTAAGACATATAGAGAGGGGTATCCTTGTTGTACTCCACATTGTGAAGTGACAACAGATGGTAGACCTGCGTCGTTCCTCCGCTGGTCACGACGGCATCGGCAATCTCGTACTCGGTGTCGATTGAAGTGGCCGCGTTGCGGATGGCATCAATGCAGTAGTTGAACTCGTAGCTGACGAGGAAAGCGTCACCCTCATCGTTCCATTTCGTGCCGTCGAAGTTAGTGTGCGCACCGTTGGAAGCCGAGACCATCCCGACAGTCTTGCTGTAGTCCACCGCCCAGACAGCGTTCTGCTCCGTCTCCGCATCGTTGAGGCAGGCGGCCACCATTTCAAGATGTTCGCGAGGTGTCGCCGTGAGGGGGAACTTGAGCCGCAGGTCGCCGCCATACACACCCGTGGAGCTGTTGTACGTGCGGTTGCGCATCATCGTAATCTTCAGCAGGTAGTCGGAAGTGTACATCGGCATCACATAGCCGAAGTTTCTTTCGTTCTGCTTTGTGATTTCGGGTGATTTGTACAGATAGTAGCGTTTGCCCTCGAACACGCACCAGGATCGTAGCGGTATTGTGACGCTCTCGGCAAGCGAGAAGCGCAGGGTGAGAATGTCGTCGCCCATCAGTTCAGCTGTGCGTCCGCTGTCGTCGTCCACTGCCAACGCCACGGGGTTGTTGTCCGTGTCCGTGCCGAAGACTGGCGTGCCGTTAGGTCTGTATATTACAATCATTTTTCTGTGTCAGTTTTCGAGTGCAAAAGTACGCTGTTTTCTCGGCATTCACGGCGTTTTTGAATGCAAATAATTTGATTATTCAGATAGTCAAATATAACACAAACAAAAGGCAACAAAAAAGCCGCACCATAGGCACGGCTCAACAAAGATGAAGTCAAACGTTTTTTCGGCTTGTGGGGCGTCAGTTCTCGCCCCATAGCCTCTCGGCTGTCTCAACTTTCTTTTGCAGCTCGTTGACGGCTTTTTTCGCGTATGTGAGCGTGTAGGCGTGTTCGCGCGGATATTTGCCGGACTTGACACCTTGGTGGTACTCTTTGGCTCTCTCAAGCTGCTCTTTGAAGTAGTCAAGGCTTTCGGGCATATCGAGTGTGATGTCCTCGGCTTTTCTGTCCCAGTATTCGGCTTTGTCCAGATGATGCTCGGCTTTCTCGCCCTCTTTGACACCGCGACCCATTGCAGCCCACGACCTGTCAATCGCAGCCCGATGGCGTTTCTCGGAATGATGTCCCACAAGTATGGGCTGTCCTGGTTCTATGCCTGCAACCGCCGACTCTGCTTTCTCAAAACACTGGCTGCTGCGCTCTTCGGCTTTTTGCGCCCATTCACGGCGACGGTCGGCGCGTCTCGCCGCCATTGTCGCCTTGTTCGTGCCGTCTGTGCGCGTGATAGAGTAGGCATAGCAGCCGTCTTTTGTGCGGGCGACGAAGTTGTGAACCTCGCACTCGTGCAGGTTGCCACGGCTCGTCTGTACGTTGATGATTTCGCCCTTCTCGTGCTGTGCCTCGCATTTGGCAAGAAACACATTCGGGCAATATTTGATGTAGGTTATTTTCTCGTTGTCCATTTTTCAAGGGTGTTATTTGTTGATGATTAAATTGATGATTTCGCCAAGGGTGAGGCAGTCATTCACGTCCTCGATGATGATTTTAATTATTTCGTTCATTGCTGTGCAGATTACTTGATTTTATAGATACGCCGAAGTGCCCTGTCAACGGCTACATATTGCGCGCGTTTGTCGTAACTCGCGCGGGCTGTGTACTGCATTTGTCGCGCGTCCGCTTTCGCCTCTTTGAGGTTGTCGTACTCGCCGTCGATGCAAAGACATTTTTGGCTGTCTGATATGTTCACTATGGCAATGCGTTTCATTGTGCCATAGGTGGCTTTGAGAATGTCCTCGCGTGTGTGTCTCGTGTTCATTGTCTTGTGGTGTTAGCAGTTATACAGATAGTTGGCTTCTTTTCTCGCGTCTGCCATCGTGCCGCTGAAATGGCGGTCGCGCTCTATCGTCAAGCCGTATGGCAGGCGTTGATTCTGCAGGTCTGACAAAAGGACGTAGCCAAGCTCTGCATCGTGCAGGCAGCACAAGCCGAACAGAAGCCAGTCGCCGTCCGGCTGTCTCTCGCCCTCTGTGATGTACCACGTGCCAGTGCCGCAGGGCGCGAAAAACTTGACTATGATTTCGGGGTTCTCGTTGTTTTCTTGAGAATATAAGGGGTGCTTCTTGAGCTTGTTCTCGATTGATTTAGTGATGAGCTGCATATCTATATAGTTTTAGGGTTAGGCGATTGAAATAAGATTTGCTTTCTTGAAGCAACGCCACTCGGCTTTCTCTGTGTCGAAGTAGACCTGCACCGTGTCGTTCTTGCGTCTGTTGTCCTCGCCGCTTGTGGCAGGTATCAAACGCTCTGCAAGCGTGCCAAACGCCTCGCGGATTGTGCCGTCCACTTTCTGAAAGTAGAACTTGACGATGCGGCTTTTCATTGCTATACGCAGTTTGATGTTGCGCCACGCCGTTGCAAGTGCCTCGCTGATGCTGTAGCCGTTTCTCTTTACCATTGCCCAGGCAAGCGACATAATCTCGCGCAGGGTCTCTTTGCTGTTCAGTTTTGTGTTCATCTTTGTTAAATTTTAATGTTAATAATTATTCTTTCGTTTAACTTTCGACTGCAAAGATACAACAAAATTTTATTCTGACAAAATTTTTATGCAAAATAATTTTCTTTGAAATAAATTTTATTGCATAACTAATTATATTTCAAGATAATTTGAACACAAAATTTTTTCAAAAAATTTTGCGTAGAGACAATTATTTTGCTGAAAAAGCAAATAATTTTGTTGTCGTAAAATCATTTTTGCGACCTTGTAAATGCAAAAAACGCCCCACAACAGATGCAGGGCGTTATTATACAGACATATAGAGTATATATTATGGCATATCGTCTGCGCTGATGTAGGTTGTCCGCAGAATGTGACCCAGCAACTTCCCGAGCACATAGTATCTCACTGCATCAAGGGCGTGGTTGAAAGCGTCAATGGGTTTGTTGATTAGGTTTCCGTCCTTGTCTTTCGCCCACGTGTAGTTCTTGAGTTCCGTGATGATATTTTTTGATCTGCGCGTGACGTGTATCTTGAACGTCTTGAGCTTGTCAATTCCCGCATCTATCGAGTTCGGGCCCTTTTGCACGGCATAGACAAGAAGCCCGGTGTTGGCAATCTCCTGTATGAGGCGAGGGTCTGCACTGTCGGCGATAATCTCCATACCGGGCGGCAAGACACGATGCAGTTCGCTCGATATGTCGGAGGACAGCATCCTTGTGCGGTAGAACAGCTCGTCGATATAGAGGTCGTCGCCTATCACTCCGCAGCGCACTCCGGCAGTCGGGTCGTTTGTGAAGCCGAAGTCGAGACCTGCAGCCTGGTGTTTGGCACCTTCGGGGAACTCGTCCACAATGTCCCAGTTGTCGAAGACCACACCCTCCGCCTCGTCTGTCCAGTGGCCCATAAAAGTGTGGGCGTACTCTTCTGGCCGGAACTGCTTCGAGTATTCGGCATTGCGGATGAACTCATCGCTGAGGTTGTCTATGTTGTCGAGGTAGGTGGTGTGGATGTGCAGGACGCTTGGATGGGTGGAAATTTGCACAGGCACGCCATCATAATACTCAATCTTATGGGTGTTTTCGATGTAGTTCCGATAGACAAAGTGGTTCTTGTCTGTCGGGTTCATAATGATGATGATGCGGTTCTGAATGCCTTTCTGACGGATTGAGTACATAATGGTGGAGAACTCCTGTTCGCTCGTCCATTCCTCCGCCTCGTCGCAGACAAACGTGGTGATGCCGTGGATGGATTTCAGCTTTGCCGTTTGGTTTCCGCTGCTGGTCTTGATGCCTCGGAACATAACCTTTGCCCCAGTCTTGACGTTGACAACATCCTGCTTCGTGGTATGAAAGAAACCACCAGTGCCGTCAGCTTCGACTTTTTCGAGAAATTCAGGAATGACGGACACCTCCGCCGATGTCATTGTGTATCGAGTGAAGAGAATGTTATGCACCAGTTTCTCACGATCTCCCCTGCTGTTCATCCTGTGTTTCATCTCGAAGGTGAGCCTCTCGATGAACGTAGAGCAGCCGAAGGACTTGCCGCTACCGCGACCTCCAGTCACAAGGATGATGGGTTTATCTGTGTCCTGGTACAAAGGGTAATATACAGGGTGCGTGTATATCATTACTCTTCTTGGTTGGCTTTCTTTTTCTCCTCAATCTCTTTCTCTATCCAACGGGAAATGTCCACGCCCTCGTCCACGGTGTGGTTGAGCTGCATACTCTCGCCAAATCCCTCGTCACGTCCGAGTGTCCCCATAAGATAGCGGAGCATATTGGAGTCGGGCGGAACCTCCCAGCCCATAAACTCACCTGTATCCTTGTTGACTATAGGCTTTCCCAGGGCCACGAGGCGAGAGGTGGCGATGCAGGAGTCAAGGAACTGCTTGCGAACTGCGTCGATGGCCTCGGAGAACTCCTCGTCGTCCTTCGCCCAGAGCCAGATTGTTGCACGGCGCACATTGAGAATCTTCGCCGTCTCCGTAAGGTTGCCACCCGTAGCGTCGAGAGCCTTGCGGAAGGTGTTCAATGAGGGTTTCTTGTATTTCTTCATAGGTATCTGATTTGGTCATTACTACTCGATGGACTCCATCATCGCGAGGAGTTCCTCACCCTTGACAATCTGGGTATGCTCGGGCAGGTTGAAGCGTGCGAGGAAGTCCTGCATATTGTCCATATTGTCGAAAGAGAGCATCAGGTACGCTGCCGCCTGCTCTGCCCGTTCCGCCGCCTGCTCGTTGGCCTGCGCCTTCACGTCCTTCATATGTTGGATTTTTGCCTGCCTCTCCTTCTCTGCGGCTTCCTCCGACACCTCGGTACCTTCGCCAGACAAAAGAGGCTGTTCGTCGTTGGTGCGCTGCTGCGCATCAGTGCCTCCTGCGTTGCTATTTGCCGACGTGTTAAGCCCACTCGTCATTGCCTGGGTGATTGTCGGGACTTCTGCGGTCTTGATTGCGGCAAGGTTCTGCTCCAGCCCGATACCCATCATCGAAAGGTCGGCGGTTGAGAGTCCGGCATTGGCGATGTTGATTTTCGGAACAATGGCCTTCAGTCGGTCGTAGTCCCATTTACCCTGCGCGTTGGGATTGTTGAGCAGGATGTTCAGTTCCATCTCGCTCTGTTCGTCCAAATCAACGACGTCTGCCCGGATGATATAGTCGTTTTCCTGCGTCTCTGGGTCGTACTTCTGCAGGCTGTCGAGGACAGAGATTCGCTGGTGTCCTTGCACGATGGTGTTCCCGGTTCCCTTATTCACGACCAGGCCACCAACGAGCCCGAATTTCTTGATGCCTTTGCGGAGAGACTTGAGTTCCTCTTCGTCTATGATGCGGGGATTGTATTCTGCAAAGTGGATCTCGCTGCGCCTTAGCTCAACATTCTCCGCGTTGAAATATTTCGACAGCATAGCGGTCTGTTCGTCCGTCGTAGGTGCTTTTTTCTTGCTCATCTTACTGGTTGTTTAGTTCGATTTCTGGGTTATTGTAATGGTATTCAAAGAGGATGCGCTGCGAGAGCGGAAACGCCTGGTACATACGCTGCAGGTCTGCCGGGGCATTCTTCTCCATCCACAGAAAGCAGTCAAGATTGAAACCGATGCCGTTACTGGCGTTCTTTCCATATCGTACAGGCATAGGCAGGCGGTGCTGCTGCATATAGGCGAGGACTTCCTTCTGCGTCCAAGTCGCCAAAGGATAGGCAAGTCCGCCATTGGTATAGTGTGCCTCCTCGTAGGTGTTGAGCATAAGCCGACGATTCATACTGTCGGCTTTCTTCATTCCGAGAAACACATTGCGGATGCCCGTTTCCTCGCGTGCCTGGTCTATGACATTGCGCAGCTTCAACAGCTTCTGCTTGGGGTCGGCAATGCAGTACATACCGCCACGCCTCACATACGAGAGGTTCCAGTGTTCCATCTGCATCACCTCGACGTTTCGGTACCGAAGCAGCGAGGACTGGAGGAAACGCTCGATATGCTCAAGTCCTTGCACGAAGTACATAAACACGCACACCACTTTTTTGAAATATGGTGCCACGAGGTCGAGAGTGACAAGGCTGTCCTTGCCGCAGGAGTTGAACACGATGCAATTCTCCGACTGCTGCCGGACGAATCTGATAGTGTCGTGCGCTTGTTCGAGTTTGTTCATCTTTTAGGTTTTTTTGTCCGTATGTTTCAATGAAAAAGAAGGGAGTGCAGAGCTTTCACTCCACGCTCCCTCGTCTTGGCACTTCTGCTGCAGAATTAACCACCAGCGAGGCCGAGGCCGACGCGCACGTCGTAGTAGCGGGTACGGCGGGAAACCGCACGGCCATTACGGGCGACACGACCAGTGTCCCTGTTGGTGAAAGTCTGCTGGCCACCGGTGTAGTTCTGGCCTCTTCCAGTGGTGAAGGCACGGGTGCTACGGTTGCGATTGGTAGGCATAATTGCTCCTTTCTTTTTTTGGGGGTTAAACTTCAGTTATTTCACGCGAAAAACAACTTTTCAGAGTGCAAAAGTACGCACTTTTACTCGTTTCTATTGCATTTCGGCATTTTTATTGTTTGATTATCTTAATAATCAAAATAAACAAAAACAAAACGACGCGTTAAGGCTGCTTCAGCCCCTCCTTATACACGCTGTAGTCGATGCTGTCCTTCTCGTCCCACCCCTCGACGCTTGCGGCGTTGATGAAGTCGGCGATGGCGGTGCGGAATGCCACAAGTTCCTGCTCGGTGTCGAAGGTGTGGTACACGGCCTTGCCATCTGCATCCTCGCCGAGTTTGAGGCGGACGGGCAGTGTGTGCGGGCTGGCGAAGTTGCGCTGGTTGGCGGTGGAGAGCCACACGGGTTTGCCCTCGTAGGTGAAGCCGGAAAGGATGGTCTCCCGGACACGGCTGTTGATAAGTTCCTCGATGTCGGTCTTGATTTCGGCCAGCGACGGGATGTGGTCGTAGTCCTTGCGGTAGCGGTAGCCCTGCGGCTCACCGCCTATCTCGGTGTCGGTGCCGAAGCCGTAGAAAAGGACGGCGTGCCTGGCAGAGAGGCGAAGGATAGTGTTGTCCTCGCGTTCTGCTCCATACTGCTTGAAAAATCTGTTAGGGTACTCCATATTTCTGTGTGTTTGTGGTTTTACGGATGTTATTGCTCTTCGTCGTCGAGCGGGATGTTGATATTCAGTTGGGTGTTCAGACGTTTCCGCTCGTTGTTGTCCGGCATCGGGAAGCCGAGTTCTGTGGCCGACATCAGCTCATATCTCGGACACGTACCGCTGTAGTCCGCATTCAGTGAGCAAAAGAATGGGAGTCCGCCCTCGGCTTTTCTCTCGTCGAGTTCTTTCCACATCCCTTTGTCGCCCGTCCAGAACTTGCGCAGCTGGTTTTGGAACACTATGCTCACTATGTACTTCTCCCGTGGCTTCGGTATCCGTTCAATAAGAGCGGTCAGTTCGGCAGGGTTACAGCCACCGCCGTCCTTGACGGGTTGCCCGTCCGCATCGGTCTTTTTGGGCGTGTTGTTGCGCATCACGTCGGCCACAAGAGCCTCGTATCTCTCTCTGTCTTCTTTTGCTATCACTCCTGTCTCGTAGTCCAGGACGATAAACGGCTGGTGGTTGAGTTCGCGCCCGCTCACCTTCAGCCCTCTGAAACTTTTCTTGCCGTCAGGGTTCTTGGCCTGACCGCTTTTCGATTTGCCAAAATCTTTCATCATTTTCTTTCTGTAATGTTTGTATTCTTCCGCCGTCATAAGTGTCTGCATCAAGTGCAGGCAGTCGGCGTGTTTTGCAATGCCATAGAACGACGCAACGAGTTCCCTGCGCCGACTACGGCTCTTAACTTTATGCAGCTTACGGGCAAAGCCCTGTTTCACCCTTTTGCGCATCAGCGTGTAGGTGGGAAACGTGACATATCCGAGGAAATCCACACCCTCGCCGACAGGGAAGATGCGGTCGCCGTGCTTCACCTGCTGCCCTATCAGCTCAATGCGTTCGTGGACGATGCCACGCTTCTCCCACAAGTCGAGTTTGGTGTCGCTGCCTATCAGACCGTCGTCGCAGTAGCGGTAGAAGAACTTGACCCCGTAACGGTCTTTGAGGTAGTGGTCGAGGAACACCGACAACAGAAGGTTGCCAGTACCCTGCGAAGAGCGCATACCCATTGATATGCCCACGCCGTCGGGCAGCACCTCGATGAACTGGTCGAGTATCGACAGCAGACGCTTGTCCTTGAAGACACGGCGGAAGGCATACTTGGCGAAGTCCTGCTTCACCGTGTCATAAAACTTCTTGATGTCGAACTTGTACCAGTAGCGCAGTTCTGGATGTTCCCGCAGATCGCGTTTGACACGTTGCTCCAAGTCCTGTACCCCGCGCCCTTTGATGCTGCTTGCCGTGGTGCGGATGAAACGCAGCCGCAGGTAGCGGTCTACGACAATCATCACGGCGGCGACCTTGATGCGCGTCTTCATACTGAACACCTGGAGGTGGCGTTCCTTCCCGCGCTCCACGATGTCCTTCGGGTGCCACTTGCCGAGCTCTATATGCCCGCTTCTAATCTCTTTCGCCACGCTCTCAAGGAACTCTTCACGATGAGCCAGCAGCCAGCGTCCCTCGCTGCTGTTCTTGCGCTCGGTTCCGCTGACTACAGTATCGAAAGCCGCGTTGAGGTTCCTCCAGTCGCAGATTTCATCTATTATGAAAGCGTAGCGTTTCCTCACTGTTATTGTTTGTTGTTGATTGTATTCCTTCAATGACTCCCGCCCAAGATACGCGGCAAAAAACAATCACGCTCACCATTCGCACTTTTTGCCGTGCGCTGTGAAGGCCGTCTGCCCTCACCGCTTTCGAGACAGCCCTACGGCCATCCTACCAATCTCTGCGGTTACAATGTGGTTCCAGTTCCACGACGTGTTTCAGCTTTCCGAGGGGCGTTTCAGCCTCCCGCTGTTGCTGGGGCGCAGGTCTCTCGGGCTCGGCTGTCCGCCATCGCGTGACGGTGTGCCGGAGGGACGAAGCTGGATTTTTAGTCTCTACAATTTCATTGTTTGCAAGCCGCGACCCGTTGTTCGTGTTCGAGTTCGAGGAGGCGTTGTTCGCATTCGCGTAGGCGACCCCGCCGTTCGCATTCGCATTGTTGTTCGACCGACCAACGACACGGCAGATGAGACCGTCTGCCCTTATCGGAATACGGGGGCGGGCGGGCTGCTGGATTGCAGCCCGCGACGCCCGACGCACTCGCTTTTTCGCATTTTTCGTGTTGTTCTTTTTCATCGGAGTTACTTGATTTTCAACTATTCTTCTTCATCATCAATCAGAATGATTTTTTTGCCTTGGGGAGGTCTGAAGGCAAGCCGCGACCCGCTGTACGTGTACGAGTACGAGGAGGCGTAGTACGCATACGCGTAGGCGACCCCGCCGTGCGCATTCGCATTGCTGCTCGACCGACCAACGACACGGCAGGATGACATAGTAATCCACGCGCCGTCTGCATAGTGGGTGGCGTAGTTGGTATCGCCAGTGAGACGCGCCGGAATGACATCACAGAAACGACCGTGGCGGACACGGGCAATGTTGCTTGCCGTCTCGGTGGTGCCTTGCACGGTACGCTCGGTGTCGGTGGTGGGGTCATAGATATGCCACACGGCATCCACAGGGTCGCCCGTCTTGCCGACCATTCTGTTGGCGAGGGCTGACTTGTAGGAAATGACGTTGACGGCCACGTGTGTCATCCACTCGTAGGTGCATCCGAACCAGGACTCCAGTCCGAGGACTTTGTTTCCGTTTCCGCTGTTGCTGCTCTCGCGCAAGCCGTCGGCATCGCCGCCAAAGGTGCCAGTGTCGTAGTAACCAGTAGCACCACCTGCAGACTTGCCATAGCCGAAGCGGAGCGAGGAGTCGCGGTCGCCTGTATAGCCATAGACCAGCAGGGCGACCATCTTGCTCATCTCGTAGTCCACATCCTGGTATCCGGCACCACGGCGGAAGGCGAGGTTCTGGAAGTCCTTGCAGGTGTAGTTCATTGTGTTGAGCGGCGTATTGGTCGGGTAGCCCTCATTGTCGTACTGCCATTCTGCCGAGGTGGTCGCCGTTCCCGTGCCAGTCTTGACGGTGGCACCGCCCAAACCGCGCATACGCAGCAGTGCATCAACCGAGGCTTGATGGATGGCCACAAGGAACGGGTTGACCTCGACCCAGCCGTTGATGCGGTTGCCGTCGGTGTCGAACACGTCGGGTTCTATGGCTTCCACCTTGTTGCTGTCCACGGTGATGATAGGTGTCTGCTGGTCTACGGACGAGAGACAGGAGAAGGCGAACTGCGTGGCCCCTTCGGGAATGGGAAGGAAGATGTAGTCGCCATTCATAAAATCGAAATGGGCGTGCGTGACGGCCATATTGTACTTGCTGATGATGACACCCTCGGCATTGAGGAAGCAAGCCCCGATGGTGGCGTTGTTCATACCGGGATAGCGCACCTGCTTCATACCGTCCACAATGTCGGTGATGTAGGTGTTGACGTTATTGGTAGCCGCGAGGACACCTGCGCTCTCCATCGTCGAGGTGCCGACAGTGATGTTGTTCACGCTGACGGCATAGCCTTCGGAGAGGAGCGTCTGCGCGAGTGTCTTGCGCCGCACGGTCTTGGCCGACGAGGTGGGAGCCTGGGCATTGTTGCTGACGAAGGCGTACTTCTTCTGGTTCTTGTAGTCGTTCACACCCTTAATCCAGCAGTGAGGGAAGAGCTTGAACGAGTCGTGTCCGTCGCCAGCGACATCGGCATAGTCGTAGTCCGTGCCGTCGGGCAGCTGTCGGTAGTTGGTCTTGCTGATGGGGTGAGCCTCGAAGTCGCCCTGCTCGTTGAGTTTGCCGTAGACGGGGATGAAGTTGTCGCGGATGAGCTGGAAGTGTCCGCTGGGCAGGAACTCCTCGCCAGTGCCGTAGCCCGTATTGTTCTCAAGGTTGGTGATGTTCTTGGTGTCGCTGACGGTGTCGTCGAACACGATGGTGGAGTATTCCGGCAGGTGGATGTTGAGCGACGGGTACGCCTCGCGGTAGGCCGCAAGGGTCTCGTCATCGAGGAAGCGGGTGAGGTAGACATCGCCCACCAGCTGACACTTCGGGACGGCGTTGCCGTCGGCATCAATGCCTCGCAGGTCTTTGAAACGGAGCAGGATGCTTCCGTCGTCGTCCATATCCACGCCTTCGACACGCAGACGGTCAAGGTTGGGACAGGCTTCGGCCAGCGTCACCCAGTCAAGGTGCGGACAGGCGGCGAAGTTGATGGTGGTGATGTTCTGATAGCCCTGGATGGTCAGTCCGCTGGCTTGGAGAGCTGCGAGGTAGCGCAGCTTCAGCACGGTGAGGGTGGACGGCAGAACGCACTCGTAGAGCGGCGCACCTTCGGCAATCTCCACGCTCTGTACGCCAGTGCCGCCGAGACGCAGCACCTCAAGGCGGGTCTGATTGGCGACATTGAACTCCGTGGACGACGAGGTGCCGGTCTTGACACCGAGGTGTCCCGTGCAGTCGATGAGGCGGAGGCGGGTGCATTGCTCGAAGTTGAACCACCACGCCTGTGTGCGCTGGATGGCAGACGCGGCATTGATTTCACGGATGAGTTTCGCCTTGTTGAGGTTGATGCCGTTGTTCAGAGAACCAGCCACGCCCGAGAGGTCGAGTTTCTCAATGCAGGAAGCACCGTAGAGGTCGACGGGGTCGTTGATGGAGATCTTGCCCGTGAAGGTGAGGGTGACGGTGTCGCCAGTGTCGGCCTGCTGCGGGTCGTTGTGCGAGCCGTTACGGTAATTCCAGTCGAAGTAATAGGGTGCGTTGCTGGTGATTTGGATTGTTCCGGCAGCGTCGCTGTTTTCGCGGACAATGTACATTTCCACGTTGTCGCCGTGGAAGGTGTCGCATCCGTACTTGGCATCGAGCAGGGCGAAACGGTGCAGGATGGTGTGGACGCGATGGCTGTAGTTGGTGCCGTCGAGGGCATAGATGTAGGGGTACTTCACGCCCTCAGTCTTCACACCGTCCTGTATGACGGTCACGCCTTCGGTGGCGGGGATGATGTACTTGAACTCTCCGCTCTTGTTGTAGGCTCGTGCGCTCCAGTTGCCCTGCTGCTCCTCGTTGAGCATATTGAGGACAAAGTCATTGGTGAGGACGTTGCGCATATTGCGGGCAGCGGTCTTCAGTTCCTCCTCGAAGTTGGCGAGAACCAGGCACCACAAGTTGCTGTCGTGGCCCTCGAAGGCGTATTTGCTCTTCTCGCTGTCCCAGAAGTCGCGCGTGAGGGTGTAGAGGTATGCGAGGAAGGAGTCGTTGCGCTTGCCGAGCTGACAGTCTCCGTCATAGTAGGTGATGTACCAAATGAGGTAGTCCCAGGTGCGCTCAAGCATATTCTTGGCACGTTGGTCAACACTCATAAAATAGTCTGTGAAGACGTAGTAGGTCAGCAGGTGCTGGACGCTGAAATACTGACTCAGCTCGTTCTTGAACTTGCTGCATACCCACTTCGCCTTGCTTGCCGCGCTCCATCCCTGCGGGGTGCCATAGTCGGGGTTGGCGACGGTCATAGTGCCAGCCTGCACACCTGCAGTGGAAGCCATACAGTCGTATATCCATCCGAAGAGGCGTTTGACGGCGGTGCGCTGGGCGGTTGTGGCGGCTGTCTGGTCTGACTTGGGCGTACCCCACACAGTGTCTTCGGGGTGGTTGAACTCCAGGCCATCGTCGAACTGCGCATCCAGCTGGTCGGCGAGAGCCGTACTGTTGGCGGAGCCAGCAGCCTGGAAGAGGCACAGCGGGTTGCCGTTGGTGAGGGTTTCGAGGGCTATGCTGTCACCGAAGTTGTGAACCACGTTGTCCTCGTCCGTGATTTTGACGTGTCCGAAGATATTCTTGGACTTGCCTTTATCGTGGTTGAAGTTGTATTGCCCGTAGTATTTGACGGCGTTGGTAGGGTCTTCTGTATCGGTGCAGAACACGTCGACGGGGAAGCCGTCGATAGCCTGGCGCACATTGGGGTCGACCAGCTGCGGAGGCGTGAGGAGGTTAAGGGTGCGCGTGAGGTGTTCCCACAGCTTGGCACCGCCCGTGTTCATCGTCATACTGCTGTCGCTGTAGTCGGACTTGAGGCAGATGAGGGGTGCCTCGCGGTCGCCGTCGCGGAAGATGTAGCCCGTGAAGGCGGTGTCCTCGACCCAGTTGCCATTGCTGTCGCGTCTGTAGACCTTGACACTCGACGGCTTGAGCAGGTAGATACGGTAGTTCTTGCGCGGGTACTTGGTCGATGACGTTCCTTGAATGCGGACGTTGCAGCCTTCAATCTTCAAATCCCATTCGGGGCCAAACGGGGAGTAGTAGATTACGTCGGTGAGGAAATCGGTCTTCTTGTTGTTGGCCGAGTTGACCTCGTCGAGACCCTTGGGGCGTATGAAGTGAACCACACCCTTGCCCTTGGCAAGTATCTTGGTGATGTCGTACAGGCCGTTTTCCAGCACATCGTTCTCCTCGTACTTGGCCAGCATCTCGTTGACGGTCTTGCGGTCTACAATCCAGTTGTCAACTTCCTCGTCGTCAGTGAGTGCGCAGTCATATACGTAGACGTTGCGGAGTTCGATGTCTGCGGCGGTGCTGTCGAAGGTGATGCCCACGGGGGTGTCCTGCACGAAGTTGTCGGTGGTGTTGTAGAGGTCGGACTTTTCGCGCGTGCCGTTCACATAGAGTTCCATAAGGCGGTGCTGGCTACGCTGCCCTATGACGAAGGCCATCTTGATGTCGATGTCCTCGGCGAAGGTCTTCTCCACGCCCACCAAGCGGGTCTGCTCGTTGCCGTCCTCGTCGGTGTAGGAGGCGGAAGAGCCTGTGAGCATCGAAGCCTTGCTGCCAGTGATGTGGAAGCCCTTGCCGCCGCTGATGCAGCTGATGATGTCGGCGGTCGGGTCGATGATGTTCGACACCTTGAACTCCATTTCGATGGTCTTGCCGGAAGCGGCAGGGTCGACGGCCTGGTCGAAGGGGTAGGCGTTGATGACAATCTTGGCACCGTTGCGCATCACGAGAGCGTCGCCGTTCCAGCCCGAGGACTTCCAATCGAAGCCGTAGAACGATGTGGTGACGTCGCCGTCAGTCCACTTGGCAGGGTCGCTCTCCTCGTTGCTGCGTCCTGTGGCCGACAGCCCGAAATTGAGGTTGGCGGTGGCACGCTGCACGTCGATGGTGGACGGCTCGACCACTATGTTGAAGGCGTAGGAGGTGGAGCCGCAGACATAGCGTTCCGTGACGGTGCCAGCCTCGTTATAACGGCTGGTGTATGTCTGTCGGGCACGACCGACGCTGAAGGTCTGATTGAGGACACCGTTTCTGTACTCCGTGACGACAGCCGAGGTTCCGGCTGGGTCATAGACATAGTAGTAGAAACTGCTGGTGGCATACTGTGTGGCCTTCAGCGAGGGGGTGAGGTCGGTCGGGGTGTAGAAGATGTAGCCGTCGTCGCGCGTGAAGTTCAGCCCGATGAACGGCACGGAGGAGCCAGCCTTGAGGATGTCGATGTAGGTGCTTTCGGAGAGGAGGTTGTCGTTCTCCGCCACGATCTGTATCGTGTGCCGTCCTGGGGTGAGGGAGGAAGCCGCAATGACAAACTGCCCGTTGGTGGTGCCGCTCTTTGTTACGGTGGCCGTGGTGGGTGTCGTGCTGCCGTCAATGTACATACTTATCTCCTTGGAGCCGCTACCCTTGACAGTGTAGCCCACAAGGATGCTCTCGCCGTCGGTGTAGCCGCCCTGCATAGCCTTGCCGATGAGGGTTGTGGCATTGTTGAGTGTGAGGGAGAGCTGCACCACGGTGACGGTGACGTAGAACTGCTTGGACTGCTGAACGCCGTTGTCAATGGCGTTGGCGCGGATTGTCACGCCGATGGTACCAGCTGTGGTGAGCCAGGGGTCGAGGATGATGGAGTGCGCTGCCTCCGACGGGGTGACACCCGCAATGGTCTCTTCGTGCAGCACCACGGCACCACGCTTGACGCTGACGGTGATGTCGCCAGCGATACCGTCGGCGACACCCTCGGAGTTGAGGTGGTTGTAGTACCAGTTAAGAACGCTGTGGCCGCCCTCCTTGACCTTGTTGGCCGACACGGTGGCGTTGAGGGTGATTTTCGATGTCTGCGCAGAACCGCCCCCACCGCCGCCCGCCACAACGAACTGCGCCACCTGCCGCCCGTTCTGCGAGAGCGTGACCTGCGAACCGTCCTCCACCTCCTCAACGTCGGAGTCGAATGTGGGGTTCTGCAAGCCCTCTATAGCGGTGGCCACGGCTGCATTCTGCACGGGGTTGGTGCTGGTGTTGTCGAGGCTGTTGTCAATCTCGGTGATGGCGTTGTTTTCGAGGTCGAAGATACGTTGGGCGATGGCTTTGTTCTGCACGGGGTTCTCGGAGGTGTTGGAGAGGGTCTCGTCCACCTCGACACGTCCGCCGCCCGTAACGTCAGCCCAGTTCGCCTCAGTAGTCCAGCCGCTGATGTCGGCGGGGGTGTACTGCTTGGTTTCCCATACACCGTCGGCAATCATATAGGTGATGCAGAGGCCGCTCTTGCGTTTGCCTGCCTCCACTTTTACAAGAGCCGTGGCAAGCGTATAGTAGCCTTCGGCGGGTTTGCCGAGGTTGATGGTGTTACCGTCGGACGCGGCATCGCCAGGGGCGATGTTCCCGTCGGGGCCAACGATGAGAGACTTCCCTTTGTTGGCTTCGCCTTGGTTCGCGTCCAACTTGGTGTTGAGTCTCTGTGTTACTTCCTGCTTGGTGTAGACGCTGTCGGTGTCGGCCTTGCCTCGCAACGTCTCGTTCACCCTTTCAAGGAGTTGCATCACTTCCTGCTTGGTGTAGACGGTAGTCAGTTTATTGTCCACCTCGTTCTTGGTGTACACATCTGACTTGTCTGCTTTCTGCGACACGTTGGTGGCGACAGCGAGTTCCATCCAGTTGTTGAGGTCGAGGAATTTGGTCTTGGGGTCGATACCGTCGGCGTTGTTGTACAGTTTCTGGAACTGGAACATACGGAACACCTGCCCGTCGTAGAAGATGAGCAGCATTCCGCTACGCTCGTTGGCGGTGACGTTGGCATCGTCTGTTATGACCTGCACGGCTGTGGCGAGGGTGTAATAGTTGCCGCTGTCGAGCGGGTGTTCCGTGTCTATGCGGTAGATGACACCCGCACGCTGGATGGCTCTGATGAGGATGTCGCCGAGAGGGATACGGACACTCTCGTTGGCTCTGTTCACGCCCAGGGTGAGCAATCCGGCAAAGTTGCCGATGTCGCTCGACGGCTGCGGAATAGAGGGGTCTGTGATTTTCTTACCTTGTGGCATAATGTATTATTGTTAAGGTGATTATCTGATACGTACATAGGTGGGGTCAGAAACGCCGTCCCAGTCCTCAAAGGTGACGGGAGTGCCGTCCTGAAGGGCGAGGTAGAACCACTCGTCGCCACGGCTGTAGGCGAGAACGGCAAAGGTGATGGAGAAATCGCACCACACGCCGCCCTCGATGGTGGGCATAAACTTCTGGACGGCGTTGCTCTTGTAGTAGCATTGGAATGTCATTCCGTCGCCCTCGATAGTGCGTGCTTCGGGGGCGAGGACGGCGTTCCACAGCGCATACCATCGCGCCCAAAAGGTGGGTACGTCTGGGGTGCGGATGTGCAGCTTGACCGTGATGTCGCGCGATTTGAGGCGGACGGTGTCGCCGCTGTCGTAGATGATGCCGGACAGGGTGCTGACCGAACGCTTGAGGGCTTCCTTTGTGGCGGCGAACTTGAGGAAGGAGTCGCGCGTTCCCTTGACCACGGTGCAGCCGTAGAGGGCGAAGTCGGCGTCGTCGATAAAGTAGCCCATAGAAACGCCAGTCTCTTGCGTCGGGACGGCCACGGTGGGAATGGTTACAGCGTCCTCGGCAAACGTCAGCGAGAGGGTGTCGAAACGGGCATTCTGCGCAAAGGAGCCGTTGCTGACGTAGCGGACGGTATAAGTACGTCCCAGCCACGGAATATTAAGGGTATGGTAGACCTGCGAGGCGAGGTCTGACAAAAGCACCTGTGCCTCGCTTTCTGCGTCGGGATGGGAAATTCCGAAATTCAATGTGAACTGACGACCGTCGAGGAGAGGGGCGGAGAGGTCGGCTTCCAGCCCGTCTTCCTCGTGCCAGTCGTACACTTCCACCTTCTTGAATTGGGGCATCTGAAGGAGTGACTTCAATCCGTCATTCTGAAATACCAAGCCATAGTTGGTAAAGGCATCCAGCCCGTTTATTATTATTCTTCCAGTGAGTGCCATAGCCTTGATTAACTGTTGCGAATTTTCACACCCTGCATCTGTATGTCGTTGACGACAATGCGCATATTGTGGAGGTCGTTGTCCATACGGACGAGACGCTCCGTGTAGATCTCAATCTGCCGGACACTGCCGAGTATGGCGTTGGTGTTGTCGCGGATGATGTTGGAGTTCTCGGAAATGTTGAATGTGTGGACTGTCACAGTGGTGAGCATTCCGTTGGTCTCGTCAATACTCTCCTGCGATGCCGTAGCGGCGCCGCGGGCCTGGGCAGAGCGGTCGTTGGCACTGTCGCCAAATCCAATACCCAGCGTGTTGAGAGTGTCACGTAAACCAATGAAGTCCTGCTTTGCCCCGTCGATGAAACCACGCAAACCCTCCGCCATATTGACGAAAGCTTCGTTTGTCCAAATGTAATTGCCTTCATCATCTTGCGCAAGATGATTGGTCTCCGCGTAATTGTTCAAATAAGATTTGAGTCGTGCTATCAACGGCTGCACGAAAGCAATTTGTATAATCATATTCCGAATCATATCGTCAATGCTCTCGTTTATCTCATTGACCGCTCCCTCGATATTGTCGCCGAACTTCTTGAAAATATCGAGCCACTTGTTCACGATGCCCTGCAGGTCGTTGCCTGCCAGTCCCTCGAACATAGCACGAACACGCTCCTGCATATTGTACTCCGCCTCGGCTATCTGGTTGTCTATCTCGATTGTGCTTTGACCGGCACGATACATCTCATCGCGCTTCTGCTTCAACATATCAATGCTCAGCTTGTCGGCCTTCATCAAAATGTTGAAATATTCGATAGATGACAGATTTCCTTCCCTTAACAAGGCGTTCATCTCCTCGATAAGGTGCAACCTCCGCTCGTCAAGAACATAATCCTTATGATTTTCTTGACTTGCATATTGATACCTTACCGCAGAGTTACTACTGTTCTGGAATTGTTTGATGACAGTCCGAATAAATTCTCTTCCTGCCTCATCGATAGTGCCATTGACCAGCTGATCCAATAAACCTGGCCATATAGTATTTATGTAGGCGGCCAGCGTTTGAACTCCACCTCCGCCACCCGTTATTGAATTATTCAACACCTCAAGCAGGTGCTGGTCGTCAAGAATGTTGACTGCCCTATTAAAATCAACGCCATTCCTCAACGAACGCCAATTCGCGTTACTGTCGTAGTCTGCATCCGCACGGAGACTGCTGATTGCAGAAATGAGCTCTTTCTGATAACCGACATAGTTCAACGACGAAACAACGTCGGAGAGGCTATCAATAGAACCAACCACAGCACTAATGCCATCAATGACCTCTTCAAGGTAGTTGTGGGCTTCCTCGGCTCTCTGCTTTTCTTCCTCCTTGCGCTGCGCCTCGGATTTCAACACGCCAGTCAAGATGCCCTGCCCGATACCAAGGACGGCTCCGATGATGGCACCCCAGCCTCCGCCAATCTGCGCACCTGCGGCAGCATATCCGCCAGCCGTGCTGATGGTGTCGGCAATGCCCTGGAACGTGTCAGCCATCTTCTCAAGCTTCGCGTTGCCCGTCGCCTCTGCGAACTCTCTCATTGCGGACGCTATTCCGCTGGCGACACTGGCGACCTTGCTGAACCCGTTGACGATATAATCCACGCCGCGCTGCACCTCGTCCTTGGTCTTACCTGTGAAAGCGTCGGAAAAGGCATCCTTGAGACTATAACCCTTACCCATATCACGCAGCTCGTTGCGCACCTTGCGTATCTGCTCACGCAATGCTTCGATGGCCGCTTTTGTCTCGGGATTGTTCCCGTCAAGCCCGAGTCGCTCAATCAGCTGCTCGTCGCTCTCACTCTCCATCTCGTCAAGCAGGCGCTTCGCCTCCTTGATGTTCTCGACGGTCTGCTCGTTGAACACGTCCCCGATGTTGTTCTTTATGAACTCTTGCTGCAGGTTCTTGAGGCTGCCTCTGTACGTCTTCTCAAGCTCTGCGAGCGACTTCTGCAGGGCTTGCTTTTTCTTCGGGTCTCTCTCTTGGGCAATCTGCTCTTCGAGCTGCGCCCGTCGTGTCTCAAAGGCGGTTGTCATATTCAGCATTTCCTGCTGATAGTCCACATAATCTCCTATCACAGAGGCATAGAAAGCACGTTCTTCATCCTCTCGCTGCTTGCGGTACTTGGCGTTGATGTCGGACTCGTCCTGCCGCTGGTCTTCCGGCAGCAGTTTGTTCGCTTGCAGTTCTGCCCTACGTTCCTGCTCAAGAAGCTCAAGGCGTAGCTGAAGCTCTTCCATAGTCCCTTCCCTGACAGCAGCCAGTCGCAGGTTGATACTCTCTTTTGCGGTCTCTATTTCATCCTGCTGGATTTGGAGATTGAGAATGGCAAGTTCCGCCTTGTATCGTTTCGCATAAGCCTGCCGGAGTTTCCAGAGTTCCTCGACCTCGTCTTTCGATGTCTCGGGGTCTGCTATCTGTGCGTCGATGTCCTGCACCAGGCGCGAGTATTCCCTTGCGAGAGCGGCACGCTGCTGCTGTGATGTCTTGGCTCCGCTATCCTCGCCAGTGTCTTCAATACGGCGACGGATTGAAAGGAGTCTCTGCTGATGCTGACGCTCCAACTTCTCGATGTCGTTGTTCTTTTTCTGTTCAAGAAGCTTGATTTGGTCATTGATGGCCTTGCGAGCGGCAGCGGTGAGGTTTGCCTCTTGTGCCAGACGAATGCGCAAGTCTTTTATTTTGTTGTCTGCGTTGGCTTTCGCCTGGGCGATGTCCCTCTTGTATGAGTCACGCTCCAGCGATATGCGAAGAGCCTCGGTCTCGCGGATTGTGCTGCGCTCTGTTGCCGCAATCTGCTTGGACTTCTCCCTCCGCTCGTTGGCGACGCGCTGTGCCTCTGCGTCCGCTTCTGCTTTCGCATCACGGGCATCCACGCCCATCTTAATCAGAAGTTCCTTGTTCTCGATAGCCTTTTGCAGCCACTCGATAGCCTCGTCTACTTTCTGCTTGCTCTCCTTGCCGTTTACTGTAATTTTTATTTTTTTGTCCCCGTTGGCCTTTGCGTCGTTTACATTTGACAGTGTCCTTTGAAGCTCAAGGAGTTCGTCTCGGTTTTTCTGAATATCCTTTATCTCGGTGGCATAATAACCTACATTGTGGTTCGCTTTCCTCTGTTTCAGCTGCAGCAGCTCGTCCTCAATCCTGTATTGTTCAGCAAGCGACTTGTTGGCGTTCTTGGCAAGGGAAAGCTCACGCTCTTTCGATTTAATGGCATCGTCGAATCTGTCGTTGTTGTGCTGTGCCGTCTGTTCGAGCAATGCCAGATAATTGGCTTGAATCTCATTGAGGCGCTTCTGCTTCTGAGCCTGCGACTCGATAGAACGCACCAGAGCTACGACCGCCACGGTTACAGCGGTGATGGCCATAAGTATAGCCGTGAACGGATTGGAAAGGAGAGCCTTGCCGAGTGACTTTATGGCCGTGATAACTCCTTTGACAGAAACCTGCGCCAGCCCCATACCTCCGCGCAAAGCCTGCATAGCGGCACGGAAAGCGGCGACGGGATTTGTGGACGACTGGAACACCCTCGACAGCTGCGAAAAAGATGTGATAGCCTGGCCGACAGGACGAGTGGATGTCTCAACTCCGTCTGCGAGTTTCGAGATGTTGCCGAGCATATCCTCCCAACTCTCCGATGCGTCCTTCTGTTCTGCCTTGGTCTCTGCAAGTGCGTTGTTTGCATTCTGCACCTGCTCTGCAAGATGCTGGTACTCCAACTGCAGGTCTTTGAGCTGTGCGGTGTCGCCTGCTGCAGTGGCTGCATCCATTTTCTGCGCCACATCATCGAGCTTGGCCACGAGGTCGTCGTATGTCTCCTGCTGCTCCTTGAGGGTGGCGTTGAGTTCGTAAAGACGGGTGGACGATTCTGCCGCCTTCGTGCCGAGGTTGTCCCCGAGAGCCGCAGCCGCGTCCGTGGCTTGCTGATTGGCTGCCGCCAGCTGTTGCTGAAGCTCGATTATCTGTGCGTTTATGGTGGTGAACTCCGTGTCGGTACCAGCCTGTTCAAGCTTGGTGTACAGGTCATCGATAGCCTGCTCGAGGTCTTTGACGTGCTGATAGTCCTCTTCCGTTGTGAAAAGACGCGGTGCCGATGCGCCGGACTGCGACATCTGTCCTGCACTCTCCTCCATCTGCTTGAGAAGTTTGGTAAGGTACTCCGTTTCGGCTTCAAGGTCTTTTATGTCGCCAGTGGTCTGGACAATGTCCTTGTTGATAACCTTGAAGAGGTCGTAATCCCCTTGGGAAAACGCTTTGTCTGCCTGCTGACCCCAGCGCTCGACATTTTCGCCCCACTGCCGCAGGGTGAGGTTATTGTCAGAAATTGCATTTCGCAGGGCATTCATTTTGCCCTCGACGGTGGACACATCGAACCCCTTACCAAGATGCTGGAATAGTGCGTCAATATACGCGCCCTCTTTCTCGGCGTGTCTTCCCAGTTCCTCGAACTTTTTTTTGCCTTCGTCGGCTTTGGCTTTGAGGTCATCGATGTTGAGACCTACGAGAAAATTGAGTGGTATATTGTCCGCCATTTTTTAATGTTTTTTTCTTTTTTTACGTCTGTAGAATTGCTTGATTTCCTTCCAATGTCCCGGATTGTCCGCGCTGAGTACCTCATCCTTTTTTCCGTCATTCTTCCCGTCCTTGTCCTCTTTCTTGCTTCCGAAAGACGGTATCACTGCACCATACAGAATGATATTTTCGTAGGAGAGGCGATAGAGCGCATAGTCAAATGAGCATCTGTACCACTTGACGAAAGAACCTATGAGAGCCCAGATGCTGTCGTTTCCGTCGTTGGGGTCTCTGTCTCGGTTTCCACTTTCGTCGCCTTGGTCATATTTATCCCTGCGAGGAAAGTGGTAAGCGCGAAAAAATGCGCCAGTTCTGTGTCTGCCATCAGTTTCTGCGCTGCATCGTTCAGTTCGCTGGAGGTGTGCATCACCGAAAGTCTGCGGGTCTTGCGTCTCACCTTGACACGGTACACAAAATGCCCGAAACGACCGAGCAGCATCCACATAGAACTGACCATAGCGACCGCCAGGACACTGGGCGCACTGCCGTAGAACCTGCCGAACCGAAGGGCTGCAACAATGGGGTTCTCTTTGGTTTCCGAAATGTCCTGCGGAAGTTCCGACACGGAAGCGGACATCTCGATGATCGTTGAGAACGTCATTTTCGAGAGGCGGTATTCCTTGTCGCCTATCTTGAGTTTCTTGGGCTGCTGCAGGATTGTATTGGCAACCTTGCGCTCAATGGTATCAATGTTTTTTTTCTTCATTTTAATGAATATTTTTCATTTTAATGATTTTTCTTCATTTGTCTCCGAGGATGGGTTCGACCCATTGGCATCACGCCACTTACGTCAGCACTCGGAGATGTCAAGGGTCGCCCCTGCGAGAGAGCGACCCTTTGGGGATGTGCCAGCTGTTAGGCAGCGGCGGACTGGGTTACGACAATCTCTGCCGAACCAACACCAGTACCGTCCGCGATGGTCACGATGGCGGTGCGCACGGCTGTGGTCTCGTTGGCGGCGACCTTGACGGTCACGACACCGTTGGACACGGTCGGGGTACACCACGCCTCGCTGGAGGTGGCAGTGAGAGAGCCGTTACCCTCGGCGTTGATGGTCTGGCCTGTGCTGTCGGCGGTAGCGGCGAAAGCGAGAGCGTCCTTGTCGACATCCACGCCCAGAATCTTCACGTCCTCACCCTCGGCGGGTTCAAGAGCAGTGGCGGTGTAAGCCACGCGGAGAGCATCGCCCTTCGACCACAGAATGCGACCACGAAGGGTGCATTTGTCAATCTGGACGGCGGGAGCGTTGGGGTCGTTGTCGTTGCTGACGCGGAAGGCGTGTTCGCCAGGGATGGGGCCATTCTTGGCAGGGAACGGGAGAGCCTTACCCTTCTCCTTGACCAGCTCGAAAACGAGCGTAGAAGAGTCGCCGGGTTCGGTGTAGCTGTCTATCACCTTACCCTTCTCATTCTTGAGATTGTTCTCGGTGCCGTCGGGAGTGTCGAGGGTGGCGGTGCCATCCTTCGGGGACTGAATCTCTTCCCAGCCGCCAGCAATGGGCGCGCCATTCACAGAGACCGCGTGCTCAATCTTGGGGGAACCATAGAGAGTCTTCATTGTATTTGTCCTTTCTGTTAATTGTTAATCAAAATTTTCATTCAGCAGGGTGAAGTCCATCTTGAGCGACACGAAGTGCTCTTTGATGCCTTCCTCCTTTAGAGTTATCACCATACCCGATTTCTCAAAGAGTATGTCGCCGCGTCGGGAGAGGAGTTTGGGGACTTTCACGGCCCAAGCTTCAAGCTGGTCGGTGCGTTCCTTGGTGCGCATCGCAGCCCCGCTTGCCGTGATGGTGTCGGGAATGTAGATGTTCACCACGCAGGAGCCTTTCTGAAGCTGCTCTTCGTTGCCGGAAATGACAGCCACCACCACATCTTCCTTGTTGGCCGCATCCTGCTCGTTCTGCATCGGGCGCATACCTTTGTAGTACACGCCGCCAGACAAAGCAGGGCTGACCATCGGACTTTCGCTCGCCTGGTCTTCAGCCAAGAGTGCGATGATGTTGTCTCGCAGGTATTCTTCCAGTTTGCCTCCTGTCATTTGTTCCTATCTCCTTTCTTCCGCTTGCGGTTAAGACATCAATTCAAGCAACCGAGCCGAGGAAACCTCCTCTGCTATGCCGGGCAGACGGAAACGTGCGCCGTCAAGGACTGCGAATCCACTTCGCTCGACATAGATGGCGTAGTGCATACCAGCCACTATGACGAGTACCGGGTCGCTGCTGTCCACTTCCGATGCTGCACGGCTCAACGTCTCAAGTCCTGCCGCCTCTCCTTCGCCTCCGCCGAAACCGCCAGTGCGGACGACAGAGCCGCGAACCACGATGCCGTAGCCGATGGATGCCGTGAGGTTGCCTGTGCGGTCGGTGTAGGTCTTGGTGGCACGAGCCTCATCGCAGAACCGCTCTCCGATTTCAGCGAGGAAGTCGGGGGCGTTCTGCTGCACCTTTGCGCCCAGGTTGTCGAGTGCGCTGATTGCTCCGCTGATGTCTACTTTTATAGCCATATCTCGACGGTTTGGGTGATGGTGTAGAACTCAATGCGCTGGACCTGGAATGTGCCGAGGCTTCCCTTTATGTCGTGGATGATAGAGACCGACTTGACGGAGTTGAACGCCGACCCCACGTCTTCGAGATTGCAGGTGACGCTATACTGGCAGTTGCGATATCTGCCGTCGTCATACCTGCCCTTGCGGTTCTCGGAGAGTGTGGAGATGGTGCAGATGACCGACAACCGGGCCGCTGAAGATGCCGCCACAGGCAGCCCGTTCCCGTCAAGGTCGGGCTGCTGCTGCGATGGGTCAGCGTAGGTCATTGTTCCGTTTGGGAAAATCTGCATCGTTCAACTCCTTTCTGTGTCAGTCTTTGTCGGTTTACCACATATCGGTAGCATCGGAAATGACGTTCTGCTGTTCGCCACTCTCGCCGATGAGAGGTTCACCATACTCCTTGTATATGGCATTGGCGGTGCCTCTGATGCCAGCCGGGTTCTGGGCGGTGATACTTCCCCCTTGCGAGAGGTTGACCATCGTCAGGACGAAGCGCAGCGTATCGGCGTATGCAAGGCGGAACTCTCTGCTTTTGGCGACCTCTTTCGAGAACGTCCCTTCAGCGTCCACGCCTCGACTGATGAGCTTTTCCTCTGCCTGGATGTCAGACAGAGGATAGTTCACACGTTGTTTTATGGCTTGCAGGTTCGTCATTGTCGGTTACTTCTTTTTGGCGGTGCTTTTGGTGGTTTTCTTCTCGGTCTTGGTTTCCGGCTTGGGTTCGGGCTTCTGCTCG
>JAEEGL010432092.1_pt1 | contig 48746 bp, 30 predicted proteins | sample 9134231 | NCBI WGS metagenome assembly JAEEGL01 (sample SAMN16246548, study PRJNA631951) | gut metagenome | biome: gut microbiome; feature: rumen; material: fiber-attached | host: Bos | place: Iran: Karaj | collected 2018-10 | reverse complement strand
TTCATCGGAATAAACCGTGGACATCATCACCTGCATGCGCTCACAGAACAGCTTCATAAAATCATCGTTTTCAAGAAGCCTGTAGATAAGCGTATTGAAAGTATAAAAGCCGCTGTTCATGGTTCCCAGCTGGTCTTTGCAGGTCCCTTCGGGTGTCCTTGTAAGGCAAAGGTCAAGATCATAAAGAACGAAGAACCACTTGCCTCCCTTACATTTCGCGACTCTCACATTGTCCATGTCGATATTTCCGGCCCACAGCTGGATTATATAGTAGTCTGCGACACTGTTAAGATCGACCTTATCCTTTATGTATGAGTAGGATTCTTCATTTTTAAGGTCGTGATCTTTTATGTATTCCCATAGGTCCAGCCATTCCCGGGCTTCGCTTCCGGATTTCACATACTGCATCTGCTCGATCAGCGTCACTTCTTCCTTCTCGCAGTTTTTGTGGGAAGCTATCATATCGTCATCGATATGTTCCCTTATGTAATAGATCCCGACGTATTCGTCGTTCACATAGAGATTGACGGGCTTATAGGCCTGGATCAGCACATCGTCAACAAATCCGCTGCTCAGCGAGAGCGACGATATATATTCGTCACGCATAAGAGCCGCTTCGTTATCCTGGGACCCGGAACGGAGCACAAGAGAATCGAACTCATCAATGTCAAGATCGTCAAACACCTTGTATTCTAAGTTCGGAGCGCCGAAATCCGTAGAAAACTTGATCCTGTAGCTCTTTTTAAGGTATTCCCTGCTGGTGGCTCCGAATACGCATATGGCGCAGTCTTCCGAAAACATCTGCCGGCCGCCGGAGATAAGAGCGATATTTGCCCTGTATTTTGTCTTTTTATTGTAATTATCGTACATCGTCTTAAAATCATTTTCATCCATGGTGACGACGACGACATCAAGTTCATGATCCGGCTCGGATATGAGATAATCAAAGGTCTTCGTAAAACTCTTTAAATATCCGTCCTTAGTCTGAAAGGCACGTATCGAGCACGTTTTCCCGATCCTTATGGGTTTTCCGTCATAGACCGGCGAATCATCATTGGGCTCCGTGCCGTCAAGTGTATATCTTATGGTCCCTTCGCCTTTAAGTGTTACGGATACGGTCCCGTCATAAGTTCCGGGGAGCACATTTGTCTCCGGTTCCGGAAGGATCCCTTTGTAGCCGTATGTATTCCCGCTTCCGACAGTGGGTGTGTCATATACCATATATGTGCCGTCCGGTCCGACACCGTAGCTCATGTTCTTCGGAAGCTTCGGGTATTTCACTTTATCAAGTATATTTCCCGACTTGTCGGCAATATACAGCTTTTCACCGGAATAGGAAAGCTTGAAGGGCATGTCCTCTTCCGACCTTTTATAGTAATCTCCGGTGCAATAAACAACGGTATATTCACCGGGGTTAAGTTCTATGTTCGGGAGGTGATAGTCAGTCAGATGCTTTTTTGAATCGGAAAGGAAATAATCGGAAAGCTTCAGCGTTTCGTTTGAAGCATTATAGATCTCCACCATATCAAAGAAGCCGTCGTTATGCTTGTTATATTCGTCATTTGTCGCAAGTATCTCGTTTATCCTGAGGGCCTTACCGTATTCTTCTTCCGGATCCTGCTCTGTCTTATCTTTATTGTCCGTTTGTTCAACGGGATCTGCTTCAAATGTGGGAAGGGGCTCGTTTGTTTTAGCATCATTTACAGAGGGAGTAACGGTATCACTTACCACAACTCCTCCTGTGACCGCTATCTTGGTGACTCCCGGTCGGTCCTGCGTGTCCTGCACGAACTCCTGTCCGTTTGCGCATCCCGAAAAGAGCACAGCAAAAAGAAACACAAAAACTGCAGGGAAAATAGGGCTTCCCTGCAAATTATGATTCTTCGGTTTATATGCAAATTTCTTCATCGTCTGCTCATCCGATGCGCCTTAAAATTTGCCATATATTGTAATTCTCGGCCCATTCAATGTCAAGTACCGTTGCGCCCCGGGGGTTTTTCTGTTATCATGATGCAAATATCCATTCAAAGATCGGGAGGGCATATGACATATTTCACATATTTCTTTCTGGACAATGAAAAAGACATAATAGTAAATCTCTACAAAGACATGGACCGCATGTTCTTTGAACTTGAAACCCCAAACCACTCCACCGGAAACCTTATAAGAAATCTTGCAAAGCTCTGTTCTCTCCCTCTTTCCGAAAACGAAAAGGGCATGCTTGTCATACGCGGAGAAGTCCCCTGCTACGTTGACGGCAGCAACAGGGATGTCTACATATTCAGGCTCGGTTCCGTCAAAGTGGCAAACATATATCCGGACGGCACCGTCGAAATGAAGGCCCTCATCCCTTCGATCTCAAAGACTCTCATGTCCCAGACAAGGGATTACAGGCTGGATTTCAAAAAAACCATATTCAAGACATATATCCCCAAAGACATAAAATTCCGTTCCGACCTTCACACCCACATGAACGGAAATCTTAAGCCGGATGTGATGATCGCTCTCGGCATATATCACCAGATCCGCTATCCTCTTTACTACGTGAGAAAGCTGTCGCTGAAGCTCACGGAGGCCCAGGAACAGAAGGTGAACGCCCGGCGCGAAAAGGTTGCGAGACAGTTCGTTGACTCCGGGCTCAAAGGGAAATATCTCGACCGCAGGATCAACGACAACACCTTCATAAACTTTGCGGATCTCATCTTGAACAACCTGGACAATGCGGAAGAAAACATCGTAAAGATCAGGGGTTCCCTTGCCGTACTTAAAGACGGCCAGGCTGTGTTCACAAACCTCGAAAAAGTATATCTTTACAGATATGTGTTCGCAAAGGGCAAGGAAAGCGAAGAAAAGATCCCTCTCAGAAACATCGCATTCATCCCGGATGATGATGTGAAATCCACTCTTCTTGCGATGCTGAGGGATTCCGAGACCGTTGAATACAGAAACAACACGATCTTTCAGGACAAGCTCCTGTGGATAGCCCGGGGCTACCGTGATCAAGGCATATATTACGCGGAGATCGCAGATACCACTCTCGTAAAAAAATACGAATCAATACAGATGCTCAAAGAAGTGCATGAAGTGATGCCCAAGATCTATAAAGAAACAGGTGTCATGATCCGCTTCCTCGCCGCAATGAGACGTATCCCCTTAACTATCGTAAAGGATGCGGTAACTCCCGCGGATTATCTCAAGAAGAACCTGGAAGTGCTCCGTGCCGTTTCCGTTGACCCTTATGTGGCTGGCTGCGATTTTGTCGGCGAAGAGATAAACGACATAATCTCATTAAAACCCGCTTTCCGTGAGATCGTGCGCATCGCCGCCGAAGACAGCACATTCGTGATCCGTGTACATGCGGGTGAAAACGACAGCACTAAGAACAACATATCCCACAGTATAGCCTGTGTCAAAGACAATCTCATGAAGGGTCAGACCATGCCCAAAATGCGTCTCGGCCACGGTCTCTACACTTACAGCCTCACATCCAAGAAAGGGCGCGAGGTAATAAAAGAACTCAAGGAGAACAATATCGTCCTTGAGTTCCAGATAACATCAAACGTAAGACTTAACAACCTGAATTCCATAGACAATCACCCTCTCAAAGCCTATCTCGCAAAAGGGATAGAATGCGTACAGGGAACCGACGGTGCCGCGCTCTACGGCACAAACCCCATCGACGAACAGCTCTCCCTTCAGAACTTCCTTGATCTCACGAACGAAGAGATGCAGAAGATGCGGGAAGCTGAGGCAAAAGTCATAGAACAGGGGACAAAAGCCTATTCCGAAAAGAAATACAAGCTGCAGGAGCTGCTTAAAGGGAAAGACCTTGAAGAATATCTCCTGTCCCGGATGGAAAATGAACATACCATCAAAAACCTCTCCCTTAAGAGCGTCAAGAAATTCGATTCCAATGCAGAGCTCAAAGACCGTACAGAAGAGATTCCATGGGATCTTACTCCCGTGATCATCATGGGCGGAAGCTTTAACACGGATAAGAGGAACACGCGTGTCACGGAAGAAGGCTTAAAGGATCTCACAGATCTTTACGACAAGCTCTCTCCCGAAGATGTCTGCTTTGTCATCGGACATAAGATCTCAGGCTACGAAAAATACATTGTCGAGCACAATCCCAAAAACTTCCGCATATTTGCGGTGGTTCCTTCACTCATAACAAAAGCCGAAAAAGAAAAGCTTAAGGCGGCAAACGTGTTTATCCGCGTTTCTCCCGAAAGCGAAGGCATGGGCATCTACAAGAGCTTCAATTACGAGATATTTGAACGCCGCCCTTCCGTAGTCGTTGCTTTCGACGGCAATTCCGCCGGCGTGAACATCATCCAGGAGGCCCGAAACGGCAAAGGCACCTCACTCATCTTCGTGAACAAACATTCGAGGCCCCTCTCCGAAAAAGCCCGCTCTCTCAAGGGCTATGTGGAATATTTCGGCGATGCCGGAGACCTCGGCTCAAAAGTCATCGAGAAAAACAGGCGCCCCATATAATGGGACGCCATTTTTAGTCGCGAAGATCAGTGTAGTTCTTTTTCAAACTCCTGCATGCTGGTAGCTTTTGCAGCCACTTTGAGCAGCCGTGTAAGCTCATCAGTGTCAGTAATCGTGTCAAGATGGTCTTTGACTCTTACTTGAACAGTACCCAAACCATTTAGGAGCTCAATGATATCTTGGCGTTTTCCTTCAGCCCTGCCCTGCGCTATACCCTTTGCTATACCCTGCTCCATATATCTTATTACAGGAAGATCCAATACTTTACCGCCCATATGATCACCTACTTTCTTCTGTATCTGCGGTTCCTTCGTGGTGAGTTTATAAGCTACTCTCTGTGTTAATTCCATGATAACACGGACCGAGAGTGTTGACAATACCTCGTTTTTAGTTTCGCTCTCAAGCCTTTTGAATATCTTACTGTACCTTTCAAAGAAACCATCGATCCTGTCATTGTTCTTTTCGATATCCGGGAGTTCTTTTTCAAGATTAAAGATATAGAATGGAATCAGCAATCTTCTTCCGGAAGATAGTTTTGATGATTACAATTTGGACGATTATCTTAACGACATTGAAAACGACCTTCAAAAAGAATATACTGAAGACATATCGCGATTTAAAAAGCGAATTGAAGCGGATGATCACAGTCTTGATGAAATCAAATGCGCAGGTTTTTGCGAAGTGAGGTAACGATAATGAGAAAGTATATCTGCCCGAAGCCATTTTTATATGTTCTCACCATCCTTTTTATCATCATTAGCTGCTTTACCGGAGCTTATTTTTCAGTCATTATCGGAAAAATAGTCGATACCGTCGGAGAGGGTGTCGAAGCACTTGTCAAGGCTCTGGTGTTCGGGTTATTGTTTGTGATCCTATCCGTAGGAATCGATATACTTGGTGGGATATTAAAGGAAAAGATGACGGCAGAAAGCCGGAAGGCAGTTAAGCGTGACCTGTTTTCAGCGATCCTTTCTAAGCCAGTCTCAGAGCTTTCGGCATCAAATACCGCTGAATATATAAATGATCTAACAAATAACATCGGCATGTTCGAACAGAATTACGTGAACGCCTTCTTCTCGTTGACTTCTGTTATCGCAATGTTCGTCTCCGCTTCGACTATAACACTTACGCTTGAGCCTCTGATGCTTGTTGTGATGATTGTTCTGGCACTGATCACTCTGCTCGTTACCGACAACGTAAGAAAAACAATAGAGAAAAGGTCAAAAGAGTATATCACTAAGAACTCGGAATATATGGCGGAAATAAAGGATGACCTTTCCGCATCCTATGTTATCAAATCTTTCGGTGTGATCGGGAAAATGCTGAATAAGCATGAGAAGAAGAATGCAGAGATCGAACATGTTAAGTTTTCGCTTGGTTTTACACAGACAATATGCGGCAACGCTGGTCAACTGGTAGGGCTCATGTCGACCGTTTTGGTCATGTCTGCAGCGGCCTATTATGCCATCAATGGCAGGTTTTCCGCGGGAATGATAATAACCTTCGGAAGCCTCATCGGACAGATCGTGTCTCCGGTTGCAAGCTTCCCTTCCGTCATATCAAGATTTTCGACTGCAAAGCCCGTTGTAGAGAGATTTAAAACGCTTCTGAAAAGCGAAGCAAAATCGAAAAACACAATCAGAAAAACCGGTCTAAACAATAAGATAGAGGTAAGGAATGTTTCCTTCAGTTTCGGTGATAAAAATGTACTAAACAGTGTTTCTGCCTGCTTCGAGCATGGGAAAAAATATGCCGTTACCGGAATGAGCGGAGGTGGAAAATCCACATTCATAAACGTTATCACAGGTCTTTTGACTGCATCAAATGGTGAAGTTACATATGACGGCATAAACATAAACGATATAAGCGAAGAAGACAGAAGCCGGATGATAAGTATTGTTCCGCAAGAAACATTTTTGTTCAATGATACTGTAAGAAACAATCTGACATTGTTTTCAGATGAACTATCCGAAAAAAGTATTTATGACGCGCTGAAACGCGCAGGAATAGCCGAGCTTGTCGAGTCGCTCCCGAACGGGCTCGATACGATCATTGCGGAAAACGGCAAGAATTTTTCCGGTGGTGAAAAGCAGCGATTTGCACTTGCTCGCGCGTTTTTAAGAAACAGTCCGGTGCTTGTTCTTGATGAAGGAACAAGCGCTATCGACAGTGAGACGGCCGGCCGGATCGAATCTGCGCTTCTTGCTGATAAAGAGATTACGCTGATTGCCGTAACGCATAATGACGATCCGGATTATTTGAAAAAATATGATGCTGAGCTAAATCTTTAACCACCGGGGACGTTTCTGTTTGGTTATTATCCTGTCATCACGGATTTTCACCCCTAACTATTTTCCTTATGGTCTCCGCATACAGATCAGCATGATCCATCGAGAACTCTCCGTGGCGGAGGCCTTTAAGCGTATGTAGTTTACAAGACGGAAGCGTCCTGCATATAGTGTCGGCAGAACTTAGTATCTCCCGGTTTTCCTTTGCACCCACAAACACATACACCGCAGCCTTCGTTTTCCTGAAAGAATCTTTAAGTGAATAGGACGTGTTTGCTTTTAAGAAAGCGATCATGTCCTGCTTTTTTATTTGGCATGTGTCCCTGTAATAATCTTCAAACAGGTCCGGTTTTATGTGAAGCGACTTAAATTGCAGTTTCGAAAACCATCTGTTCCGGATAAGCCCGTAACTGCTGCCGAAAGCCGGTGCGATCAGCATATTTGTAATTTTTGACGGGATCACCGCGGCGCTCTCAATAAGCGCATAAGAGCAGATGTCCTTCCTCTTCGACAGCATTTCAAGCAGTACCTGGCCCCCAAGCGAAAGTCCTCCGATCAAAAGGGCCGAACCGGACAGCTTTTCATCAATGAATGATATGATCTCTTCCGCATTATCCTCGATGGTTGTAAACGGCCTGTCGCTTCCCGCATGTCCGTCAAGGATCGGAAGGATGATATGATATTCATTCTGCAGCATCTCCGTTACCTCACGGTAGTTCCACCATGACAATCCGCCGCCGTGAAGCAACATGATCGTATTTTTTTTATCACTACCGTATTCTATGTATTTAAGCATCTTTCACCCCACCACCGTTAATGACCCGGGTTCAACATGGCATCTTAAGAACAGGATCTCCACACCGGCTTTCTTCGCATCTTCAAGCGCGATTCCAAACTCAGGATGTGTCTCAACATTTGCCTTCACTTCATAAACACCGTCCATCTGTATAACAAAAGCAAGTATGGCCTTATAGCCTGCTTTCTTTGCCTTGATCAGCTCCCTTATGTGTTTCACGCCCCGTTCCGTGGGAGCATCGGGAAAATAGCCCGTCCCCTCGATCTCCAGCGTGCAACCTTTTACTTCCATCAGATACTTTTCCGGGCCGCGTTCCATGTAAAAGTCGATGCGGGAATCTCCGTAGGTATATTCCGGTATCACAACATCATAGCCCTTTGTTTTCAGCCATTCCTTTACAACCTTGTTCGGAGCCTGGCTGTCGATGTTAAAAATTATCCCGTTATCCTTTCTGACAGCAACGAGATCATATTTTGTTTTACGGCCGGGTGTTCCCGGTTCCGTAAGCCACACATCGCATCCCGGTATGAGAAGTTCCTTACACCTGCCGGTGTTCTTAACATGCACCGTTTCCTTGTGTCCGTCGACCTTCACCTCTGCGATGAATCTGTTCGGACGCCTTATAAACTTTGCCTCGGTAATATTTTCGTAAACCATATGTTTCACTCACCGCAAAATGCCAATATTCTGTCATAGAAGTCCGTGGCCTCTTCAAAAGTTCCGTGACCCAAACCTTCATACACAAAAAGTCTGCTGCCTGCTATCCCGTTTTTCAGTTCAAGAGGCGCATCATTTCCCACTGTCTTATCGTCACTTCCTGCGATTATAAGGGTCGGACACTTGATCTTTGATAACTCATCTCTCGCATCAAACCGCAGGATCGCCTTGGCATTCTTCATAAAACGGTCATATGTCGCAGGTTTTGTGAATTTTGCGATCAGCGGAAAGTACTTTCTGTTCTTTTTAAGGTATCCGTCCGAATACATCTTTTCCGCGGTATCAACCATGAGTGCAGTGTGATCTCCGCGCTCTGCCATACCGATCCAGAACGAAACGGCATCCCTCGCAACACTGTTCGCGTAAGGAGTCGTAACGGCAAGTATCAGCCGTTCCACTGTCTCGGGATGTCTTATGGCAATGCACTGCGCGATCATACCGCCCTGAGATACTCCAAGGACACACCCTCTTTCGATCCCGAGGTTCTTCATTGCTGCGACCTGATCGTCTGCCATGTCTTCGATGCTGTATCCTTCCGGCATATCGTTCTTCCTGCTGAACATATATACTGTGAAATCTTTAAAAAACTTTTTATAGGGAGAGGCAAGCACCCAAGCCTTTCCTTTTACGGTCGCAAGTCCGTCCGAAAGCCCCGGCAATACTATCAGATTTCTTTTGCCGGAACCAAAGGCAACATAATACATTCCTGTATTTCCCACTGTCACGCAGCCGTTCTTTAACATGGTCGTTTCTCCTTATCATCGAATCGTAGTTGCCCAATTTTCAAGTATCATATATCCGTACGTTCTCTTTCACTTTTTTGACAAACGCCAATGCTCCGTCCATCAGAACACCGTTTTGTGACATTGTCCTTATAAAATCATCGTTTATCTTTAAAAGATCAAAGGCCTCCGGATCTCCACCGCACTTCAGAATAATATACCGACGTCTGCTTCAATTATACTTCAATATCACTTTAAACTACAATAACTCTTTTTGCTGTCTCTCCGCGTCCCCCTGAGAAACGTACTAAGACGAGTAACAAAAACACGCGGCTCTTCACAAAGAAAAGCCGCGTACCCACGTTCCTTATTCGGTTAGTTTTATCTTTTCCTTCGGCAGATACTGTATCAGCGACCTCTCAAGCTTTTCCCCGTCCACGGGCTTCGTGAGATAATCGGTGAAGCCTTCTTTCATGTAGATATCATCCGCTCCGCGAAGTGCATTTGCTGTAAGCATGATGACCGGTGTATCGGTGTTGAGACCTTCTTTTCTGATGATCCTGAAGGTCTCTATACCGTCACGGCGGGGCATCATGTGATCGAGGTATATGATGTCGTACTTGTTGTGTTTGCAGAGTTCTATTGCATCATCGCCGCTTAAGGCCTGGTCGATCTGAACTTCGGTCTCACGAAGGAGTTCCGTCATAACGATGATGTTAAGTTCAACATCGTCGACAGCAAGTACCCTGGCATCGGGCGCCTTGAACAACTCCTTGTATTCCGTGCGTTCTTCGATGATCTGCTTTTGGAACTCGCCCGCAGGCATGGGGTCGGTGATCTTCTGGGTGAACACGAGAGTAAAGCACGTTCCGACATTAAGCGTACTCGTAACGTCTATCCTGCCGCCGAGAAGATCAACAAGTTCCTTTGTTATGGCAAGTCCGAGGCCCGTGCCCTGTATGGATGTATTTTCCTTTTCGTTGACTCGCCTGAAGGAATCGAATATGAAGGGCAGATCCTTTTCGTCGATACCCATTCCCGTGTCGGAGACGCTGATGGTAAGAATACCCTTGCCTTCGTCACGCTCGCAGTCGGCGTTTATGGTAACTCCGCCGGTTTTCGTATATTTAATGGCATTTGAAACAATGTTCGTAAGTATCTGGATTATATGCTTCTCATCCCCGCAGAATCCGGAAGGGATGTCGTATCCGCATTCGACATTGAGATACAATGACTTTTCTTCAGCCGATCTTTCAAATCTCCCGTAAATATCACGAAGTATCTTGTGAAGACTGTAATCCGTCTCGATGACTTCCATCTTCCTTGCTTCGATCCTGGAGAAATCAAGGATATCGTTTATGAGATTAAGGAGCGTGATGCCCGAAGACCTTATGTTCTCGGCGTAGGTGACGATCTCCTTGTCACTTGTCTGGCGGAGGATCATCTCATTCATGCCGAGGACAGCATTGAGGGGCGTTCTTATCTCATGAGACATGTTTGCAAGGAATGTGCTCTTTGCCCTGTTTGCTTCATCGGCCATGACTTTGGCTTCGTTCAGCTGATTAAGATAGAGCACTTCCTCTGATTCGTCTTCCACAAGAACGTAGGATCCTATCTGGCGTCCTTTTTTGTCCTTCATAATGTCGAAGCGCACTTCATAATGCTTTTCCACTACCTCACCGTTTTCTTCACGACAGGTGGAATAGGTCGTCTTACATGTGGTGTCGCCGGACTCCGAAAGATGGTCCGCAACGATGCTCATGGGCTCAACTTCAAAGGATACGGTGGATTCGTCAAGGCCAAAGGTATTTTTGAAGAATGAGTTTGCAAATATGCAGTTATATGAAATGTCAAAGAGCACCAGTCCCTCGTTCATATCGTTCACTGCGCGGGAAATGGAGTCGTTCATGAGTTTCCAGGGGACAAACCATGTGATGGAGGCGTAAATGAGCGTTCCCGCCACTGCGTAGAAGATAATGGAAATATCCAGGAGCAGGGAGAGCGCCATATATGCCACATTAAGGCCTACGACGAGAAGGAGCACCGCAAGGATCAGTATATATTTAAGGCGGTACAGGTCGTAGCTTTTAAGGATCTTATAAACAATAAAGAAAAATGTTACGAGTATCGCAATATAATCGATGGCAAGATGCAGGAAATAACTGCCGTGAACGGACTGCTGGAAGAATACGGCATCTGTAGCGGTAATTGTGGTTATCACGTCGAAATGATGATGCCAGATGGGATTACATAAAAGCGACACCGTGTCGAAGCTCATGATCGCATAGACCGGGATCTTGAGCAGTTTTATGGCTTTCTCGTGTTCGGTGTAGGACAGACAGAATCCCGCAAGAAAAAGAAGTATCCAGTCAATGGAAGCAAAATAGATGCAGTATGAGATCTCGGCAAACCAGGCATTTGGCGACAGGGCGATCATGATGTTAGCAACCATTGCCACAGCGCCAAAAATAAGCGCGTTTCTCAACAGGCGTCTGTACCTTTCCCTGCCCCGCGAGAGCGCACGCGCAACGAATGCGATATCAATGATCCCGAGTAAGTCGATAACGACGTACAGTATCTTCGTATACATGCCTTATCCCTTCGATCGGTGAGTTTTAAAAAGTAAAATACCTTTAAAGTATACCTTCTTTTCCGCCTTATGTAAAGATGCCGAAAGCTTAAAGAGCCCCCGGCATCCATTAAAGTATTATAAATTTTTATTCGGAAAGTGTGACGACGGAGTGCCCCGGGACGGTCACGGACCATGCTTTCTTACCGTCGTATAGGGTGAACCAAGTGTCTTCCTCATTTCTGTTGAGAATGACCGACACCGTCTGCCCGCTTGTGTTTTCAAAGGATGTGATCTCAACCTTGTCGGAAAAGCTCGATGTCACAAGTCTCTTTGCGTCTTTTTCTATAAATCTGCTGAAATGGCCGATGTAGTAGTATGAAAGCCTCTTTTCAAAGTCTTTTCCGTCTTCGGTACCCATCACCGGAGCCGCGCAGAAATTACCGACGTGATTGGGGCCGCCCTTTGCATCAAGAAGAAGGTTCCAGTCGATTATCGCGGTCGCTCCCGCGTTCAGGTTTCCGATCATGTCATGGGCATACATCTCTGCCTTTTTTGTCTCGTCAGAGTCCGCAAATCTGCTGTATTCCACACACCCCTCGGTGAATATGAGTTCCTTGTCCGGGAATTTTTCAGCCACAAGCTTAACCGCATCAAAGTGGTCTCCGGTGTACCAGTGGAAAGCTATGCCTCCCACATATTTTCCCGCACCCGGCACGGAAAGCGTCTCTACCGCACGGTCATAGATAATGTCCTTGTTGTGGTCCCATACGAATATCTTGACGTCCGAAAGACCTTCCTTTTCAAACTCCGGGCCGAGATATTTTGATACGAATATGCCTTCATCTGTCCCGGAATATATGCAGGAATCCCATGTCTGGACCGCTGCCGGCTCGTTCTGTACCGTCACCATGTCGATCTTAACGCCGAGAGCCCTGTATTCCTTGACGAAACGCGCCATATACTTTGCCCATTCCGTGTAATACTCTGTTTTTAACGATCCGCCGTGGTTCATTTCACCGTTGGTCTTCATATATGCGGGCGGACTCCAGGGGGATGCGAGAAGGCTGAGCTTTTCCGCTCCTGCGTCATTAATCAGCGGAAGGATGTATTTTTTGTCCCTTGAAATATCGTAACCGTTAAGCTCCGGATCGCTCTTTTCCAAATACGCATAGTTTCCGAGAGCGAAATCGCAGCTGTTTATATGCACACGTCCGATATTGTATTTAAGGCCCTTTTCGGAAAAATAGGCTTCAATGAACCTTTTCCTGTTCTCTTCGGAAAGAAGGCTGTAATTATATCCGCTGCTCTCCGTGAACGCGCCGCCAAAACCTCTTATACTCTGCCTTTTCTCGTCTTTATATATGCGGACCGTGCGCATTGCATTGGGTTCGCACTCTTCTATCTTTATCTCCTGCCAGTATTTATTGTTTTTGTGGTCCGTAAGATATGCTATCACCTGATCTTGTCCCTCCTGTAGCGGTAAAGCAGCATCCAGCTTGCGGCCCCCGTAAGATACGGGTACATGCCTCTTCCGTTTATGTCAAAGTATTCCGGGATGCCGGGATAAACGTGGGACTTCTCAAAATCAAGGCTCTGCCTGATAAGGCAGTCGATGACCTTGTCAGCCTCGGCAGTAAATCCCCGTCCCAAAAGAGCATAGGCATACATTACAGCCATATGGCTGAATACCGCGCCGTTTTCCTTGCTTCCGTATGCGAATCCGAACATCCTTCCCATTGAGCGGGCATGCTCCGATTCATTGTCAAATCTCGTGTTCAGCCTGTATCCGCCGTTTTCGGTAAACAGGTATTTATCTGCGGTCTTTATGATCTTTCTCACCGTGTCGTCATCCGCAACATGTGACATTATCGTAAACACCGCGCTTGTAAGCATAAGATGGGCTTTTGAAAGGTCTTCCAGTCTTTCCCCGTTGTTGTCATAATAACCGTTGATCCAGGCATATCCGGCGTCCTCCATTAGTTCAGAACGTCTTATGTTGTCACAAATCGAATCGCTTATATCCGAAAGCATATCTGCAGTATCTTCCGCATTTACGGTCACTGTCTTTCCGGAAACCGTATGCTTAACTTTTTCGCAGAACACATCAAGTGCTTTTCTCTTTTCGGAAGAGTCTTTTCCGGTCTTACAGATATCGTGAAGAGTATGAAGAAGATCATTAAGCTCTTCCATTATCTCAAAAGTGCCGCCTTTTTTCTTTAAGGTGTCCGAAAGAGTTCTGAAGTTACCTGCATAAGCCGCGGTAAACGCAACGCTTTCGCCCTTCACGTTTGCCATGTCGAGAGCATCGTTCCAGTCTGCGCCGCGAAGCAGCATAAATCCGTGTTCACCGGTATCACATGCGGCCGTTACATGCATGAGAAGGATGTGCTCAAGGAGCGACCCCCTGTATTCCTTTCCGGATGCGTCACAGAGCCTGTTCCCGTAGTCATCGCCCTCATCTTTTCCGCGGGCGCGCTTGCAGAGCACATCTTTAAAATAGCCCTGCTCAACATCAAGCACGGAAAGATCGCCGGAAAGCTCAATATACAGATCCATAGTGATCCACGGCCATACGCCGTGATCCATCCATACTCTCGCAATACCGTTGCGGTCCGCTATGAATTCACCGGGTTTGCTGCCGATGATGGTGGCATTTGTTCCGTCTGCCCGGACTCCCGCAAAATTGTTTATAAGGAGATCACGAACATCCTTCGGATCGTCAAGCATAAGCGCGAGGCAATCCTGCCAGAGATCGCGCCATCCTCTTCCGCCTTTTCCGTAATCGTGATAGGGAAGGAAAGAACAGCCGAATATGCGTCTCATAACAGGCTCCACCGAAACCCAGAGCATGAAACGTTCTTTTTCGGAACTCTCTTTTGGAATGTTCTCGAGATCGATGTTTCCCTTTATCCCCGCCTTCTTAAGCCAGAACTTCTTGTTTTCCGCAAGTGCAGCATTTATCTTTTCCGCGCTCCCGAACCTTTTTATGATGTTTTCGGGGGAGTTGTAGTCGTCTCCTTCTTCCCGGGCTCCCGTAAAGATGATATATGTCTTTTCCTTGCCGGCGGGTAAGATGCATTTTTCAAATTCTATGCCACCCGCCGCTTCCGTGCCTTCAGCCTTAAAGCCGGCAGGAACACATTCCTTCATACCGAAGGGACATTCCATATCTCCCCCTTCTCCGGTAACCGCATCTGCGGTAGGGAAAAAGCCCACAGGTCTGTTACCGAGATCATCACAGCCGATGCTGAAATATTCGGTGGTATTTACAAGATGTCCTCTTTCATCGAAGCTTAATACGGGTTTTACCCTTACACCGTAGCTTTCCGTGGAAATGCGGTGCAGGAGGGAAGTCACGTGACGATGGTCCCGGAGATTTGTTGCGGATCTTCCGTAAAGCCCCACCACTGAAACGGGTGTGAACTCTACAGCATCTTTCCCCGTATTCACGATAGTAACGTACATCACTTCCGCTTTTGTGTTATCCGAGGGCATAAATGACAGGATCTTGGAAACTATACTGTTTCCATTGTATTCTATGGAGTTTGTAGCTTCATGCCAGAGAAGTCCCGCGCGGACTTTTGTGCCGGGATTCTTTCCTTCTGCGATCTCCGCTCTCTGCCATACGGAATTTCCCGTTGCGGAGCGAAGTGCGCCGTCATTGAATCTCAGCCAGAAGTTCCTTTGGTTTTTGTTGTTTTGAAGATCAAAAACACTTGTGGGCTGGAGAACGAAATGATTCTGATCGGTCATAAGGTCTCCTCCGAGAGTCGGTGTAACGGAGCCCATAAGCCCCGCTTCATTGCAAAGAGGGAAATAAAGAGCCGTGTTTTTCTCTGCCTCCGGAAGTTCAAATGTTCCGTGATCGTCAACAAAACGGTACTTCATAGCTTCAGTCCTTTCCCCCGATCCTGCATGAATCCCTGAGTACAAGTTCGGGCTTTAGTTTTAATGATATTCCTTCGTCAAGACCTTCATGACGTACAAGTCTTATGACTTCCGTAGCGCTCTTGCTGCCGAGCTCCACCACGGGAGCATGTACGGTCGTGAGTGCAGGTCTGTAATATGGCGCAAGTATGCTGTCATCAAAGCCTACGATGGAAACCTGTTCGGGAACCTGTATTCCCATGGCGTTCATGGCCCGCATACATCCCCATGCCATCTCGTCGTTGGCACAGAAGAAGGCTTCGGGAAGCTCACCCTTCCTCACGAGCATGAGATACATCTCGCTGTAAGCGATGGCTTCTTCAAAGTATGCGTTTAATATAAACTTCTCTTCAATCGGTATCTTGTATTTCTTTAATGTGCTCTTATATGCCTCAAACCTTGCTTTTTCATCAAAGTTCGGCACACCGTGAACATAACCGATCTTTCTGTGACCGAGCTTTATAAGATATTCGATGGCCTGAACGGTCCCGTAGTGGTTATCTATCGTGACGCTTGAAATCTTGTTTGACGTGTATTCTCTGTCAATGAACACGACGGGCATGTTTATCCTCTCAAGCCTGTCAATGTATCCGTCCTTAAATCCGTCGTTCATTATGATCGCGCCTTCAACACCGGAGCTTAAGATCATGCCGTAGATCTCTTCGCTGGTGTTCTCGTTGCTTACATAGATGTTAAGGATATACCCGTTCATCTTGCACTGAAGGTGCACCGCCTGAATGAGCTGGCGGTAGAAATCACCCTGAACGCTGGAAAGGAACAGTCCTATTGTGTTCTTCTTGCACGATTTAAGATATTTTGCATTAACGTTCGGAACATACTTAAGCTTTTCCACAGTATCCAGCACACGCTTTGTGGTCTCTTCGCTCACGTTCCCTACATTGTTTAACACGTTTGAAACCGTTGAGATCGCTACTCCGGATTCACGCGCCACGTCTTTGATCGTAACCATTTGCATACCTCAAAATATCATATTAAAGAGCTTTTCTCTTTCTGTCAACACCGTAAAGTCCCCAGTGTTTCTCGGGTTCATCCGGGTCTTCGCTTCCCTTCCAGGGTTCATCGAAGACCTCGAAAATGAATATCTGAACATTCTCATCCTTAGACCAGTCCCAAAGCGAACTTATATATGCGGTCTGCGCCTGAACTGTGGCCTGGGATTTGTCCATGGAGCGGCCGTTACTTTTTGTTGCCCAGCCGCATTCCGTAAATATCACGTCTTTGTCCGGATATTTGCCTTTTATCAGTTCATAGTCCTGTTTGTTCATCTCAAGCGCTTTATCAACGCTTATGCCGTTCCAAAGGGGATAGCTGTGAATGGATATTATGTCTATGAGTTCCACAAGTTCCTTAAGATCCAGCCATTCATGGGTGCCCTCGTTATAGGTCAGTGGCTGGGAACAGCCTTCTCTTAAGATCTTTGCAAATTCCAGGAGCCTGTCCTTTGAGACCAGGTCTGCTCCCCAGTTCGGACGGTTCTCGTTTCCGACGGACACCCATTTGATTATTTCGGGATATTCGTTTGCAAGCTTTATAAGGCTTTTCAGCTGTCTGTCGTTAAAAGCAGCGTTCTTTTGCAGCCGTCCGGCATTAAGTGTTTCCTTTACCCACGGACATCCGATGTTATTGAATTCCCTTCTCGGATCGATACCGAGCATCACCTTTAACGGCAGATGCTCGTTCTTTATGACTCTCAGCACCGTTCTCGCATGGGCTCCGGGCTCGTACATCCTGATATACTTAAAGCCGTCCCGAACAAGTATGGAAAGGTCTTCCAGTACTTCGGCATAACTCGGACACACTCCGGTCAGGGGACTCTGTCCCTCCCTGTATCCGCTGTAGCATACGGCCTTACCAAGTTCAAAATATTTCATAAAAGCTTTGTTATCTCCTATTCAAGATAAGCGTCGATCCGGACTATCCCGCCGTTTCGAAGATTTAACGCATCTTCACAGCAGAATGTATCGGACATCTTCTCAACGGTCTCACCATGAGTCGTGAGAAGCCTGAGTTTTGTGATCTTCGCCGCATCTTTTCCGTATGTGTTCTTCCCTGTAGTATTATGATAAACGACCCTGCACTGTGCCATAAAGGTAAAGGATGCCATGCCGTTCTTGTCAAAGAAATCGGCCGGGAGCACGGGTGCAAGCGTGATCTTTAATTTTCCGTCCTCCATGTAGAACAGACGCTCACCCATGAACATCCTTATCCACATGCTCATGACTTCCGTAGTGGATCCTGAAAGCCTTGCCACATATCCCCTTCCGTGAACGTTCTCGTCCGGATTTGCGGAAGATGCGATAAAGGAAGAATTCTCAAAAATGCTCCTTCCGTATACCGCAGGATCAAGGAAAGGAATGAATGCGTCCTTCACCGCAGTATAGAATTCATCGTAAAGTCCGTTCTTAAGAAGAGCGTAAAGATATTTATATTCCATGTGAAGGAACACGCTCTCCCTCTCGAGCCAGCCCGCCGTGAAAGCGCGGATCCTGCCGTACTTTATGGAAAGCTTCTCAATGGATTCGCTTGTTTTGAACATATGAAGCTTTTTGTCGTAAAGTCCTGAGGAAAGTACCTTCTCATGCATGGACGCAGCATCATCCGAGCCGCCCGAAAGCAGTCTTGCTGGGCCCTCAAGGAATGCGGGAAGTGTCTTCATTACGAAGCCTGTCACGGTTATATCCTTCTTTCCGCCGGATACCTTTCCTTCTTCGTAGTCAACCGCATCGTAAGTGAAATATGTGGGAGCGATGTCGCCGGTCTTTGCAGCTTTTTCAATGCCTGCGGTGATCCTGTTTAATGATGCCTTGACAAAAGCATTTGCTTCACCTGACGAAACCTTTACTTCGTCGCCGGAAAGGGGCTTATAGATCGTTTCCCTGTATTCTTCCCGGGCCGCAGCCGCGCCGTCCCAGTATTTAAAGTCATTGCTTCCCTTGTTGGAAACGCCTTCTTTTGTAAGGTCATCGGGGATGGGATACTTTGATATAAGGTCTTTCATCTTTACGAAGAAAGCAAATACTTCCGCAGGAAGCTGAAAACCTTCTTCGGGTATGTTTTCTGAAAGGAATGAGGCGAGTCTCTTAAGTTCATAAGTCTCCGGCATGGATCCGGCGAACATTGCCGGAAGACCGTTCATTGCATCGTTCCATCCCGGCTTTCCGCCTTCCGTCTCGATTCCCATACCGTAAGGATCAAAGGTGGCCATCTTAACGAGGAGAAGAGTGAAAAGCTTGGCAGCAAGGGATACTTCCACTATCTTGCCGTCTTTTGTCTTTTTCCAGTTTGTCTGTCCCTTGTTAAATCCTTCTTCACTCGCTTTTTCATCGGATCTGTAAACGAAATCATATCGTCTTACTATCCCGTCCTCAACGGAATAAGTGTCTTTCCTCGGGCGGATGAGTATATCGCTGTCATAGAACCTGTAGCCCGGTGTGGCCATAAGTTCCCCGGTCTTATCCGGATAAACCGATGTGTAGCTGTCGATAAGATCCATTATGTAGTCCCAGTGATCGCTCCAGTAGCCTTCTCCGGCACCTGCTTCATTATGCTCCTCGCATAAGGGAAGAAGCTCCGACATAACATCCTTGGGGTTTTTCTTTAATTCAAATCCGCGTAACGTTATCTCCCTGAACACTTCACCGGGCTTAAACCTCCTTGAAAGAACATTGTCCAAAGGATCGGAGCAGGCTTCTTCAAGTATCTTTGCAGCCGCATCCCTGTTTTCTTTCTTCACCTCAAAAGTGGCAGGCCTTATCTCAAGAGGGTTATAGCCATCAAGCTGTATAAGGCTCGCAAAGTTCTTTATGTTGTAATCCTTAAGCTCAGGGCAGAAGAACACGTCGTTCCTTCTGTTCTGGCACACATCACGGAAGTTTCCGTTACCCTGTGAATAGTATTCTCCGTCTATCGTAAAGAAGTTGTAATCTCTTTCGGGATCGCCGTGCTTTCTGCTGTAAAGGTAAAGAACTGCGGGGCCGATGGTCACCGGATATCCTCCCCGAAGGAAGTTGTCCAGATAGCACTGTTCGATATATTTGTCGAATGCGGGATATGCTGTTTCCGTCCTTACATCGCTTGTAAGCTCCTCGCAAAGCTCCTTTGCCTCATCCATCTTTCGGCTGGCAAAGCCGGGCTCCGTGAACCTGTTGAGTTCCCTGTTGAGAAAAGCCTCAGATGATGAGTGACCGAGATATGATACCCATTCCGTATTCGCTCCCGGCGCAAGTTCAATTTCCATGGGTGTGAAAGCGCAGGGGATCTTGTTTACGATCTCTTCGTTAACCGGGATGTCCTTAAGGGCCTTCTCTTCAAAGCATGTGGGGAATGAAAGTGATGTATCATATCCAAATATCACATCGGAATCGCATATAAAGGGCATTGTCTTTCCGTCATGCACGCAGGCATAGAAATATCCGTCCTTCACAGCATCGATCTTTGCGGAATCGACGGTGGAAGAACGTATTGAAAAGATGGGCGCATTATTCTCGATATTCCTTACTTCCGTCCAACTCTTATAAAGATTTCCCATATCCTTATAAAAGCCGAGGCTGATGCCGCGGGGGATGATCCTGGCCACGCCGTCAAGCACCTCAGCGCTTACGGGAGCATCACCGGTATTTTCAAGTTTTACGCGTCTTACCAGCGCTCCGAGGGGTTCTTTCGGAAGTATATAGTAATCAACATTTATCTTAAGCCCGAACTCGGGAGACTCTTCCGTTATCCCGAGACCGTTCTTGCGGATCGTCATGGTTCTTTTTGCATCACCGCGGTATCTGAAGGGCTCGTAGATCTTACCGTTTACACGTATAAAAGTCCTGTAGCCCTTAAGCTCCGTATTTTCATACTCTATGCAGGCAGGATTGAATTCGATTATGGCTTCACTCTTATTGTTTATACCAAGACTTGCAATAGCCTGTCCGCGGTTGCAATAAAACGCCCACATGGGTATCCCGTCTTCTCCCGTAAGCCCCGGAAGGAAACCGGAGAAGGCCGGCGTTCTGTCAAAGCCCTCAATAACGAATTTTCCGTCTTTCACACTGTATTTTCCCATTTTACTCCTGCCTTTCTTATCTTCACCATATACTACTTATCGGTCAGAGCCGTGATCTCGGGGCTCTGATATACTCTTACGTAGTCAACTTCCATTGTCTGCGGCCAGATGTCTTCGTCAACTCCCTGTTGTCCGCCCCAGTCACCGCCCACAGCGATGTTCAACAGAAGGTGGAAACGCTTGTCAAACGGCCATTCTTTGTATGTGGGTGAACTCTTGTATTTTACCGGTTCATAAGTATACACCTTTTCATCGTCAACAAAGAATAATATCTTATCCGGCAGCCATTCTATGGCATATACATGGAATTCGTCGCTCACGTTATCCACCCGGCTCGTCTTTGTTTTCTGTGTCCCGATGGAGTGATAATAGCTCTCGGTGTGGATCGAATAATGGACCGTGTCCTGATCGTAACCCACATGCTCCATTATGTCGATCTCTCCGGAAGAAGGCCATCCGCCGTAACTCCAGTCTGTTGAGAGCATCCAGATCGCAGGCCACGTTCCTTTTCCGTAAGGCATCTTCGCTTTAACTTCGATCTTTCCGTAAAGCCAGTCCCCTTTTCCTCTTGATACAAGTCTCGTCGAAGTGTAGTGCATGCCTTCATATTCTTCTTTTCTGGCGGTTATTGTGAGGATCCCGTCATGAACGTTTACGTTATCACCTTTTGTGTAATACTGGAGTTCGTGATTTCCCCAGCCGCTTCCGCCTGTATCGTAATCCCACTTTGTCTCATCGGGTGCGCCTTCATAATCGAACTCATCCGACCATACAAGCTCATAGTTCAGGGAATCGTAGTCATACTCAAACCCTTTTGCTTTTATCTTTTCTTCCGGTACTTTTGTGACCGTTGCGGGATCAACGTAAGCCGACGAAACCGAGCTTCCGGTACGGTATTCTTTGCTGCCTGTCATGCTGTCTCCTTTTTGGCATCCTGCCGTGAAAGCAAGTGGTATTATTATAAGCCCTGTAATGAGCGCCTGTTTTATTGCTTTATCAAATGCCATTTTATTCACCTGTGATTCCGGTATTTTCTATTCCTTCGATGAACTTCTTCTGAACGAAAGAATACAGTAACAGAAGAGGCGCTATCGAGATAAAGGTTGCTGCCATCTTATATGCTTCGTTAAGCTTGAATGCGCTTCCCGAGCTCGATACCGCGCTTTCGAATTCGCTGTCGAAAAGTGAGAGTTTCTGAGGCAGGAGCTGCAGTCCGCTTCTTAAGAATGTTCCGGTCACATAAGTCTCGTTCCAGTTCCAAACGAAGGAGAAAAGGAACACCACGAGGACCGTACTCAAGGAAAGTCTCACACCTATATGCCAGAATACCCTGAAGCTTCCAGCTCCGTCGATCATCGCAGCCTCGTCCAGGGACTTGGGTATAAGATTAAAGAAGTTCTGGAATATGAGTATCAGTATGGTGGAATTCACTCCCTGGCCCAGGAGCGCCATAAGGAGCTGAGGTATCGGAGTTCCGATAAGAGTATAGTTTATGGCTGTCTGCGCCGTAACGAACATCATGAGTCGTGGTACCATGAGCACAGGTGTCGGAACAACGAAGCACAGAAGTATCATCACGAACCATATCTTCTTTCCGGTAAAATCATATCTGGAAAGAGCAAAGCCTGTGAGTGCGGAGCAGACCGTCTGTAAGACGGCCAGCACCGCGGAGAAAATAATGGAATTCCTCAGAGTAACTCCTATGTTCAGGACTTTTACGGCGACGCTCAGGTTGTTTAAAGACAGTTTTCTCGGCACCCAGTCTACCATGGGATCGATGATGTCTTCCGGTGTCATGAAGGTCTTTGATATTATCCTGAATATGGGCTCAAGGAATACAAAGCTGATACATACGAGAAGGAAATAAAAAGCTATCTGTATTATCCTCTCAAAAATCTTCTTTTTTGTAAGTCGGTTCTTTTTCATACCATGTACCTTTTATCAGTTACGGGGTTTCTGTTTTCTCTCACGGAACAAAAGGAATGACGCGCCCATAAGGATGAGCACCAGCAGTGTGTAGATCCATGCGTAGGTTGCCGCAAATCCCAGGCCTCCGCTGGTGTTTCCCATATATGTCACTATGAGCGAATATACCGGGTTCACATCATACATACCGAGCTGCGCTATTGTGAATATGGTGATGACAAGCGCTATAGGCCGTATGATGGGGAGGGTTATCTTCCAGAGTATCTGCCACGAGTTTGCGGAGTCGATCTTTGCCGCTTCGTAGAGGCTGGGATTTATCTTCTGCAGACCGTTTATAAAGAGCACTATCGGAATGCCCGTAAACCAGAGGATCGTGGAAAGTTCCGAGAAGATATCGGATACAAGGCCCGCGAAGCTCCTTGAATAAGTTGCTATCATCTGTATGATGAATATGTCGGAATAGCTCTGTCCGGCCAGAAGTTGCATGTCACTCACTTTTGTATCCAGGAGCTTTGACATTACCGGCCCGGACATTATTATTACCGGAAGGAAATAAATGGTCCTGAAAAAGCCTTTAAGTTTTGCAATGTGTTCCAGAATGTACGCGATTATGAAGGATATCACCACTATAACAAAGGTATAGGGGATCACCATTTTGAGATAGCCGCCGAGAGCAGGAACAAATTCCACATTTTTAAAGAACGCCGTTATGTAGTTGTTCATTCCCGCAAAGCTTATCTCGTAACCCAGGATCGTCGAGCTTACATTGGTGAAGCTTAGTCCCACAGTTGCGGCAAAGGGGAATGCCGTAAATACTGCAAACCCGAGTATCCACGGAAGCATGAAAAGATATCCGTTCCTGTTCTGCTTCTGTTTCCAGGTCTTCATCTTCTTTGCGGTTTTCGTTTGTCCTTTGGCTGCTTTCATAATTGTTTCTTCCTGATCATTTGATGACCTTTGCGCCGAGACTCGGTACATTGGTCCCGTTATGGATATAATCATTTTCCGTGTAGTTTATGACTACATATCTTGTGTTTCCGTTCTTTTCGTAGGTGTTGCATATAACACCGCTTTCGAGAACATCCCTGGAAGTCCATCTGTATCCCGCCACTTCGGAAAGGATTTCATTCACTCCGTTATAGACCGATTTCGCAAGTTCCCTGTACTGCTCGTACTCCGTTGAATAGAAGCCCGATGAAGCGGTATCCGCAAGGAGATATGAGGGCTCCTTTGTAAATACGAAGGAAGGGCTGATATTGTAGTCGATCATCCTGAGTATGTCGCTTGCGGTGTAGAAGGAAAAGTTCGAATAAGGTCCGTAGAGCTCCATCGTGCCGTATAACACCATCTGAAGGAAAGGAACGGAATCGGTCTCAAACACGTACTGGCTTGTGCCTACGGGCGTCTGAAGATATCTGTCCGTATATTCCCAAAGATAGCTGTTTGGATTCTCAAGATTGATCGTAAGCTTTTCGGAAGCACTTGCGACAGCACCCGCTATCATCTGCTCCGCTTCCGTAAGGCTTGTCACAACACCGTTCCTGTCATATGTTCCCGTAAGGATATTTGATGCGCCGGTGATGGTAAGTGACGAGCTTATATCGCTCACCTTTCCCGCCACCGTATCGATCCAGGCCGCTGTCTTTGCCGGAAGCGCATATCCCGTTATCTCCACGGGACAGTTCTCGGGACGGACCGCATCGTTATCGACTTCAAGGTACCATGTGTTTACATGTTTTGCCGAGTTTGTGTAGTAACTCAGCATCTTTTTGTTTATGGATACGAAATCCCTTGAAAATGAGATATCTATCCCTTTATCTGCATACTCTTCGAAGAGTGAGACGAAATCCTTCTTTGTACCGATCTTTGATGTGAACTTGAAAGCATCGGGCTTTGAAAGGGTTTCGGAATCCTTCTGCCATCCGATAAGACCGGAATTTATGTTTGTGATGCCGTTTGAGATAAGGTCATCGAGAATTGCCCTTACACCATCCGTATCCGTAGTCACTACAAGTTCGGTTCCGACAACGCTTTTCTTTACGTCGGACATAAGGAAATCCACTCTCATGGGGATATCTCCGGCATTCCCGGTACTCTCGTGAAGTACGTTTGTATCCATGAGGTGTTCCCTGTAAGCCAGGGCCATTCCGGTGTAATCCGCTCTGTATCCCGTGCTGCCGTCTCCGGAAAGGAATCTGTAAGTCATTGATATATCAAATTCACCGGGCTCGTTCATCAGGGTGAAATAGCCGGAACCCGCATTGTTGTAGACCTGGTAGTATGTGAGGTTATATTCGAATCTCGGATATGCCCATGTATACTTGACATTTCTTGTTTCCTCGGGATTTACGATGATCTCCATGTGCTCCGCGCCCTTGTCTGCCCAGGCCACAAAAGCGGACTGCTCAAAGCCGTGGGCTATGCCGTATACGGGCATCACCGGGGATTTTACGGGAACCGCGTCACTCACTTTGCTGTAGTAATACATCTCCGTCGAAGGATCGCTGCCGTATACGTCTCCGACGTAGGCATTGAAGGCAACGTTATTATCGTTAAATCTTATTAGAGCGCCGCTGCCGTCGGGAACGAACACATATCCCGGAACCATGTATTTTTTCTCCGCTTCGCCGTAATCCTTCAGTTCCTTATCGTAATACTCCGCTTCTCCTCCGGATGCTCCGAGGAAAGGAGTGATGAGCACCGCCGTCATCCTATTCTTTCCTTCTCCCGAAAGTCCCGAGAATGGAATGTCATAAGATATCGAATCCTCATTCAGTGTGATATACACAGAAAGCTTCAGGTCTATAGTGCTTAAGTTCACATCCAGCTTCCATGTCCTCGGATCGTTGTTGATCTGCATAAGCTTTGACTTTGCGCCGGATTCCGATGCGCTGGATATATATTTTGTTGACTCTTTTTCGCTGTATTCAACGGTTATGAGAGAATTTGCAATACCTGTGTAAGTAGTGTTTAAGTTCTTCTCTCTGGGCACCGAAGCCGCTTCACGCTCTTCATCAGTCTCTGCGGCTTCGATGTTCTTTTTAAGCTCTTTTGAGAACGGAACATCGATACCCGTCTTCCACTCATATCCGTTACGTTTGTCACGGATAAGGAACACATCCCTGTCGTCCCTGAAATAATACTGCATCGTATCGGTCTCAAGGAGAAGCTCATAGTCGCCGGTGTCGTTCAGCACGTACTCGGCTTTTTCCTTTATGGGCCTTGTATCTCTTGATGTATCGATATATCCGTATGTCCCGGTATTTGCGGAAATGCAGGTAAATGCAGTAACAAATGCGATCACTTTCAAGACTGCACCGGAAAAGAGCTTTTTATTCGGTTTATGGGTTTTAGATAACATTAAGTACCAGCTCCCTTCCGATGGAAATGATAAAGCTTAAAAGCTGCTCAAACATTATGGTGACTATAAGCGCGATGACAACGGCCACGATCATGAAGAAAAATGTCATTATGAAGCTCCTGACCGTCTCACCGAAGCTGTAATCGTGAACGTTCATAAGTCCCGCAAAGAGGCAGATCACGGACCATGCGATGCTGACAACAAGGATTATGGTAAGGATGAAGCTTTCGTTATATGTCATGCCGTAGCTTAGTATAACTATCGCGATCATTCCAACCATGAGAGGTGCCATGGCATATGCCGGAAGCATATATACGGTCTTTATGTTGCCGTCGCCGTCATTTATGGATGTTACAAGGTAGTTGCAGATTATAAAGAGTCCGACAAGTACGAAGAAACCCGCGACAGTTCCGCTTATATCCATGTCTTCTACCGCAACGTACTGATAGATGAAACCTTTTCCGGTCCTGTATACCATATATACTATGAAACCGAGTATATAAATGATCGTGGCTCCGATGACGCTTGCTTTACCGTGTCCGTAGCCTTTTTTCTTTTCGTGATATCTTACGTTTCCGACGCGGATATCATAGTATCTGTCGTTGGGATGACGGGCCACGCGGAACATATAGAGCACATCTCCGAGAACCGGGATATCAAGGATCGAGTCAGTGACTTTAGTCTTAAAGGCCCTGATCTTTCCTTCCTTATCGATCTTCTTTAAGACCACGGAAAGGATCACCAGGAACAGTACAATAAAGAACACGTAAGGCAGAACCTTCTGTACCGTCTTGTTCCTCACTTCCCAGAAAGCTTCGGAATAGTAATTTCTGTTCTCCGAAACCTCGAAATGCGGAAGGGCTTCTTCATAACGCTCGGCATGGAACAGTGCCTTTCCGACTCCGTCATGAGCCAGCATCGACATCTGGTTCAAACGAAGCACTCCCGTCCAGGCTTCAAGGCTTTCCTCATAGCGTCCCTGTTCGTAAAGTCCCATGGCGTTATATATCATGTTTGCGTAATCGGTGGGTTTAAATGACTGAAGATAACCTTTGTCTCCGTCAACGGCCCATATATAGCCTCTTCCGTCAACCGCCACAGCGGGAAGAGAGGAGAACAGTCCCGCTATGTCGGTGCCGGTAACGTATGAACCGAACTCAAATATGAATTCACCGTTTTTGGAGTAGATCTCGATATATCCGCGCTGGGATGCGACATATATGACGCCTCTGTCATCAACGGTAACGTCTGTCATATCGTTCCAGCCCACAACATCATCTTTGAACATGTTGCCGCCGGATGTGTTGTGCTTTTTAAGAGGATATTTGTCATCTCCCATGCTCGTTGAATAAACGATGCCTTCGGGATCCACAAACACATTTGAAAATGTGATGGGAACGGTTATGGTGAGATTCTTCAGCTGATCCCTTGTAAACAGGATCTTCTGTACTATCTGTGAAAATGTGAGCTGGGTTTTGTTTACCGCAAAGTATCCGAGGAATTCACCCGTTCTCGCAAGCTGAATGATACCGTTGTAAACACCCTCACCCACAATGTACATGTTTCCCGCATTGTCCACTGCGATCTTGATCGGATCGAAGTTCGTGTCCGAGAACGAAGGTGCCGTAGGTCTTTCGAATCTTTCGATGAGCTCAAGGGCTGAACTGTATTTCAGCACCGCCTTTGCGCCGTTATCAGCAACATAGATCGTACCGTCACCAGTCACGAATATTCCCATGGGTGTCTTCATCGGAGCACCCTTTATCTCATTCACGACCTTATCGTTATATATGTCGTAGAGGAGCACTCTGCCGTGACCCGTGTCGCAGATATACATTATACCGTCTTCATCTATGAAAAGATCGGAAGGCTTTGACAGGTCAAGATCCGTCACCGTCTTATCGGGAAGGTATGCGTCCTGTGTCCTCGGAAACTCATATGAACCTGATTTTTTCTCGAGCGTATAAGTATAGGTCGTTGCCTGACGGGCAAATACAGTCTCGGAAGGGCATAAGAAACAAAGAGCCGCAAGGCATGCACATATAAGATATTTTGCTTTTGTCCTGATGCTTCGCATCGCCTGTTCCCCCTCTATTTGATCCCGGAATGGCTCATTGTGTTCATTACCTGTGACTGCATCACTATGAATATGATGAGGTTCGGCAGGAAAAGGATCACACTCGCCGCCGCCTGCATTCCGGCCGCTGCCACCGTGTTGTTTGTGGAAAGCGATGACAGATAGAAGGCAAGTGTTCTCATTGAATCGTCTGTGATAAAGTTGTTTGAAGCCTCGACCGCTCCCCAAACCTGCTGGAAGGTAAGTACCACCGATGTTGCAAGTGCAGGTCTGATAAGAGGAACGATGACTTTTCTGATTATCGTAAGGTCCTTTGCACCATCCATTACCGCTGCCTCGATGAGCGCGTCCGGTATCTGGTCCGTAAACTGCTTAACGAGGAAAAGTCCCACGGGCATTGCGGCAAGCGGGAGCACATGAGCCCACCATGTATCGATCATTCCCGCTTTGACGATAACAAGATATCTGGGTACCGCTACGGCTGTGGGCACGAACATGAGTGCCAGCTGGTTTATCTCAAAGAGAGCTTTCTTCGCCCTGAACTTCTTCTTTGAAAATACATAAGCCGCAAGTATCGTGATAAAAAGGTTGAGCACGATGGTGATCAGTGTTACCAGCGCTGAGTTAAGCACATATCTGGACATGGGTATTCCCGTGGTTCCGGACAGTTCGAACAGGTCTTTAAAATTTCTCACGGTCGGATTCTTTACGAATATCGTGGGCGGGAATGCAAACAATTCACCCAGCGGCTTAAATGCCTGGTTGATCACGTAAATGACCGGGATTATCATGAATACCGCAAGAGGAAGGAGTATGAGATAGAACTTCACCTGACTCGCGGAAAAGTATTTAGGGTTGATCTTCGCACCCATGTATTTTGATCTTTTATGACTGTTTTTCATGGCCGTTCCCATTTACTGTTCATCCTCTGATCCGAAGAACTTATGTGCTACAAGATTGAATAGATATACGATTATGAGGAGCACTACGGATATCGCTGCGGCATATCCCATTTCGTACCTGATAAAACCATAATCGTCGATATGGTTTGTGATGAGCTGTCCCGCATATTCCGGTGTGGGATTTGCTCCCGACAAGGTTACTCCTATCCAACCCATGTTGAAGGCATTTACTATCGCCATAACGGCGCCGAAGAGCATCTGGGGCTTCATTGAAGGGATGGTGATATAAATGATCTCCTGGAAACGGTTCTTCATACCGTCCACGTAAGCCGCTTCGTACAGTTCTTCGTTGATGTTTAAGATACCGGATATCATGGCAAGAAACCCGATACCCATTGCGGACCATAAGGAAATGAGGATCATGATCTGCATGAAATAGTCTTTCGTGAGAAGGAACTGTATCGGTGTATCGATCACGTTCAGTTCAAGAAGGATGTTATTTACGATACCTCTCTGGTCGCCGGAGAAAATGCTCTTCCAAACCACTCCGATAAATACCTGTCCAACCATTGAAGGAGTATATATGGCAAGTGACAGTATCGTCCTCGGAAGGGCCTGTATCTGTGCCAGCATCCATGCAAGAAGGAAAGATATGGCATATCCGCCGGGTCCTACTATCAGTGCATAAAGGAAAGTGTTAGGCAGGACCTTTTTCATGAACACCGTATCACCGGTAAAAAGGTATATGTAGTTCATAAGGCCCGTAAAGCTGGGCTTGTTGATGACATCAAAGTATGTAAAGCTTAAGCCCATGGCCACTACAACAGGTACCAGTATGAACAGCGAGAACAGGAGTCCGTAGGGTAGGAGCAGCAGTCCCGCTCTTCTTCCTTCTCTTCTGTCGCGTACGCTCAGTTTATTTGTTTTTGTTTCAGGCTTTTTCATATAAACCTCGTTTACCTGTTCTTTGCTTCGTTTATCTTTCCTTCGATCCAGTCCACGTCATGTATCACGTATTTCTTTAACAGATTTCCGTCTTCATCCATGAAGCCCAGTTCCTGCATCTTCTTTTTGATCTCGCGGTTTATGGGGATCGTCTGTTCGTCGATCGCAACCTGTGCTGAAGTTCCGTCGCTTATCATCTTGTTCCAGATGTCCGACAGAGAACGCTCTACAAGGTACTGTCCCATTGAACGTGGAACGTCTCTAAGCCACTGCACCTGATCCATGATCACCATCTTATCCGCCTGATCGATGGGAGCTTCCTCCAACGCCTCAACATTTGAAGAAAGCCAGAAGAACTCTTTTCCGTAGGTGGAACGGAGCGTATATGTGTAATTGATCTGTGTTTCCCTGTCTGTCCACCACTTAAGGAATTCCCATGCTTCCCCGGCATGATCCGTATCTTTAAAGATCACTCCGCCGGTTCCGTTTGCGACATACCAGCGTGTAATGCTGCCGTCTTCCTGTACTGTTCCGGGATAATCGGCAAGTGCCCACTGTCCTTCAAGCTCAGGCGCGCCGTTCTTTATGAGGATGTAATCGTTTGAATCTATTATTCCCACAGGAAGTATGGAATACCTGAAGGAGTTGAAGAAACTGTTCACCTGCTTGTCAAGGGAATATGCGAGGAACAGGTTTCCCAGGGCCTGCATGCCCTTAACGGCTTCAGGACGGTCGATGGCGGTATAAAGACCGTCTTCGGTGTATAAACTTCCGTTATTCTGATAGATGAGCGGAACGGTCTGATAGAACCATTTATAGCCTACGCCCGCAGAAATGTTGTGATAGAAATTCATTCCGTAACGCTGCAGTTCCGGAAGTTGTTCCACAACATCCTGCCATGTATTGGGAGGTGTGAGCCCAAGGCTTTCGTATATGTCAGTGCGATATACAAGTGCGTAGAAATTGAGGGTTTCGGGTATAGCATACACGCCTTCGTTAAATACGTAAGGGACGAAGGCTCCGGGAACGAACCTGTCGGCAACGGTCCAGAAATCGTCAAACTCGGTAAGGTCATAAAGCGCATCACGACACGCAAGGTCGAAAGGCATGTAGGACGAGAGCCCCAGTGCGATATCGGGAGTCACATCCGCGGCGCTGGCGAGTGTCAGCTTGTTTGCATCCGGCATTATGCTGACCTTGACCTTGATGCCGGTCTTTTCCGTAAAGTCGGTATCGATCATCTTCTGAAGAAGATCAACATGTGTAACCGCACGGTTTACCCAGATCGTGACCGTTTCTTCGTCTTTTACGTCGGTGCTGTACTTGTTGTCGGTAAAACTTAAAACAAGCTTCTTTACTCCGTTTGTGAACTTTTTCCCGACGGATGCGGTCGCTCCCGGAAGCTTCACATCTGCGCTTGAAACATAGATCCTGTCGAAAGAAAGCTCATTGTCAAGTATCTCCGAAGTGAAGTTTGACATTGCCACGAGCACCGAATTGTCGCGTCCCGTAAGCTTCTCGGTGTATAGCGCTATCTCATCCGGATATTCCCTCATCTGCCTTATGAAGATCAGCGCCTTGTCCATATCAGAAAGCAATGCGCTGTTTATGCCGTATGTGGCATTATCCTGGCACACATACCTGATATATTGGATAAGTGTCGTATATGCATCAAGGTAATCGGGTATCTCCGGAATATACTTTGTCATATTCCAGGTGCGATATTTGTCTTTATCCGCGCCTATGATCTTGCTTATCTCAAGGGAGAACTGCGCAACATGCTCCGAAATGAGTCTTGCCGCGCGCCATGCCCTGTAGACCGGTTCCTGCTCGGTCTTTATCAGAAGTTCGTGGGTGCCTTTTGTAAGATATATGAGGTAAGGCTCTCCGTCGGGACCGCTTAATGTATCGTTTGTCCAGGTGTTTCCCGTAGGTGTGAGGGCATAGCTCTTTAATTCCTTAAAAGGTATCTCACCGTCTATATAAATGCTTTCAAAAGCATCGTATTCTTCTTTATTGTTTGTATAGTGGAAAGAGATCTTATAAAATCCGGTTTTTTCCACGTTTATCTCATAGTACAGCTCTGTTCCGCTCTCAGTGACCTTAATTGTATTTAATTTCTTGTAATGAGCGTCGTAGGGAACGACAGCGGGATCGTCCTCGGTCTCGTATATGGCTTCTGCGGAATTCTTCTTCGTATGGTCGATGGCATTTATGGTAATGAGCTCTCCGTCATCGGCTGAAGATGCTGCGGAGTTTGCTGCATTTAATGCTCTCTTATATTCTTCGTAGGTGGGTAATTCCTTCCCGGGCTCCGATACCGTAAGCGCTCCGAGTCCAAGTCCGTTTGCGGCGACATTGGTGAAACATATCTCATTCTCACCTTCGTTCAATCTGAAAAGAAGCGGCTCGTCCGAAATGTAGGTGCTGCTGTAAAGGAATCTTTCCTGAGTACCGTCAAATCTCACCTGCTTCGGGGCCATCTCGTCTCCGTAGCTGTCGGTAAGATAATCCTTTGTTTCATCGATCCACATCTGAGGAAGGGCGATGATCTTCATCTCATGATAATCCGAAACGCCGTTCACCTGAAGGCTCACCGCAAAATCGGACATCGTATTTCCCGTGGGACGATAGCTCACCTTCATGGTATAAAGCCCGGCCTTTGGAACTGAAACACGGTAAACACAAGACTCCGAATAATCAAGGCTCAGTTCCTTATTGGGTATGGTATCAGCTGTGTCGATACTTTCGGGCCTTGCCTGATATTCGCCGGTACCGTAATATTTTGTGATATCCCCGGAAAAACCGTCCAGGAAATCACTGTACATGGGTTCTTCTCCAAGGGCTTTTTCAAGCAGCGCGATAGCGGACGAAACTTCACGCTCGTCCGGTCTTTCCACATATTCGGCATTGTTTCTTGTAAACAGGAGTATAAGTCCTACTGCTGCGATCACTGCCACGCCTGCTATGATGATCGTCTTAAGATGCTTCTTCATGAAAGCCCCCATAGTCCTTTAAGTCACAAAAACGATTTTATTACTTTTGAAAAGACAGGGACTGCCTGTTTCCAAACAGTCCCTATTTTTATTGTTTTATTTGTTCGAAAAATCCTTGTCGGTGAAGCCGTAGTACTTTGTAAGTCCGTCTCTGATGCTCTTGTCGGATTCAACGAATCTCTTGTTGATAACTGTGTTCCAGTCCGCAAGACGTGCCTTTACGTTATCAAGCCAGTTTGCGTCTGTAACGTCTGCGCCCGCAACATCTGCGGAATATGCGTTCTGCCACTCATAGAGGCATACCTTCTGAGCGCCGTCTTCCGTTACATAGTAAGGATAGCACTTGTCGGATACATCCCACATCTGTCCCTTCTCCCAGAGTTCAAGAACATACTGGAAACCGGGCATTAAGGAAGCATCTTTGTAACGCTGATGAATATCAACGGAATACCAGATGTCCATCTGCTTGTCAAACTCTTCACCTGTTACGAGAGGGAAGGAGTCGTTAAGGCAGCTCTTTAAAGTGCCGTTATCGTTGAACTTCTGATCTGCTCTTGCCTGGAAAGACTCTGTTGAACCGCACCAGAAAGCGCCGAATGTATAAGCAAGATCAAGCTGTGCCTTCTCCGCATCGCTCCACTCGGGGTTGCCGTCATCCATTGCGTAATTGTGGATAGCCATAGGGTCTACGCAGATACCGATGGTGTTGGGCTCATACTGTGTTGAAGGACGGGGATAGATGTCCCAATCGGAAGACTCGACTACGTTTACTTCTGCTCCGGGAGCAGCTGCGGCACCCATCATCCAGGGATCGCCTTCATAAGTGAGGGCATAGTTTCTGCAGAAGAAACGATAGCCCCACCACCATCCGTCATCCATTACTTCGCCCGGAACGTTGCCGAGACCGTACTGCTGCCAGATGCTTGTCTTTGCCCATGTAGGAATGTAGGAAAGTAAGCTGTTAACCTGTGCGGAGTTAAGATTTACTCTGTCGCCTGTGCCGTTGTAGTTAGCCATTGACTTTACGATGTCTTCGCATCCCGTGTCAATGATGAGTCTGGGAAGTTCAACCTCGCCCCAGAATGTTTTTCCGTCAGCGGAAGTGATGAACTCTGTGTACTCATCGATGGTCCAGTTGGGCTCGGGAACGTCAATGTTGTTCTGCTCAGCAAGATCCTTGTTTACCCAGATAGCCCAAGGCTGAATGAACTGGGGAAGTCCTGCCTGGAATCCGTAATAGTTCATGAGTTCCATGATGGAAGAGTTGAAGCTCTTATAGATGGAGTCATCCTTGAATACGGAAAGGTCTGCTACAAGTCCCTTTGCAACATCGCCCGCAAGATCTGTTGATGCGTAGATGTCGGGATATTTGCCGTGCTCAGCCTTGAAGTTTTCCATTTCCTGATACCAGGATGTGTCATTTCCGTTCGGATCGTCCGCTTTAGCCCAAAGATTGATCTTTACATTGGGATACTTTGCGTTGAATGCCTTTGCCATTGCGTAAACTGCCGCAACGTTCTGTGAAGTAAGATCATTAACATCAATGTTCTTGTGTCCGAGATCCTCGTAGTAAACGCTGTCGCCTGACCATACCATGATCGAGAGATCACCCGATACATTGGTGTCAAGCTTAACGTCCTTGTTGCTCTTGCCGCAGCCGGCAAGCATTCCTGCGAGCATTACGAAACATAAGACAAGCCCTAACCCTTTTCTTCTAAGTTTCATAAAAACCTCCTGTGATAAAATAGTGACCCTTCGCTAAAAGGAATCGGAGAAAAACGTTTTCTTCCTTGCTGTCTGAATAGTATCACCCGAGGTCCGTTTTTTCAATATTGTAAAAACGTTTTTATAATAAACTTATATAAAAATTCCAAAATTTTAGACTTGAAATTGTGCATATTGCACAATTTTTGTCTCTTCATATGTCTTAATCCCTGCTTAATTGCTTTAGTGAATAATAAAACGGGATTTATTAAAAAAAGTCTGCACCTCGCAGTACTACTGTTTTTGCGGGTTTATGACATTAAAAACGTTTTTACCCAATTAAAGTGATGCATTATTAACCCAATATATATCATCATAACTAAAAATGGGGGACGTTATTTGAACATCCCCCATCCTGTTTTTACTATATCACGCCTATTCTGTTATGACTTCCGTAAGTTTATCGCCCTCATATACAAGAGTCATGTTTATGGCTGTTTTCCCTTCCAGCAAAGGCTTAAGGAAGCATCTGTCGCCTTCCCACAGTGAAAGGGAAAGCACGTCCTCTTTCCGTATCCACTTAAGGTCGCCTTCATTGCAGTCCGGTGAATGATCGATATTTCCGGGCACTTCGGCGGTAAAAAGATACATTTCCTCATCTTCGTAAATATCGGACCTGAAAAAGATCACACCCTTAAAAACGGTTTCTGTGAGTTTTATGCCCGTCTCTTCGAAGGCTTCCCTTTTTACGCATTGCTCAGGTGTTTCGCCTTCTTCAAACTTACCGCCCACGCCTATCCATTTGCCTGAATTCGGGTCATTTTTCTTTTTGTTTCTGAGAAGCATGAGATAATGCCCTTCACGCTCTATGTAGCAAAGTGTGGATCTTATCATTTCTGCAGAGTGACCTTTTTTGCTCTTATTACCTTGTGAACTTGGAGATGAACTTCCATGCGGCTTCATTTGTATGATGCCTGCATTCATGCACCTGACCGCTAACGCTGGCAAAAGCAGTGCGGCATACTCCGTCCTCGGAGTCGTAGTAGCGCACCGTAAGAGTGCTTCCTCTGGACTCATCGTACAGCTCTTCCGTTCTGTCTCCCGGAATTCCGTAGATCCTGTCCTTCCAGTTATCTTTATCATTAAAGTCTATATCAAACTTTACCTTGCATTTGTTGACCGAAGCCGCATACTGAACGCGCTCGATGCCCTGAGCAGCATGGAACGGAAGTTCGGGAAGATGCGAGTTTTCACCGCCGGAATAGAAAAGCGCCACCGGAGTATCCTGATTTATGCCGTCCGCAAGAGATTTTCCGAAAGGGTTGTTCTTTACCGGGAACAGCGCGCTGGCAGGAGCCACTCCCGCAAGGATCTCCGGATATTCCTGGAACATATCCCATGTCTTTCCGCTACCCATTGAGAAACCGGTAGCATAGATGCGGTGCTCGTCTATTTTGTATCTGGTCTTTAAATATTCGATAAGCTCAACTGCTTCCGTAGCGGTAACGTTTTGATGGTTTTCAACTGCCACATATAAAAATCCGTATCTGTGACATATCTCCCACCAGCCCGATACAAAGGTAAGGAACATCGATGAATCCCCGCCTCCGTGGAAACCGATGAGGAGCGGTGCAGGTCCTTTGTCAAAAATATCGTTGTTGTAATAAGCAAAGTAACCGACTTTATGCTCTTTCGTACCTTTAACAGCTTCGCTCCTGTTGTCGGGAGAAGTCTTAACAACAGTGCTTCCCGCTTCTTCGGTCATGTCAAGAGCCTCAAAATCGGGCTCGATCTCGAGGTTTCCACACCACATCTTGAACTTTCTGACAAAGTTCTTAAAGTCAGCTTTATAATCGGCCTTGTCTTTTACGAGGAGGTTTTTGCAGCCTTCAAACGCTTTATTTACATCATCGCTGTTTCCGACGCTTAATATACCGATGTCTTTTCTCTCAATATCCGGAACTATGGAAAGCCTTTCCATTGAGCACATGGCGGGAGTGATCTCGCCGGGTCCCCAGAGGTATTCACCCTTAAGAGTCTTTAAGAGATGCTTTGCAACGTAGTCCGCTGACTCACCAAAGCTGTAAATATCCGCCCTGAATATGGCTCCGCGAAGGAAATATCCCCTGAATGTCTTTGAAAAGAAATCATAATCCTCAACGATATTATCGCGGTAACGCTGATTCATCTTGGTCTCGGCAATAAGCTCTGCGTAAAGAGCTTCCGTTGCTTCCTTCCAGCCGCCTTTAGCGGTGGGATAAACGAAGAAAACACTGCCGTCCGCGGCGGATGCGATATCGGAAAGCCCGCTTTCCTTTGCAAATGCTATGGCATCTTCCATGCTCTGCTTTTTTTCTTCAAACACAAGAAGAAGCGGTGCCCGGAAACCGTAATTGTTTGTCTGTCCGTCGATCTCAGTGTCAGGCACGAATGCTTTTAAATAAAAGTTCTCATAAGTGTGCTCAAAATACTTTCCGCCGTCGCAATTTGTGACGACGGGTCTTTCCGTCATACCCATAGATACCTCCTCAAACAATAAGCGCGGACCGCTTTCGATCCTTTGGCAAAAGTATAACAGAAGCCAAACTCAACTTCATGTCATTCTTTGCCATACAATGTTCAAGGGTTATTATCCTCTTTGGGTGACTCCTGCACCTTGTCTTTTGGAAGCCACTTTCTGATGGTGTTCATAAGCTGCCTTACATCGATGGGTTTTGCGATATAATCCTGCATTCCCGCACCAAGAAGCATTTCACGGGCTCCGTCCACCGCATTGGCGGTAAGCGCAATGATAGGCACTTCTTCATATTCGGGATACTTGCCACGTATCGCTTTCATAGTATCGACACCGTCCATCCCGGGCATCATATGATCCATGAGAATGAGATCGAATTTTGTATGCCCGCATACTCTGAGAGCCACTTTTCCGCTTAAGACTTTAACTATCTTCATCTGAAGAGGTCCCAGAAGTCCCGCTGCTATCGTAAGGTTTACGGAATTATCGTCTACTATGAGTACCGAAGCCTCCGGCGCGATAAATGCTCCGTCTCCCTCTTCCTCAGCATTATCCGGCTGAACCGACTTGTCGGTGCGGTTCAGTATCTGGGAGATATTTGCAAGGTACAAAGGATCCGATGCCATCATCAGATTCCTTATGTTGATATTAAGGCTCAGTGCATAGTCCGCAACAAGCACAGGTACCACATTCTGATGTTCTTCAAAATACGCTTTCTTTAACTGGGTAACGGTTCCCCTGTCGACAAAGACAAATATATTCCTGTCGGGCTGCTCGATGCGTGAGCTCATGCAAATAAGTTCAATATCAGGCTCTGCCCCGGCCTTGCGGCAGCTTACTCCGAGATATTCGCAGTCTCTTTCGAAACATTCGTCATGGAATCCGTCGGAGAGCATGTAGATGGCAAGGAGCTTATCCGGATCGTTCACCTTTACGGCAGGTCTGTCATCCATGACGATCTGAGGGATCGTAAAGGAGAATGTGCTTCCCTTACCGTATTCGCTGTCTACGGTTATGTCTCCGCCCATAAGTTCAAGCAGGCGTTTTGAGATGGCGAGTCCGAGTCCGGTTCCTTCAACATTTCTGTTACGTTTGCTGTCAACCTGAGAGAAAGAGATGAAGAGTTTCTCCATATCCTCTTTCTTTATGCCTATTCCGGTATCTTCTACGGAAATGACGAGGTTGCCCTGTTTGCCGACATTCTTTTCAAACTTTGCCCTGATCACGATATGGCCCTTGTTCGTAAACTTGGCCGCATTGCTGGCTATGTTTATAAGAATCTGTCTTACACGGTTACTGTCTCCGAGAAGTTTGAATGGCATATTGGGATCAAGATCGATATCAAGATATACGTTCTTATCCGAAAGCCTGTTCATAATGATGCTCGCCACGGAATTTATGAGATCTACAGGCAGGTATTCCGCGGGCACTATATCAAACCGTCCCGATTCGATCTTGGAGAAATCGAGTATGTCGTTGATTATGGCAAGGAGCGCATTTCCGGACGTCTTGATCTGTGAAGTGTAATTTTTCACATTATCGGAAAGATCTTCCTCTTTAAGTATGAGATCCGTCATTCCTATAACGGCATTCATGGGTGTTCTGATCTCATGGCTCATGTTTGCAAGGAAGTCGGTCTTCATCTGAGCAGCCCGCTGAACCTCTTCCTCATGGGCTTCAAGATCGTCAAGCATGTCCGCTATGCCGTAGGCAAGCGTTCCCATTTCATCGCCGGTATAGTCTTCTTTTCGTATTTCTTCCGCAACTTCTGGCTTTTCCGCTGCCGAGAAATTATCAACACATTTTGACAAAAATCTTATCCTGTCGATAAAGAAGCGGTCGATAAAGAACAAAAGCGTTGCGGAAATGATGAAGAGACCGAAAGACAGGCGCACAACAAGATCCACGATATTCTTTATCATGCCTTCGTTTACGTTTTCGACATTTACTTCAGCCACAACAAGTCCGAGGCACTCGCCGTCTATCACAAGAGGCGTGTAATACGCATAAGTGTGGCCCCAGCTGTTGTTCCACTCAAAGACTTCGTCCTGCTTTTCCGCGGAAAAATATGTTTTCCACAAGAGCGCCCTTTCCTCCGGGTCTTCATAGTAGTTGTCTCCGAGATAGAGCATTACCGGATTGTTATCATCCCTTGTTCTCTCGCCGTCGATCATATATGTTGCGATATGTGTTTCGGGATCCATTGTGAGAAAATAGGTATATGGAAGGTCAAAGGACTCTCTCGCCTCTTCAAACATGCAGATCCAATACTCATGACGGTAAATAAAGTAAAGATTCTGCATATCTTCCGTCATGCGTCTCGGGAATATGTCACGGTACAGTGTGAGTCCCGGATATTTCTCCGAAAATGCCTTTGCAAAAGTATTGTAGGCAGTATGATATTCCGTAAAATCATAAGGAATACGCATATCCTTGAAATGTTCCTGATAGTACTCATAATAATCAATAAAATCCTGGCCGTCCTCTTTCATCATGCCGGCAAGATAGTCACTGGTATTCTTGATCTCTTCGCATTTCAATTCCTTATACGTCTTCATCTGGACAGAATAAGTGACAAAGCCGCAGATAAATACGGCAGCCACCATATACAGTCCGAACATTATCCCGAATTTGACGATAAGACCGGCGCTTCTTTTATTTTTATTATCAGTATTCATCAGGCACACTCAGGATCAAAGATCAGGTAAGATCAACAGTTCAGATCCTGTTAACTCCTTTGCACATCTGTATTGTATCTATCGAACCGTCTTCATTGTATTTGAATTCAGCCACACATACGCTTCTGTGGAAAAGGCTTCCGCCGGGAAGATCGCCCGTATGGTAGAACAGATATGAATGTCCTTTGAAATCGCATATTCCGGGGTGATTTGTAAACACTCCGCCTTCTTCGGTCATGATGACACCGCCGTATTTCCAAGGGCCGGTTGGTCCGGTGGAAGTTGAATATGCAAGATGCTCCTGTTTCTTCTCGTAGCCGAATGCCGCATAGACCATGTAATACAGGCCGTTTCTCTTATAGAACCAGGGGCCTTCTCCATAGGTCGTACCGGTGTCGTGGCTTCCTTTTGCAAAAGCCTCCTCCGTCATCGGGATCTTCTGCACTCCGACGGTCTCGTCATATGAGACCATGTCCTCGTTAAGAAGGACATAACGGAGCTCCGGATTTCCGAAATACAGATAAGCCTGCCCATCGTCATCGATAAATACGGTGGGATCGATATCGTTCCAGTCGCCTTCATCCACAAGGGGATGTCCTATATCCGTGAAAGGACCTGCGGGATTTTCCGAAACGCCGACAGCTATGGCCATTCCGCCGTCTTTCTTGTGTACAGGGCAGTACAGATAATATTTTCCGTTCCTGAATATTGCCTGGGGAGCCCACGCTCTGTCGTCCGCCCACTCGATGTCATCAAGGGAGAAGATAACGCCGTGATCGGTCCAGTTCACCATGTCTTTTGTGGAGAAGCAGCGCCAGTCACGCATTGTATAGAAATCGTTTATAAGTTCATCTTCATCATGAGTCGTATAAAGATACAGTGTGTCTCCGTATACAGAAGGTGCGGGATCTGCGGTATATATATTCTTAAACAGGGGATTCTCGCGGAATGCGATCACAGTAGTATCGGCAGACTCGTGACTTTCACAGTTTTCAACACCGGATGCGGACTGTCTGTAAAGAATAACGGCAGTGGAGCATGCAGCGGAAATGATTATCGCAAGCACAAGCAAAGAGATGCCGTAGCCCGTATAGTAGTAAACGAGAGTTACGCCGGCATCGACGATAAAATGTGTGAAAAGAGCGGCGCAAAGGTATACGGGTTTCTTGTCCTTAACCGCTTTGAAAACAAAGATCGAGAGAGATATCTGAAGGATCAGAGCAAGGGCTCTCTCCAGTCCCGCACCGTAAAACATCCATGCCGGTGAGGTCCAGAGTGGCGAGATCTGCTGGAAAGTCTGAATATAGAGTTCGGGGTCCAGGGTTTTAAGTGACTGCTCCAGAGCACCCGAATTTATGAGAAGAGATGTGACTATGTTTGAAAAGTATGTAATACCGAGCAAAAGAATGGACTCAGCTCCGCCGTGTCCGACACCGTACATGAGTGCGTTCTCTTTTGAGAGCTTGTCCTTCATGAACTTCTTCATTGCAAAGAAGCGCGCGAATTCTTCGAAGACCGCTGCCGCAACTCCGCCATAAAGGGCATAGAACCATATATTTGAGACAGCATCTTCAAAAAGCATAAACACCGCCATGTGAAGCAGCTGCTCAAGCACACGCGCACTCACGATAAAGGTCAGAGCTCCTATAAGGGAGCAGATGAACTTTCCCCGAAGCTTTTTCGCAAAAATTATCATCATCACGATCGGACATATCGTAGAAATAAAAAACGTTACAAACATGCCGACCAAAGAAGCTCCTGAAACAGTACCCATATAATACCTCCATATTCCCCTTGGGATCTATCGGTCTCCATTGCCGAAAAAAAGCCCAAAATACATAAAGATATTATACTCTGTCAAGGTCCAATAATCAACGCAAGGTAACATCCTAAAAATTAAAAAAGTATTAACTGCAATTTTGACATTCTCTTTATAAGGTATTATACTCTTAAAACAGAATTAAAGCTTTTTACTGCCAAAGAAAGGGTAAAATATATGATCGTAAAAGGAACATGCTTTAGAAATGATCCCGAGAAACCGCTTGTTTACGGCGATGTTGAGATAACAAACGATAAAAGGAAGAGACTTCGCGGTGAAGAGGAAAAGGAAGGCATACTCTGCGAGCCCGTAATGGTAGGCTTTTGCGGAACCGATAACGAACTTATGAGAATGGGTTCGGAAGGTCTTCTTTCTCCCAAATTCCCCGAAGGCAAGGACAGACTTATAAACGGTCACGAAGGCATCGTCTGGGTCCCTTCTGAAAACCGCTTTGCCATCGTGCTCATCCGCGGCGGTGACAGCTACGACCCCACAAGATACACAGAAGATGAGACATATTTTGAATACGGATGTGATAAGGCCGACGGCCTCTTTGCAGACAAACAATATTTCCATCCCGACATGCTGTTGAATATCCCGGACGGATACGTTCATGACGGAAAGCTCGATCTTGAATTTGCAAAGAAAATGGTATTCCCGGATCCCTTTGCATGCATGCTCTTCCAGCTCGAGCGCATGGAAGATCTCGGAAGCGCCCACAATTTCCGTGTTGTTATGAGAAAGCACAAATGCGACGAGCAGAAAGCCCGTGAGATCGCAGCCGACGAGATATTCGAACGCACGGTTGTATTCGGTCTCGGAACCACCGGCATGTTCATAGGAGATCTCATAAAGAGAAGCCACAAAAACGCCAAGCTTCTGTTTGTTGCAAGATCACCCGAGGATTCACCCAAAGTAAGTTTTGCTCTTAAACAGGCAAATGCCGAATACTTAAGAAACACCTACGACTCCGAAGAAGAGCTTGCAAAAGCCATCATCGAAAAGATGGGCGGACGCGCCACATGCTTCATCGGTGTCAGCGGATCAAACGTCGAGCACCGTATAGCCTTTGAGCACAAAGTTCTGGGCTGCAACGGCCTTTACAACAGCTTCTCTCTGGGTCCTAAGATCACCTTCGACACAATGCCCTTCGGATTTGAGAACCACCTCATCATGGGCTCCATCAATTTCCGTCAGGATCACATGGAGCATGCCATTGAACTCCTTGCAAAGAGCCGCTATAACGAGATCGTCGAGCTCATCGATAAAGACGAGTTCACAAGCGATCCCATAGGTGCCTACAAAAACAAGATCTACAGCAAGAACGCTCCGATGAAGACAGCAGTCATCTGGAACCCGAAATATATAGGATGAAAGGAAAAAACTCACCGATTAACATGCTTTAATGCTTTTCACATTCACTGATGGTTTCAACCACCTTGCGGTACAGCTCCATCGTACCCGGGTGGTTTTCTTTTATAAATCCACCGTCTTCTTCCTTTGCGGCATTTTCAAGTGCAAGGGCCTTTTCATATAATTCCGCGGCACCGATACTTTTGGATGCGCTCTTTAAGGAATGCACAAGTATCTGGTATTCTTTCCAGTCGCAGTCATTTAAGAACCCCGATAATTTAGGCTCCCTGTCGTTAAATTCTTTAACGTATTCCGCCAGCATTTCGCTGTAAAAATCCTCATCCCCGGCAAAATACGCCATTGCGGCACCTGTGTCAAAACCTTTTTCCTTAAGTTTCCGGGTATCATAATGCTTCGCAGAGCCCCGTTCCTCTTCATCTTCCGGCTCAAAGGAAAGTACCTCTTCCGAAACCTCAGCAGGTTCAAAGTTCAGCACTTCGCCCTCCTGATCAGCAGGTTCGAAATTAAGTATATCACTCTCTTGATCTGCAGGCTCGAAGTTCAGGATCTCTTCTTCCTGCTTTGATTGCAATGACTGCCCTGCATTATTACTCGTTTCGGACTTCTTCTGTTTGTTGTTCTTATTATCTACGCTCTCAACATTGCTTTCAAAAGCTTCCTTTGGCAGATATTCTCCAAGCTTTGCGCAAAGCTCGTTTATCTCTATGGGTTTCGGGAGATAGTCGTCAAAGCCTTCACCTATGTACATTTCCTTTGCACCTATAATGGCATTCGCGGTAAGGGCGATGATCACCGTATGATCCGGCACAAGATCCTGTTCCTTTAAGCGTTTCAGTGTTTCGATACCGTCCATTTTAGGCATCATGTGGTCAAGAAGTACTATGTCGTATTCCTTTTCCCTCATCTTTTCTATGGCTTCAGGCCCTGAGATCGCAAGATCAGGCTTGATGGCACAAAGCTTAAGAAGGCCCCTCGCAACCTTAAGGTTCATCTCGTTGTCATCGACAACAAGTATCCTTGCGGAAGGTGCCTGTATAAGCTCTTTCTGCGATTTTTTCTCCGTGCTCTCAGCCACCCTCTTTGCGTAGTTTTCGATAGGTTGCGGATCTCCGATCTTTTGCCTGAGCAGAAATGAGAATGTGGAACCTTTTCCGTACTCACTTTCAACCTGCAGACTGCTCCCCATCATCTGCAGGAGCTTCGTTACGATTGACATACCGAGTCCGGTACCTTCGATATGGCGGTTTCTCGTCGTATCAAGGCGTTCAAAGGAAACCGTGAGTTTCTCCATATCTTCCTTACGGATGCCTATGCCCGTATCCTTAACAGATACGAGTATCTCTGCCTCATCCCCGTTAATTTGGGATTTACTTATACTGAATGTGACGCTTCCTTCTTCAGTATATTTCACCGCATTCGTGAGGATGTTCATTATGACTTGGGAAACCCTTACATCATCACCGTAAAGAGCCGCAGGCATCGATTCATCCACCTGTACGTTAAACGTGAGCCCTTTTGCCCTTACTCTTGGTGTAATTGAAACAACAAGATCATTTATGAGAGAGGCCACATCATATTTAACCGATACAAGCTCCATCTTGCCGTCCTCGATCTTTGAAAAATCAAGGATACTGTTGATCAGTGTGAGAAGCGTATTTCCTGCAGAATGGATGTTTGATGCGTACTCGATGATATCATCGTCCTCAGATTCCCTGAGTATCATCTCATTCATACCAAGGACCGCATTAATGGGCGTTCTTATCTCATGCGACATCTGTGCAAGGAAAAGGCTTTTTGCCTTATCTGCCGCTATTGCCTTATTTGCTGCTTCTTTCAGCTGTTCTTCAAATTCTGTCTGTTTTAATGTTGCGATATGATATTGGATCATAGCAATGGAATTCATCAATACACCGCAGAAATACAGAACGGGATAGCGGTTCATAAAGGTCTCGTTATAGAACCGTGCCTCAAAAGAACGGATGGGGGAATAGAAAAGAACAATAAAGAGCAGTTCATAATAAAACGAAAGAATGATACCGTATTTAACGCTGCCGAAATAACAGAAAGCCAGCGGCACGAGCAATGTCCACAATATCGCAAATCCCTCGTTTACACCATAGATGGCATAGTACGAGAAGATTATGGCCCCCATGATCATGAGAGTGATTATTATCACTGATCTGTTCCGCAATATTTTAGCGGCAACAAAAACAACTATACCCGTAAGGAAGATAAGTCCGGTAGTATATGTTACAAAACCTTTATGCTGAACAATGTTCATTACTGTCATCACTGCGCCGATAAATGTGATCACAGCACCGAGAGCAGTTGAACCTCTAAGGTTTCTTTCCAATCGTTCGCCGTTATAAATGGATTGCCCGAGTTTCTTCCAGATATAAGCGATCTTTCCAAACAGTTTTTTTTCGTCTTCCATCATATTACCCCATACGATTACAGTTGACTAATTGACATAACGAGTGCTATAACGATTTGAACATAAACGAGTTTATAATGATTCAAAATATTTTATTCTAAAGGCGGTATAAGCCATGGATGAAAAAAAGGTCATTAACAGGATAACCAATGTCGGCGTTGCCGGAAACATAGTCCTCACCGTTTTTAAACTATTAGCAGGTATATTCGGCCATTCCGGAGCCATGATCTCAGATGCGGTACATTCTCTTTCCGATGTATTTGCGACTTTTATCGCATTTCTCGGGACTCAGTTGTCAAAACGCCCGGCAGACAAAGAGCATCCTTACGGGCATGAACGCGTTGAATGTGTAGCTTCCCTCATTCTCGGTGTGATCCTCTTCGGTACCGGATTAGGTATAGGAAAATCCGGTCTTGATAAGATCATTTCCGGTGATTTCGAAAATCTCGCCATTCCCGGCAGCATTGCTCTTGTGGCCGCCATAGTTTCGGTAGTGACCAAAGAAGCTATGTACTGGTATACAAGACATTACGCCAAAGCGCTGAATTCTACGGCCTTTCTTGCGGATGCCTGGCACCACCGTTCCGATGCATTGTCCTCTATAGGCTCCTTTATCGGCATCGGAGGCGCAATGCTGGGATTTCCTGTAATGGATCCTCTCGCAAGCGTTATCATCTGCCTCTTTATCCTTAAAGTTTCTTATGACATCTTAAAAGACGCCATGAAGAAAATGCTGGATACCTCCCGCGGTACCGACTACGATCAGAAGATCCGTGAATTCGTACTCTCACAGGAGGGCGTTCTCGGAGTTGACGTTGTTCAAAGCCGTATGTTCGGGAGCAAAGTCTACATCGATCTTGAGATCGTGGTGGACAGGAATAAGACGGTAGGCGAAGGACATGATATTGCAGAGCACGTTCACGACATGCTTGAGCTTAACTTCAATGATGTGAAACATGTAATGGTACATGTCAATCCTTCAAAGGAATGATCTACAGATCTTCCTGTGGTTTTTTCCTTACAAACACTTTCTTCACAGGAGTTGTGATCTTTTCTTCAACACCCTGTTTCATCATCTTTTTAAGAATCTCAAGAGCTTCCGCATATGATTTTTTGCGAAGCTCTTTTCTTGTCTGTGAAACATCCGCATTAAGCAAATAGTTCTTTGCGATGGATGCCATCCTGAGGGTCGTAAGGGCATTTAAAAGGCCCTGTGTGGCCGAAGCAGCCACTATACCCAGCGCTTTACCCAGCGCTCCTTCCGTTGCCATGGGGATCAGTTCCTGGATGTTCATTTCCTCCAGATTACCCGCAAGAAGTGTTATCGAAAACACTCGTATGTAAAGTCTTAAAACCTCGGCATTGCTCGGTCTGAATCCGCATATTTCCGTAATGCTCTTTATGAGCGAAAAATTTGCGGCGGCCATTCCCAGCATGTCATAAAGTGAGTTTTGGGATACCGCAGTGATTATGAACACTTTTTTTGCCGTATCGTATATCTCACGGTTTAACTCCGGCGTTATCTTACGGTCGAAAAACTCGATGAGCATGTCGTCGGTCTCGTCTTCCATTTTAAGGAAGCCCCGGACCTGTTCCTTTTCCTCTTCGGTCAGATCCACATTTTCAATGAGGTTTTTCGCGAGTCTTCTGCACCACTTCTGCCTGGCGCTTCCATCTGCATTATGCAGCTTTTCAAGGGAAAAGACCGGTGCGAAGAAAACGCCTATAACGGGATAGATAACACCACCTATAAGAACGACTGCAATAAGGACATAGAAACATATCTCAAGAGCAATATGAACGTTCCTGAGTCTTTCTCCGATCTCAATGGCATTGCTGATGAGCCCCATAATAAACAGTATCGCAAGGGACACAACCAGTACAATGAGCCAGACTGTTGTTCTCTGTTTTGAATAGTTATTTCTTTTTTTCATCAAAGACTTGCCCTGTAAATATTCAACATATCGGATTCATTTAATTTTTTTGCGGATCCGCCGCTACCGCCAAGTCCGACAGCGCATTTATGCGCCATCAAAGACAGTTCTGCATCGGTGGGTTCTACTCCCAGTTCCCGTAAGTTTACGGGCATACCGATGCTCTTAAAAAATGCTTCCGTAGACTCGATGCCTTTTAATGCGATCTCTTCATCGCTCCCTGTGTTTTCAATATCCATAACATTTACCGCAAACTTTTTAAAACGCGGTAAACAGTCTTTTAAGACATATCTTGCCCAACTTCCCCAAATGGCTGCAAGACCCGCGCCATGGGCAACGTCATAGAGACCTCCGAGTTCATGCTCCATCTTATGTGTCATCCAGTCACCGCCACTTGACCCGAAGCCGGTAAGGCCGTTGTGAGACAGACTTCCCGCCCACATCACCTCTGCCCGGGCATCCGAATTAAAGGGGTCATCCCTTAATATGACCGCATTCTTCTTGACGGTGCGAAGTAAGCCCTCTGCAATGGCATCGGTTATCTCCATATTTCCGCCGTTAGTGAAATATCTTTCCATCGTATGCATCATGATATCGGTGCATCCGCAGGCGGTCTGATAGTCCGGAAGAGTCTTTGTGAGTTCCGGATCAAGGATCGCAAACTTCGGACGGCAGAGATCGTTGTTGCATCCGCGTTTTTCAAGTCCTTCTTCTTTGGTGATGACGGATGAATCGCTCATCTCACTTCCCGTTGCGGCAATGGTCAATATTACTCCGAGAGGCAGAGCAGCTTTGGGAGTTGCTTTATGATCATAAAAATCCCAAACATCTCCGTCATATTTAACACCGTATGCGATCGCCTTTGCAGAATCAATAGCGCTTCCGCCGCCTACAGCAAGGATAAGATCGACTTTTTCTTTTCTGCAAAGATCAATACCTTCATAAACAAGGCTGAGTCTGGGATTTGGCACGGCACCGCCGAGAGTAACATACGAAATGCCGCTCTCATCGAGTTTTGCTGTAACACGGTCAAGCAGTCCGGATCTTATAACACTTCCGCTTCCGTAGTGGACAAGAAGCTTTGTTCCTCCAAACTCTTTAACAAGTTCGGAAACCTTATCCTCAGTGTTTTTCCCAAATATAACTTTAGTAGGTGTGTAATACTTAAAATCAGGCATGTCATTCCTCCGCTGTGATCGCACACATATATTTATTCTGTTTACGTATTATACAGTAATAAACAGGATTATTCAAATGAGAAATTGGCAGACCAAAAAGACAATTACAGAAAAATAAAAAAGTCGCTTATTTAAGCGACTTTTAAATGCTCCCCGAATTGGGCTCGAACCAACAACACCTCGGTTAACAGCCGAGTGCTCTACCATTGAGCTATCGAGGAATGTATAAGCTGCACAGATGCGAAGCATCTAGCTTATAACGAGCAAAATGCACAGCATTTCGCGAGTCTCGGGCTTGCGATAACTGCTT
>JAEEGL015246773.1_pt1 | contig 48760 bp, 29 predicted proteins | sample 9134231 | NCBI WGS metagenome assembly JAEEGL01 (sample SAMN16246548, study PRJNA631951) | gut metagenome | biome: gut microbiome; feature: rumen; material: fiber-attached | host: Bos | place: Iran: Karaj | collected 2018-10 | reverse complement strand
TATCGTTGATGGTCTTGGTAACAAGGATGAGATCAAGGCAAGAGTTGCTCAGATCAAGAAGCAGATTGAAGATACAACATCTGATTTCGATAGAGAAAAGCTCCAGGAGAGACTTGCTAAGCTTGCAGGCGGTGTTGCTGTTATCAGAGTTGGTGCTGCTACAGAGACAGAGATGAAGGAAGCTAAGTACAGAATGGAAGATGCTCTTAATGCAACAAGAGCTGCTGTAGAAGAGGGTATCATCTTTGGTGGCGGTTCAGCTTATATCCACGCTTCCAAGGAAGTTGCTAAGCTTGTTGATTCTCTTGAAGGTGACGAGAAGACAGGTGCTAAGGTTGTTCTCAAGGCACTTGAGGCTCCTTTATTCCACATCGCTAACAACGCTGGTCTTGACGGATCTGTTATCGTTAACAAGGTTAAAGAGTCCAAGCAGGGCATTGGCTTTAACGCATATACAGAAGAGTATGTAGATATGGTTAAGTATGGAATCATCGATCCTGCTAAGGTTACAAGATCAGCTCTTCAGAACGCAACATCTGTTGCATCAAGCTTCCTTACAACTGAGGCTGCTGTAGCAACAGTTAAAGAGCCAGTTCCTCCAATGCCAGCAGGTGGCGCCGGCATGGGCATGGGGATGTAAGCGATAACGAGCCAAACTCGAACAGGTAAATATGGATTTAAGTCACGATAGTGACTTCGTAAGTAAAAATGCAGTGTCTCAAGCTTGCTTGAAAGGCACTGCATTTTTATTTGCGAATAAGCTGCGTTAGCAGCGATAATTCATATTTGACTGTGAGAGCTTGGCGACAACGGACGACAGGGAAATTGCGCAGCAATTTTCCTGTATAAGCGATAACATTTACAAAGGCCTTGGCGACTGGGATGCTGCACTAAACTCGGAAAGACCTCGTTAAGTGCCCACCCATGGCTCGCACTAAGCTCGAAAAAAACCTCGCTAAGTGCTCTGCTCAAACGGACGACAGGGAAATCACGAAGTGATTTCGCTGTATGAGCGATATTTATATAAACTTGGCGACTGGGATGCTGCACTAAACTCGGAAGAACCTCGTTAAGTGCCCACCCATGGCTCGCACTAAGCTTAGAGTGAGCGATAAACCGCATTAAAACACCCTAAATATAATTTGTTGCCCCTCAAGACCTTCTGTAATAGAATCAAATTAAAGTTTTGTTTAATTTTTTGGGGGGACAATGAGCAGTTCAAGTTCAAAAAATGGCAGCAATGCCATGCTTAAAATTTGCGCTTTTATCGTTGATAAGCGCAATCTTTTTTTCTTAATTTACGCGATTCTATGCATATTCTGCGCTGTTTCAAGAAACTGGGTCAAGGTAGAAAATGAAATAGCAGCCTACTTACCTGCAAGTAGCGAGACCAGAATGGGACTGGATCTAATGGAGGAGCAGTTTACAACCTATGGTTCAGTTAAGGTCATGGTTGCTAATATTTCCTATGAGCAGGCCCTGAGAATTCAAGAAGATGTTGAGTCTATAGAGGGCGTGTTTTCAGCAGATGTTGATGATACTGAGAAACACTACAATAACGGTAGTGCTCTTTTTGATATAACCTTTAACTATGATGAAGATGATGAGAACTGCCTTGAACTTCTTGCGCAGGTTCAAGACTATTTTGCAGATTATGATTCCTATATTTCAACCTCATTAGGTGATACTCATTCTAAGCAGATACAGAGCGAGATGAGTGTTATTTCTATCATGGTTGTATTTGTTGTTATCATAGTACTTATCTTTGCATGTCAGGCTTATGCTGAAGTGCCGGTTCTTCTTTTGACCTTCGGAAGCGCAGCACTTATAGCTATGGGAACCAATTTCCTTCTTGGCACAATTTCTTTTGTATCAGATTCTGTGGCAATTGTTTTGCAGCTGGCCCTTTCTGTAGACTATGCCATTATTCTTCTTAACAGATACAAGGAAGAGAGGGCTAATCTCCCTGTAAGAGAGGCATGTATCGTTTCGCTTTCTAAATCTATTCCTGAGATATCTGGAAGTTCACTTACTACAATTGGCGGCCTTCTTGCCATGATATTTATGCAATTTGGAATAGGTAAGGATCTTTCTGTTGTTCTTATTAAGGCAATCCTCCTTAGCCTTCTGTCGGTATTTCTTTTGATGCCTGGTCTTATCATGATATTTGCAGGTCTCATGGAGAAAACTCAGCACAGGAACTTTATTCCTAAGATTCCATTCGTAGGAAAATTTGCATATGCTTCAAGATTTTTCGTGGCACCTCTTTTTGTGGTGATACTTATTGCGGCTAATTTTATATGTCATTTTACCCCTTACGTATATGGATATACCAAGATTATTCCTCCTATCACCAATGAAGTTCAGGCAGCTCAGAATTTGCAGGATGAGAACTTTAAGAGAGATAATATGGTGGCCCTCGTTTTTCCTTCAGGAGATTACGATAAAGAAAAGCTTCTTATCCAGGACCTGCTAATGAATGGAAATGTGTCTTCTGTTACAGGTCTTGCCAATACGGAGGCTATGAACGGATATACATTGACTGATAAGCTTACACCCAGACAGTTTTCCGAGCTTATTGATATTGACTTTGAAATAGCTGAGCTGGTTTATGCAGCTTATGCTGTCAATGATGAAGATTATGCCAAGGCTGTAAACGGTCTTGATAATTATAAAGTTCCTCTTATTGATATGCTGATGTTCATTTATCAGGAAGTTGATGATGGATATGTAACTCTTGATGATGACCTTATGGAAACCTTAGAAGATGCTAACAAGATGATGGAATTTGCCAAGAAACAGCTTCAGGGTGAGGAGTATTCCAGAATATTGGTGTACCTTAACTCGGAAGAGGAGTCTGATGAGAGCTACTACTTTATTGATACTCTGCACAAGATCACGGAGAAGTATTATCCAGAGAATCAAATCTATGTAGTTGGTAATTCTGTGAGCCAGTATGATCTTAAGAAATGCTTTTCAAGGGATAACAAGGTAACAGGCATTATTTCTGTACTTGCGGTACTTATAGTTTTGCTTTTTACCTTTAAATCAGCTGGAATGCCGGTTCTTCTGATCGCGGTCATCCAGGGCTGTATCTGGCTTAACTTTGGAATACCTGCCATTACTCACGATAACAATTTCTTTTTAGGCTACCTTATTGTAAGTTCAATCCAGATGGGCGCCAATATCGACTATGCCATAGTTATTGCAGGCAGATATATAGAGCTTCGCGGTACTACCGGTAAAAGAGAAGCTATTATCAATACCATGAATTTGTCATTTCCTACAATCATCACATCAGGAACAATGATGGCTATGTCAGGAATACTGATTGGAAAGATGACTTCAGACTGTGTTATCTACAGTATTGGTAAGGCTCTTGGAAGAGGAACAATTATTTCCATTATTGTCACTATGTTTGTTCTTCCTCAGATACTTCTTGTAGGCGATAAAATCATTGAACTTACTGCATTTGTCATGAATGTTCCAATTCAGAACAAGCAGATGTCTGGAACAATGCGTATTGATGGATATGTCAGGGGCAAGATTGATGGAACAATAAATGGTGTGGTTCATGGCGTTGTTAAGGGGGATGTCAGTGCCTTTATCGAAAATAAGGATATTGAACTCATAGAAGAAAATTTAGAGGAGGGGGCATAAAATGAAAAAGAGGATAATGGCCCTTCTATTGGGACTTTCACTTGTATGTAACACGGGCATAATTTCTTTTGCCGTTGAATCGGAGGAAGCGTTAGAGACAGAACTTCAGGACACAGACAAATCTGAAGATAATGTTGGGGAAACAATAGATAAAAGCGCATACGTAGGCGATATGACTACAGCAACTCAGGAAGAAGCCCGGGAAAAAGAAAACGGTGAGAGTGAGGAAGCGCAGGAAACAGAAGAGGTTGAGGAAACAGAAAATCCTGTAAATTACATTGAAATAAAGATTGAAACCGCAGAGGATCTTATTAATTTAGCCAATAATTGTAAGATGGACACCTGGTCTGCAGATAAAAAGGTTATTCTTGAAAATGATATTTCTTTTAGAGGAAGAGAATTCTGCGGCATTCCTACGTTTGGCGGAATCTTTGAAGGACAGGGATATGAAATTTCAGATATCAGTATTGATAAAGGAGCTTCTTATTCTGGTTTCTTTGGAATAGTACAAAAAACTGCAGTAATACGTGATTTGAAAGTGTCAGGCACAGTGGAACCAAGCGGAGATCAGACTTTTTCTGGAGGTATTGCGGGAGATAACTCTGGAGTACTTATAAATTGTCATTTTACAGGAGTGGTATCCGGAAAAGACTACGTTGGCGGCATTGTGGGCATGAATGAGCTATCTGGCATTATTTCAGATTGCGTTGTTGATGGCTATGTTCACGGTACTCATTTTACCGGTGGTATCGCCGGAGAAAATATGGGAGATATTGTTGGCTGCCTAAATGAGTCTTTTGTAAATACCACCAACGTGGATCCTGAATTATCAGATGAAGCCAAGGCTAACCTTGATAAAGTGATTTCTTTTATCAGAAGAGAGGAAAAGGACGCAGATGAAGCCTCAAAGGACAGCACTATTTCTGATGCTGGCGGAATTGCAGGCCTTTCTATAGGTATTGTTTCGAAATGTACCAATAATGGAAATGTGGGCTATGAGCATGTTGGCTACAACATTGGTGGTATTGTGGGAAGACAGTCAGGATATATGACGGGCTGTACTAATAATGGTTTTATCCAGGGCCGTAAGGATGTTGGAGGAATTGTTGGACAGGCTGAGCCCTATGTTACAGTTGACCTTAGTAAGGATATAGCATATCAGCTTTCTGAGAGCATAAGTAAGCTTCATGAGATAGTAACGAAGACTCTTGGGGATGCCAAGGATCAGTCCGGGGTTATAACAGACAGACTTTCAACTATTCAGAAATTTACTGCTGGAGCTATTGATGATGCAAGATATCTTTCTGCAGGCACAATTGATTATGCCAATGATATTTCAAGTTCTACTAATGAAGCTTTTTCAAGGGTGGAGTACGTTCTGGATGAGGCTTCCAAGCAGGACGGTTTTATAGATCAGGTTACCTACGCTGCAAGAGATGCTAAAACGGCAGGAAGCGACCTTAGACAGGCGGTCAATGATCTTGATCTTGATAGTTATCTTACTGAAGAGGAAAAAGAGGAATACCAAAAGGCCAAGGATGTAATAGAGGGCGCAGGTCAGCAATATACTGAAAACTATTACAAATCCTACAAGGTTTATTTTAATCATGAAGTAGCCAATGAAATGGCTCAGCATCACCTTGGAGAAGATAATCTGGGGGACCTTGTTTACAAGTGCGACGATGGAAATGTATACGACTATGATTTCATTATAGAAGACAAAAAATGGCAGCATCTTGAAACTGTAAAGGCTGCTCTGGCTGCAGAAAATGATGAGACAGGAATAACAAAGGATGGATCCTGGTACCACAAAAATGCTGAAACCGGTGAGCTTACATCTTTTCCTAGTAATACAGACAGGGATGAAAAGTCATTTAAAGAGGCTTCAGAGGAAGCTGCCAAGGATGCAGCAAAATATACTGACAAGAGTTATCAGAGTCCACTTGGAGGAAACAGTATTCAGGCGGATATGATCTGGGCAACATCAGTCTATGAAAAGCTACTTAGCAGACACATGGACGAGATGACAGAGGCAGCCAGAAAGGATGCTTCAAGAGGCCTTGATAATCTGGAGTCAGCAGCAGGACATGTTGAGACTGCAGGAACTCAGGCCAAGGAGACTATTGGAACAGTTGCAGGCAAGGATCCAATAGCTTTCCCAGAACTTGATGCAGAGTACCAGGCCCATAATACAAGCTTTGCCAATAATCTTCAGGGCATGAATGACAACTTTGGACTTCTAAATCAGGAGGTCAACAATGCCAGTGGTGTTATTATTGATGACCTGCAGGCTATGGCAGATCAGTTCAATGTGATCATGAACCTATATACGGATGCAATTGATGGTGTTCTGGATGCAGACTATACAACAGCTTTTGAGGATGTATCAATAGAAGAAGCTGAGATCAGCACGGACGCTACAGTTGATAGATGCAGCAACTATGGAAGAGTAGAGGGAGACATTGATTGCGGTGGCGTTACAGGAACCATGGCTATTGATTATGACTACGATAAAGAGGGCGATATCACTGGTATCAGGGACTCTAAGCTCAACTCTGCATATATCACAAAGTGTGTCCTTAGGGATGTTAAAAATTTTGGTGTTGTAGTTGGAGAAAAGAACTATATAGGCGGTGTTTGCGGTCTTCAGGAGATGGGAACTATTTTGGGGGCAGGAAACTACTCTAATATATCATCTTCATCTGGCGACTATGTAGGAGGAGTTGCAGGCTCATCAATTTCCTATGTACTTAGCTCTTTTTCCAGAGGTATTCTTGAGGGCAAGGATTATGTAGGCGGAATTGTTGGAGACGGACTTCATATCAGAAACAGCTTTTCTCTTGTAGACATAAAGGATTCAAACAGCTGGTCAGGAGCAATTGCGGGCCACATCGATGATAAGGGAGAGGTCAAAAACAATTTCTTTGTAAGCGATGACCTTGCGGGAATAGACAGGATCAGTTATGCAAGTAAAGCTGAGCCTGTTGCATACAAGGAAATTTCAAACTTCAACCTGTTCGAGGAGTCATTAAGGGAAGTTCCTTATGAATTTAATTATCTTAATGTCACATATGTGCTTGAAGACGAGGAAAATGGTCAGAAGAAAGAAATAATCCTTGATAAGACAAAGAAGAAGTATGGCGAAGCCCTTTTGGCAGAAGAGTTTCCGTGCCCGGAAGAAAGAGATGGGTACTACGTTGCCTGGGATATGGAAGGGACAGATAGTATTACAACTGATCTTGTCATTACCGCCAAATATAGCAGATATCTGACAACTCTTTCTGACAACGTAAGTAATGATTCTGTGTATCAGTCACAGGTCCTTGTAGACGGTAAGTTTAAAGAAGGGGATAAGCTTACAGTTACCTGGAGCGACGTCGTTGATGAGGGTAGTGTCTTTGACTCTAAGATCAGAAACCTTACAAGCTTTGGAACTGTGAATATTGTTATTCCTGATGATGGTCAGACAATGCATCAGCTGAGATTTAGGCCAGACAACGCGTTTTATGAAACAAATGGTGATTTTACGCTATATCTTTTAACTGAAAATGGCAGTAAGAAGTTAAAGCCAACTGGAACTATGGGCAAATATAAGACCTATGATATTGAAGGCAATAATGTGACGCTTTCTCTTAATTTCGAAGGCCTTATATGGAGCACTTACAAGGGCTATGCACTCATTTTTGTGCTGATTTTAGCTGCTTTGGGAGCTTTTGTCTTTATGGTTGGATATACTTCTAAGCACAAGAAAAAGATTCCAAGAGTATTTAAAAAGATCAGGAAAAAGGTATCTGCAAGGATTGAGAGCAAAGAGCAGATTTTCTATGATGATGAGCAGGATGAACTTGAAAAACTAATCCAAAAAGAGGAGGCCAAAAAGCAGGCAAAGGAAAAAGAAAGTAAGGCTAAAAAGGCAGCGAAAAATGAGAGCAAAAAACGCCGTAAAAAAACTGGAAAAAAGAGAAGATCGGCGTAAAATAAATCTTTAATAATATCGAGTTTTATAGTATTATTACATTACTGTAAAAAATGAAAAATAAGGGGGTAGCGTACATAATTGTACGCCGCTCCTTTACTTGCGTTTATAGATTATTTGGGAGGGTAGTTAGTTGGATCTTAGCAGACAAAAGAAAGCTCCGGTTTACGAGGCTTTGGAGAGATTCAGGAAGCAGAGAGTAGTTCCTTTCGATGTTCCTGGACATAAAAGAGGGAGAGGTAATCCCGAACTTGTTAGTTTTCTTGGGGACAGATGTGTTGGAATAGATGTCAATTCCATGAAACCACTTGATAACCTGTGTCACCCTGTTTCTGTTATCAAGGAAGCAGAGGAGCTTATGGCAGACGCCTTTGGCGCATATCATGCATTTATGATGGTCAATGGAACCACCAGTGCTGTTCAGGCTATGGTTCTTTCTCATGTCAAGAAGGGCGAGAAGATCATCATGCCTAGAAATGTTCATAAGAGCGCTATTAATGCACTGATACTTTGTGGTGCTGTTCCTGTTTATATTGATCCAAAGGTTGATACCAATTTGGGAATACCTCTTGGAATGGAACTTTCAGATGTTAAAAAGGCTATAGAGGAGAACCCTGAAGCTAAGGCTATTTTGATAAATAACCCTTCCTACTATGGCATTTGCTCTAATCTTAAGGCAATTGTAGACCTGGCCCATGAGAATGGGATGAAGGCTCTTGTTGATGAGGCTCACGGAACACATTTGTATTTTGGACCAAATCTTCCGCTTAATGCTATGGCTGCAGGGGCAGATATGGCTGCTATCAGCATGCACAAGTCAGGCGGAAGCCTTACTCAGAGCTCAATCCTCTTGTGTGGACCAAATGCCAATGTTGGCTATATCAGCAGAATAGTTAATCTTACCCAGACCACAAGTGCCAGCTACCTTCTTCTTGGAAGTCTTGATATATCCCGCAGAAACCTTGCTCTTAACGGAGCAACGAGTTTTGAGAAGGTTACCAAGATGGCTCAGTATGCAAGAGAAGAGATCAATGACATTGGCGGTTACTACGCCTATGGTAACGAACTTAAGAACGGCGGAAGCATCTACGATTTCGATGAAACAAAGCTGGTTGTTAATACCAGAAAGATTGGCCTTACTGGTATCGAGGTTTATGACCTTCTGCGTGATGAATATGATATTCAGATGGAATTTGGTGATCTGTCCAATGTAATGGCTTATATTTCAATTGGTGACAGACTACAGGATATAGAGAGACTTGCAGGAGCTCTTGCAGATATCAGAAGGCTTTATAGTAAGCCTGAGCAGAGCTTTTTCTCTGCAGAGTATATCACTCCTATAGTTAAGGCAACTCCTCAGGAAGCTTTCTATGCGGAAAAAGAGTCACTTCCTATCGACAATGCAGTTGGCAGGATAAGTGCAGAGTCAGTAATGTGCTACCCACCTGGAATTCCTATTTTGTCGCCAGGTGAAGTAATTACTAAGGACATTCTGGACTATATCAAAACAGCTATGGCAAAGGGCTGCTCTATGCAGGGACCTGAGAGTGAAGATATATCAGAGCTGTTTGTATTAAAATAATAGGAAACGAGAAATTTGATAGGAGGTTCTTATTCTTATGGCAGAGATGGATTATTGGTTTTCTGATATGCATACTGGTAATGTCAAGATCAGTATCAGGATCAGTAAGCAGCTTTTTTCTGGAAGCAGTGAATTTCAGAGAATAGATGTATTTGATTCACCTGAGTTTGGTAAGTTTTTAACTTCAGACGGAAATATCATTTTTTCTGAAAAGGATGAGTTCACTTACGATGAGATGATAGTACATGTTCCAATGGCTGTTCATCCCAAGGTACAGAGAGTACTTGTTCTTGGTGGTGGTGATGGAGGCGTTGCCAGAGAGTTGTGCCACTACGATGAGATCAAGGTTATCGATGTAGTAGAGCCTGATAACATGTTTGTGGATGTATGTAAGCAGTACTTCCCTGACAATGCCATTGGACTTGAGGATGACAGAGTTCACATCTATTATCAGGATGGTCTTAAGTATCTTCGTAAGTGCGAGGATATGTATGATCTTATAATCAACGATGCCACAGAGCCTCTTGGACATGAGGCAGGTCTTTTTACTAAAGAGTTTTATGGAAGCTGCTACAAGGCACTTCACGATGATGGAATCATGGTTTATCAGCATGGAAGCCCATTCTATGATGAGGATGAAGAGAGCTGTAGAGCAATGCATAGAAAGGCTTACAGAGTATTTCCTGTTAATAGAGTTTATCAGGCACATATTCCTACCTGTCCTGCAGGATACTGGCTCTTTGGATTTGCCAGCAAGAAGTATCACCCTCTTAAGGATTTCAATCCTGACAGATGGGATGAGAGAGGAATAAAGACCTGGTATTACACAACTCACCTGCACAAGGGAGCTTTCATGTTACCTAAGTATGTTGAGGATCTTCTTCAGGAAGAAGAAGACATGTCTAGATAACAGTGTCATAAGTATAGTATTTGCAAAGGAGAATAAAATGGGAAGATTATTAGTTATTGGTTGTGGTGGTGTAGCACAGGTTGCTATTCAGAAATGCGCACAGAACAACAAGGTGTTCACAGAGATGTGCCTTGCAAGCAGAACAGTAAGTAAGTGCGACGCACTTAAGGATAAATTAGAAAAGCAGGGAACACCTGTAAAGATCACAACAGCTACAGTTAATGCTGATGACACAGCTGATGTTGTTAAGCTTATAAAGGAGTATCAGCCAGATGCTGTTCTTAATGTGGCACTTCCTTATCAGGATCTTACAATTATGGATGCCTGCCTTGAGTGCAAGGTTGATTACATTGATACAGCTAACTACGAGCCAGAAGATACAGATGAGCCTGTATGGCGTGCAGCCTACGAGAAGAGATGCAAGGAAAAGGGCTTTACAGCTTACTTTGACTACAGCTATCAGTGGGCATATATGGACAAGTTCAAGGAGGCTGGTATCACAGGTCTTCTTGGAACAGGATTTGATCCAGGTGTAACAAGTGTATTTGTAGCTTACGCTAAAAAGCACTATTTTGATGAGATTCATACAGTAGATATCCTGGACTGCAATGGTGGTGATCACGGTTATGCCTTTGCTACAAACTTTAATCCAGAAATCAACCTCCGTGAAGTTAGTGCAAACGGAAGCTATTGGGAGGATGGCCACTGGGTTGAGACCAAGCCTATGGAAATCAAGAGAGAGTATAACTTCCCACAGGTTGGACTAAAGGACATGTATCTTCTTCATCATGAGGAGATAGAAGCCCTTGGAAGAAACTTCCCTGAGATTAAGAGAATCCGTTTCTTCATGACCTTTGGCCAGAGCTATCTTGACCATATGAGATGTCTTGAGGATGTTGGAATGCTTTCAACAACACCTATCAAGTTTGAGGGTAGGGATATTGTTCCTATTCAGTTTTTAAAGGCACTTCTTCCTGATCCAGCTAGCCTTGGCCCTAGAACAGTTGGTAAGACAAATATCGGCTGTATCTTCCGTGGCATCAAGGATGGCAAGGAGAAGACTCTTTTCATCTACAATGTATGTGACCATCAGGAATGCTATAAGGAGCTTGGAAGCCAGGCTATCAGCTACACAACAGGTGTTCCGGCTATGATTGGTACAGCACTTGTACTTTCTGGAAAGTGGAAGAAGCCAGGTGTTTATACAACTGATGAGTTTGATCCAGATCCATACATGGAAATGCTTAATGAGTTTGGACTTCCATGGGTTGTTGATGAGAACCCTGTAATGGTTGACTGATATCTTTTGAAAACTAAATTGCTTACTTGCTTCATGATGGAGTGAGTAAGCAATTTTTATGGTAAGATAGATACAGAGCTTTGAAAGATTACCATGGAGGAATTATATGAATTTTAACGAGATTAGAACTCCAGCTTATGTTATAGATGAAAAGAAACTTCGGCAGAATCTTGAAATTTTGGCTAGAGTTCAGCATGAATCGGGCGCCAAGATACTTCTTGCTCAGAAGGCGTATTCTGTATACCAGACATATCCGCTAATTGCCAAGTATCTTACTGGAGCTACGGCGTCAGGACTTTATGAGGCAAGGCTTGCTCACGAAGAAATGAGAACTTTCGATCAGGATGGAAACAGAAAGATAGAGAACCATGTCTATGAGCCGGCTTTTGGTGACGAAGAGATGGTTGAAATTTGTGATATTTGCGACCACTTGGTGTTCAACTCATTAGCACAGCTTGAACACCACAGACCAGTCTGGGAAAAGAAGGTAAAAGAGGGCAAGCTGTCAGTAGGACTTAGGATCAATCCTGAATACAGTACACAGGAGGAGCATGAGATATATGATCCATGTTCAGAGGGATCAAGACTTGGAATCAGTAATGCCAATATGCCGGAGATTCTTCCTGAGGGCGTAGAGGGAATTCATTTTCATACCCTATGCGAGCAGGGCTTTGAGCCCCTTAAAGAGACCTTTAGACATGTAGAAAAAGAGTTTGCGAGATTCTTCCCAGATCCTGAATCAAGTGATAATAGTGGCAAGATCAAGTGGATCAACCTTGGCGGTGGGCATCATATTACAAGAGATGATTATAATGTAGAGGGTCTCATTAAATTTGTTAAGGACATTAAAGAGAAATACGGGATTGAAGTGTATCTTGAGCCTGGAGAAGCTATAGCTCTGGACGCCGGGTATCTTATCACTACTATCATGGATATAGTAAAGACACCTAGAATGCCAGTACTTATCCTTGATACATCAGCTGCCTGCCATATGCCTGATGTTCTTGAAATGCCATATAGGCCACCACTTCGTGGCGGAGAGGAGCCTGGAGAACTTCCCTTTACTTACAGGCTATCCTCTAGAACCTGCCTGGCAGGGGATGTGATAGGGGATTACAGCTTTGATCATGAGCTTAACATTGGTGACAGACTTGTGTTTGAAGATATGGCTATTTATAGCATGGTCAAGAATAATACCTTTAATGGAATGCCCCTTCCTGACATTGATATTCTTCATGAAGATGGACAGGTTGAGATACTTAAGAACTTTAGTTACAAAGACTTTAAAGATCGCTTGTAAATAAATAGTGACGAGGTGAACTTTTGGGAAAAATACTTACTACAAATCCGTTACAGGACGGGTTCTACATGCCTGCAGAATTTTCAAGGCATGATGGAACAATCATGATATACCCTACAAGACCTGGCAGCTGGGGCAAGGATAGAACAGGAGCCCTAAAGGCCTTTGGGAGCGTATTTCTCGAAATTCTAAAAAGAGAGAATCTTTATCTTTTGACGGATAAAGAGCATTATGATGAAGCTACAAAGTTTATGGATGATATAATAACAGATAAATCTATGGAAGACAGATGCCTTATTCTTCCTATTGAATCAGATGATGCCTGGGCCAGAGATGTGGGACCAACCTTTGTGGTAGGAAAAACTACTGGGACTGGCTCTGATAATGATAAGCAGGATTTACGTGGCATAAACTGGTCTTTTAATGCCTGGGGTGGCCTGGTAGATGGGCTTTATGCATCCTGGGATAAAGACGACAAGGTGGCTTCCAGATTCTGCAATATTATAAAAATTCCATATTACGATGCTGCTCCTTTTGTTCTTGAGGGTGGTTCAATACACACAGACGGAGAGGGCACAGCTATGGTGACTGAGAGCTGCCTTCTAAGCGCTGGCAGAAACCCTGACTTGACTAAGGCTCAGATTGAGGAGAAATTAAAAGAGTATCTGAATGTTCAAAAGGTTTTGTGGCTTCCATATGGAATCTACAACGACGAGACTAACGAACATGTAGATAATGTATGTGCTTTTACCGCGCCAGGAGAAGTTGTTCTTGCCTGGACTGATAACGAGAAGGATCCTCAATATGCCATGTCTAAGGCTGATCTTGACTATCTTGAAAAAGAGACTGATGCCAAAGGCAGAAGGATAACTGTGCACAAGCTGCCTGTACCTGATCATCCAGTTCTTGTTTCTGAAAAGGACCTTTCAAATTATGAGTTTGAAGAAGGAGAAGATTTTAGAGAAGCAGGAGAGAGACTTGCTGCAAGCTATGTGAATTTCTACTTTGTAAATGGAGCAGCCTTAGTTCCACAGTTTGGCGGCGAGAATGAAATCAGTGACAGAAGAGCTATAAAGATATTGCAGGAGCTACTAACAGATCGCGAGGTTGTAGGGATTCCTGCAAGAGATATTCTGCTTGGAGGCGGTAATATTCATTGTATTACACAGCAGATTCCTGATAATAATCTGATGTAATGCACCATTGATAATTTTGTAGAATATTTCTCGGATTATCCATATACGTGTGTAAATAATTAGAATGATGATCAATAAAAAGGGTATGAAATTTATGAGCGAGAAAATTAAAGTTGCCTGTGTGCAGTTTGCCTGCGGGGCAAGTGCTTCTTCAGATGAAGAACAGGTAAAAAGAAATATAGAAACAGCTGATAGACTTACAAGAGAAGCTGCAGGTAAGGGGGCTAAGATAATTCTTTTATCAGAGCTTTTTGAAAGATTTTATTTTTGCCAGGAAAGACGCTACGACTATTATGAACTGGCGCTTCCTCTTTCAGAGAACCCTGCTATAGCGCATTTTAAGAAGCTTTGCGCAGAGCTTTCTATTGTTATGCCAATCTGTGTTTTTGAAAAAGATGGAAATGTTTTTTATAACTCAGTTGTAATGATCGATGCAGATGGAAGTGAACTTGGAGTGTATCGCAAGACTCATATTCCGGATGATCATTATTATCAGGAAAAGTTTTATTTTACACCAGGTAACACTGGGTTTAAGGTATTTAATACAAAATATGGGAATGTAGGAGTTGGAATATGCTGGGATCAGTGGTTTCCTGAAACTGCCAGGTGCCTTGCACTTAAGGGAGCAGATATTATTCTTTATCCTACAGCTATTGGCTCTGAACCTATTCTTGACGTGGACAGCTCAGGACACTGGATGCGCACTATGCAGGGACACTCTGCAGCTAATATTGTGCCTGTAGCTGCTGCAAACAGGATAGGAAGAGAGGACGTTACTCCTTCGGAAGAAAATGGAGGACAGACATCAAGTCTTACTTTCTATGGAAACAGTTTCCTTACTGATGAGACAGGTGATCTACTTGCGAGAGCTTCAAGAGACCAGGAAGAAATTATATACGCGGAATATGATTTTGAAGAAATCCGTAAGATGCGAGCTTCCTGGGGACTTTTCAGGGATAGAAGACCTGAGTGTTACAAAACCATCACAGAGTGAGAATACATCTGAATCAGAGATGCGTTCTGATAGTGAGAAATAAAATAAGATAATAGAAATAAATAAAAGGTCTGCTTCATCAAAAAAGATGATGCAGACCTTCCTGTTATTACTTTGCTCTTTCCTGTATAGCCCTAAGTTCATCAACTGAGAATACGTAAGGCTTATTGCAGAAGTGGCATTTTACCTCAATCTCTTTACCGTCATCGATCATTTCCTGAAGATCTTTTTTACCGATGAGCATAAGTGCTCTTTCAACCCTGTCTTTGTCACAGTTACAGTAGAAGTTAAGGTCTACTGTATCAGTGAATTCAATGTCAAATCCCTCAAGAACGATTTTTAGCATATCCTCTGGGGTTTTACCTGCCTTCAGAATATCAGTTACAGAAGAAAACTTACCAAGGTTAAACTCAAGATGAGTTATTGTCTGTTCATCGGCAAAAGGCATCAGCTGCACAATGAAACCTCCGGCAGCAATTACAGATAGATTTTCTCTTTCAACTAAAACTCCAAGACCAACAGAAGAAGGAGTCTGCTCTGACTTGGTAAAGTAATAGGTAAGATCCTCTGCAACTTCTCCGGAATAAAGAGGAACCTGACCAACATATGGCTCTTTAAGGCCCATATCTCTTATAACTGTAAGAGTACCTTCACCAATGCCACCGCCAACGTTTAGGTGCCCAGCAGCGTTTGGCTCCATGATTACGTAAGGGTTATTTACATATCCCTTTACATTGCCCTTATTGTCGGCTGTTGCAAGAACACCCTTAAGAGGGCCGTCGCCATCCATTTTAACAGTGATCATATCACTGTCGTTGTCCATCATCTGTCCCATCATTACAGTACCTGTCATGAGCCTTCCAAGGGCTGCTGTAGCAATTGGAGAGAGGCCATGGGCTCTTCTGCCATAATCTGCAAGATCTTTTGTTGTTGCTGCAAAGGCTCTGATCTGTGCATTTCCAGCTGTTGCTCTAACCATATAATCTTTATATGCCATTTAAATATCCTCGCTATTTTCTATATGAATAATGTGATTGTTTTTGCTAACCCATAAATAATAATAGATTAATTCTTATCTGTAAACGCTCAATAAAAATGCTGAATAAAACTGGATTATTGATTTAGATAATGGTCAAAAATGCAAAATATTATCTGAAAAATGAAATGCTAAAATCGAGCAAAATGCCTAAAATATTATACTAGATACAACATAATTTGTGACATTTTTATTGTCTGCGATCTAGAGGGGGATTGCAATTCTTAAAATGTTACCAAAAAGAGGGGAAAGGAAAAAGGAGGTTGTTGGGATGTACAAAGGTAGTAACTTTCGTTCCAAGGCACTAGGGAAGGGCCTTGCTCTTTCTATGAGCGCCTTAATGGCAGCGTCAAGTATTGCTACAGCCACAGGCACTATCACCGTTTCTGCTGAGGAAGGAGCTGCGGCTCTTTTATCTTCAGAAGAGGAAGTGCAGGAAGAATCAGGTGCTGCAAACACTGACAGCAGCACTGAAGAAAACGGTAGTAAAGAGGCTTCTTTAGAGAAGTCTGAAGAAAGCAAGGAGGAGTCTTCCGAAGAGGCTTCAGGGGAAAAGTCAGATGAGGAATCATCTAAGGAAGCGTCTGCAGAAGCATCTTCTGATTCTTCAGCAGATGTGCTCGGGGCTAAAAAGACTCTTTCTACAACAGATCTTAAGGCTGATCTTTCAGACGGCGTTATAGCTGATCAGGGAGAGGATGGCTTTGAGAACTTTACTGAAGATACTGTAATTGCAGATATCAAGTTCGGTGAAGACAAGGACGTATGTTCAAGAAATGTTTATGATGAGACATACGGCTACGGATTTAGTGATGTTGACTATAGCCAGGAAGCAAAAGGCTGGTCAAACAATATCTACTATCCAAGAGTTCCTGCTGTTGCACCCGGATCAGGCAATGTAGTTGATTCTGCAGATTATGTTGCTATAGCCAGCAAAATCTGGACAGAAACAGAGAGCTCAGGTTATGGTGTTTACACCTATGAGAGCACATCAACATTTGATATTGATCTTTACAATGCAGATTATAAGGTAGAGGTTACATTTACTAACCCTACATCAGAAAGTTACACAGCTGCTCTTGAGGCAGAAGATATCACAAAGGTTACAGGAATCACAGTTCCTGCAGGTAAGTCCAAGACAGAAGAGTTTGAGGCTAACCTTGTTGATGGAAAGCTTAATCTTAAATTCCTTGGCACAAGCTCAGCCACATCTATGAATGATGCCAAGACAACAAAGGTTTACATATCTGAAGTAAAGGTAACACGCCTTGCTACAGAAGAAAAGGGTGAGAAGCCCACAGTATTTGTTGCTTCTGATTCAACAGTTCAGACCTATGATTCTTATTACTATCCACAGACTGGATGGGGACAGGTTCTTTCATCCTACTTTGGTGATCTTGTAGAGGAAAGAGAGTGTGGAGACTGTGGATTTAGCCAGTCACAGACCTATGAAACTACAAATGTTATTGTTGAGAACCGTTCAATCGGTGGACGTTCTTCTAAGTCCTATATTGATGAGGGCAAGTTTGATGACCTTTTAGAGGACATCAAGCCTGGTGATTACCTCCTTGTTCAGTGGGGGCATAATGATGCTACTTATTCAAGACCAAACCGCTATGTTTCAGCTGAAGATTTTGAAAAGTGGATCATGGTATATGTAAATGGTGCAATTGAAAGAGGTGCTACACCTGTTCTTGTAACTCCAGTTGCCCGTTACAGCTACACAACAAATGCAGATGGAACTTTAAAATCTTTTGCAAGTAACTTTGAAGCTTACAGACAGGTAATGCTGAGACTTGCCTCTGAGTATGATATTCCATTTGTTGATCTTACACAGCGTTCAATTGACGTATGTAACAGCTTTGGAATCGAAGGTTCCAAGATGCTCTTTTTGAAGCTGGCTGCAGGAGAAGTATCAACAGGTGCTTATGCTGGCGGTGTAGATGATTCTACTCATCTTCAGTATTATGGTGCTCTTAAATTTGCTGGTTGCGTAGCTCAGGGTATTGTTGACTATGCAAATGGTGATGTAGAGGGAGCCAATGACAAGCTTGATGATCTTGCTTCTCTTGTGGTTGTAAACACAGCTACTGAGGCACCTAAAAAGCCTACAGGTCTTAAGACAACATCAGTTGGTGCAACAAGCATTTCACTCGAGTGGGAAGCTTCAGAAGGATCTGAACTTTACTATATTTATAGAACAGAACTTCCTGAGGGAAAAACTATTGATGACATCGACTTTACAGGTGCAGAGAAGTACTCAGTATCTGGAAAGACAAGCTATGTAGATTCTAACTGCGGCGCTGCAACTTATGTATACGCTGTAGCAGGCTTTAACAGCTTTGGTGTTGGCGAATTCTCTGACAAGATTGCTGTTAAGACCAAGGAAGCTGGTTATCGCTATGACTTTAACTACAACAATTCTCCTACAATGAAGGATTGGACAGGCGTTAACCAGAATGAGATGTATTCAGCTGATAAGGGTTATGGCTGGATTACAGCTCCAAACAATGGTCGTTACAGAGGTGGCAATGGTAAGGCTGATTCATCTGATATGGCAGATGACTTTAACCTTGGAGCAGGAGAGTTTGCAGTAGATCTTCCAAATGGCTCATACGAAGTTACTGTTTATGCAGCAGATCTTTTAAATGGTACAAGTACTATCAAGGCTGCATACTCAGCAGAGGGCAAGTCAATTGGTTCAATCGCATGTAAACAGTCACTTGGAAGCTGCACAGGTGTTGTAGAAGTAAAAGATGGACAGATGAACATCACAGTTGAAGGTACTAACCTGTACATCAATGGTCTTACTATCACATCACTTCTTCCAGCACCAGGAAATCTTGCTATTACAGAGCTTTCTTTTGGTACAACAACAGCTACATTCCTTCTTTCATTTACAAAGGTTGAGAATGCAGTATCCTACAACGTTTACCAGAAGAGTGATTCAGATGCTGAGTTCCATATTGTAAAGAGCTATACAGCACAGGAACTTATTGATAACGAGCTTGACTGCCGCGCTATGTCTGCAGCACTTGGTGAGACATATTCTTACTACATGACTTGTGTTGTTGAAGATGGCTCTGAGTCTGCACCAAGTAATGTTGTAACTCAGGAAATGCTTGATAAGAGTGTAACAGTTCCTGTAGCAGTTAAAAATGTTAAGTGCACAAGCCCTGAAGATGGACAGACTGAGCTTCAGAATACAGTTACTCTTACATGGGATGAAAGTCCAGCAGAAGAGAACGTTATCAAGTATATCATTTATCGTTCTGAAAAGTCTGAGACAGATAAAGGCTTTAAGGAGTTTACAAAGGTTGGAGAGAGCACAACTAATACTTTTGTAGATGAGAGCGAAGGCCTTGCTACTAATGTACATCATTATTACAAGGTTGCAGCTATGAACGCAGGTGGAATTGGAGAACTTTCAGAAACTTGCGTGACACCTGTTGCTGGTTCACTTATTGCTGGTGGACTTGAATCTTATGCTTCTAGAGCAGTAGTTGCTATCAATCTTGCAGGCGCTGCTGGCGGAGAGACCAAGGTTTCAGCTACAGATGCAGAAGGAAATCAGATCACAAGCGGAGTTTACCTTTCATGGAGGAGCTTCCCTGGTGACTTTAGCGGAAAAGAACTTACAACAACTTTTGATGTTTACAGAAATGGCCAGCAGATTGCTTCAGGCCTTAGCGTAACTAACCTTGTAGATGAGGCAGGAAGCGCTTCTGATACTTATAAAGTTGTTGGATCAAATGATTCTTCACTAGGCCTTAGCGCTGTAGATACAGCAGTATGGGCTAACCAGTACATGGAGTTTTCTCTTAATAAGCCAGAAGATGAGACAATGCCAAATGGCTCAACATGCACATATACAGCAAATGATATGTCTGTTGCAGATCTTGATGGAGATGGAGAACTTGAGCTTATCGTAAAGTGGTATCCAAGCAATGCTCAGGATAATTCAAAGTCAGGCTATACAGGAAAGACTTTCATTGATGGATATGAAGTAAACTTCTCAACTGGTGCGGCTTCTCTTATGTGGAGAATTGACCTTGGCGTAAATATTCGTTCTGGTGCACACTATACACAGTTCCAGGTTTGGGACTATGACGCAGACGGAATTGCAGAGATTGCAGTTAAGACTGCTGATGGTACAACATCTTATAGAAATGAAAATGGTACTCTTGTAGAGGCAGGACATGTTGGAGAATGCAATTCTGATGCACTTCCTGTAGATACAGTAAGTCCAAAATATGACTACAGAAATTCAAGTGGTTATGTGCTTGATGGACCTGAATATTTCTCAATGTTTAAGGGAAATACAGGCGATCTTATTGATACAGTAGATTATATCCCAGCAAGAGGTTCTGTTTCAGCCTGGGGTGATGGCTATGGAAACAGAGTAGACAGATTCCTTTCAGGAACAGCATACCTCAATGGAACAACTCCATTTGCAGTATTTGCAAGAGGATATTACACAAGAACAACACTTACAGCTTATTACCTTACAAAGACAACTGATGAAGAAGGCAAGGAAGTAGAGCAGATTGGTGTTTACTGGAAGTTTGATACAGATGCTATAGATAATGGCTCTGTTTACACAGCACAGGGTAACCATGGCCTTTCAATCAACGATGTTGATGGAGATGGCAAGGACGAGATCATCTATGGTTCACTTACAATTGATGATGACGGATCAGTTCTCTACAGCACAGGACTTGGACACGGCGATGCAATGCACGTTAGTGACTGGATTCCATCTAACCCGGGTCTTGAGGTAATGGATGTTCATGAGCATGACAATGCAGCTTACCATGTAGAAATCCATGATGCAGAAACAGGTGAGGTTCTGACTGGTTATTACACAGGAAGAGATACTGGACGTGGAATGGCAGCTGATATTGATCCTACAGCCGAAGGCGCTGAGTACTGGTCAATCGCTAATCCTAATTACACAGGATCAGATGAGCCATCCTGGGATTCCAGAAATGCAAACGTATTTAGCTCAAAGTCAGGCATCGTTACTAAGATGGATGCTACAAATGAAGCTATGATCGCACTTTCATATGGAACTACACCTGCAGTAAACTTCTCACTTTACTGGGATGGAGACCTCCTTGCAGAGATGCAGGATCATACCTTCAACAATGCTGCTTATGTACCGCTTACAACAACAATTGAGAAGTGGGACTATGTAAATAAGACAAATGTAATGCTCTTTGAGTCATCAGAAGTGCTTACAAGTAACGGAACAAAGGGTAACCTTGGACTTGTTGCTGATATCCTTGGTGACTGGAGAGATGAGATTGTTGCAAGATGTTCTTCTGATAACAGCAAGATCAGAGTTTACTCAACAACAATCCAGACAGATTATGTAATTCCTTGCTCACTTACAGACCTTGCTTACAGAGAGGGTGTTGCTTGGCAGAATGTTGGCTATAACCAGCCTGCGCATACAAGCTACCTTATTTCTGAAGGCCTTATTACAGCTCAGCTTTCAGAAGGAGCAGTTGATTCTACAAGTGCTACTATTAATTTCACACCTGCAAATGACGGTGTATACGGACATGATGTAGAAGGCTACGTTGTTAAAAGAGCTGACGTTTCAGTAGATGAAAATGGAAACGAGACAGTTGGCGAATATGAAACAATCGCAGAACTAAATGCTAGTGGACTTACATCTTCTGAAATAACAGGAAGTGAAAAAGAACAGGTAATAGTAGGCTACGAAGAAGGCAACGTATTCAAGAAGTTTGATATGGGCTATAAGAGCAGCAACGCAAACGGCTTTATCAGAGTTCTTGCAGATGAATACAGTGCGCCAAGTGGATATGGATGGGCAGTAGGCACTGGTGCTAATGTAAACTGGAACAGAGTTGGTGTCGGTATTGAGAATGCTGGAGATACTCAGACAGATATCGAAAAGGCATGTTGCGATCTTGACAGAGCTGATAACGAGCTTAAATTCCTTATTGATGTTCCTGCTGGAGCATACAAGGTAGATGTTTATGCTGGCGCTGCATATAGCAACAACGCTTACAACAACTGCAAAGTTCTTGTAAATGGTGAAGACCTGGGTACTGTATCACAGTCAGCTAAGGTTGCAGATATTGTTAAGAGTAAGACAGTAGTATTTGAAGAGAATTCACAGATTGAAGTTGTATCTTCTAACGAAGGATCTCTGGCTATTCTTAATGCAGTAGTGATTACAAATCTTACTCCAGTTTATGGAGATGCTCCTGTAGAGACTGATCCTGTATCTGCTTACAGCTATACAGATAAGAACCTCAAGGGAGGAAGCTTCTATTCATATAAAGTTGCAGCAGTAGTAGATGGCAAGGAGAGCTTCGTATCAGCTCCTCTTACAGTTCAGACTACATTTGCAATTGCTAAGCTCAATGAAGAACTTGAAAGTATGGAACTTGTTCAGGATACACCTCTTGCAAAGGGACAGACTGTAGCAGATCTTCTTGCTGAGAAGAGGTCAGTTATTTCTGTAACAGACGCTGATGGACTTGAGCAGGGAGTAGTAATAACATGGGATGCTAGTGAGATAGATCTTTCAACACCTGGTGAATATACAGCTCATGCATACATCCGTGGTTATTCAGAGAATCCTGTAGATGTAAAGGTTACAGTTATTGAAAACGTACCTACAGGCTATGCACCTTTAAATGATATTAAAGTTATCCTTGGTAACAAGGTAGAACTTCCTGAGTATGTGCAGGCAACCTTCCTCAATGGTACAACAAAAGAGGTTAAGGTAAACTGGAACACAGAGAAGTTTGATGAAACAAAGCTTGGTGACTATACACTTATAGGTACTGTAGAGGGAACAGAGGATACAGTTACTGTTACAGTAAGAATCGTAGGCGACTATATCTTATCAGTTGCAGACAGCTTTGTTGAGGTTGAGTACCTTAATAAGAACTATGTACTTCCTGAGACAGTAGTTGCTACATATGCTAGCGGAGCTACAAAGGCTGCAAATGTAACATGGAATACATCAGATATGGATGTTACAAGCCTTGGCTCAACAATTACCCTTGAAGGTACTGTTGAAGACTTCGATGGAACAGCAGTATTAAAGGCAACAGTTAAATATCCTGCTATTGGTAAATACGATTTTGGTATCAGTACAAGCCGTGTAGCAGAAGGATGGACTGGCATTACAGTTAACCCTAAGAACGGAGATAAGAAGATATCTACCTTTGGAAGTGACTATACAAAGGAAAGAGGTTATGGATTTGCTAATGGCGACGTTCTTATGCAGGGACGTACTGAAGAGTTTACTTATGAAGGTGATTTCCCAGGTCTTGTTTACACAGACTTCTGCCTGCCAGCTGGTGAAACATTCCTTGTAGATGTAGAAAACGGCGCATACCAGGTAGAAGTTATGAGTAACTCTGTTTACAAGAGTTCTGTATCTGGAACAGCTGAAGGCGTATCCTTTAACGTTAGCAACGCTGCTAATACTTATACTGTAACTTCTGTAACTACAGAAGTAGCAGACGGACAGCTGAATGTAGAGTTTGGATCTGGCACACCAAGAGTTGGTGCCCTTGTAGTTCGTAAAGTAATCACAGATGCTTCTTACTATGGTGGCGAAGAAGATCCTGAGCCAGAGACACCTGCTGGTAAATTTGTCACAAAGTGGGGCAAGACAACTTATGTCCTTGAAGATGGAACAATCCTTACAGGCAAGCACTTTATCGATGGCTACACATATTACTTTAAGCCAAATGGTACTATGGTAAAGACAGACTTTGTAGAGCTTGAAGATGGCAAGTACTATTTTGACGGTGAAGGACATATGGTAACTGGTTTCATGACAAAGTGGTCTTCAAGATACTATTTTGCAGCAGATGGCAAGATGGCTGTAGCAACTCTCATTGAAGCTGAGGACGGCTATGTATACTATGCAAATGCAAAGGGACATATCGTAGTAAGCGACTTTGTTGATCTTGATGATGGCAGACATTTCTTTGACAAGGAGGGACATATGGTTAAAAATGCAACTATAACCCGCTGGCTCAAGAAATATACCTTTGATGAAAATGGTGTTCTTATCGGCTAAACAACAGTTTTTTCTATAAGAAACTCAGATTCCCGGCCAGAAATGGCCGGGAATTTTTTTCTTTGTTTACTCTTTGTTTACCATGTTTTGTATCATTTCATTGATTGACATTTATTTAACGTATCGGTATAATTAATTTGAGAATTTATTAACAATCAGAACTAAACTTATTAACTATATAGCGTTTAGAGTATTTGCAAACGCAGAATTGGAGCAGACAATGGCAGATAAAGAGATTTCTCAGGCGGTTATCAGTAGACTTCCGCGTTATTTTAGATATTTGGGGGATCTGAAGGAGAAGGGCGTTGAGAGAATATCCTCTCAGGAACTGAGTGACATCATGAAGGTAACTGCTTCTCAGATCAGACAGGACTTTAATAATTTTGGTGGCTTTGGACAGCAGGGCTACGGCTATAACGTTAATTATCTCTATGATGAGATCAGTAAGATACTTGGTATCGACAAGGAACACAGCCTTGTGATAATAGGTGCGGGACACCTTGGCAAGGCTATTGCAGGATATACCAATTTTACTAGAAGAGGCTTTGTTTTCAAGGGAGCTTTTGACAAGAATCCTGAACTTTACGGAACCAAGATCCGCGATGTGGAAGTCAGACCAGTAGAAGAAATGGAAGACTTTGTCAGAAAGAATAATATTGAGATAGCTGTTTTGACTATTCCCAAGGAACAGGCAGTTCCCATGGCACATAAGCTTGCGGAGTGCGGAATAAAGGCTATATGGAACTTTGCGCATGTTGACTTGGAAGTTCCTAACAATATTCAGGTAGAAAATGTACATTTATCTGACAGTTTGATGAAATTATCGTATAATATAAATAGGTACGAGAACTCATAAACTTACGATAGTGAGAGAATCTGATGGCAAGAGACGATGAAGTTTATATGTCTGCGCTACAAGGGAAGAGTATCCCTATATTGACGCTGGATAATAAATGGCATCAATTGTTTACGCAGACAGAAATGACACCTGAAATAGAACAGCTTGCAGATGAGCTTAACAGCCTTGTTGAGAAGGATGGTAAGCTTAGAAGCCAGACCAAGGACATCAAGAAGCTTAAGAAAAAGCTTCTTGGTGAGATTGTGCCCCTTAGGGATAAGGCCAACAAGGCTGGCAATTCAGCAACCATTGAGAAAGAAATCTCTGAGAGAACACGTCTTATCAATGAATGCAATGACAAGCTTGATAGCCATCAGGATGAGCTTTTAGATCTCTCTAAACAGATTTATGACATCGATTATAAGCTTATGGTAGAAACCATGAAGGTCTGCTACGAGAGGCTTCATGATAATACATCGGATATCAAGAGCCTGGATGAATGGATTACGAGGGCCAGAATTGAACTTAAGAAGAATGTAATAAGACTCCAGGAAGCTGAGATGGAGAATTATAATCTATATTCATATATGCATCAGATATTTGGACCTGAGGTTGTTGAGATATTTGATATGAAATATGACCCTGACAGAAGACATCCTATCAGGAGACCTCTTGCAGGGGCAGAAGATGAATATGTAGAATGATTAGAAAGCTGCCCAATGGGCAGCTTTTCCTATAGAATGAGACCTGTTGGAAGAAGGGCTTTTTGCCTGGTAACATATTGGAGGGGAAGATGAAATACGCTGTAACAAGTCAGGAAATGAAGATTTATGACAGGAACACTTCTGAGTATTTCGGGGTACCTGGCTCTGTTTTGATGGAGAGGGCATCACTTTTAGTTGTGCAGCATATTCTGGAATATTTACAGGATAGAGAGCTAGATAGAAGAGCCAGAGCTCTTATTATATGCGGAATTGGTAATAATGGCGGAGATGGAGCCTGCATCGCCAGGATATTAAGGCAGAAAGGCATTCTTGTAAATGTTTGTGTTATAGGAGATTACACAAAAGCAAGCGATCTTCTTCTATCTCAGCTCAAGATATTAGAAAAATATGGTACAACCATTGACACTTTTTCCAATATAAGAGACAACAAAAGCTACGCAGACTGGGATATCATAGTAGATGCAATGTTTGGTATTGGATTATCAAGAGGCATCGCAGGAGACTTTGCTGATGCAGTAAGATATATCAATACATGCAAGAATGAGAGACAGTCCGATGTCTGCGTTGTTTCCGTAGATATTCCCTCTGGAATAAATGCTGATAACGGCAAGGTATGTCAGGTGGCAGTCAAGGCTGATATGACTATTACCTTTAATCAGGTTAAACTGGGACATATCATGTATCCTGGCTGCGAATACACAGGGGAATTATTTGTTGAGGATGCAGGGATAACAGAGGACAGTTTTCTTGGAAGAGAGCCGGGAGCGTTCTTCTTTGACGAAGACGTAAACAGTCTTATTCCTCTTAGAAAGGCTGATGCTAATAAGGGAACAAATGGTAAGGTTCTTATCATAGCCGGGTCTAAAGAAATCAGCGGAGCCTGCATACTAGCGGCCAGTGCCTGCTTGAAAGCTGGTGCAGGAATGGTAAAGATATTTACTGCCGCAGAAAATGCCGAGGCAGTAAAAGCTCTTTTGCCAGAGGCAATGCTCACAACCTATGAGGATTTTGAACCTGTAGGTGAGAAGCTTGAAAAGGATATTGAATGGGCTAACGCAGTTGTTTTAGGGCCTGGGCTTGGAACAGTCCAAATGGGCTTTGAGGTTACAAGGCTTGTTTTGAAGAACTGCAACAAGAATCTTGTTGTTGATGCAGATGCCCTTAATCTGGTTGCTGGCAGCAAGGAACTTGCGGACTATCTGGAAAATTTTGCGCGAGGTGGCAAAAAACTTATTCTCACACCTCATCTTGGGGAATTCTCAAGACTGATTGATAGAGATATTGCAAGCTGTAAGGAACATATACTTGAGTATCCAAGAGAACTTGCTGATAGATTCCACTGTACCGTTATATGCAAGGACGCAAGAACAATAGTTGCTGACAGTGGTAGCAAAAAGATTTATATTAATATGAGCGGCAATGATGGCATGGCAACTGCTGGAAGCGGAGATGTGCTTTCTGGAATTATAGGTGCTTTTATATCTGGTCCTATTTCTTCTTTTGATGCAGCCTGCCTTTGCGTCTATCTTCACGGCCTGTCCGGAGATGTTGCTGCTCAAGATAAGGGAAGACACTCAATGGTGGCTTCTGATATAATTTCCGGAATGGAAATGATTCTAAGACAATATGAGTAAATACCTGTGGCCATTGAATTTAAGGCCTGCAGATGATTTTTATGGATGGAAGATTGATGTTTGAAGAGTATTCACGTGTATATGCAAAAATAGATTTAGATGCCATTAGGTATAACCTTGAGTCTATGCGAAAGAACATTCCTGATGGAACAAAGATAATGGCTGTAATTAAGACAGATGCCTATGGACATGGCGCTGTACCTATTGCCCAAATGCTAGAAGATGTAGATTACATCTGGGGTTATGCAACAGCTACTGCCGAGGAAGCCTTTGAACTTAGAGATAATGGGGTGAAGAAGCCTATACTGATTCTGGGCTATACATTCCCATACGCCTATGAGAGGATGCTCTCAGAGAATATCAGACCTACCGTATTTAGGCTCGATATGGCAAAAGAACTGTCTGATTGCGGCGAAAAGCTTCTTGAAAAGGGAGTGATATCGGAAGCTCCTGCTGTGCACATAGCTGTAGATACAGGAATGAGCAGGATTGGTATCACACCTGATGATAAGGGAACAGAGTTTATCAAAGAGGTCATGAAGCTTAAGGGAATTTCTATTGAGGGCATCTTTACTCATTTTGCCAGAGCAGATGAGAAGGACCTTTCTAATGCCAAGGAAAGAGAAAAGGTGTTTGCTGATTTTGTAAAAAATACAGAGGATAAGACCGGCATCAAATTCCTTTTGAAGCACTGTGCTAATTCAGCAAGTATTATTTCTGTACCTGAGTCATCAATGGATATGGTACGAGCTGGTGTTACAATGTATGGAATGTGGCCTTCTGACGAGGTGTCCAGAGATATTATAGATCTTAAGCCTACAATGGAACTTATAAGCCATATAGTAATGGTCAAGGAAGTTCCTGAAAATACTCCTGTAAGCTACGGCGGAACCTTTGTGACAGAAAAGCCTACAAGAATAGCAACTATACCTGTAGGTTATGGAGATGGTTATCCAAGAAGCCTTTCAAATAAAGGCTTTGTTCTAATCAGAGGTAAACGCGCATGCATCCTTGGAAGAGTATGCATGGACCAGTTTATGGTTGATGTAACAGATATACCTGACGCATCTGAGGGCGATGAAGTGGTTCTCATCGGCAGAGATAAAAGCTCAGGAGATGAGATCACAGCTGAGTTTTTAGGAGATTTAAGCGGCAGATTTAATTATGAGCTTACCTGCGATATCAGTAAGAGAGTGCCAAGGGTTTTTAGCTAAATCTCTTTTTTGCCTGGGCATATTGGGTGTTGATCTCAGCAATTGCTGCGGTATCTCCGTCCATATTGTCCGGGTGGTAGAGCTTTACCAGAGACTTGTATTTTCTGTCTGCACTTTCCCTTGAGGAACAGCCAGCAAAAAAGTCAAATGAGGACAGGCGATCTGTGTCGTTACTGCTTTCTGATTCATCGCCATTCTCATCGTCATCGTAGTTTTCATCATCTTCGTAGTATTCATCTATATCTTCATATTCATCGTTTTCATACTGATCACGATAGGAGAATCTTTTTCGTCTTTTGTATCTTTTATCCTCTATAGTATCCTGATCATCGTAGTCCTTATCATAGTCATCCTCATAATAATCGTCATAGTCATCTTCACAGTCATCTTCGTAGTCTTCTTCATAGTAGTTATCATCGTCTTCATAGAATTCATCTACTTTATTTCTGACAGGGACAGCTTCAAGATCATCATCCTCAAATTGGCCATGGTGTTTTCGCAACCATTTTTCATAGTTTTTTTCGTAATGTCTTTTACCTTTTTCTGGGAATACAGCAAAAAATCTGTCCTGAAACTGGGCCAAAAAGGACTTATGAAATATGGCCCTTAGAACATAAATGATAATATCAAAGGCTGCAGCATAGAAGAGGAGCTGTCCAAAGGACAAAACTACGCTGATTGACAACAAAACAAAGACAACAGGAAGGAACATGATAAGGGAGAGAATAATAAGAAGAATAAATGTGATATTCCCTCTATAAGGATAAATGTTTAGTGTCCACCATATTTTCATGTCGCTTATGAGCTTGGCTGAAATCTGCATGTCTTTTGACAGATATGAGTTGTATTTAGAAAGAGGCTCAATATCCGGTATTCCAGCAAAATAAAGGTAAATATCTGCGACAAATAAAAGTGAAAAAAGAATGCTGGTAGCGGGTAAGAAACAGAAAAACAGCTTAAGAAGGGAGAGTACTCCCTTAAGAAACCAGGTAAGCATAGAAAAAAATGCTTTTAAAATATGTAAAATGAAGGACAAAATCGCATTTAGAATTGTTGATATTAATGAAATCATTTATTACTCCCCAAACTTATTTCCACTTGGATATTTTACTATGAAAGGAACGTCAAATAAAGAATTATTGCTTGAAATGACTAAAAATGGTAATGTTATGAAGGTTAAATTAAACAAAAGACGAAGGAGAACAGTGTTGAAGCTTTTACATGCGATTAAGGAAAAGTGCCCATGGATATCTTATGTCCTGAGTGTGGTTCCATTTATTGTGGGCTGCATAGGCTATGCGAAAGAGGGACTTTCTTTTTGGGAAACAGTATATGCTGCACTGGCTGTATATTTTGTAAATCCTGTCAATGATATGACTAATGGCTATATTCTTTTTGCAGAGATCACATCTGTACTTGTTGTAGCCAGTATTATCTTAAGCGTACTCAGATATGCCTACGCTAAAATGGGACATTTCTTTATCAGGCTTAGTAAGGATGCAACTGTTGTTTATACAGACAATGAGATGGGACAGGCTGTTGGTGAGACAGTAAGGCACGGATATGTTATGTACACTGATCCCGATGATGATGAAAATAAGATAAGCAAGCTAAAGGCAGAGAAGGTTAGAAATCATATTGTAATGTTCACAGATGATATGGACAATGTGAGCTTCATTTCAAAAAATGAAAAGAAACTTCAGGGAGATAATATTTATCTGATGCTCAGAGATGTGGATCCTACACTTTTGGATGCTGTAGATGAGAGTAAGATGAATCTTCATTTCTTCAATGTCTATGATGTTTTAGCCAGGGATTATTGGAAAAAATATAACCTATATGACAGAAGAAAAGGTAAGATCAAGATAGCTATAATAGGCTTTGATCAGGTTGGAAATGCTATCTTTAAATATGGCTATCTTAATAATATCTTTAGCCTGGTTCAGTCTGTTGAATATCATATCTGGGGCGCATCTCCTGCTGAGGTGGCTTTCCTTAATACTCTTCATACTATGAATGATGACAAGATAGTTGTTCATGACAGAGGCTGGGAAGAGGATATAGAGGACTTGGCTCAGATGGACAGGGTTATCTATACATTTCTTGATGGAACTATTGAGCTTATTCAGTTTGTACTTTATGTTAATCCGCTTGCAGAGATTCACTGCTATTCAGATACTCCGGCGGGACTTGCTAAGCTTTATCTTTCTGATAAGATCGTTGCTTTTGGAGATATGAAGGAAATATTGACAGAAGAAAGCATTGAAAACGAGAGACTTTACAGGCAGGGTAAGCTCTTTAACTATGATTACAGCCTTAGATATTCAAATAGTCAGCCTGCGCAGGATTTTGAAGAAGCTGCAGAAAAAGAGTGGAAGAAGCTCAATGGTTTCTTTAAGAGTTCAAATGTAGCAAGGGCTGACCACTACTGGATAGAGCAACGGCTTAAGGCTGACGGCGAGTTTGACGAGGACTCTGAGGATGCCTGGAGAATTGAACATATCAGATGGAGCAGATTCTATTATGTTAATCATTGGTCCTATGCCAAGGAAAGAGATAATGCCAGGAGGAAGCATCATCTTCTGGTTCCTTATGAGGAACTTGAATACTCTGAAAAAGCCAAGGATGGAATATATAGCGATGTGTTAAGAGCAGAGATAGATAAGCTTGTATAACACTATACTGGTAGCAAATTGCAAAATGTGATATAGTGTAAGTTGACATTTTATGTACATATTAAACGAGGAGGATCTATTATGGACGAAGGCTTGCCTTCTGTCAGTATTTTTGCGTTAGTATTAGTTCTTTTGATGGATATTCTTGTGCACGGTTTTGGGGTTGCCCTGGGGCATGTAAGAGAAGATGAAATTGAGAAGAGAGCTCTTGAGAGTAAAGATTCTATCAGCGATAAGATTCTTAAGGCGCTTCAGAGAGATTCTGATTATATCAAGGACATTCAGTATTTTAACATAGTTGTTAATATGATACTTGGTGGCCTTGTCACAATTGATATAGGAGGAGCAATAGCTCTTTTTATAGGAGCAGATAGAGATGCTGCATTGGTGCGCTTTGGCATTTATTTTGGAGCGGGACTTGTTATCAGCCTTATCATTATGGCTTTTGGCGTGCTTGTTCCTAGAAAGCTTGCTTCTCGTTTCCCTGAGAAATGGGTGTATGCCTGTTATTATCCTGTGAGCTTTGTTTTATCGATATGCGCTCCCTTTGTTATGGTTTCAAATGGTATTGCATCTGGTCTTTTATATCTGTTTGGAGTCAGGGGCGATACAGATGAATCTGATGTAACTGAGGAAGAAATCAAGTCGATGGTCTCTGAAGGTCAGGAACAGGGCGTTTTACAGGAAACTGAGGCAGATATGATCACGAATATCTTCGAGTTTTCTGACAAGGAAGCAAGAGATATCATGACCAACAGAAAGGCTATGGTTGCTATTGATGCCAATATGAGCCTTAAAGATGCTGTTAATTTCATGATGGATACTAATAACAGCAGATTTCCTGTTTATCTTGATGATATTGATCATATCATAGGCATTATGCATATCCGTGATGCCATGAAAAAGCTCTCTGAGGAAACTGATGAAGAGCTCCCTATCAGAAAGATCAAGGGCCTTTTGAGGCAGCCCAAGTTCGTTCCAGAGACAAGAAATATAGATTCTCTTTTCCATAGTATGCAGTCCAGTAAGACTCAGATGGTCATTATCATTGATGAGTATGGACAAACTGCAGGTCTTATCTCCATGGAAGATATTCTGGAGGAAATCGTTGGAAACATCATGGATGAGTATGACGAGGATGAGAACTTCGTCAAACCTACCAAGAATTCCGGCGAATATATTATTGAGGGGAAAACACCTCTTGAAGTTCTCGAGAAGCGATTTAAAATATCCTTTGGCGAGAGCGAATTTGAAACACTAAATGGTTATATGATCTCCAAGCTTGACAGAATACCGGAGTCAGATGAAGAGTTTAGTGTTACAGTTGATGGCTATAGTTTCAAGATCCTTTCTGTGGACAAGCATATGATCCAGTCAGTCCTTGGCACAAAATTGCCAGAAGAGGAAGCTGCGCAGGAAGAGGAAGAATTAGAAATAGCAAAATAAGATATTTTTATTTATTTTCAAAAGGAAGGAAGTTTTTATGTCAGGACATTCAAAATTTGCCAACATCAAGCACAAAAAAGAAAAGAATGATGCTGCAAAGGGAAAGATTTTCACAATCATTGGTAAGGAAATTGCAGTAGCTGTTAAGGAAGGCGGCCCTAATCCAGCCAACAACTTTAAGCTTGCTACAGTTATTGCCAAGGCTAAGGCTAATAACATGCCTAACGATACTATCGAGCGTGGTATCAAGAAGGCTTCTGGTGCAGACGGAGCAGTTGATTACAAGAGTATTACCTACGAAGGATATGGCCCAGGTGGTACAGCTATTATCGTAGAAACTCTTACAGATAACCAGAACAGAACAGCAGCTAATGTAAAGAGTGCTTTCACAAAGGGAAATGGTAATGTTGGAACTCCTGGTTGCGTATCATACATGTTTGATAACAAGGGTCAGATCCTTATCGACAAGGAAGAGTGCAAGATGTCTTCTGATGATCTTATGATGCTCGTTCTTGATGCAGGAGCTGATGATTTCAATGAGGAAGATGACAGCTATGAGATTCTTACTACTCCAGATAACTTCCAGGCTGTAGTAGAGGCCCTTGCTGAAGCTAAGGTGGAGACAGCTTCTGCTGAAGTTACTATGATTCCTCAGAATTATGTTTCAGTTACTGATCCTGAAACTGTTAAGTATCTTACAAGAATTCTTGATCTTCTTGACGAGGATGATGATGTTCAGGCTGTATACCATAACTGGGATGAGCCAGAAGAGTAATCAAAGATAAACAAAAAATATTAAAAGGCGTGGGGGAGTCCTGAAATGAAACTAAAACGTATGTGGCCTGGTTTATGCATCTTGATTGTCTTTATTCTTTTTGATGTGGTGATGGTGGCAAGTTCTAGCTTCTTTTCAGGACTTTTTCCATTAGGAGAAATGACACTTACATATTCCTTGATCCTGACAGTCTTGGGAGTGCTTATGATGAGCATACTTACATTTCTGGCAGGAAGGATATGTGACCATATTGACCTTAGAGAATTGTCAGAGACAATGGGTGTCAAAATAATCTATGTTTTGATGCTCATAGCTATTTTTGTAGGCGGGATATTCTACAGACTGGATGTAGTATCCAGATCTTTGGCTTCTCCAGGGGGGAAGCTTTCGCTATTTGAAAATGCCCAGATTGGAAGTAATCTGGCTAGTAATGAATATGATCTGTTGTCTATAGTCTACTCAAGTCTTCTTAGGTCTGTGCTTTTTTTTACTGGTAATAATATAGCGGTTTCATTTTTCTTCCAAATTGCACTTTTTATGATCTTTGTTCTTCTTGGAACAATTACAGCAAGGCTTCTTTTAGGCAAGGCTGCGGCTATTATCTTTGCGGCCTATATTTCTTTTATGCCTATATTTGTGGAAGACCTTGGCAATCTGATAATAGGAACTAATGAACTATTTTTGGTTCTTCTTGGGATAGAGCTTTTGGTAATTTCTATATATCTTAAGAATGTGTCAGATGGCAAATATACATCTGGATGGTTTATCATTTGGTATGTTTTTGTTGGCATGGTTGTGGGATTTATGACCTATCTTGATGCCGGAACTATAGTTGCTGTCTTGCCACTTCTTTTATCTGCTCTGTTTATGGCTGGAGATTATGAGCATACAGGTGCAAAAAGCTTTTTGTTCGTGGTGCTTGCTGGATTGCTTACTTTTGCAGCTATGATAGCTCAGGAAGCCGGATTTTCCATGTTTGTTCCGGTTCTTAAAAACTGGGCACAGTATTATTTCCATAACGTGATGACCTTTAGCATGTTCTGGACTTATACAAACTACAAGATCATTTATGTGATCACCTTTATAGTAATGTCCGGAGTTCTTGTGGGATTTTTCAGAAACAAAAACTTTGGAAGAGTATCTCCATGGCTCCTTTCGACAATCCTTGTGTTTATGGCAACTCCCTTCTTTGGAGCCACCAGAATGAATGACCAGCTTGTAGTAACTGTTTTTTTTGCATTTGTGATTGCCTGTGTGGTTTCACTAATTGCGCTTACCAGAAAAGAGGAAGTATATAAGACTGTTTCCGAAGATGAAAAGAGTCAGCTTCAAAAAGAGGCAGAGTCTATGGTTACTGGCACAATAGTTGTTGAGCCTGAGACAGAAACAAAGGCTGGTACAGAAGATACTAAGGCGCATCCCCGCTTTGTTCCAGAGGGAATGGTTCTTCCTACAGGAGCTGAGGATGAGATGGATATTGAAAAAACCAATATGAAGATGCCTGAATTTAAGGGCAAGATTGCGCTAAGTTCAGGACGTGTAAAGGATGATTTTGATATAGATAAGATAAAAATGCCCAAGGAAGAAATTAAGAGGGCTCATCCTACCAAACATATAGACAGGAATCGGCTTAAGGATAAAGTACGTCCTGAAGAAATAAAGAGAGATGATTTTGATCTGCCTTATAAAGAAGGCGATGATTTTGATATATAAAATAAAAAAATGAAAGGCTTACTAAAAGTAAATGAGATTAGAAGATTTAAAGACCTATGAGATAGTAGAAAGCCGTAGGATTGAGGACCTTAATTCTGACAGCTACATCTTAAGACATAAGAAGACAGGAGCCAGAATAACACTCCTTTCTAACGATGATAATAACAAGGTATTTACAATAGGTTTCAGGACACCACCCAAGAATTCTACTGGAGTTGCCCATATTATAGAACACACTGTTTTATGCGGGTCTAAAGAGTTCCCTTGTAAGGATCCTTTTGTGGAACTGGTAAAGGGGTCACTTAATACATTTTTGAATGCAATGACATTTCCTGACAAGACTGTTTATCCTATTGCCAGCTGCAATGATACTGATTTTCAGAATCTGATGCATGTATATCTTGATGCAGTTTTTTATCCTAATATTTACAAGACTGACAAAATCTTTAAGCAAGAGGGATGGCACTATGAGATGGAAGATGAGTCATCAGATCTTACTATCAACGGTGTTGTCTATAACGAGATGAAGGGAGCTTTCTCATCTGCCGATGATGTGCTCTCAAGAGAAATACAGAATTCTCTTTATCCTGACACAACTTATGGAATCGAATCCGGTGGAGATCCTGATGTTATTCCAGAACTCACTTATGAGGAATATCTTGATTTCCATAGAAAATATTATCATCCTTCAAACAGCTACATTTATCTCTATGGTGATATGGATATGGCGGAGAAACTTGATTATATTGACAAGAACTATCTGTCAGCCTTTGATCATCTTAATGTTGACTCTGAGATTGGACTTCAGAAGGCCTTTGATGCTCCAAGGGAAATTCATAAGCCTTATTCCATCATGGAGAGCGAGCCACTTGAGGATAATACATTTTTGTCCTATAACTGCAGCGTAGGCTCACCTCTTGACAGAAAGCTTTATGTAGCCTTTGACATCCTTGATTATGCTCTTTGTTCAGCACCTGGAGCACCTATTAAAAAGGCTCTTATCGATAAGGGAATAGGACAGGATGCGTATAGTGAATATGATAATGGCCTGAGACAGCCTGTATTTTCCATCATTGCCAAGAATGCCAATGCTTCTCAGAAGGAAGAGTTTGTAGGTACAATTAGAGAAGTATTAGAGCAGCAGGTAAAAAATGGAATTGATAAGAAAGCTCTTTTAGCTGGTCTTAACTTTGATGAGTTTAAGTACAGAGAAGCTGACTTTGGAAGGTTCCCTAAGGGCCTTCTCTATGGCCTTCAGGTATTTGACAGCTGGCTTTATGACGATGCTAAGCCATGGATAAATGTAGAAGCTAACGACACCTTTGCTGAACTTAAAAAAGAAGCAGAGGGAAGATATTTTGAGGAACTGATAAAGAAGTATCTTCTTGATAATCCTCACAGGACTGTAGTTCTTTTAGAACCTGTAAGAGGTCTTAACGAAGCCAAGGATGAAGAGCTCAAGAAAAAGCTCTCTGACTACAAGAACTCTTTATCACAGGAAGAAATAGAGAGAATTGTAAGGGAGACTAAAGAACTTAAAGATTATCAGGAAGCTCCTGATGATCCTGAAGATCTTAAAAAGATCCCTCTTTTGAAACTTTCAGATCTTAAAAAAGAGGCAGAGAAATTTATCTATGAGCTCAAGGAGTACAAGGGAATAAAAATTCTTCATCACAATGTGTTCACAAATGGGATCGACTATGTGAACTTTGTCTTTGACCTTAAGGACATTGATGTCAAGTACATTCCTTACGCATCTGCTCTTAAAAAGGTGCTTGGAATGCTGGATACAGAGAACTTTAGCTATGGTGATCTCTACAATGAGATCAATATATATACAGGCGGTCTTTCAGGATCTATCAGCACCTACACAGATTCGACTGATGTGAACAAGTTTGAGACAGTCTTTGAGATAAGTGTTAAGGTTCTTCATGACAATCTGGATAAGGCTTTTGACCTGGTAAAAGAAATCATTACTTCAACTAAGTTTGATGATGTGAAGAGACTTAAGGAAATTTTTGGAGAGCAGTATGCAAGGCTTCAGTCAGATCTTTCATCTGCTGGACATCAGACTGCAGCTCTTCGTGCCATGAGCTATGTTTCTCCTGCTGCTGTAGTGTCAGATAATGTGAGTGGTATCGGCTATTTTAGACATCTTGAGAAGCTTAATAAGGATATCTGCACTGATGAAGGGGCCAAAGAGATAATTGAAACCTTAAAGATGCTTAGTAAGGCAATCTTCAGGGTGGATAATCTTTTGATAGATATTACAGGAACTGACAAGGAGTATGCTGGAATTCCTGAAAATAGCAAGAAGTTTGCGGATTCTTTGAATACAGAAAAAATTGATCTTGGAAAACTCGAGATAAAGCCTGTCAAAAAGAATGAAGCCTTTAAGACTGCAGGTCAGGTGCAGTATGTGTGCAGGGCAGGTAACTTCTCATCCAAGGGCCTTAAGTATAATGGCGCACTTAGAGTACTTAAGGTGATGATGGGGTATGATTACCTTTGGAAGAATATAAGAGTAATAGGAGGCGCGTATGGATGCATGAGTAGTTACGCCAAGAATGGCGACAGTGCTTTTGTGACATACAGGGATCCTAATTTAAAGAATAGTATAGATGTATTTGAGAAGGCAGCTGATTACCTCAGGAATTTTGATGATGATGACAGAGCAATCCTGCAGTATATAATTGGAGCTATCTCAGATCTTGATACTCCCAAGACACCAGCCGGCAAGGGAGCATATGGCCTTACAGCTTTCCTTTGTAATGCAAAAATGGAGAACATCCAGAGAAATCGTGATGAACTTCTTGGAACTACTAAGGAAACAATCAGAGGGCTGGCTGATTATGTAGATGCCTTTATGAAAGATGAGTGTCTGTGTGTTATAGGAACAAATGACAAGATTGAAGAGGCAAAAGAACTCTTTGATAATGTGGAGCAGCTTGTAAACAGATGATTTTTTTGGGGAGGGAGTTATGAAAAAGAGATTTGGACTTATTTGTGTAACTTCAGTAGCAGCTTTATCTATAATGTTGTCTGCCTGCGGCAGTAGTAAGGGCGATAGCTTTGCCACATCAGCAAGCTATGCACCTCAGGAAGCCTATGATACAAATGGAGTATATGACTATGAAGCGGCTGAATTTGCGGAAGAAGCCAAGATGGCAGATAACTCTTTTGACCAGGCAGAACAGGTTGTTGATACATCAAGAAAACTTATAACTACCATGAATATCAGCACAGAAACTGAGGATCTTGATCTGGTTCTATCTGGTGTACAGAATAAGGTCAAGGAGCTGGGCGGATACGTTGAGTCCAGCAATATCTATAATGGTAGCAACTATTCTGGAAGAGTCAGCAATAGAAGTGCAAGTCTTTCACTTCGCATTCCTGCAGATAAGCTGGATCAGTTTGTGGTGACACTTGATGAGGGAACTAATATCACAAATAAGTCAACGAATGTCGAGGATGTAACTCTTTCCTACGTTGATATTGAGAGCAGAAAAAAGGCTCTCAAGGCGGAGGAAGCAAGGCTCCTTGAAATTGTTGAGTCTGCAGAAACAGTTGAGGATATTATCAAGGTAGAAGAGAGACTTTCAGAAGTCAGATATCAGCTTGAGAGCATTGAATCTCAGCTTAGAACCTATGATAATAAGATTAACTATTCAACCGTTTACCTTGATATTACTGAGGTGACACAGTATACACCTACTGAGCAAAAAGGTGTGATAGAGAGAATTGCTGAGGGGTTTGTAAATAGCTGTAAATCAGTATGGAATGCGATTGTTGAGTTTTTTGTATGGTTTGTGATCCATATTCCACAGATCATTGTTTTGGGGCTTGTTGTAACAGTTATAATTTTGCTGATCAAGAAAATCAAGCATAAGAAAAGTCCTAAGACAGGAACTACTCCTGACAATAATAAAAACCAGCAAAACAGCAGCAAGTAAGAAAGGCTAAGATGGAGAATAATTTTAAAACAGGTTTTGTAACACTTATAGGGCGTCCAAATGTTGGAAAGTCTACACTTATGAATCACATGATCGGGCAGAAGATAGCTATCACATCTAATAAGCCCCAGACTACCAGAAACAAGATCATGACAGTGTATACAGATGATTCATGTCAGATGATCTTTCTTGATACACCAGGTATTCATGAGACCAAGAACAAGCTTGGAGAATACATGACCAAGGTAGCCAAGAGCACTCTTGAGGAAGTGGATGTGGTTCTGTGGCTTGTGGAGCCTAGCACATTTATAGGAGCCGGTGAGAAATCCATAATCGAAGAGCTTAAAAAGTGCAGAAAACCAGTTATTCTCGTCATAAATAAAATAGATACTGTTTCAAAGGACAGTCTTGAGAAATTTGAAGCTGCCTATAGAAAAGAGATGGACTTTGACAGAGTGATTTCTGTAGCAGCTCTTAAGGGACAGAATATAGATGAACTTATGAACGCTATCAAGGACCTTCTTCCTTTTGGACCACCTTTTTATGACGAAGAAACACTGACAGACCAGCCTGAGAGGCAGATAGCGGCTGAAATAATCAGAGAGAAGGCGCTTCGTCTTTTACAGGATGAGGTTCCTCATGGAATTGCGGTGACAATCGAGACCATGAGAATGCGCGAAAAGAAGGTTGAAGAGCCAAAGAAAAAGAAGAACAGACATCAGCATCCTCCTAAAAAGAGCAAGCTTGAAGCTATGGCTATGGAAACAGAAAACTTAGATGATGGCTATGAAGATCAGGATGGACCGGTTGTTCTTGATATTTCTGCAATTTCACAGCCTGAAGAAGTATATGATCCAGATGGAATAATGGATATTGATGCTACTATAATTTGTGAGAGAGATTCCCACAAGGGCATTGTTATAGGCAAGGGCGGAGCAATGCTTAAAAAGATTGGCTCTGCAGCCCGTAAGGACATTGAAGAGATGGTAGGATGTAGGGTTAATCTTCAGCTCTGGGTCAAGGTAAGGCGCGACTGGAGAGATGACAAAACCCAGATGAAGAGCTTTGGCTACGATATCAGAGATTTAAAATAAAATTAATTTGGTATATGTGCTGGTATAAAGCACTTTGAGATTATACTGGCAATATGGAATGAAATATGGAAGATTTTGTGATCGTCCGCGGCATAGTATTAAAGCATGCACCAGCAGGAGACTATGACTGGGTTGCTACAATCTTTACTGCAGAAAGGGGCAAGATAACAGCCTTTGCCAGAAGCGCCAGAAAACCTTCAGCCAAGCTTTCAGGGTTGGTTGAACCTTTTTGTTTTGGGACTTTTAAACTCTTTGCAGGTAAGAATTCATATACGATAGTTGAGGCGGACATAGAAAACTATTTTGAAGGATTCAGGGGTGACTTGGAAGGTGCCTGTTATGGCACCTTTTTTCTTGAATTGTGTTCCTTTTATACTAGGGAGAATAATGAGGACAAGGAGCTTTTAAATCTTTTATACTTTTCGTTGAAAGCTCTTTTAAAGAGCAGTATTCCTAATAGACTTGTCCGGTGTATTTTTGAACTGAGAGCTCTTTTAATCGAAGGAGAATATCCTGGTATTCCAGATAGGGCAGGCATTTTGGATTCTACACGGTATGCTATGAATTTTATCACAACAAGCCCGCTTAATAAGCTGTTTTCTTTTTCACTTACTGATGAAGTACTGGACCAGCTTGATATCATAACTAAGGAATATCGGCAAAAATACATAGACAGGCCGCTAAAAAGCCTTGAAATGCTTGAGACCTTTGAGTATTGAAAAAGAAAAACTATTTGGATATAATAACGTTGTTTGTATTTTTTTAGGTTTATGAGGGAAAATTGTGAAAATACTAATTAAAAAGGCTTTATGCCCAGTGCTTTCTCTTTTTATGGTGACTCTGACATTGGTTGGCTGTGGTGCTGACAAGGATAGAGAGACCAAAGTAAGCCTTGACAAGGACGGGGGAGTAGTCAGCACAATTTATGAGAGTTTTGAGCAGGACTATTATGATATTTCTGAGCTTTCTGATATGGCGGCGGAGGAAATATCATACTATAATTCTGAATACATTTCTCCCAGGATTACACTTGATGAGACGACGAGGATTGAGGACGAGCCCTATGTGAAGCTTGTTATGACCTTTGACAGCTGTCTGGATTACTCTCATTTTAATCAGGAGCTTTTATTTTTTGGAACTGTTCAGGACGCAGTAGAGAATGGATATGAGTTGTCTGCGGCCCTCGTAGACAGGGAAGGCAACAAGATCGATCTTGGAAGCGGAGACTTTCTTGACAGACATATTGTGATATCAAGTGAAAAGGTTATAATTGATACACCATATAATATTGAGTTTATGACAAGTGGTGTTACTTTAAGAGACAAAAAGGAAGCTGATTTGACCAATGTACTTTCTGACAGTGTTCAGCTGCTTCTTTCAAAATAATATTATGTTTACTTACGGCAGCTGATGATTTATGGCGCCGCGGAATGGAGGATTATGGAAGCAAACGCAAAAACAATGGACAAAATTGTAGCCCTGGCTAAGGCAAGAGGATTCGTATATCCAGGATCAGAGATTTACGGAGGTCTGGCCAATACTTGGGACTATGGTAATTTGGGCGTTGAATTCAAGAATAATGTAAAGAAGGCATGGTGGCAGAAATTTGTACAGGAGAACCCTTACAATGTAGGTGTTGACTGCGCAATTCTTATGAACCCACAGACATGGATTGCCTCAGGACATCTTGGCGGTTTCTCAGATCCTCTTATGGACTGTAAGGAGTGCCACGAGAGATTCCGTGCTGATAAGATCATAGAGGATTTTGCTGCTGAGAATGGTATTACACTTGAGACATCAGTAGATGGATGGTCTCATGAGGAGATGGAGAACTTCATCAAGGAGCACAGCGTTCCATGTCCATCATGTGGCAAGCACAACTTTACTGGTATCAGAGAGTTCAACCTTATGTTTAAAACTTTCCAGGGTGTAACTGAAGATGCCAAGGACACAGTATATCTTCGTCCTGAAACAGCGCAGGGTATTTTTGTAAACTTCAAGAATGTTCAGCGTACATCTCGTAAGAAGGTTCCATTTGGTATCTGCCAGATTGGTAAGAGTTTCCGTAACGAGATCACACCTGGTAACTTTACATTCCGAACAAGAGAGTTCGAGCAGATGGAACTTGAGTTCTTCTGTAAACCAGGAACACAGACAGAATGGTTTGAGTACTGGAGAAAGACATGCTATGAGTGGCTTCTTTCTCTTGGTATCAAGAAAGAAAACCTTCGTCTTCGTGATCATGATCCTGAAGAGTTGTCATTCTATTCAGATCATACAACGGATATTGAATATGCATTCCCATTCACAGATTGGGGTGAGCTTTGGGGTATTGCGTCCAGAACTGACTATGACCTTACAAGACATCAGGAAACATCAGGCCAGCCAATGGATTACTTTGATGATGAAACCAATGAGAAGTATATCCCTTATGTTGTTGAGCCTTCACTTGGAGCAGACCGTGTAACACTTGCATTCCTTTGCGAGGCTTATGACGAGGAAAATATTGGAACCGAAGAGAAGCCTGATATGCGTACAGTTCTTCACTTCCATCCAGCACTTGCTCCTGTTAAGATTGGTATTCTTCCCCTTTCCAAGAAACTTAACGAGGGTGCAGAGAAGATTTATGCCAAGCTTTCCAAGAAGTATAATTGTGAGTTTGATGATCGTGGAAACATTGGTAAGAGATATCGCCGTCAGGATGAGATTGGAACTCCATTCTGTATAACATATGACTTTGAGTCTGAGAATGACAATATGGTTACAGTAAGATTCAGAGACAGTATGGAGCAGGAGAGAATTGCCATCGATGAGCTTGAGGCATTTTTCTCAGATAAGTTTGATTTTTAATGATATAGGGATACAAAGTCAAAAAGAACTATGCTTGCATAAAGTTCTTTTTGACCTTGAAGACCGTATATCATATATATACATTCTGGAGGAATAAAAATGAAACAATTTACAGCACAAGAGCTTCGTGAAGCTTGGAAGCAATTTTATAAAGATAGAGGACATGTAGATTGCGGAGCAGTATCACTTGTATCTGACGGTTCAACTGGTGTTATGTTCAATGTTGCTGGTATGCAGCCGCTTATGCCATATCTTTTAGGTAAAAAGCATCCTATGGGAACGCGCCTTTGCAATGTTCAGGGATGCGTCCGCACTAACGATATTGATTCTGTTGGCGATAAGAGCCATGGAACTTTCTTTGAGATGATGGGAAGTTGGTCACTTGGTGATTACTTCAAAAAGGAGCGTTGCCAGTGGAGTTTTGAGCTCCTTACACAGCTTTTTGGTTTTGATGCTGATCACCTTGCAGCTACTGTATTTGCTGGTGATGAGAATGCACCTAGAGACGAAGAGGGTGCTAAGTATCGTATTGAATCTGGCTTTAAGCCTGAGAATATCTATTATCTTCCTGCAGAAGATAACTGGTGGGGACTTGAATATGGTCCTTGTGGCCCAGATAGTGAGATGTTCTATGTCAAGGATATTCCTGATTGTGGCCCTAATTGCGGCCCAGGTTGCCATTGCGGTAAGTACACAGAAATCGGTAACGACGTATTTATGCAGTATGAGAAACACCACGATGGCAGTCTTACACCTCTTGCGCAGAAGAATGTTGACACAGGATGGGGACTTGAGAGAATTCTTGCTTTCTTAAATGGTGTTGATGATGTATACAAGATTGACCTTCACGCACCTGTTATTGCATATATTGAAAAGGAAAGCGGTCTTAAATATGATGCAGACGAGAAGACTACAAGATCAATGAGAATTCTTGCTGATCATACACGTACTTCTGTAATGCTTATTGGAGATGAGGCTAAGCTTCTTCCTTCTAATACAGGAGCAGGATACATTCTTAGAAGACTTATCCGCCGTGCTGTAAGACATGCAAGAACTCTTGGACTTAACAAGGAACAGATTCTAGGTGTGGCACAGATCTATATCGATGAGTACAAGGGAAGCTATGAGCACCTTAACAAGAACATCAAGTTTGTTCTTACTGAACTTGAGAGAGAAATCACTCGTTTTGAGTCTACTCTTGAAAATGGTATGAAGGAGTTCAAGAAGATCCTTGACAAGACAGCTTCAGCTGGCAAGAAGGAAATTGAAGGTAAGGATGCCTTCTTCCTTTATGATACATTTGGATTCCCTGTAGAGCTTACACTTGAGCTTGCTCAGGAAGAAGGCTTTACTGTGGATGAGAAGGGCTTTGCTGCATCTATGGAAGAACAGAAGCAGAAAGCTAGAGAAAATCAGAACTTCTCAGCAAATCTCACAACAGGTGCTGGCGTATTCGATTCACTTGATGAGTCAGTAAAGAGCGAGTTCCTTGGATATGATGCACTTGGCTGTGAGGGAACTGTTGTAGCTATGGCTGGGGGTGATGCCCTGGCAGAGGAGCTTACAGAAGGCCAGCAGGGTACTATCATCACAGATAAGACTACTTTCTATGGCACAATGGGTGGTCAGGTCGGCGATATCGGAGAAATCCTTGGAACAGACGGTTCTAAGTTTGAAGTAGCTGAAACAATTCATGTTGCAGGTGGCAGAACTGCTCATGTTGGTAAGGTTGTATCAGGAAGCTTTAAGCTTTCAGATAAGGTATCACTTAATGTAGATGCTGATAACAGAGCAAAGACATGTCGTAACCATTCAGCAACTCACCTTCTTCAGAAGGCTCTTCAGGAAGTTCTCGGAGATGGCGTAGAGCAGGCAGGTTCATACCAGGATCCTGACAAGACTAGATTTGACTTTAGCTATCATCAGGCTATGACAGCAGAAGAAATCGAGAAGGTTGAGACTATTGTAAATAAAAAGATTCTTGAGGCACTTCCGGTTGTAACTAAGGAGATGTCTATAGAAGAAGCTAAGAAAACTGGAGCTATGGCTCTGTTTGGCGAGAAATATGGTGAGACTGTAAGAGTTGTCAATATGGGAGATTTCTCTATTGAGCTTTGTGGTGGTACTCACGTGTCTAATACAAGCCACATTGGACTGTTTAAGATTGTTTCTGAAAGCGGCGTAGCAGCAGGTGTTCGTCGTATTGAAGCTCTTACAGGCGATAACGCAAGAGCGTATTACAAGAATGTCGAGAATAGCCTTTCTGATGCAGCAAAGACGCTTAAGACTACACCTGCTGATGTAGTTGCTCATATCAAGAAGCTTCAGGATGAACTTAAGGCTCTCAAGAGCGAGAATGAATCACTTAAGAGCAAAGAGGCTCAGGCAGCTCTTGGTGATGTAATGGATCAGGTTGTTGAGGTTAATGGGGTTAAACTTCTTGCTACAGCTGTTAAGGGCGTAGACATGAATGGCCTTCGTGATCTTGGCGATCAGCTGAAGACTAAGCTTGGAGATGGCGTTGTAGTTCTTATTTCTGAAGCAGATGGCAAGGTTAACCTTGTTACTATGGCAACAGATGGAGCACAGGCAAAGGGTGCTCATGCAGGTAATCTTGTTAAGGCCATTGCTCCTAAAGTTGGAGGCGGCGGTGGTGGCCGTCCTAATATGGCTCAGGCTGGTGGTAAAAATCCAGCTGGTATTCCAGATGCTATCGCAGAAGCTAAGGCTGTTTTGGAGAGTCAGATTGGCTAAATGCCGTTTATCAAATTAAAATATGAATTAAGTCATGAAAATGTGCTTGACGGAATTTAGATTTATGATATAATAATTCATGTTATGTGAGCTAATGGGCTTAGAATAAGCATAATAAATAACCCAATCAGTCATGTACTTGAAGGGACTGAAGGGAGGGTAAGAGTAGAGATGTCAACAGTAGTAGTAAAAGAAAACGAGACTTTGGATAGCGCACTGCGTCGTTTTAAGAGAAGTTGCGCCAAGGCTGGTATCCAGCAGGAGATCCGTAAGAGAGAGCACTACGAGAAGCCTAGCGTAAGACGCAAGAAGAAGTCTGAAGCAGCAAGAAAGCGCAAATATAACTAATCAAATTTATGAAAAGTCCTTGGAAGTTTCCAAGGACTTTTTTCTTTATCTGTGATAAAATGATTAAGTTACGTTGGTATTATAAGAGAACATTATATGTGGATATATATTCTGATTATTTTTTTAATAATGCTTGTAGGCTCACTTGCCATTATTTACCATGATACTCATAGCTTTGTTGTCAGAGGCTATGATATTTCTTCTAAAAAGGTGGAGAGAGACTATACTTTTGTGCTTTTGTCAGATTTACATGGATATATCTTTGGCAATAATAATGACAAATTGCTTGCAGCTATTGATAAGATAAGGCCTGATGCGGTTTTGTGTGCTGGAGATATGTTTACCGGGCATAAGATCAAGGGAGAAATTCAGTATCAGGCTGGACTTCATGTCCTTACAGAACTTGCTGGAAGATATCCTGTGTATATGGGAAATGGTAACCATGAGCACAAGATTAAGGCGTACACTGCAGAATTTGGGAATCTTTTTGATAGGTATCGTGAGGCCCTGAGGAAGTCTGGTGTTATTGTTCTGGAAAATGACAGCATCAATATAGCTGACGCAAATATAAGAGTCACTGGACTAGATCTTAGTCTTGATTATTTCCGCAAGGTTGTTAAAAGGGAAATGGATCAGGGGCACGTGGAGAGATGCGTTGGTAAGAGCGACAAGAGTCGTATGCAGCTTTTGATCGCACATAATCCTCAATATTTTAAGGAGTATGCTGAATGGGGGGCGGATCTTACTGTCTCTGGACATATACACGGAGGGCTTATAAGACTTCCTCTGGTTGGAGGTGTTGTATCACCTACTATAGCTCTTTTCCCTAAATATGATGGTGGGAAATATGAGATGGATGGAAAGACTATGATTCTAAGCAGAGGACTTGGAACCCATAGTATACATGTGAGAATGTTTAACCCGGGAGAGGTTGATGTTATTCATATTCACAAAGCGTGAGTTTATGGTAAACGTCAGATAGAACTGCCGTTTCTATGAGAATAGATATGAGTTTTTGAGGTGGGAAATGTCACTGGAAGTTAAGCTTCAGGTGTTTGAAGGTCCCCTGGATCTTTTGTTGCACCTGATCGATAAAAACCAAATAGATATATATGATATACCGATTGCTACGATAACCGAGCAGTACATGGAATATATAAATGCCATGCAGAGGGATGATATGGAGGTTACCAGCGAATTCCTTGTTATGGCAGCTACTCTTATTGATATTAAATGTAAGATGCTCCTTCCTAAAGAGGTCAATGAGGAGGGCGAGGAAGAGGACCCAAGAGCAGAGCTTGTTGAAAAACTTCTTGAATACAAGATGTACAAATATATGGCCTTTGAACTTAAGGATAGGCAGATGGATGCTGCAATGCAATGGTTTAGAAGCAGAAATATTCCTAAGGAAGTGAGAGAATATGAGGCTCCTATTGATATGACTGGGCTTATAGGGGATGCGACTTTGTCCAAGTTAAACGAAATCTTCCAGGATCTATTGAAAAGGCAGGAAGACAAGGTAGACCCTATCCGTAGTAAGTTTGGAAACATTGAAAAGGAAGAGGTTGATATGGATGCCAAGACCTTGTACATCAAGGCCTATATCCGTGAGCACTCGCGATTTAGTTTCAGACAGCTCCTTGAAAAGCAGCACAGCAAAACTGAGATCATAGTTACGTTTCTGGTTATGCTTGAGGAGATGAAACTAGGAGAAATTGAGATAGAACAGGAAAGTACTTTTGGAGATATCATAATAACCTCCAAAAAAGCGGGGTAAGAATAGATGACTAGAGAAGAGGGAGCAGCTGTTGTAGAAGCGATTCTTTTTACAATGGGTGATTCAGTTGAGATTAGTTCACTTGCCAAGGCAATGGAAACTGATGCCAAGGAAGTTAAAAAATATGTCGAATATCTCAAGGAAAAATATGAAAAAGATGATAGTGGGATAGGAATACTTGAGCTTGAGAAATCAGTTCAGTTATGTACTAAAAAAGAAATGTATGAGTATCTTGTAAAGATTGCCAAGGCTCCTAAAAAGGCTGTTCTTACAGATTCTCTTATGGAAACTCTTTCAATTATAGCTTATAAACAGCCTATTACCAGACTTGAGGTTGAAAAGATCAGAGGAGTAAACTCTGATCATGCAGTCAACAGACTGGTTGAATTTGGATTGGTTCAGGAACTTGGAAGGTTGGATGCGCCAGGACGACCTCTTTTATTTGGAACAACGGAGGAGTTTCTGAGAAGCTTTGGCGTAAGGTCACTGGATGAACTTCCATCTATAGGAACTGTGCAGGTTGAGGAGTTTAAGGCTCAGGCAGAGGAAGAGATCAATGTTAAGCTTGATATTTAATTAACAGACACTATTTTTACAGTTTACAGTTAACGATTTTCGCATAAACAATTATTTATATACAATTCATAAAATATAGGAAAAATGCGCAATTTTTTATGCATTTTTCCTTTTTTTTGCTTTATTTTGTGATACAATATATTCTGACTTATGTTGTGAAAATGCGAGATTTTTCGCATATTTGCAATTCATTTGTGCATATATTATTTATTATAAAAATTTCGGAGGTAAACAAATGAGTAGTTCTTCACAAGCGAGACAAAGAATAAATGCCTTGCTCGACGAAAACAGTTTCGTTGAAATTGGTGCTCTTGTGACAGCCAGAAACACAGATTTCAATCTGAAACAGGAAGAAAC
>JAEEGL013350354.1_pt1 | contig 48764 bp, 46 predicted proteins | sample 9134231 | NCBI WGS metagenome assembly JAEEGL01 (sample SAMN16246548, study PRJNA631951) | gut metagenome | biome: gut microbiome; feature: rumen; material: fiber-attached | host: Bos | place: Iran: Karaj | collected 2018-10 | reverse complement strand
ATCCCGAACAGAGAAGTTAAGCCCGCCTGCGCCGATGGTACTGCAATGCAATGCGGGAGAGTAGGTCGCCGCCTCCTTTTTTCATCCAGCGCGCCCGCCAGGCTCCATGAGCCGGCGGGCGCGCTACTTTTGTATATATCCATTTGTATATGCCTTTTAGTATATTCTTTTGTCTGTGCTGATGATTGCTCATGGCAATGGTGCTGCTGATGTAAAGTGATGGTTATCTACCTTGCGATAACATGTGAAAAATGTTTTAGTTTTTTGCGTATTCAAAAAAATAGCGTTACCTTTGTTTCCCTATAAGAAATGACAGGATATGATTAAGTGCCAACATTGTGGAAGGCAGATACCTTATGATGCCAATCTTTGCCCTTATTGTGGGCGGTCTATTAAGCAATTTCAGCAGAAAGAGGTGCTTGATGAGTTGGAAGATCAAGAACATGCTGAGATACCGTCAGGAAACGATACACCGATACAGAGACCTAAACCTCCAAAAGACAGCAAATTGTTGTTCTTCATCATTGCTGTGCTGCTCCTTCTGCTGATCGTCGGCGCTATCTATCATTACACCTCACTCAATTCCGAGAAGATGATTGACGAACAGGAACCTGCTGATTCTGTTTCTGCCCAGGTGACCGACTCCGTCAAAAAGTCTGCTGCTCCAGTCTCTTTCAATCCAAAGAAAAAGCAACAAGTGGTGGTGAATGGCGAAGGTGTCAGACTGAGATTTGGCCCCAGTTTGAAAGCGGGATACCTCAAAGATGAGAAAGGTGCCACCCGATCCGTGAAAAAAGGTACAAAACTGGAATGTGTGGGAGAGACCGGTGACTGGTATCAGGTGGTCTATCTTGGCAAACGCTATTATATGTCGAAACAATTCAGTTATCTCGTAGAGTGATGACTGCCGACAGTTGAATCAGATGTTATATGTTTAATTCCTATTGATAACCCCTACTGTATGTATATTTTTAACCATTTCTTTTCTTTAGGAGCTGCATGGGCCATATTGGTCGGTGTAGGCTTGGCTACTGGCCTGCAAAATGCTGATGGTGTGGCCGATGAATTTAAGACCGACAGCGCTAACGGCGTGGAGAAATCTGATAAGCCTTTGCCCTTTTCCGATAGTGATATCTATGAGCATGTCGTGCTCGATTATGGCAAACGGGCTGTGCGCATCGATAAAGATGTGAGCATCAGTCATCCTGAATTGATGAAGCGTCGGGAGAATTGCTTTATCGTCATGTCGAAGAAAGACTATTATCTCTACGTCTATGAGGTGCAAGGCAAGGACACCGTGATGCTTGCCAGGTATGATTGTGCTTTCGGACTCAAGAAAGGAAACAAAGAACGGAAGGGTGATATGAAAACACCCAACAGCACCATGAAAAAGCCTTTCACTATCTCACAACTGGCAGATGCCTCTACATGGAAACATGATTTTGGAGATGGCAGAGGCAACATCAAGGCGTATGGAAATTACTTCCTCAGACTTGTCACACCGCCCCATTCAGGAATTGGTATCCACGGAAGTACGAACAATGAGGAGTCGGTTCCTGGCAGAGCCAGTGAGGGATGTATCCGACTGAAAGACGCTGACATCATCGACTTGAGGAAAAACTATGCCTTCAAAGACATGAAGGTGGTCATCAAGTCGGAGTGGGAAGATGATCTGCCTTTCGAGATCAAGGCTATCAGAAAACAGAACATTGAAAGGAAGCGCCATCTGAATCCCGACATGGTGCTTACCAATGAACAAATACAGTCGGCCAAGACTGAGAAGGGACGGGAGAAAAAAACAGGCAACCGTAAGTAAGCACAGGTATGGCTCTCAATTATATCTGGATAGCGCTGTTCATCATCGGTTTTCTCGTGGGCGTCATCAAACTGCTGATGGGTGACTACGAGACATTGCCTGCCATGATGGACTCCACCTTCGAGATGTCCAAGGATGGCTTCGAGATGTGTCTCGGACTGACGGGCACCCTCGTACTGTGGATGGGTATCCTCAAAATCGGTGAAGACAGTGGACTGATCAACAAACTGGCTTCGTTTCTTAGTCCGGTGCTCACACGTCTCTTTCCGGAAATTCCAAAAGGGCATCCTGCTTTAGGAGCGATCTTCATGAACATTTCGGCCAACATGTTGGGACTCGACAATGCGGCCACACCGATGGGGCTCAAAGCCATGCAGGAATTGCAGAGTATCAACAAGGAGAAGGATACGGCGAGCAACTCGATGATCATGTTTCTCACGCTCAACACGTCGGGCATCACCATCATCCCCATATCCATCATGGCCTATCGGTCACAGAGAGGTGCGGCTGATCCCACTGATGTGTTCATCCCTCTGCTGCTCACTTCTTTGTGTTCCACTGTGATCGGACTCATCGTGTGCTCTATCTATCAGCGCATCAACCTCTTCAACCGGTATATCCTCCTCATGTTTGGTGTGATCGCCGCACTCGTGGCCTCCCTTTTCATCGCCATCCATGGAAAAGACCAAGAAGAGATGCAGCATTTCTGCCGCATACTCACCAGCATCATGATCCTGGGAGCCATCATCATCTTCATCGTCTCCGGATGGATAAAGAAAATCAATGTCTACAACTCGTTTATTGAGGGCGCTAAGGGTGGCTTCAATGTGGCTGTCACCCTCATCCCTTACGTGGTGGCCATACTCGTGGCGGTGGGTATCTTCAGAGCTTCAGGAGGTATGATGATGTTGCAGTCGCTGGTCGAATCAGGCGTGGCGAAACTTGGTCTTGACACCGATTTCGTGGGAGCTTTGCCCGTCGCGCTGATGAAACCACTCAGTGGTCCGGCGGCCAGAGGCATGATGCTCGAAAACTTCACCCACTTCGGGGTCGATTCCTTTGTCGGACATCTCTCCAGTATCATTCAAGGATGTACCGATACCACATTCTACATCTTGGCCGTCTATTTCGGAAGCGTAGGAATCCGTAAATACCGTTACTCTGTCACTTGCGGACTCTCTGCAGATTTCGCCGGTGTGATCGCCGCCGTCTTTATCGGTTACTTCTTCTTCGGATAATATCGACAAATTACCCGGCATGCAGTGGACTGACAGAATCCGACAGGTAAAGATCATCCTCATGGTGGCTGCCGTGTTCATCGCTGTGGCCTCGCTCTTCATCTCACAATACCTGGTGCGTGACCTCTTTGTGGAGGAAAGGCACAAGATGGAGATTTGGGCGGAGGCCATGAGGTCGTTCAACAACGCAGATGAGAACACTGACCTCAACCTGGTGCTGAAAGTCATCGACGACAACAATACCATTCCTGTCATCGTTATCGACAGCACCGGAAATGCCACCACTTTCCGCAACGTCAAACTCAAGGCCACCAACTATGAAGACAGCCTGAGAATGGCTACAGAGATGGGAAAGCGGATGTTGCGGGCTGGTAATGCCATCAAAATTTACCTTGACGAAGAAGGAAAAGGTGATTTCATCAATGTGTGCTATGATGATTCCGTGATGATCAAGCGGTTGTCATGGTGGCCATATATCCAACTGGGTATCGTCATGGTGTTTGTCGTCATCGCCATTTTCGCATTGCTTACCTCAAAAAGAGCGGAGCAAAACAAAGTGTGGGTGGGATTGTCGAAGGAAACGGCACATCAGTTGGGTACGCCTATCTCCAGTCTGATGGCTTGGACAGAGATCCTCAAGGAGAATTATCCCGATGATGACCTGCTGCCGGAGATGGATCAGGATGTCAAACGGCTCCAACTGATTGCCGACCGCTTCTCCAAAATCGGATCGCTGCCGGAACTCATTCCCACCAGTCTCACAGAGGTGATGCGTCATGTGGTGGAATACATGAATCGCCGCACATCAGCCAAGGTGAAAATGCTAACAGAATTCCCTTCAGAGGATGTGGTGGCTGATATCAATGCCTCACTCTTTGAGTGGGTCATTGAAAACCTATGTAAAAATGCCGTCGATGCCATGGGAGGAGAAGGCACGATCACCATCCGCGTCGCACAGGAGACAGCCAAGGTCATCATCGATGTCACCGACACAGGAAAGGGAATCCGGAAAAAAGACATCCGCAATGTGTTTACTCCAGGTTTCACCACCAAGAAAAGAGGGTGGGGACTGGGACTGTCGCTGGCCAAACGAATTGTGGAGGAATACCATAAAGGAAAGATTTATGTCAAAAATTCTGAGGTGGGAAAAGGCACTACATTCAGAATTGAATTGAGAAAATAGATTTTTTTGTAGATTATTGATTCTATTCAAAATAAAATTCGTAACTTTGCAGCCCAAATGGGTACTTTAGAAATCTTTAAGATAGATTTGAAGGGAATGGCCGCAGAGGAAACTGCTTATGAGTTTACTCTCGACAGCGACTATTTCAACAAAATCGGAGCCACCGAGGTGAAAGACGGACACCTGAATGCCACCCTCCTGGTGAGAAAGACTGCTGGAGAATTTGAGTTGGATTTCCACATCGAAGGAGGTGCTGTCGTCGTGTGTGATTTATGTCTTGATGACGTGACTCTGCCCGTGAGCACTGACAAAACCGTTGTCGTCAAAATGGGGGATACCTTTGAAGACGATGATGAGGTGGTGATAGTGCCTGCCGACGAAGGGGTGATCGACGTGGCATGGCTTCTCTATGAGATGGTTGTGCTGTCGCTCCCTACACGGCATGTGCATGAAGAAGGGGGATGCAATCCTGTGATGATGGAAAAATTGCAAAGCATGACACCTTCGGCCGCAGATGTTTCAGGGCAAGATGGAGACTCTGTGGATCCCAGATGGAGCAAACTGGAAAAATTGAAATCAACAATTAAATAAAACAACAAAATGGCACATCCTAAAAGAAGACAGTCAAAGACTCGTACACTTAAGAGAAGAACTCATGACAAGGCGGTAGCTCCTACATTGGCAGTATGCCCCAACTGTGGCGCTTACTATGTCTATCACACCGTCTGTGCGACATGTGGTTACTACAGAGGTAAGGTCGCTATTGTGAAGGAAACCGTTGAGTAATGGGCAAAATTAGAGCGGTCATCACTGGCGTCGGCGGATATGTCCCTGACTATGTCCTCAATAATGAGGAATTGTCGAGGATGGTGGAGACCAACGATGAGTGGATCATGACGCGTGTCGGTATCAAGGAGCGCCGGATTCTCACTGAAGAGGGTTTGGGCACTTCTTATATGGCACGTAAAGCCGCCAAGATGTTGCTCAAAAAAACCGGCGTCGATCCGGATACGATCGACGCCTTGATCCTCACTACGTCAACCGCAGATTATCAGGTTCCCTCCACAGCTTCTATCGTCCTGGGAAAATTGGGATTGAAAAACGCCTTCGCTTTCGACTATTGGGGCGCATGTTGCGGATTCCTTTTCTCACTCGATACCGCTGCCGCACTCATTGAATGCGGGCGATATAAGAGAATTATCATCGTGGGAGCCGACAAAATGTCGTCGATGGTAGACTATACCGACAGGGCTACATGCCCGTTGTTCGGCGACGGAGCGGCTGCCGTTCTTGTCGAGGCAGCTGAGGATGAGGAAATGGGATTTATGGATTCCTACCAGCGTACAGACGGGAAGGGACTGCCTTTCCTTCATGTGAAAGCTGGAGGATCCGTTTGCCCACCCTCACATTTCACCGTAGACCACCGGTTGCATTACCTCTATCAGGAGGGGCGCACGGTGTTCCGCTATGCGGTCACCAACATGAGCGACGATTGCGCCATCATCGCTGAGCGCAACGGGCTCAACAAAGACAATATCGCCTGGGTGGTGCCCCATCAGGCCAATATGCGCATCATTGAGGCTGTGGCCAAGCGGTTGGAACTCCCCATGGATAAGGTGATGGTCAATATTGAGCACTTTGGAAATACCAGCGCGGCCACCATACCGTTGGCCCTCTGGGAATATGAGAACAGGTTGCGAAGGGGAGATAATATCATTCTCACCGCTTTTGGAGCAGGATTCGTGCATGGCGCATCCTATTTGAGATGGGCCTACGACGGCTCCGCGGTAACACAACAGAAGAAATAACCCGAACTGATAAGAAACGCATCCTTCCTATATGAAAAGATGCGTTTTTTTTTCGAATGATGATAAATAGATGAAACATAAGGCTGGATTTGTCAATATCGTGGGTAATCCCAATGTGGGAAAAAGTACGCTGATGAACCAACTCGTCGGTGAGCGGATCTCCATCGCTACGTTCAAGGCGCAGACCACAAGACACCGTATCATGGGCATCGTCAACACGGACGACATGCAGATCGTCTTCTCGGATACACCGGGAGTGCTCAAACCCAACTATAAACTGCAAGAGTCGATGCTGGCTTTCTCGGAGTCGGCGTTGGCTGATGCCGATGTGTTGCTCTATGTCACTGACGTGGTGGAGAATCCGGAGAAAAACCTCGACTTCTTGGAAAAAGTGAGAAAACTCACCATTCCTGTGTTGTTGTTGGTCAACAAAATTGACCTCACCGACCAAAAGGGGCTCGTGGCGGTCGTGGAGAAGTGGCATACACTGCTTCCCGATGCAGAGATCCTTCCCATCTCAGCACTCAATAAATTCGGTACCGACCTCATCCTCAAGCGTATACAGGAACTCCTTCCTGACTCTCCGCCTTATTTCGACAAAGATCAACTTACCGACAAACCGGCGAGATTCTTCGTGAGTGAGATCATACGAGAGAAAATTCTCCTTTATTACGACAAGGAGATACCGTATTCTGTGGAGGTGCGTGTCGATCAGTTTAAGGAGGAGGATAAACGCATCCATATCAGCACTGTCATCTATGTGGAGCGTGAGTCGCAAAAAGGTATCATCATCGGGCATCAGGGATATGCGCTGAAAAAAGTGAGCACTGAGGCGAGAAAAGCCCTGGAGAAATTCTTTGGAAAACCCATTTTCCTTGAGACTTTTGTCAAAGTAGACAAAGACTGGCGCAGTTCAAAACATGAACTCGACAGTTTCGGCTATAACCCGGAATAATCAGAAATCATAACATCATAGCATCATGGCATTAGTAGCAATCGTAGGACGCCCCAATGTGGGAAAATCGACACTTTTCAACAGACTCACCAAGTCGAGAAAGGCGATCGTAAGCAGTGAGGCTGGAACCACCCGCGACCGGCAATATGGTAAGTGTGAGTGGAACGGACGTGAGTTTTCTGTCGTCGACACAGGAGGATGGGTGGTGAAATCCGATGATATCTTTGAGGAAGAGATCCGTAAACAAGTGGTCATCGCCACCGAAGAGGCAGATCTCGTGCTGTTTCTCGTCGATATTACCACCGGACTGACCGACTGGGATGAGGATGTGGCATTGATCCTCAGGAAGGTCAAACTCCCTGTCATCGTCGTGGTCAACAAGGCCGACAATTATGATCAGTATTATGAGTCTGCCGAGTTCTACAAACTGGGTTTGGGCGATCCTGTATGCATCAGTTCCGCTACAGGCAGCGGCACGGGGGATCTCCTTGACATGGTGCTCGACAAACTCAAGGATGCCAAGGAAGAAACCATTGAGGAGGGTATCCCACGCTTTGCTGTCGTCGGTAGACCCAATGCTGGCAAGAGCAGTCTTATCAATGCTTTCATTGGTGAGGAACGGCATATCGTGACCGATATCGCAGGTACCACGCGCGACAGCATCTATACGCGTTATACTAAATTCGGTTTTGATTTCTATCTCGTCGATACGGCGGGCATCAGGCGTAAGAACAAGGTGACTGAGGACCTGGAGTTCTATTCCGTGATGAGAAGTATCCGTGCTATCGAGAATTCTGATGTGTGCATCCTTATGATAGATGCCACCAGGGGTATTGAGGCGCAAGACATGAACATCTTCCAACTCATCCAGAAAAACAACAAATCGCTCGTGGTCGTTGTGAACAAATGGGATTTGGTCGACGATAAGTCACAAGTGGTGATCGACACGTTCACCGATGCCATCCGCAACCGCATGGCTCCTTTCACCGATTTCCCCATCATCTTCGCCTCTGCACTCACCAAGCAACGTATCTTCAAGGTGCTGGAAACTGCCAAACAGGTGTATCTCAACAGGACGGCTCGTGTGGGAACGTCGAAACTCAATGAGGTGATGTTGCCATTGATTGAGGCTTATCCGCCACCATCGGTCAAGGGTAAGTATATCAAAATCAAATATTGCAGTCAGGTGCCCGACACGCAGATTCCCACATTCGTCTTCTTCGCCAACCTGCCTCAATATGTGAAAGAACCGTATAAACGGTTCTTGGAAAACAAGATCCGTGAGAATTGGCAGATGACGGGTTGCCCCATCAATGTGTTCATCCGCCAAAAATAGGTCGCAGATGACCAGGTTGCAACAAGGTACTTTTGCCTTTCTGCTTCTCTTGGCAGTCTCCTTGACGGGTGGCTGCCAAGAAAAGGTTTCTGATGAGGAGATCGTGGCTCAGACAGCAAAACTCTATTATGATTATCTGCTGGAGGGCAAATATGAAGACTTCGTAGCCGGCATAGACCATCATCTTCAGCAAGCCGATGATTATAATAAGCAGTTGCTCACCTCAGCCAAGATGTTTATGGCTCTACAAAAGGAGCGGCATCAGGGTGTCAGTTCTTTTTCTGTTGTCAATGCTGATATAGAGGAGGGGCAACAGGGCCACAATGGAACTCGAACTTCATCTGCCGCCAACGTCTTCTTGGTCATTCACTATGCCGACAACACCGATGAGCAAATCGTGGTGCCCATGGTGGAGCGCGATGGCATCTGGCTCATGCGCTGAATGACAACATACGAAATGTGGGAAAAGGAGGCCGCGACGCTTATTCCTCAGTGTGTGCCGGGCTGGTGGGGTGGTGATGCTGCTCGTTGACCATCGTGCGCATCTCTTTCAAAAGATCGCTGGCAAAAATGAAGTCTGTCAGACGCTTGTTGGTCGACTCCATGATATCACCGCTCTTGCCCTGCCAATCCTTGTGCCCTTCATAGATGAAAAGAATGTTCTCACCGATGCCCATTACCGAGTTCATGTCGTGCGTGTTGATGATGGTCGTGGTGTTGTATTCTTTCGTGATACTGCTCAACAGATCGTCTATCACCAGAGAGGTTTTGGGGTCGAGTCCGGAGTTGGGCTCATCGCAAAACAGGTATTGGGGGTTGAGGGCGATGGCGCGGGCAATGGCCACGCGTTTCTGCATACCACCCGATATCTCACCGGGAAACTTCTGTTGGGCTTCCACCAGGTTCACACGGTCTAAGCATTCCTGTGCTCGTTTCACACGTTCACGATAGTTCATCGAGGAAAACATGTCAAGCGGGAACATCACGTTCTCCAGTACCGACAGCGAGTCAAAGAGGGCCGCACTTTGAAAGATCATGCCCATCTCGCGGCGCAACAAAATCTTCTCTCGTTTGCTCATGGCCACGAAGTCACGGCCGTCGTAAAGCACCTTTCCCTTGGTGGGCAAGAGCAGCCCCACAAGGTTCTTCATCAGCACGGTCTTTCCTGATCCACTCTGACCGATAATCAGATTGGTCTTGCCGTTCTCGAAAACAGCACTGATGTCGTGAAGCACTTCCTTGTCTTCAAAAGATTTGTAAAGATGCTGGATTTCTATCATGATGGATGGGATGCTGAAGGATGATTAGGAAAGCAACTGAGTGAGGAAAACATCGGAGAACAGAATCAGCACGCTGCTCGATACGACGGCGTTGGTGCTCGATTCTCCCACCTCTACCGAACCGCCTTTCACCGAATAACCATAGTAAGAGGATACGCTTGCGATGATGAAGGCAAAAAACAGGCTCTTGATAATACTCATCCACATAAACCAGGCCTTGAAGTCGTGCTGCAGGCCTATGGTCAAATCCTCTGGACTGAGCACATGACCGATATAGGCTGTGGCATAGGCTCCTAAAATGCCTGTCGCCGCACTGAAAATCACAAGGAAAGGCATGATGGTCAGCATACCGAGAATCTTGGGCAAGATGAGGTAACTGGCGGAGTTCACACCCATGATCTCCAAGGCATCAATCTGTTGGGTCACACGCATTGTGCCCAACTCTGAGGCGATGTTGGAACCGACCTTTCCTGCCAGGATCAGACACATGATGGATGATGAAAACTCCAAAAGCATGATCTCACGGGTGGTGTAGCCGGTGACAAAACGAGGCATCCAGGGACTTTGGATGTTAAGTTTCATCTGAATGCAGATCACGGCACCAATAAAGAAAGAGATCAACAGCACAATGCCAATGGAGTCAACACCTAATGCTGACATTTCCTTGACATATCTTTTCATGAACATCCTGAGACGTTCCGGTCTCGAGAATGTCCTGCCCATGAGAATCAGATATTCTCCAAAAGTCTGCAAAGAGTTGATGATAAACATGATGTCGTGGCTTGATGGAGCGGGTGGATGACGGCCGCTTCCCAATTGATTATGCAAAGATAGTGCAAACCGAGTGGAATGCAAAACAAAAAACAAAATTTTTTGTTTTCATTCCCGAGGTGCCGCCTATCTTCGACTTCATGTCAAAGTTTGTGCAAACCGAGTGGAATGCAAAGCAAAAAACAAATTTTTTTGCATTCATTCCCGAGGTGCCGCCTATCTTCGACATTTATGTCAAAGCATTTATAGCATTTTGTCGTGTTTTCTTTTCCAATCGTGATGAATCGATATTTTTTGTGCTTGATTTATTGGCTATTAGATAAAAACTGAGTAACTTTGCGTCCTATTTTATTATTTATCATCCTTTTTGTAGTATATGATGAATTGGAAGAATCCATTGAGAAGTGCCGTATGCACAGAAGGCCGTAAAATGGCTGGAGCAAGAGCATTGTGGGTGGCTGCTGGCATGAAAAGAGAACATTTCGGACAACCGATCATCGCTGTTGTCAATTCTTTTACACAATTCGTACCAGGACATACCCATCTGCATGAGATCGGGCAGATTGTAAAAAAAGAAATCGAAAACCTCGGCTGCTATGCTGCTGAGTTCAACACCATCGCCATTGACGACGGTATTGCCATGGGACATGATGGGATGCTCTACTCACTTCCGTCGCGCGATATCATCGCCGACTCGGTGGAATATATGGTCAATGCACACAAGGCCGATGCCATGGTGTGCATCTCCAATTGCGATAAGGTGACACCTGGAATGCTCATGGCCGCCATGCGTCTCAATATTCCTGTTGTCTTTGTCAGCGGTGGACCCATGGAGGCTGGCAGATGGAGGGGCGAGAATGCCGACTTGATCACAGCGATGGTCAAAGGGGCTGATCCTTCTGTCAGTGATGCCGACGTGGAGGAACTGGAGGGATGCGCCTGCCCAGGGTGTGGTAGTTGCTCTGGCATGTTCACCGCCAATTCGATGAATTCGCTCACAGAGGCCATCGGACTATCGCTGCCCGGAAACGGAACCATTGTGGCTACTCATGCCAATAGGGTGCGTCTCTTCAAGGATGCTGCCCATCTCATCGTAGAAAATGCTTATCGGTATTATCGCGATGGTGATGTGAGCGTGCTGCCAAGAAATATTGCTACCAGAAAAGCTTTCCTCAATGCAATGGCCCTCGATATCGCCATGGGAGGATCTACCAATACCGTGCTCCATCTGCTGGCGGTGGCCCAAGAGGCTGGCGCAGACTTCCGCATGGAAGATATTGATGCCCTGAGCCAGAAGGTGCCGTGCCTCTGCAAACTCTCACCAAATACGCAGCGCTATAGCGTGCAGGAATGTGGAAGAGCAGGTGGTATTCTGGGCATATTGGGAGAACTTTACAAGGGCGGACTTGTCGATGGAGATGTCAGGCGTGTCGACGGGTTGTCATTGGCTGATGCCATCACCAAATACTGCATCACCGGCGCTGGTCCTATCGATGATGAGGCATTGCGCATCTATAAGAGTGCGCCTGGCAACAAGTTCTCCACGGTGATGGGATCACAGGATAGCTGTTGGCAGACACTCGATACCGACCGAGCCAATGGATGTATCCGTGATATCGACCATGCCTATACGAAGGATGGCGGACTGGCGGTGCTCTTCGGGAATATCGCCCTCGACGGCTGTGTGGTCAAGACAGCCGGTGTGGATCCGGAATTGTGGACCTTCCGTGGACCTGCCAAGGTTTTCGATTCTCAAGAGGACGCCTGTGACGGCATCCTGGGTGGAATGGTGAAAAGTGGTGATTGTGTTGTCATCACGCATGAAGGACCTAAGGGCGGCCCTGGTATGCAGGAGATGCTTTATCCCACCAGCTATATCAAGAGTATGCATCTGGGCAAAGAGTGTGCTCTTATCACCGACGGAAGATTCTCTGGCGGCACCTCCGGACTGAGCATCGGACATATCTCGCCAGAGGCGGCTTCGGGTGGCAATATCGGCAAGATCGTGGATGGCGACATCATCGAGATCGACATCCCTGCAAGGTCTATCAGGGTTGTGCTGAGTGACGAGGAACTTGCCGCCCGCCAACCCAGGCCACTCACACGGCAGCGCACAGTCTCCAAAGCCTTGCGGGCTTACGCACAGAGTGTGTCGAGTGCTGATAAGGGAGGAGTGAGAATCATTGATTAAGTCATATCGTTTTGATGATATAGGTGTTCTTCATGAGGTATATGATATCTAAGAGCACCTGCAAAAGGATATATCAAGAAATTTTGAAGACCAGTTTGATAATTCATGGAGAAAATCAAAGGAAGTGAGGCTTTGATGCTGGCCTTGAAAAACGAGGGAGTGAAAACCATCTTTGGTTATCCCGGCGGTTCAATCATGCCAGTCTATGATGCTCTCTACGATTATACACGTGGTGAGAAAAAAGCTTTCGAACATATTCTGGTGCGCCACGAACAAGGGGCCACACATGCGGCGGAAGGATACGCAAGGGTTTCTGGAGAGGTTGGCGTAGCCATCGTCACCAGCGGTCCGGGAGCCACCAACACGCTCACAGGTGTGGCGGATGCCATGCTTGACTCTACCCCTATCGTGGTTATTGCCGGACAGGTGCCCATCGCCGCACTCGGCACGGATGCCTTTCAGGAGGTCGACCTCGTCGGTGTCGCACAGCCGATCTCAAAATGGAGTTACCAGATACGACATGCTGAGGACATCGCATGGGCGGTGAGTAGAGCTTTCTATATCGCCCGAAGCGGGCGCCCAGGACCGGTCGTGCTCGACTTTCCTAAGAACGCACAGACAGAATGGGTGGAGTTCGTGCCCCAAAAAGTGGATTTCGTGCGTTCATATGTCCCACGGCCCAAATTGGATATGCAGGCGATCAATCAGGCTGCCCAACTGATCAATCAGGCAAAAAAACCGCTGGCCTTGGTAGGACAAGGGGTGGAGTTGGGACATGCGCAGGAAGAACTGAAAACTTTCCTCGAGAAAGCGGGTATCCCTGCCGGGCGGACGATGCTCGGATTGAGCGCATTGCCTTCCAACCATCCGCTGAATATGGGCATGCTCGGGATGCATGGCAACTATGCCGTCAACTTGAAGGAACAGGAATGTGATGTGCTGATCGCCATAGGAATGCGCTTCAGCGACAGAGTGACGGGTAATACCAACACCTATGCGCGACAGGCGAAAATCATCCATCTGGATATCGACAAGAGTGAGATCGACAAATGTGTGAAGACAGATGTGGCAGTGGTGGCCGACTGCAAGGACTCACTGCCTGCACTCACCGCACTCATTCAGCCCAATGACCATCGGGAATGGGTCGACTCCTTCCTGCCTCTGGCAGAAAAAGAGCGGGTGAAGGTGATAGAACCCGCCATTCATCCCAAGGCCGGACCGCTGCTGATGGGAGAGGTGGTGAATGCCGTGGCTCAACAGGCGCCCGACGATGTCGTGCTTGTGACCGACGTGGGGCAGAACCAGTTGTTTGCTACAAGATATTTCAAATATCATCATCAAAGGAGTATCTGCACCAGCGGCGGATTGGGAACTATGGGATATGGGATGCCGGCTGCCATCGGTGCCGCTTTCGGCTCCCCTGAGCGCACGGTGTGCTGTTTCATGGGCGATGGCGGATTTCAGATGTGTATCGAGGAACTCGGTACCATCATGGAGCAGCAGTGCCCCGTCAAGATGATCCTGCTCAACAATCATTATCTCGGCAATGTGAGACAGTGGCAGGACATGTTCTGGCAGCACCGCAAGTCGTTTACCAAAATGATGAACCCATGCTATGAGTTGATCGCCCAGGGGTACCATATCAACTATGAGGCCGTGGTCGACCGTGATGACTTGCCGGCTGCCGTGGAGAGAATGTTTGCCCATGAAGGACCCTACCTGCTGGAATGCGCCATTCTCGAGGACGACGATGTGCTTCCGATGACACCGCCGGGAAACAGCATCGATGGGATGATGCTTGAGATAGGAAAATGATAGTTGTTGGATAAGACGACAAACATGGAAACGAATTTTTATACATTACTGGTCTATTCCGAGAATATCGCCGGTATCCTCAATCAGATTACGGCTGTCTTTACTCGGAGGCAGGTCAACATTGAGAGTCTCAATGTGTCGGCTTCGAGCATCGAGGGGGTACATAAATACACCATCACGGCATGGAGCACCCAAGACCAGATAGAGAAGATCACCAAGCAGATTGAGAAGAAGATTGATGTGGTGAAGGCCAAATTTTATACCGACGACCAACTCTTCATCAGGGAGACCGGACTCTACAAGCTGTCTACCCAGGCCGTGCTCGACAACCCGGAAATCTCACGCATCATCAGGCGCTACGATGCCAATATCACAGAAGTAAACCCCACTTATGTGGCGGTGATGAAAAGTGGCATGACGGAGGATATCGTCTCTTTGTTCCGCGCACTCAACGAGTTTGATTGTGTCTTGCAGTACACACGGAGTGGGCGAATCGCCATCACGCGCAGTACAGAGGAGGAGGTGAGCGCTTTCCTCGAACAACAGCAAAAAGACTATGAAGATGGAAATAAATAAAGTGGGGTGCTATGAGTTCATGGCAGAGCCTTTTCATTGCGATGTCACGAAAAAACTCTTTATGGGGCATTTGGGGAATCATCTGCTCAATGCGGCTGACTTCCATTCCCAGCATCGGGGATTTGGTATGTCTTATCTCAATTCCATCAATAAGACTTGGGTGCTGTCAAGACTCACCATCGAGATGGAGGAGATGCCGGCCATGTATTCCAAGTTCTTTGTTGAAACATGGGTGGAGAATGCCATGCGCTTTTTCACCAACCGTAACTTCAAGGTGGCCGATGTTGAGACAGGAAAGGTCTATGGCTACGGCAGGTCGGTATGGGCTATGATCGATACCGTGACCCGTCAGCCTGCCAGCCTGATGGAAATCAATGAGGGCAGCATCATCCAATATGTTGAAAAAGAAAAGCCTTGTCCCATCGGGAAAATCACCCGTGTCAAGGTGGCGCCAGATGCGCCGCTTGCCAATTCTTTCGTGGTCAATTACAATGACATCGATATCAACGGCCATCTCAACAGCGTGAAATATGTAGAACATGTGCTTGACCTGTTCTCGATGGAATGGATGTCGACACATCGTCTGCAGCGGATGGAGATCGCCTATATCATGGAGGCGCATTGGGGGGAGAAGGTAAATATCTATTATACTGTAGAAGATGACGGACTCACCTATCACATCAGGTTGACAAGAATGGATCCAGACAAAGAGGAGGAAGTGGAAATCAGCAGATGTCTGGCGAAATTCGTAAAAGACTGAAAGTATTTTGGGCGTTTCGTTTAAAATGAGTAATTTTGCGGCGCTTTTTGCAATAGATAATTAATTAGTATTATTATAACAACCCGCGGCATGTCTGCCGCACAAAAGACAAATTTATGGCTGAAATGAATTTCGGTGGCGTCGTAGAGACGGTGGTCACCAGCAAGGAGTTCTCACTCGAGAAAGCACGTGAGGTTTTAAAAAATGAGACAATCGCTGTCATCGGATATGGTATACAGGGGCCTGGACAGGCTTGTAACCTGCGTGACAACGGTTTCAACGTGATCGTCGGACAGCGCGAAGGAAAAACCTACGACAAGGCTGTGGCTGACGGATGGGTGCCGGGAAAAACACTCTTCTCCATCGAGGAGGCTGCACAGAAAGGCACCATCGTATGTATGTTGCTCTCTGATGCCGGACAGATACAGGTGTGGCCTCGCATACTGCCTTATCTGACTCCAGGAAAAGCATTGTATTACTCTCATGGCTTCGCCATCAACTGGAACGACCGCACCAAGGTGGTGCCTCCTGCAGACGTCGATGTCATCATGGTGGCTCCTAAGGGGTCGGGCACATCGCTGCGCACCATGTTCCTTGAGGGTAGAGGACTCAACTGCTCCTATGCCGTCTATCAGGATGCTACCGGAAAGGCAGAAGAGCGTACGATCGCTTTCGGTATCGGTATCGGTGCCGGATATCTGTTCAAAACCACTTTCCAGCGGGAGGCAACTTCCGACCTGACTGGTGAGAGAGGATCACTCATGGGTGCTATCGAGGGATTGCTCGAAGCACAGTATGAGGTGCTCCGTGAGCACGGTCACTCTCCATCAGAGGCTTTCAACGAGACGGTGGAGGAACTGACTCAAAGCCTTGGCCCGCTCTTCGGCGAGAAAGGAATGGATTGGATGTACGCCAACTGTTCCACAACAGCACAAAGAGGTGCGCTCGACTGGGCTCCACGGTTCCGTGATGCCATCAAACCTGTTATGGAATGGCTCTATCTCTCAGTGCAGACAGGTAACGAGGCACAGATCTCTATCGACTCCAACTCAAAACCTGATTATCGGGTAGGACTGGAGAAAGAACTGGAAGCCATGCGTAATATGGAGATGTGGCGTGCTGGTGAGACTGTCAGAAAACTGCGTCCGGAAAACAATTGATGGCTGCGGCGATATCAACGTGGCACTCGAAAAAGGATGGCCCTTGAAATCTGATGGTTTCAAGGGCCATCTGCCGTAAATAGAGAAAAAGGCTTGTTTGATGTAGGTCAAGAAACAGGCGGTTTTTTTCAAAAAAAGCGAAGAATAGTTGTCTGTGTGCGCAAACAGTGCTAATTTTGCATCGTCAAACAGAATAAAAGGTCAGATATATAGAAGATCAGCTAGGGTATTAGGTAAAGGAAAAAAGATGTTTGAAGGATAACAAAAGGCTGATAGAATAGTTATAGATTGAAAAGTGAAAAGGTAAAAGATTGGATAAGAAAATCAATCTGATGGATTGAGAAAAGACCATTAGCGACAAAAGAGACGTCTTGCGTGACGTCAGAAAAAAAGATTGTGTTAGGTATAACCGGTCATGCCGTGATGGCGGAAACGGAATGTTTCATTTAAAGTAAAGAAAGGATAACAAAGATGAATTCGACAATTGTATTACTTTTTGCAGTGATGATTGCATCAGGATTCCTGTTCGAGAACACCATTGAGAAAAAATAGTTCGTCGGACAGAACATAAGAGAAAGAATAGAAATAAATATTCAGCGAGCGGAGCCGGTAGATGTCGGTGTCCGCTCGTTTTTTGTCTGGTTTTCATTTTGTTCTGCAATCGGTTTTCATTACCTTTGCACCCTCATGAAAGTTTTCCAGGGAAAAAGTGACCAGTTGCTGGGCTTCATACGTGATGGGAAGCCATTGACAAGCAGAGATAAGCTCAATTTGATCATTCAATTGAGTATTCCCTCCATATTGGCCCAGATCACCAGTGTGGTGATGTTTTTCATCGATCAAGCCATGGTGGGACACCTGGGGGCAAAGGCTTCTGCGGCCTGTGGACTGGTGGAGACGTCCACATGGCTCATGGGCAGTCTTACAGGTGCGGCCTCAATGGGATTCTCGGTGCAGGTGGCGCATTTCATCGGTGCCAATGATTTTGCGAAGGCGAGACAAGTGTTTCGTCATGCGCTGATCGTCACCTCGTTGCTGTCTTTGGTCACCACTTTGATAGCGGTGATCATTTCACGTCCTTTACCTTATTGGTTGGGGGGCAATGAGGATATCGCTGCTGATGCCTCGGTCTATTTCATGATTTTTGCACTTTCTGGTCCTTTTTTCCAGCTCAACAGTTTGTCGGGTGCCATGCTCAAATGCTCTGGCAACATGCGTATACCCAGTATGGTCAGTGTAGCCATGTGCGTGCTGGATGTGGTGTTCAACTACATCTTGATTTATCAGTTTCATCTTGGGGTGATGGGCGCAGCCATCGGCACATCATTGTCTATCGTCATCTGTGGGACCATACAGGCCTATATCGCCATTTTCCGCAGCAAGATGTTGGCGCTCAACAGAGTAGGGGAGCCTTTCTTCTGGGTGGCCGACTATTTGCGTAATGCCTTGAAGATCGGACTGCCCATGGCAGCGCAGTCGGTTCTCATGAGTGGGGCACAGATAGTCAGTACCATGATTGTGGCTCCTCTCGGCACCGTGGCTATCGCAGCCAACACGCTGGGCATCACCGCAGAAAGTTTGTGCTATATGCCTGGCTTTGGCATCGGTGAGGCTGCCACGACACTCATCGGGCAGAGTATTGGAGCTGCACGTCTCGACATCACCCGTAGTTTTGCCAGGATGACCCTCTATTCCGGCATGATTGTCATGGCGGTCATGGGAATGGTGATGTTTTTGTTTTCCTATGAGATGATGGCCTTGATGACCCCCGTGGAGGAAATCCGTATGCTGGGGATGCATTGTCTCAGGATAGAAGCCTTTGCCGAACCGATGTTCGCGGCTTCTATCGTGGTGGTATCGATTTGTGTCGGTGCAGGTGATACGCTGAAACCGGCCATCATCAGCTTATGCAGCATGTGGTTTGTGAGACTCACGCTGGCGTATGCGCTTTCCATCAGGTATGGGCTTATCGGTGTGTGGACGGCGATGGCCATAGAACTCACCTTGAGGGGATTCTTGCTCACTTTGCGTCTTTTCCGTGGAAAATGGATGAGACAGATGCAAAGTAGTTCACAGTAATGATACCATTGATGCTTTTTTATACGTTTTTATTTCATCACATCCTATTTTTTTGTTACTTTTGCACGGTACTTAACTTCTATGGTAATAATGGGTAGCTTTTTCAACCTCTTCCGCCGTTGTTTCATCTGTGGATAAGGGGGGGTTGTGGGCTTATATCCTCAATATGATGAATGTAGCAATTATCCTTGCCGGAGGCAGCGGCTCACGACTGGGAGGGGAACTGCCAAAGCAGTTTCTCAAGGTCGCGGGAAAGAAAATCATCGAGCACACGATAGATGTGTTTGATAGCCATGACCTCATTGATGAGGTGGCTGTCGTATGCCGTCCAGATTATATGGATACCTTGAAGGAGATTCTCGCAGCCAATCGCTACAGGAAGGTGCGAAAAATCCTGCCGGGTGGAAAAGAACGCTATGACTCCAGTCTGGCAGCCATCAATGCCTATCAGGATGATGACATCAACCTGCTGCTGCATGATGCCGTCAGACCGCTGGTCAATCATCGTATCATAGATGACTGTCTCAAGGCTCTCCAACAGTATCGGGCTGTCGACGTGGCGGCAACGACCACCGATACCATCGTGCAGGTGGATGCCAACGATTGCATCAAGGCCATACCGCCAAGACAATGGCTGCGCAATGGGCAGACACCACAGTGCTTCAAGAGAGGCGTCATCCGAAAGGCTTATGATATTGCACTGAAAGATCCGAATTTCGTCACCACCGATGATTGTGGGGTCGTGAGGCGTTACTTGCCTGATGAACCGATCTATGTCGTTGATGGGGAGATGTTTAATATGAAGGTGACCTATTCTGAAGACCTCTTCCTGCTCGATAAACTCTATCAGTTGAAAAGTGTGGCCGGCAACCAGCAACCACAGGAAAAGACCGCTTCTCTGCTGAAAGAAAAGGTGATCGTGGTCTTCGGTGGTAGCAGTGGCATCGGCAAGGAAATTGTGACGTATGCCAATCAACTGGGTGCCAAGGCGTATGCCTATAGCCGGAGAGAGGGGAATATTGATGTCGCTAATCCTGAAAAGGTGGCGGCTGCACTTCAGGAGGTAGAGAAGAAGGAAGGGCGTATCGACTATGTGGTATGTACACCCGGGGGACTCATTAAGGAACCTATTATGTCGATGGATTACAAGGAGATCGCCGCTATTGTGAAGACTAATTATCTCGGTGCTGTGGTTGTGGCCAAGGAGTCTTATCCGTATCTGCGCAAAACAGCTGGCGGATTGGTCTTCTTCACCAGTAGCACCTATTCTCGTGGGCGCATGCTCTATAGTATCTATTCTTCTACCAAGGCCGCTCTTGTCAATCTCACTCAGGCTTTGAGCGAGGAGTGGAGTGATGATAATGTGAGGGTCAACTGCATCAACCCCGATGCCACACGGACAGCATTCCGTATACGGCATTTTGGCCTCGAGCCCGATGGACATCTTTTGGAACCTGATCAGGTGGCTTGGTCGGTGCTCAATGCACTCGTTTCTGTCTATAATGGTCAAGTCATCGATGTCAAACGGTAAATAATTTAAGAAAGAAATCAATGAATAACCCTGCATCGATACCACCGCCCCCCAATCCTACGCTCTACCGCACTGTCAGGAGGATAGTGAAAGGATGGATCATTGAGATCCTGTTTTATGTCTTGCGGATTGTGCCGTTGAAAAATAAAGTGGTGGCAACGACATTTAAAGGGAGAAAATATGGAGACAACCCGCAATTTATCTTGGAGAAATTGAGGGAATTGGATCCTTCCATTGATTTCGTGTGGCTCCGCGACAGCAATTTACAATTTCCCGTGCCATCATGGATGCGCCCCGTGGAATATTTTTTCGGATTGAAACCGCTCTATGAGATGGCAACAGCAAAGGTGTGGATCAATACCCATCGCTTGCAGAAACATACGCATAAGCGCCCGGGACAACTGTTTGTCGAGACTTGGCATGGCGGATTGGGAATCAAAAAGGTGGAACTTGACGTTCCGGCGTTTCAACATGATGAGTCATTGATCAAAGAGCTGAAACTCACTTGTCAACAGGCGGATGTGTTCATCTCTCAGTCAAAGCATCTCTCTACCATCTACCGCAGGGCTTTTGGCTATAAAGGCCCTATCTGGAGATGCGGATTCCCCAAAAATGATTCCATCTTCACCAAAGATGAGAAGCGGGAGGCGGATTTCAGAGAGAAGTATGGCTTTGGAGACAAGAAAATCTTCCTCTATGCCCCCTCATTTAGGGATAATTTCAAACTCCGTGAGAATCCTGACTTCAGCATCTACGATGTGGATTACGAGCGATTGGAAAAGGCCTTGCAACAACGGTTTGGAGGCGAATGGGCCATCTGTGTCAGATGGCATCCGCTCAAGGCATGGATTATCCAACCGTCGGTGCATCTCCCGTCGACGGTCACCGATCTCACTGACTTCCCCGACATGCAGGAGTTGATCACCTATACCGATATCCTCTTGTCCGACTATTCCAGTTGCATCTTCGATGCGGCACTGCGCAGGATTCCTTGTCTCACCTTCGCCACCGATTTCGAGAAATTCTGTGCCGACAGAGGAGTTTATTACCAAATGGAGGAGTTGCCCTTCCCTTATGCTCGCAACAATGACGAGTTGATCGATAATATCCTGCATTTTGACCAAAAGGACTATCTTGACCGGTGGGATGCTTTTACCAGACTTACAGGACTGGTGGAGACAGGACATGCCGCTGCAGATATTGCAGGGAAAATCTATGAATTCATGCAAGGTCATCAAATTAATTGGAATGAACTGGATGATAAGACGCCATAAAAAAATATGCTTCGTAGATCTCTATGATGAGGAGAATCTGGGCGATCCTGTCATTGCCTATTGTGCAGAGTGGTTGTTCCGCCAATGTATGGGCGATGAACAGACTCGCATCTCGCATGTTTCCTTAAGTTATGTGGAGAAACAGGATTATACTGATCCAGAGATGCCGTTTCTGTGGCGGATTCGTCGTGACAGATATATCAAGAAGGGATGGGACAAAGAGGTGATCAAATTCAACCGCCTGTATGCTCAGGTGATGATCCGTGATTATTTTAAGAAGACCGTCCGCCGTCCTGATATGATCATCTTGTCAGGTGGAGGATTAATCAAATTTAAATACCAGAAATTCTGGAGAAGTGTCCCTGCCTTGCTTCAGTATGCTGAGCAGAAAGGCATCCCGGTGGCTATGAATGCCGTGGGAGTGGAGGGATATGAGGAGGGCTACCATAAGTGCCTGAGGATAAAAGAGGCACTTCATTTGCCGTCACTTAAGTATTTCTCTACGCGTGATGACTATGATACGGCCTTTTATCAGTATTTTGAGGGAAATCCACAGGTTCCTTGCAAGCGGGTGCCTGATCCTGCTGTATGGACGGCAGAAGCCTATGGCGTGAGCAGGCAGACTGATGCCACCACAATAGGGGTGGGCATCGCACGTGGAAGACTATTCCACAGCAATGGCATTGATGTGGGGCCCGATCAGTTGAAGACGCTCTATCGCGACGTCATCCTCCTGTTGACCCAAAAAGGCTATCAGGTGGAAGTATTCACCAACGGGCTGTCTTATGACAATGATTTCTCCATAGAGGTCATACAGTCGTTACCACAGCTGAAGATCAACTATTATTTCCCACAAACAGCAGAGCAACTGGTCCGGCGTATCGCTTCCTACCGCGCTATCTTGGCCACAAGACTGCACGCCTCCATCATCGCTTTCTCATTCGGCATACCCGCCGTGGGGATGGTGTGGAACAACAAACTGCGCTTTTGGGGCGAGTTTATTCAGCGGCCACAGAATTTTGTGCCGGCCGACAGACTGGATGCCGCATATCTGGTCGAGGTCTTTGAGAATGCCGTCAGGGAAGGCTACGATGAGACTTGCCGGGAAAAAGTGAAGGCTGAGGCACTTGAGAATATGAGATGCATCTGTGACATTGTTCGCAAATTATGAGCTCATCACGATGCATGATCTTTGAGATAACATTTTTACGTTAGCAAATGAGACCATTTTTTATGAGAGAAATGACGATAAAGGACATACAGTCTATCTCACTCCAATTGCTGAAGGAGGTGCACCGGTTCTGTACAGAAAGGGGCATCACCTATTCCATCACCGCTGGCACGCTGATAGGTGCTGTCAGGCATCGGGGATTCATCCCGTGGGATGACGACATCGATATCCTCATGCCAAGAAAGGATTATGACCGGTTTTGTGCCGAATACCCCGACAGCAGCAAATACTGTCTCTTTGCTCCATGCAGACATAATACTTGGATTCCCTTCGCACGGCTTTGTGAGATGGAACAGACGCTGGTAAAATCTTATTCGCCTTGTTTTAAGAAAAAAGCTGGCATGTGGGTTGACATCTTCCCCATCGACAGGGCTGATGAGGATTTTGATGCTTATTGGGCAAAGAATGAGGAGGTGTATCGGCTCAAGAAGTTGCTCGATAAAAAACGGTTGGCCGTCAAACCTTTATTCAGCAATCCTACATGGAAAGACATACTCAAGAGCCTGATTTACTTCAAGCCACGCACCATGTTTGTCTCAGGGCAAAGGTTGTTGGAGAAAATGGAGAATATCAGCAGGGCGGCTGCGCCTGACGGAAACTATGTCACCAACTATCATACCACCTATCGGGTGAAAGACCATTATCCCAAGGAAGATTTTGCCTACACGGTTGATTTGGAATTTGAGGGCCAGAAGTTCAAGGCACTCAATGGTTATGAGGACTTGCTCAAGCGTCTCTTCGGGGATTATATGCAACTTCCGCCAGAAGAGAAGCGGCATGCCAAGCACAATATGCACCGTTATTACTGGAAGGATTGATCTGTCAACTATCATCACAACCACATGAATATTGCAATCATTTTGGCGGGAGGAAGCGGATCGAGTCTGGGTGGCTCGATGCCTAAGCAGTTTCTCAAAATTGCCGGAAAAACCATTATCGAACATACCATTGATGTCTTTGAGCAAAGCGACCTCATCGATGAGATCTGCGTGGTGAGCAAGGATGAGTTCTTCCCGGAAATAGAGCAGATTGTTGTCATGAACCAATACTGCAAGGTGAAACGTATCCTCCAGGCTGGAAAGCAGCGTTATCTTTCCAGCATGTCGGCTATCGCGGCTTATGATTGTGATGATGATAACTTGTTCTTCCACGATGCCGTGAGACCTCTTGTCAACGAGCGGATCATCCGCGATTGCGTCGAAGCACTCAAGACCTACCGTGCAGTCGACGTTGCCACACCGACTACCGACACCATCATCCAGGTGGATGAGCACAACTGCATCAGCCAGATACCGCTCAGAAGTGAATTGCGCAACGGACAGACACCACAATGCTTCAAGCGTGGAGTGATTCGAAAGGCGTATGAACTCGCCATGCAGGATCCTGGCTTCACCACCACCGACGATTGTGGCGTGGTGAGGAAATATCTCCCAGAGGAACCGGTATATGTGGTGAAAGGCGAGACCTCCAATATGAAACTGACTTATATGGAGGATCTCTTCCTGGTCGACAAACTATTCCAACTGCGCAATACCACCAACACCAAGGAGGTGATGGACATTGCTAGAAAGAAAATGCCAGGCAAGGTGATGGTGGTGTTTGGAGGCAGTATGGGAATCGGTGAGGAAACCGTCAAACTGGGACGTGAGTTGGGCGCTGTTGCCTGTTCTTTCAGCCGTTCACAGAATGATGTTGATGTGACGGATGTCGAAAAAGTAAGAGAGGCGCTCAGACAGGTGTATGAGCAATATGGACACATCGATTATGTCGTATGCACACCGGGTATCCTGGTGAGAGAGTCGCTCGCCGACATTTCCTATGAGGACATCGTCTACAGCATCAATGTCAACTACATGGGGGTGGTGACGGTCGCCAAGGAGTCGTTTCCTTATCTCTGCGAGACAGAAGGGTCGATCATTTTCTATACCAGCAGCAGTTACACCCGGGGGCGCAAGTTCTACAGCATCTACTCTTCCACCAAGACGGCCATCGTCAATCTCGTGCAGGCGCTCAGCGAGGAGTGGTTCGGTTTTGGGGTGCGTGTCAATTGTGTCAATCCAGAGCGCACCAGGACACCCATGCGGCTCAACAGTTTTGGTGTAGAACCGGAGGGATCGCTCCTTGAACCGAGATTTGTGGCTGTGGCCACCATCAATACGCTCGTTTCCGACTATAGCGGAAGGATCATCGACGTGAAGCGATGATCCCCGCGGGTGCCCCCCACATCTCTCCCGATAACCTTTAATCTATGTTAAATACGCTGGAGTGCTGGGGCAGAACAACTATATATTTGCTAATTTTGCAAGGGAAAAACAAACTAACTAATCCAATTCAAAAACTGATGAAAAAATGTATGATGGCTGTCGTGGCCATTTTGTCCGTTCTTGGCTCCTTCGCACAAAAACAGCTCTATATCCCCGATGAGTGGAAACATCCTTGGAACCCAGATACACTTCTTTATGCCGAAAATGATCCAAACAACAAGTATACTTGGTCGAGAAGCCGGTCGGTAGAGTCCGACAATGTCATTGTCTTATGGGACAAGGGATATGGTTCGACGCTGCCTTCCAAGTCGCCTGCGGCATACAGGGTCGATGAGAATGACCTGCTGGCCAAGTGTGAGGCTTTCTATGAGTTGGAGATGTACAAATTGGGCTTTGTAGACCCAGAGAAGACCAACTTGCGCAACTACAAGGTCATGGTGCTGCTCAACCACACGAAAGAGTGGGTATGCTATGGCGGTGGCTACGACTTTGAGGTGTCGGCTTTGTGGCTGGGACCTTCGGCGTGTCAACCTGTCGGGCATTCTGTAGCACACGAGATCGGCCATTCCTTCCATTATATGTGCTATGCTGATGCCTCTAATAATAACCATAACTCATCATCGGTCATCGGTACCGGCTTTCACCTGCCGGTGGGTAACGGGCAGGCTATTTGGGAACAGACGGCGCAATGGCAGGCCAACCAGTCTTTCCCGGCGCTGATGTACTCGCAGAGTATTGACGTCTTCCGCAATTCCCACAACCTGGCTTTCTCCCACGAGTGGCATCGTTATCAGTCGTATTGGTTCCTCTATTATCTCTGTCAGCACGAGAATGATCTCAAGGCGGTGGCTCAGGTTTGGCGGCAGCCCATGACTGGCGGCAAGGATTTCAATCAGGCGCTCATGGCACTCAAGGGGATAGATGCCGTAGGACTTTTCAGACTCTATTACGACTATGCCGCCCGTTGTGCCACATGGGATTTCGATGCCTGCAGACCATACCGCAACCCTTATATCGGCGACTTCACCTATCGTTGTTCGGCTATCGGCGACCATCAATATCAGGTAGCATTGGCCAGTACACCCCAGTCGTCGGGATTCAATGTCATTCCGTTGCAGGTGCCCGATGCCGGTCAGGTGGTGAAGGTGCGCTTTACTGCGCTCAAGGCGGCCAGCAACCTGGCGCCCGATGATCCTGCTGAGATGCTCAATGGGGATAGCAGATGGCAGAAAACCGACCGTACGACTTATATCCGTCCCACCATCGCCTCTCAAAGGGCATTTAGGTTGGGGTTCGTGGCTTTGATGGAGGATGGCAGCCGACAGTACTTCCAGCATGACTCGCTGTATTGCCAGACGAGTGCTGAGGTTACAGAGGAACTCGATATGACGGTTCCCGAGAAGACACAGGCGCTGTGGCTCATCGTTGTGCCGGCTCCCAAACAATATGTGCAGCATCAGTGGAAGGAGTCGATCAACAATGCGGAGCACTGGCCTTACCGTTTCGAGATCGAGGGCACCGACATCGGTTCTCATGCCACCGTCTATATGTCGCCGACCATCGATGGCAGAGAGGTGGCTGATGTGACTTTCGACTATGATGTCTATATGCCGTCGCGCAATGACTACAACCCAACACCAGTCAACATCTCCGGAAAAGCACTGGCCCAGTTGGGTACTGCCTTCCAACTCGACCCTGCCAAGATCTCTGGGCTGATGCAGAATTTCTCTCCGGTAGGACCTGGGGTGGGGAAGATGATGTTTTATCCGCTTAACCCTGTCACACTGGCATTGGTTAGCCGTGCTTCCACGGCCAATGGCTATGGACATTGGTTTGGTGCCAGTGGTACCGTGACTGATTACAACAATGGCTATGTCTATAGTGAGATGGATGCCTCGTCGTTGGTGTTCAACATCGGTCAGTATCCGGGAAAGATGTCCAATGGGAAAGAAGTGACCATAGGACAGGCACTGCGCTATAACCAGGCTTCCGGAAAGGAGGCCGTGGCTAGATTCGTGTTCCACATTCATATCGACAGCGACAGAAATGGTGTCTCACTCAGAAACATCAGTTATGATGATCCGACGGGAATCCGCAGCGTGGAACTTCATCAGATGGCTCTTCCCCATCAAGGTATATTCAATATAGGTGGTCAGCGCATGGATAGCCCGAATGCCAATGGCATATATATCATTGATGGGAAAAAGATGATTTGGAAAAAATAGTTAAATTTGACTAAATATTTTGTTTTTTCATTTTTTATTCATTCCTTTGTAGTCTGCCTCTATTTGAAAGGGCAATGAGTTCTTTGACTTTTTTATTAATTTTCATAGGGCTGTTGTTCTTTTAACTCTTTTTCTTGTGGAGTAATTTAGATCCATGGTGCCTGTCGCATCATGGAAAAGACTCATATGCGTTTTTTCTTAAGGTACATTTTTCAGGAACCAGTAACTTACAAAAAAGATGACTCGAAAAGCAGAAAATCAGGAAATGTCTAAACAGGCTTCTGGCAAACAAGTGGCCAACTACACTTTCCAGAAAGCGGAAATCATTTTTAGTGGAGGTGGGGTGATCTCCCTGCCTTCAAAGTCACCGGTCATTTTCGACCCTTCTGGGCATGATGGTTGTCATCTCTATGTGGAGAATGGCAATCATGTCAATATCAAATTGAATGGTGTCGTCATGCTTGATGATAGCAAAGGCTGCAAGCGCGACATCAAGGTTTCTCTTTATAAAAAAGGACAACGCCGGGCTGTTGTCAGCAAGGCTATGACGCTGGACGATGATCTCTTCTTGGGATTGTCTGCCGAAGTGAATTTCGGTAAGCGCAAACTCGAGATAGGCGCGTATCGGATGGAGATCAGCAATGCTGTGCATGTGGATGACGTGGTACAGGCATTGGAGAAGTGTACTTTTGAGTTCTATATCGTCGATGCGGGCGAAGCCGACAAGATGGAGGTGTCTGACGTGGTGTTCTCCATCTGCCATGAAGGAGTGGAGGGTGACGGCCAGCATCTGCAGTTGAGCGCAGACATCAGCATCACGCAGGAATTGCCGTATGGCATGCCCTTGACGGCTTGTTTCTATGATGAGTCGATGACATTGCTCGAAAAGAAGGAGATCGTGGTGGAGAACAACTTGTCTACACAGGTCTGCCACATTGATTTTGGCAATTCTCCTTGTTGGATACCGGGAAACTACAAATGTGTGGTCACGTCGGTAGGAAAAGGTCGCTGGTTGACAGATTTCACCATTGATGACCACTTGCAGGTGGTCTCTGAGCATCATCAGAAGAACCCCAAGACCAGAGAATGCTTCTTCCTCGACGAACTGGGCCAGGAATCCCCCCGGCTGATCTTCAAGGCGTGGGAGACGATGAGCCGAAAGGCGGGGTTTGTTCGTATCAAGCAACATGCGCTGAAGGTGCTCATGATCGACAAATGCAATGCTGTCCGCACGGAGAATGGGGTGGCAAATCTGACGGTCCAACCCAATCATCTCGTCTTTGGCATACCATCCGAGGAACTGCGCCAGACGCTCTATGCGCTCAATGACATCGAATCTTCGGAATTTTCTTTCTCTTATGTCAATGCGGCTGAACTGGGGCCTGAGAGTCCGTCTGACGGACAACTGGCAAGGTTGGAGGATTTGATGAATGACAAGGATGAGCACACCTTCTGCTTCTACAATCTGGGTGCGATCCTTCCTTTAGCCAACCAGTTTGCTGAGATGCTCTTCGAAAACCTCAGCGACACAGAAGAGGAGTGTCATGTCTATCTCTTGGGCAGCCACACTGAGATCGACACGATCTTGAAGTCGTCGCCTGGCTTGAAATCGCTGTTCCCTGACACATGTGTCCTTACGGCGGATGCCTATTCTGCGGTTGATGCGGCAAGGTCCATCGAGCGCGAGGTGATCAAAAACAACTTGCATCTCTCTCCTGAGGCGATGGAGAAGATAGTGTGTCACATGAGGTCGATGGAAGAAAAGGGACTCTTGAGTAGATGGCATAGTGATAGTTCCAAACATTTCTTCACAGATTCTCTCATGCCAGCCTTTCAGGACCGCATGTTGGAGGAGTCGGTGCTGCATCCAAACAATGCATCGCAACTCATCACCATCAAGGTGGTGGATGTCGACTTACGAAGGATGGTCAAGAAAGATGAGTCGGGTACCTGTATGGAGGCACTCAACAGCATGGTGGGGCTTACTGCACTCAAACAGGCGCTCTCGGATATGTTTGTAAGGGTGAAGTTTGATGAGTTGAGACGAAGCAGAGGCTATCTTGCCGATGGATGCAATTACCACATGGTCTTCACTGGCAACCCTGGAACAGGCAAGACAACCGTGGCCAAACTCATGGCGCCCATTTTTCATCAGATGGGGGTGATCTCGAAGGGTGGACTGATCGTGGCCGACCGTACGACTCTCGTGGGGAAGTATATCGGACATACGGAGGATAAGATCAAGCAGTTGCTGTCTGATGCGCGGGGAAACGTGTTGTTTATCGACGAGGCGTATTCGCTCTGCGATGACACCAACGACCGCAGGGACTATGGCTATCGTGCGGTGGAGTGTCTTCTGGCCACTCTCTCGCAGAAAAACCCTGACATGGTGGTTATCCTCGCCGGATACAAAGATGAGATGGAGCGGCTGATGGGAGCAAACACCGGACTGATGAGCCGTTTCCCCAACGTGTTTCATTTTGATGATTATACTTCGGATGAGCTGCATCAGATCGCCGTCAACAAGTTGGACAGGGATGGTTTCCATCTGACACCAGAAGCAGACCGTTCCCTCCACAAGGCCATGGAACAGATGGTGGCTGCCAAGTACAAGGACTTCAGCAATGCGCGCCTGGCGGAACAGTTTGTCGACAACTATATCATACAGGCCATGGCCAACCGTGTGATGGCGGGTGACCTGACTGATAATGGGGTTCTTGAACTGGTGCAGTTGGCGGATGTCGAGAAAGCCTACGAGGTGCTCAAGATGCGGATGCAGGGTTCATCGGCCAAGAGACCTGTCATGGGTTTCGGCAGTCCTTCCTATGCTCATCATGGATAGAAAGGAGAACGGTGAATCAAAAGCCGGTGACTTGCTGCATGCAGTGTCACCGGCTTTTTCCGTTTATAAAAGTGTCTCTCTTATTTGTAAAAGTGTCTCTTTTATCAAGATTGTTTCTCTACAACATGATTTTCTGGGTCAGCGTGGTGCCGTCGCTCAATGTCTGGCGGCGGATATAGAGACCTTTGACAGGATGGCTGACCTGTTTGCCGTCGGCAGAATAATAGGTGGTCTTCACGATGCTGCCAGCATGGATGGTTTTGATGCCGTCGGGGGTCTTCGTATAGGCGGGATAATACTCATTCACATTGTCTTGAGCGTTGGAGTTGCCAGATACCATGATCTGCTCCACCAATGAGTTGAGATACACTTCGAGATTGGTGTACCAGCCTTTCTCTGTGTCGATGGTATAGAGGTTGGCGTCATTGGCGTTGTGGGGGTCAAGACCGTTTAGGGCCTCCCACTCGTCAGAAATGCCGTCGTTATCGGAGTCAAAACCGGCGGGTCGGCTGCCTTTCTCGAAATTCTTCTCCGTATAGCCGTTCACGTCGTCCACAAGGTCGATGCGGCCTGCCTTGCCGGTCACAGAGCCTTTGTAGGTGGCTGTTCCTGTCTGGGCCTCGGTGACGTAGCGGGCATCCACCTCGTCTCGGTAGAGCGACATCCCAGCGTAACTGAGCACGCGGTCATAAGCCTCCGTGGCGCTGTGTGTGGTCACCTCTCCCGTGGCGGTTGGCGCTTCCAGTTTGATGGGCAGACAGTCTGTGCCGTTGATTTTCTCGTATGCTGCCTCATCGCTGCCATAGTAGTGCTTGGGGTCGTTGGTGTAGTAGACGCCACCTTTGTTGGGAACACCGTTGTCGTAGGTTACCCCTTTCCAGTCGTAATTGGCGTTGTTGTTCACCTGGTTGCCGTTGATGTAGTAACGGCTGGTCATGTCCCAGAAGATTGGATAACCGTCGGCATTGCCGCTGTTACCGATTGATACGGTGGTGATGCGGGTAGTGTTGCCGGCCGGACCGCTCTTATAGTAGTTGTTCACCATATTGATGAAACCTCCTCCAGGACCGCCGTAGCAACCGTTTCCGCAGTTGTAGATCACACAGTTGCGGAAGTCCACGTTCTCTGCCTGTAAGGTGTTGGCCCAATTGTATTCATTGTAGAGCAGGTTCTTGGTGTAGCCGCCCCAGTTGTAGCGTGCACCGTTGAATCGTGGTGAACGGTTGTTCACATGAGCGATGAGGTTGTGGTGGAAGGAGGCGAGTTTTCCGCCCCAGATGCCACCATAGCCGTGTGCGCCCTTGCCGTGCCCCGCATTGTTGAGACTCTCAGCGATGGTACACCACTGCATGGTGAAGTTGTTGTTGTCATAAAATGAGGCCACTTCGTCGATGCTCCATGAGAAAGAGCAGTGGTCGAGAATCAGCCCTGTCTTCTGTCTGGTCCAGATGGCATCGGCACCATCATTGACGTCTCGCTCCTGTCCACGTCGGCAGCGAATGAAACGGATGATGATATTGTCGCCATTGGGTTGCACGGTGTAGTAACGGAGGGTGATGCCTGGATAGGGGGCTGTCTGACCGGCGATGGTGGTGTTGGCGCCGATATTCAGGTTTGACGACAAGGCGATGACTCCACCCACGTCAAAGACGATGATCTTCTTGGCCGAACCGCTGACGGCAGCGCGCAGCGAACCGGTGCCGTTGTCGTTGAGGTTGGTCACATGAATGACTTTACCGCCACGGCCACCGGTGACATAACGGCCGTGTCCCTCGGCACCTGGAAAGGCGGGAGCTTGTGCCATGGCTGTCGTAAAGACAAGGGCACTCAGAAGTGTGATAAGTAGTTTTCTTGACATAAAATTTTTGGGTTGTGATCAAACTGTCTTGGGCAGTTTTTGTTCTAGATTTGTTTTAGTTTGCGAAGATACGAAGATTATGGGGAATGGCGAAGGTTTTTGGGAAGTTTAACGCTTTACCGTTCACTCTCTATGGTTCTGATGGTCCCGTCGGTGCCCTTGACGGTAAACTGATGGCGCTTACCTTCAATAAAAGGGTAGGTGAGGAATTGTTGGAAAGTAAAGATATTTCTCCCGTCGATGGCGAGAATGATGTCTCCCTGGCGGAATCCGTTCTTGTAGTGCTGGCTTCCTTGCCAGATCAGACCGACGGAGGGCAACGTGCCCGAGGGCACGAAGGCAATATCCATCTGCGTGTTGCTCACCATGCATGACGAGGAGTCGTCATAAGGTTGGAAGATGAGCTTTTTCCCTTTCGGGTCGAGGATGATGCTGCCATATTGCAGGATCTCAGCGCCAATGCGTGAGTTTCCCTGGGTTGTCATGGTATGGTAGTCACCGAAGAGGTAGTCACCGATCGACAGTTGGTCAAGCCATAGGAAGGCGACTTCATCACTGTGCTCGGCACCGAAACTGCCGATGGCACGTCGGCCGAAACTGAGGCCTTCGATCTGAGAGGAGAAGTCTTCGTAGGTCTTCTCAAACAGTTTGCGGCTCTTGTTGGACATGACATAGAGCCGACGGCTGCCGGTGTCGAAACGGGCCTCGTCGATACACCCGTGGTAGGGACTGATCTTTACGTTGGGAACCCATCGCAGCAGACGGTAACGGGTGGCGTAGCCGCCTTCATTGTCGAAAAACCGGGGGATGTCGGTGAGGATCATCACCTTTTGACGGGCGTCGATTTTTGCGGCCAGACCTTTGTTCACCAGGTCAAATCCCAAAACAGCATCATAGCCCTTGTGGTTGATATGGGAGTTGAGCAATGATCCTGTATAGCCATGGATCTTGAGATGACCGATGCTGAAATCTGGATATTCCACGACATCGATCTTGCTTGTTATGCCATTGGCGTCGTGTGAGGTGATCTTGCCGAGTTTGCGGGTATAAGGGAAACTGCCATCGGCATATACGATGCCTTGACTTGATCCCGTGTCAAGGCAGAAGCGGTAGGTGCGGTTGGAGATGCGGGCGGTGAGATAGATCTGATTGTCCTCAAACTCGATAGGAATCGTATCGACAAAATGACGTGCAGAGACAGTGAACCGCGTCGCATAACTATAGTCTTGTGCGCGGACGTCTGTTGTGTGGAATACCAGCAGGCAACAGATCATGAACAATATGTTTATGCCGAGGTGCATTTTCTCTTCTTACAAAAAACAAAGATAGTGCAAACCGAGTGGAATGCAAAGCAAAAAACAAAATTATTTGATGGCATGTGCTTTTTCTTATCTTTATTTCTTACCTTTGCGGCCGCAAAGCCAGTATCTATGTGGATAAGTGGAAAAATGGGTCTTATCTTAATTTGATAGACTGGCAGATGTTTAAAGATGTTTTAAGGATGTTTGCATTATTTTTGCGTGCTGGTTGGGGAATCATCTACCGTGGCCTGTTCCTGATAGTGGGGATGGCTATGCCTATGGTGGTGTCTGCGCAGCATTTGGACGAAATAGATGATTTCGTGGGTGAGCCAACGATTCCCGAGGCTCCTGTTGTCGAGGAGGAGAAGGCAGATATGCCTTTTGAGACCATCGAGGTCAATGGTGTGTCTTTCAATATGGTGAGAGTCAAGGGTGGTGCCTTTTACATGGGTGGCACAGAGGAACAGGGTGAGGACGCCGATCCTGATGAGTTGCCGGTGCATGAGGTGACAGTCGGTGATTTCCTCATCGGAGAAACAGAGGTGACCCAGGAACTGTGGGAGGCTGTCATGGGGAGCAATCCATCGAAGTTCCGCAGTCCGCAACATCCGGTGGAGAGCATGCGTTTTGTTGATTGTGTGTCCTTTTTCTTCAAACTTAATTACTTGACCAACCGGCATTTCCGCCTTCCTACTGAGGCGGAATGGGAATATGCGGCCAGAGGTGGCGACAAGGCTATGCCTACCAAATATTCCGGAAGCGATGATTTTGATGCCGTGGCTTGGTATTGCAACAATAGTGGCAATGTGACCCACGATGTGAAGACCAAAGAACCCAATGAGTTGGGGCTCTATGATATGAGTGGCAATGTGGATGAGTGGTGTGACGAACCTTGGCTCAGTTATGTCGATAAAGTGGCTAAGGCGACAGACGCCAACGACCATCATCCATATAAAGTGCGGCGAGGTGGTGGTTTCCTCGACTTCGCCCGACATCTGCGTGTCTCCGACCGTCGTGGATGTTCAGAGCACATGTGGAACTACGATATCGGTTTGCGGCTGGCTGAGTAAGGTCTGTGTGATACAAAAGAGCCGGTATTCGGTTTCGCAAAGACATAAAAGCTTTGGGGATGATCGATTGTTGGAATCGATTCATCACATGCGAAAACCGAATACCGGTCAAACAATACGCTTCTTTAATTCAATCGGAATGTGATGGGCACTGTGTATTTCACACGCACGGCTTCGCCAGCCTGCATGCCAGGAGTCCATTTGGGCATGGTGCCGACAACGCGAATCGCCTCGGCGTCGAGAAATTCGTTGACGTTATTGATGACATGGATATTGCTTATACTGCCGTCTTTCTCAACGATGAAATTGACGAGGACCCTTCCCTGAATTCCCGCTTTAGAGGCAGCTTCAGGATAACGGATATTCATTGAGAGGAATTTCATAAAAGCTTCTATTCCGCCAGGGTATTCAGGCATCTTTTCCACCACATCGAAGGCTTCCGAGTCATTGGTTTCGATTCCCGTGTCAACGACAACAACCTCGACGTCATCTGATGTGGCCGTCGGAGAAGATGGCTGCCCCGTCGCTGTCACGGTCTCGCGTGTCGCGTTCTTGGTAGTGATGAGGATGACTCCATTCTTTCCTTCCTCACCATACACCTCGATGGCTGCCTTGTCTTTCAAGACATCGATATGATCGATAGCTTGAGGGTCAAGAGCCTGCACTTCCTCGATGGTTGAACGCTTGCCGTCGATAAGGACGAGAGGATTCTCCAAATTGCCCTTCTTCCCATCTATAACCTTGATACTGATGGGCACCGTACCAACCTCTGTATCGGCTTTCACTTCGATGGTCTTTCCACTCACATTCACCTTGCCGGCCTTGCGGCCCTTCTTCACGATTTTCTTTTGCGGTTGTTGGTAGACATAGTCGTTGACGGTCTCGGCGTTGAGTGCCAGGACGGTGCCCAAAATGGGCAGGAGCGCAAGCAGTTTCATCCAACTCTTGGCTATGGATTTCTTATGGTTAAGCATCATGTTTATGCGGTTTTTGAGGGTACTGTGAGTAATGCCGTTGACGATGGAGTACCCACCACTGCCAGCGGCCTTTTGGATAAGTAGATAAAGATACTGACGCATATTGATGCCTTGAGAGAGAACAGCAGCATCAGCCTCGTACTCATGGATGGCACGCAGGTCTTGGCGAAGCATCCAAATAGCGGGGTTGAACCATTGCAGTGCTGTAAGCGTATCAACGAGGAGTACGTCGAGCGAGTGTCGCTGGCGTATGTGGGCTCGTTCGTGGGCCATGATGGCCGGGTCTTGGTGTTCGAAATCAGAAACGTTGAGCACGATGTAGCGCATCCAACTGAAGGGAGCCAACTTCTTGTCGGTCACAGCGATGATGACACCATCGTCTTGTGGGTGGCATTCGCTGCGCATGACGAGACGAACCACCTGCATGATCGACCATACAACATGCCCCACGACAATGCACACCCCCAAAAAGAACATGACGACAAGTCCCATTTGCCACCAGCGCAAGGAAGGCTCGACAATAGCCACCAACGGATGGCCGACGGCAACGGTAGAATGAAGTGACTCCATGACGACAGTATGATGGAAGGTGAAGACACAGAACGGCAACACAAACGAGGCTACTGCCGTAGAAAGCAGCACCATGCGGTTGAGGCGGTGAAACGTGTCGCGACTGAGCAGCAAGCGATAGAACAGGTAGAATATCGCTATCAGCACAGCTACTTTCAAGTCGTATTTCAGAAATTCCAACATACCAAAACTTCGTTTATTATGATTTCTCTATCTGCTCAATCAATTCTTTCAGTTCTTCCAATGAAATCTTTTCGTCTTTCACGAAACTGCTGACAGCATCCAGATAAGAGTCGTCAAAGTAACTCTTGATGACTCCGGCCAGGCTCGATCGTCCGTATTCCTTCTCTGATATCGTCGGGAAATACTGATAAGACGTGCCAAACTGCTTGTGGCCGAGCAGGCCTTTTTTCTCTAGGATACGTACCGTAGTGGATAGCGTATTGAAATGTGGACGTGGCTCGTCGTAGTACTCCAGCAGTTCCTTGACAAACATTGGTCCGTGCTGCCAATACAGATCCATGATTTCCTTTTCTTTACGAGTCAGTTTTTTCATTGTTTGTTTTCATTTAGTTTCACATCCATCAGATGTGTCAGTATCTTATCCGACCACAAATTAACTAAAAAAATTAGTTGATACAAACTAAAACCTTTAGTTTTTAAGGATTGTTAAGAAAATAGTTGTGCATTTTTTAGTTGTTCACACATGCTGATGATAAAAACTATTTCGTCATCAAACAGTAAACCCCATCAGTCATATTCGGCTGATGGGGCTTGTGATGAAAAAAATCTCTTGTTTTTGATGTCTGATATGATGGTGTTAGATATTATTCATTGAGATGGACCAGTCGCACTCGCTTGTTGAATTGGGGGTCTTTGGCGTTGGACAGTTCGGCTTTGTAACCGCTGCCGTCGGTGTCGATTTTTACAATCGATGAGCCAGCATAACGGGTGTTCACGTAATTGGCGAGGTTGGCAGGTACGAGATGTGCGGGGACAGCTTCTGCCTGGCAATTCACCTTGTCACAAATCCCTGTTTGGTCAAATTGCAGTTCGACGCCGTTGTCCAGGCCTACCTCATAGGTCTTTTGGTTGAAGTCTGTTTCCACCTTTGCATAGGAAACGGTCTGGCCAGGGAAGTTCTGTTGGATGAAGGTCTTGGCGGCAGCGGGCAGTTTTTTTGCAGGGATATACCTGTCACGGGCCATAACGGTAACGGATTGTATCATCAAGCAGATGAGTGCGGCGAGGAAAATGATCGACTTTTTCATGATGGTGAATGTTTGTGGGGTGTTCTGTTTTTGATTATCTCTTTTTTGTCTTCAGGAGGCTTGTTCTTTCCTTTCGACAATGCAAAGGTAGCACGTGTTTTTCCGTCATGAAACGATTTTCATCTTTTTCTGCTCTGTTTGTTGCGACAGTTTCCTGCTTTTACGACAAACAACAGCAGTCATTGCTTTTTCTGTCGCAAAAGTGCGAGAACAGGTCATGATGCATTCTTTTCAAATCATAAAAGAACCCCAAAAGTTTGAAATACTTCTGGGGTTCAAACCCTTGTGAGGGTTACTGATTATGAAAGGATGTTAGTCGTAGATGTCAGTTATTTGTCCTTGATAATTGAATTTCAGGCAGAGGTGATTGGATAATGCAACCTTATAGCCGAGGCGTTCTTTATTAATTTTGACAATCGAGGCTCCTGCGAAATGGGACTTCACATAAGTGGCGATGTGAGTGGGAATAAGTTGGGTGGGTACGGCATGCTTCTTGCAATTCACCTTATCCCAGTTGCCATTTTTGTCAAATCTCAGTTTGGCACCATCGTTCAGATGGACGGTATAACTTGTTGTCATAAAACCATTGTCTACCTTGGCATAGGCGATGGCGTTGCCAGGGAAGTTCTTCTTCAAGAACGTCTTGGTGGTTGCTGGCAGATTTTGAGCGGGGATCGCCTTTTCGCGAGCAAAGGTTGAAACTGAGGATATCATCATACAGATGAGTGCGATAATGAATAAATTCGACTTTTTCATAAGGCTGGTGTTTTGGGGTTGTTTTCTGATATGGTTGTTTTTTTTCTCTTTTCTTTTTTTGTCTTGTGGAAACGCTGAGTTCCTTTTGACAATGCAAAGGTAGAGTGTGTTTTCCCCTTCTGAAATGATATCCTTGTTTTTTTGCCTTTTTTGTTGCGACACCTCTCGCTTTTTGCGACAAATGAATCGTCTCCATCGTCATTTTGTCGTATTCTGATCACTCAGGCTGATCACTCAGGCTGCTTGACTCGCTGATGAAGGACTTTTGTTTTCGTTGACGATGCGCTTCCTTATTTCAAATATTCGTCGTCACGAACCAGTATCTTCTCGATTTTGCCCACATACATGGTGTGGAAGTCACGTTGAGGATAATTTGCGTCAATGGTGTCGGGATAGATAAAACCACTTTCCTGCAATTCCGATTGGTAGAGCTTCTTGCACACCAGCACCAATTTGGCTTCCTTGAAATAGACGGAATGGTCAGCATAGATGGGGGTAAGACCTGCCTTGGCAATCTTGTCTTCATCTCGGCCAGAAACGCTGCCAAGATAAGCCATCTGCTTCTTGAATGTTTGATCCATGATGCAAAGTGTGAAAAAAGTCTCCTCATCCACAAATTTCTTCGTATGGCGTGACGGGCGAAGATAGATGACCGCGGTGGGATCGTTATGCCCCCATAGGCATCCCAAATGGCCCCATGAGGCTGTCATGGTGTTACATCCCGATATTTCATTGCCGGCTGTCACCAACATCCATTCGCCTCCTATGAGGTTGAATGGGTTGAACTTCATGTCCTTGTAGTTGATTTCTTTCATATCTGTCATTTCTTTTTTGTTGAATTCTACACTCTTTTTGCGACACAATAATCTTAAATAAATCGAACTTATTCAAGGACCTTGGTCACTTCGGTGATACTTTTGGATTCTATACTGCCTCGACCTTCTCTTTTTACATACACATGACCCGTCAGATTGTCCACCTCTGTCACCACATAGTCTGGTCGGTAGGTGTTAACCCACGATGCCCATACCTTGTCGCCAACCTTTATTTTCTCCTTGAAGGGGATGATGCGCACATCTGCCTTGTCATAGGCTTCAATTTTACTGCCGAAACCGAGTACCAACACCTTGTCGCCATCTTCGTGGATGAGCATACCTTTCAACCATTCATTGTCCTTTCGGATGGCCACTTGTGCGCCACTTTGCCATTGGTTGTCTTTGAGAACGCCAAAAGATCCAGGTTTCAGAGACTCGCCTTTCCTTTTCTCCTCCAGTTTGGGACTTTCAGGATTGTCTGGCCAAGTCAGGTCAAGATAGCAGACCTTTGGCTCCTGCGGTTTACTGTCATCGACAACGATAGCCCTTTGAAGTCCACTTCCTGACTGCCACCATGTGAGCACCACGTCACCTTTCTTCGCCTTGGCTTTCTTTGGCAGTGGTATGATGAGCGCATTGGGCATTTCCACCACCTTGCCATAATTGTTGAGTATCGTTTTTTCCTCACCTACCTCCTTCACGGTGGTGTCATAGAAGATGAGCACGGCTTGACGTAAAGGCTCGCCCTTTTCCACCGAACTTGGATAATACGTATAGGGACTTAAGACGACTTGTCCTGCATCCATCTTTAGTTTCACACTTTGTGGGAAATCCCATGGCCAGGCGTCGTTGTTGTCTTGAGAAAAGATGGGACTTACCATGGTCAGAGCCAGTAAGCAAAGGATACTTCTTAAATAATTCATCATGACTTGTTATTTTGGCTTTTGAAATATATGTTATCGGTTATTCACCCAAAAATTCTTTCTATTTGACTGTTCCCTGCAAAAGAAATCGTCATTCTTTGCATAGTATAATTCCTGGCAAGGAACAATTTGATGCAAAGTTATAAAAAAAAAGAGAATGGCAAATAATCTGAATGAAAAAGACTGAAAATCAGGGCGTATGATATGATTCTGCGTTCATTGCATCATGAATGTTGGACGTCTGTTTCCTATGAGCATCACTCTATGAGTAGATTCGTTAAATAGTTACTGAATGGTGCCAAATCCTTAATAGAAGTTAAATTTATTGTTTTACGATAAATTTTTATTGTTTTTTCTTGGCGGTCATTTTGAATAGTATTACTTTTGCATATCGAAAATCGATAAATAATCAAAACGAAACGATAAAAATGATATGCAAAAGACTTGTTTATTCCGCATTGTGGCGAAAAATTCTGTGCCGTTGATTTTGCTGTTGGCAATAGCATGTGTGATGGCATTCTTCATCGCAGGTGATATCATCAACATGCAAGGGGCTAAAACTGGTTACGATTATTGCCTCAACCTATGTTATCTGGTGTCGAATATCGGTATCTGCTATTTTATGAGTATCTGCTTCATGATGCTATACCTCACTTATATAAATAAGCAGTATTCTAAATGGACCATCCGGCTGTTTTATGTGCTTGGACTGTCGAGCCTCGCCTATTTCGCCGTGTCAGGACATGTGTATGACTATGTGTTTCACCACGTTGAAAACAACTTTATGGAGAAGTTGCCCTCACTGGCCCGCACGATTTTCACGGGACCTGTCTATTGGATCATCATTGGCTATTTCTTCATTCCCAAGATTCTGAAAGATGCTCAGAAAATGAAAGAAGAACAAAAGTTGACGGTATAAAAGCAATAAGCGAGCGGATTGCATTGTATAAAAATGCCACTCCATATCATCAGAATTCAATTAATAAACCTATAATAAAAGAGTAGAGCGTGTATGAAAAAGAAATTAAATGTTTTTTGTGTCTTGATGCTTCTGCTGATGGCAGCGCAATTAATCATTGGAATTGTCCTCAACTTCAGCGAAAGCACTCAGACGTTCAAACAGGGTTGGGATGAAGGAAGAAATGCTGAAGTGACAAGTGGTCCTGACTTATTGAGAGGCATTTTGTTGACGCTGTTGGTTCTTGTCTGCATCTATCTTCGGATCCGCTCATTCATAGCCTTTATAAGATTCATTCTCAACGTCAATCGCGACAAGGTGTTTGTCTGGGAGAATATCCCGTTGTTGCGTTGGACGGGCTGGGGTATCTTGATACCTTCTGTCATATTTGCTACCTACGACCTTCTGGCACATGTGCCTGCTGACAAAATCTACAATCAAATGATGGATGGTTTTATTTTCAGCCTGTTCTGTCTGATTGTGGCAGAGGTGTTTGCCATCGGACTGAAATTGAAGGAGGAACAGGATTTAACTATTTAGAAGCCTATGGGAAGAATTGTTGTCAACCTCGATGTTGAGATGGCCAAGCGTAAGATATCGCTTGGAGAATTGTCAGAGCGCGTGGGACTGACGCTGGCAAACCTCTCGATACTGAAGACGGGAAAGGCGAAGGCCGTTAGATTCACTACTCTTGAGGCCATCTGCCGGGAACTGGGTTGCCAACCTGGCGACATCCTTGAATATAGAGACGATTAAACGGTAATGATTCACTGACAATATTTCAATCATGCAGCACGATATGGAAGAAATCAAAGTTTATCGGTCATTTTGGAAATTTGACCTCGGCCTGGCACTGTGTCTGACATTCATAGCATGGGGTGTTTACATGTTTCAGAGTAAGGATGATGAATACAAAGCTGGTCCGATCATTCTGATCATCATGTTCAGCATCTTTGCCATCTGCTCTATCATCAGATATTTAAGGAGGCGTCCGAAACTGATTATTTCAGATAAGTCGGTGACCGTGAATACCGAAGAGCCTTGGGTAGTTCGTTTCGAAGACGTGGAATCTTTCTATACTTTCCAATACAATGGCCATGATGTGATCGGAGTGCGCTATAAGCAGGCTACAGAGTACTGGGCTCTTGACGAAGACATCATGAACAGCCGGAAAACCCGTATCAGATACCCTGAGAATCTTCACCCTGGCAAACCCTACGAAATATATGTCGCAGATTTATCGATGAAATGTCAGCCGCTATGCGACCTCCTTAATGAAAGGTTGGGGTATTTGGGGTAGATCGATCAGGCACAAAAAATCCACATTCTCGGTGTTTGAGAGTGTGGAGAAGAAAGTGCATTAATAAAAATGCTGTTTATCTGACCTCCAGGTTGTCGTGACGGGCCATCCAGATACAGAAGATAAAACTTACCAAACCCAATGCCACGATGGTGATGATTGCTGTCGTATTCATTTTTCTTATTTTTTAAGTTTGTAATGTTCGTTTTGATGATGCAAAATTACATCTGTTGGAGCGCATCTGCAACCAATGGTTATGAATTGTTCAGCATCCTCCACCACAAGAAAAACGAAATGCTGCTATCGATAATTTCGATAGCAGCATAGAGGTTCAGATAAAAATACTGATAGACATTTGGTTTTTCCAGTTAAAACCTGTTACTTTGCAACTGATATGGAACTAAGACAATTGAAATATTTCGTCAAGCTTGCTGAGACACTCAATTTCTCAACGGCTTCCAAAGAACTGTTTATCAGCCAGAGCACCTTATCCCATCAGATCTTGCAGTTGGAGAATGACCTTCAACAACCCTTGTTTCAGAGAAACAGCCATGAGGTGACACTCACCGAAGCCGGGCAAGAACTGTTGCCGCTCGCCAAGGAGACACTCCATGCTGCCGACAACTGTTTGCAAAGGCTCGAGGAACTGAAGAACCTGACAGGTGGAGAGCTGAACATCGGGGTCACCTTCTCCTTCGCCAGCATCATGGCGGAGACGGTCACGGCCTTCCTTAGGAAGCACCCCCATGTCAAGATGAACGTCACACAATCAACAATGGCAGACCTGATTGCCCGTCTTGAGAACCGTGAACTTGATTTCGTGCTTGCCTTCAAGCCCACGACGCCCAATCCCAGAATCGACAGTCAGGTGCTGTTTCATCACCGTCTGGCAGCCATTGTGAATGACAGCCATGCCCTCGCCAACCGTTCTGCCATCACTTTCGAAGAACTGCAGCACTATGACCTTGCCTTGACCAAAAAAGGTACCCAGGCCCGCAGCGCCTTTGAGCGTGCCGTCTCACAAACCGACTATAGTTTCCGGATCAAGGTTGAGATGAATACCGTCTATCTGCTGTTCAGACTGATTCGAGAGTCCAACTATGTCACCTTGCTCAGCGAGAGTACGGTTGTGGCAGAGCAGGGGTTGAAAGCCATCCCCATCACAGATACGGATACGCCAGAGAAGCAGATGCATGGATGTATTCACCAACTGAAGAATGCCTATGTGAAAAGAGCCGCACGCGAGTTCTTCCGCATGCTCGGCGATAGCACTTCTGTCCTTTTCAGTAAGCAACAAATGGGCATGTGAATCACATAGCCGGAGTTTTTGAATTATCGATTCATGTATTTACGGCCTTTGTAGATGACAAGTCCCTTGTGCGACTTATCGACACGCTGTCCCATTATGTTATATACCGGAGCATCGACACTGTACATCGTGGCGGGTGATGCCTCACGATGCCCGTCTGCACCAACGGTCTCAATGCCGGTAGGGATACCCAGGATCTTTTTCAATCCCGCCAGGCAGTCAATCTTGCCATAGCCAGCCTGAACCTTGTTGTGCGAGGGAATCTTGTCTATATCGGTCGTCCACTCATCGTTGATGCTGGTGGTCTTCATGATTTCCCTGATTTCTTTGGCGGTCAGTTGGGGATTGGCTTGCATCCATAGGGCTACGATGCCCGTAACGACAGGTGCGGACATCGATGTTCCACCCGTCACTAAGAACCAGTTTTTTCGGCCATATTTATCAACGCCTGAGCATAGCGTCTGTAAATCCATCTGGTTGTTTGGGACACCAGGCTCATTCTCTTTGAAGAAACTTTCAGTATCATAATTGCTGGCACCGGACATGATGCCCTCTCCTGGGGCAATCACCGTGGGACACGCTCGTCCTTATTTTTTTGGCTATTTGCAATCAACTGGGAGACACTGGCAGGAACCGTCTTTAAGGCCTCGTTATAGCGGATTCTCAACTCATCCTTGACGATCAAGGGCGCATTTTCCCACAGTCCTAACGACGTGTGGCCACCGTCATCCATCAACCAGTTCAGCGCTTCGGTGCCCACGATGAACTCGGCTTGTTTTTTTGACTTCAGCAATTGCTTGACCTCCTTGCCACCACTGACGGCATCGAGGGTGGCATCGAGCCCTTGTTGCCGCAAACCCTGCTTTTCCAAAGTATTCCTCCCTGGGTAGCCATAGAAGTTGTCGATGACGAAACAGAGTTCCGCATAGCGGTATAATGCCATGTCTTCACTCACCTCCACCACCTTATAGGCTGGGACGGTGTAGTCTTTATCTATAGCGGGTAACCCCTCTTCATCGTTGTCAGTGTTCACGAGGATTCTGTCCCCATCGTAGCAGGCCATGCGGAAATCGGCATCGGTAAACATGTCGTTGATGGTGGAGAAGGGGAAGTAGATTTCCTTCCCGTCATCGTGCAGGTCGATGCCGTATTTCTTGAAGTTCAGCGTCACGGTAGTGCTTGCCGGTTCATACAAGTGGCTGTCGAATTGCAGAAAGGGACTGGAAGTAATCTCAAATCCTGCCTGCCCTGTGTTTGCTTGAATCATCAGGCTGATGAAACTGCTATAGGCATCCGAAGTCATCACGTCGTTGACAACATCCACCATTGCTGTGACATGGGCTGCGGTCAACTGGTAGCAGTCGCCTTGGTTTGCAACCGTCATGGAGGCTGTGGGCAACATCATGTGGTAGTAGGCGGATGCTGAGATGTAGGCCACATGGGGCATGTCGTTATAAAACCTGAGTGTCACCTGTCCACCGTCCTTTCCGTTTCGGTTGACGTTCACCGTCCGTTCGGTGTATCCCTTTTCCGGATCCATTGCTGCAGGCAGACCGTTATTGGTATCGTTATTGGTATCCATATTGCTGTCGTCTGAGCAGGCTGACAACAACGATAGTAACATAATGATAAAAATACTTTTCTTCTTGCCAGGAAAATTACTAACGGTCATAATCGTTCTTTATTTTTTGTATTGATAATGTCTTCTCTTCCTGTATGAAGGCTTGACTTACCAATATCATGCACAAAATTACTACTATTTCTTGGATAGTATTCCAAATGCGATGATTTCTTTTCAATTTGTAGCGTTTATCATTCAAGGTCCCTGCCGTTTGGACGGCATCGTCATGAACGGCTCGACCTACTGAAAAAATCAGATTATCAAATCAACAATGCCAAAATCTCTAAGAAATGAGATTTTGGCATGTCTTGAGAGAGCCAATCTTTTTAGTATGATTCTGATCTTATCCTAACCTAATAACTATAACTATTTATTATTAACCTAAATCTATCTAACCTAACTAACTATCTTATCTGATATATGGATAATAAAAACCACTGTCGTAAATGGGTTGGTTGGTCAGTCTACAAAATTTGTACAAACTTTTAAAGAGTCCAACCTCCGTTTTGCAGAATTGCTGCACCTTGGTTTTCATATCTTTTGCTTTCATTTGATCGTCGTTTTTTTGTTTTGACAATGCAAAGTTAAGACGGAAAACAGCGAGCACAAGATTTTCTGGTCTTTTTCTGTTCAAGTTGTTGCGACATACAACTGATCATGCGACAAAACAAAAAAATTGGCTCACTTTTTGTCGCAAAGGATGAAAAATTTCTTAGGCAATGATTCAAACTAACATCGAGACGGGTAAGGATGAAAACAACGCATCCTCGCCCGTTTTTTAAAAAAGTATCTTACATTTAAATCTATTTCGGACTTTTCGAGTCTTTATGACAGATGCATCTCAAAAAACGAAAAGACAATGAATATAGAAAACAACATCACAATGAAAGAACTCTCTGAACACTTTCGACAGGAACAACCGCACCTGATGAGGTATGCCTGCTACCGACTTGGTGATGCTGACGATGCGAAAGATGCGCTGCAAGATGTCTTCCTTAAAATCAGCGCGAAACTCTCCGGTGAGAAGAACGTTGAAGTAAGAGACTGGCGCAACTATATCTTCCGCGCACTCTCCAACTTGTGTTCCTCGCGGCTTACTGTATCGGGAAAACTCAGGACAATTCCCTTGGACGCTCGCCTCGACGTAGCAGATCATCCAACGGAAAGCAACGAAGCGGACTTCCAAAGAATTGCCCAATTACTTGTGGAAATCCCAGAGGAACAGGCCGAGGTCATCCGCCTCCGAATCTATGGCAACAACAGCTTTGCAGATGTAGCCGAGATTCTTTCCATACCTTTGCCCACAGTGAAATCCCGTTTCCTATATGGACTGGAGAAAATCCGCCGGGCTATGAAACAAACAAGTCGTTAACCACATTAAAATGAACATTGATTATGAATTGCAAAGAATTTAAAGATAAGGTGGTCGACCTTTTCGACATCACCATTGACATGCAGACACAAGCCGAATGCAAAGCACACATGGACGAATGTCCTGAATGCAGAGCTTACTATGATGAACTGGCAGAAGCCTTTAATGCATTGCAGCCACAGGAAACCCACACCAAGCAATCTGCCAGCGAACCCGTTGCGAATCGTCATCATATCTGGCGCCCTATCGTTGTTGCCGCTGTATTCCTGCTTGGACTCTTCATCGGCTGGAACCACCTCTTCTCTACATCAGCCATGGCTGAGACCTCACGCGGACAGTTCTTTGACCACGGCATTCAAAGTGTACAAAATGTTGGTAGTTTCCAAATGATTGTGTATGCCCGTACCACGCCTAATGATAACTTTGCATATTTCGACTCCAAAGCAGACTTCGTAAGAATAGATATTGGGCTCCTGCGACAGAACGACAGCGTGTTCTATCGAGTTGAGAAGCAGAACGGACGAGCCATCGTATTTGACGGCAATACTCAATATATGTGGATTCCCAATGCACTTTACGTGAAAGGGCCTCGCGGAGTCAACTTCCTTGAACACTTTGCCAATCTGATTTATCCCGAACGTCTATTAGGCATTCAGAAATCCGCTATCGACTTTTCCAAGAAAAACGATGTGACGCGTACTGAGACAGACACCACCGTCATCCTCACCTTCAAGGGAACAGAGAAGAATCATGACCTTCTGCAACTGCTCGAGACTGGAGAAATGGGAAATTGTGAGGTAGAGGTAGAGAATGTTTTCACAAAGAATGACGGACTTCTACGCTTTGTCAAACTTTGGGTTGTTGATAAAGGCCAAAAGACCCTCTTACTTCATATTGACAATATTCAGTACAATGTCATGTTGAACCACACCCGTATTACACAAATTCCAGATGCTCAATGGACGGATGTAACAAAAACCACGTCGGATACAGATACAGCTAACGACCGACTCAACAAGCTACAACAGGAAACTGCTGCACAAGCCGCAGAGCGTATCCTTCAAGCTATCATCAGTGGCAACAACAATCAAGCCAGCGAAGCACTGGTCTATTACAAGAATATACTCCCCGCATTGTCCGATAAGATGAAAGGTTGTAAAGCCTCAGGCTTCCAAGAACGTCATGAAGGTGATTATGCTGGGACGTATGTGTTCTATACTCTGACACATCCAGATGGGAAACAAGAGCAGAAACATATCGCCATCAGGAACGACAACGAAAAACATATATGGATTGCAGACGGCGGTCTATAGAAAGTATAATAATCAGAGAATTACACGCCAGTTCCTATGATTGGTGCCTCCCCGTTTACTTGCAAGAAATGGGGAGTTTTTAATAACATTTTTTGAAGCATTGACGATTCATTTGGCAAACAAATCGTCCATCATCACTTCGCTGTTGACAATACTCTTATCTTGACCATTAGCTACGCCGAAAGTCGTAACAAATATATGGACGAGCGACTTCGTAGTCTTAGTCTTTTCTTGGAATATGCCCATCCGTTTCCGAAGAAACTGTTCATAACTGTCAGTGATGCGATAAGGTTTTACAGAGAATTTCATCTCACATAGGTTGATGAATCTGTCAGGGACGTGTATCAGGGGGATGTATCAGGGGGACGGGGAATCTGATACGTTTTGAGCCATCTTATGTATCAGGGGGACGGGGAATCTGATACGCTTTGAGCCATCTTATGATTATCGGGGATGATCATCGAGGACGGTTCTCAATGATCATTTTTTCGAGAAATGCATTCCTTACCCCCCGCAACACCAATATCATTCCCGAAAATCCAAGACCATTCCATATGGAAGCCTTTTGTAATTATGTAAGTTCCTGACAGTCAATGCCGATTGAAAATGCCCCATTTTAAACGGTACAAAAACAGTGCAAACCGAATGGAAAGTAGAAACGAAGTCTTTCTTTCCTGAGGTGCAGCCTGTTTTTCGAATGAAATTCAAAGACAGTGCAAACCGAGCACAATGAAAAAAGGCTTTTTCATTGTCGAGGTGCAGCCTGTTTTCATACGAAGTATAACTTTTTATTACCCGATAATGGATTCTTAGGTGTTGCTTTGCTATTTTTTTTGACAATCATAAAGTAGTCGAGGGACAACAAAGTTTAAGATTTGGTTAAGATTGTTTAAGCATAGCCTAAATATGAAAACTCTGCGAAATCTTGTTTTTTTAGCCACTTTTCGCAGAGTTTTGAAAAACATTTCATACATTTCTCAAACAAAACCTTTTAGAGTTGCGCCCTCGTCAACCT